>Ga0163151_10000386_pt1 | contig 78800 bp, 63 predicted proteins | sample OliLakLV19MP5IB2_FD_145596 | JGI IMG/M metagenome (GOLD analysis project Ga0163151, IMG submission 145596) | Freshwater microbial mat bacterial communities from Lake Vanda, McMurdo Dry Valleys, Antarctica - Oligotrophic Lake LV.19.MP5.IB-2 | ecosystem: Environmental > Aquatic > Freshwater >...
GAAAAATAAAAGTATTCAGGATAATGGCTGAACGGTACAGAAATAGAAGAGAAAAACATTCCCAAAGAATGAAAATTATCTGTGGAATTTATAATTTTGAACTTTTATGACTTATGAAAGAGGTCTATTTACTTGACTTATAAGTCTTTAGCCTCCCACTATACTACTTGGTTTTCCGCAGGTTTTAACAGCATAGGAGCAAAATTCCCACTAACCTAAGCACAAGATTTCTTACCTTCACGCCCCTTTAGTCAAACTCCTCCCTCTCTTGAGGAGAGGGAGACAGAGGGAGAGGTCATGATTTCCAAACCTACCATAGCACGTATTCAGGACTCTTCCAGAATAGAAGAAGTGGTGGGAGATTTTCTTACCCTTAAAAAAAGAGGTGTTAATTACACTGCTTGTTGCCCTTTTCATAATGAAAAAACTCCTTCGTTCAATGTTAATCCGGTGCGCAATATTTATAAATGTTTTGGATGTGGAAAAGGTGGCGACTCTGTAAGTTTTATCATGGAGCATGAAAAGCTCACCTACCCCGAATCATTACGCTACCTGGCAAAAAAATATAATATAGAAATTGAAGAGCTGTACGACCGAAACATTGAAGAAGAAAAAAAGCAGGAATCGGAGCGCGAAAGTTTATATGTGGTTTGCAATTACGCTCAAAAATATTTTACCGATTCACTTCACAATTCCAGCGAAGGAAAATCTATTGGTCTGAGTTATTTCAAAGAGCGTGGGTTGTCTGACGAGATTATTAATCGCTTTCAACTAGGATACTCTCCCGAAGGAAGCACCGTTTTTACAGATGCAGCAACCAAAGAAGGCTACAACATAGATTACTTAGTGAAGGCCGGGCTGACCATTCGTGTAGAATCCGGACAACAGTCGGAACCCAACTCCGAAGAGGCGCCTTCAGCAAAACCTGCACGACATTACGATCGTTTTGCCGGACGAGTAATGTTTCCAATTCACAATATAACCGGAAGAGTTATTGGTTTTGGAGGAAGAGCATTACGAAAAGATGCAAAGGCAAAATACATTAACTCCCCCGAAACCGAAATCTATCATAAGAGCAATGTATTATACGGAATGCCTTTTGCAAGAAAAGAAATTTCTATAAAAGATAATTGCTACCTCGTTGAAGGATATACCGATGTAACCTCATTACACCAGGCAGGTATAGAAAATGTGGTGGCATCTTCGGGCACTTCGCTTACTGCTGAGCAAGTGCGACTCATTAAAAGATATACAAGCAACATCACCATCATGTACGATGGAGATCCTGCAGGAATCAAAGCAAGTTTTAGAGGGATAGATATGATTTTAGAGGAAGGATTGAATGTCCGTGCTATTTTATTTCCAGCAGGCGAAGATCCTGATTCATATTCTAGAAAACACAGTGAATCAGAACTACAGGAATATATCAGAAATAACACAACAGATTTTATCCGTTTTAAAACGCAGCTTTTATACTCCGAAACTGATAACGACCCGATAAAAAAAGCAACACTCATTCAGCAAATTGTAGAGAGCATTGCTTTAATACCCAATTCCATAACTCGAACTGTTTTTATTCAGGAATGCAGTAAGATTATGAAGATGGATGAGCAAGCGTTGCTTACGGAATTAAATAAGTCATTAAGAAAAAAATATTCGAAGAGAAGTAACGAACCCTATTTTGAGGAAGTAATTGATTTGGAAAATCCTCCCGTGCCTCAACCGGTAGATTCCGATGCTGATTCTTCCGAGCCACATGAAAAAGAAGTGATACGCTTGATGTTATCTTATGGAAATAAAACCATACAATATATCTCAGAAACCGAAGATGAATCCGGCAATACATCAGAAGAAACTCTTAGCACTACCATTGCACAATATATGTACGAGCATTTATCGGTAGATGACATTAAGTTTCAAAATACTAGCTATCAAAAAATTTACGATGAGTTTGTAACTTTAATAAATGCTGGCGAAAGTTTTGCTATTGAATATTTTATTCATCATCAAAATCCAGAAATCTCTGGCATTGCTATTGACCTTACAACCTTTCCCTACACCATTTCAGACTGGGAGAAAAAACACGGAATACAAATTGCAAAAGAAGAAGATGTATTAAAGGTTACGGCAGATGATTCCATTTATTCGCTCAAGATAAAACACGTCATGGCCTTGATACATGAAACCCAAAAAGAAATTGAAAACGCTAGCAATGATGATGATTTGATGATTTTGATAGCAAAAAAGAAAATGCTGGATCAGGCTAAGAATGCTTTTTCGAAAGAAATTGGAAGGATAATTTTATAATAAGGCAGAAGGGGGAAAGGCAGAAGGCAGAGAGAAGAATAAAAAAGGCAAAGGGCAGAAGGCAAGAGAAAAGGCAGAGGGAAGAATGAAAATGGCAAAGAGGAAGAGGAAAAAAAGCAAAAAATAAGAAAGCCTATTTAATAGATTAGAATGATTGAAAAAGCGCAACAACTGCTTGATAGAACCTTTTTATTTGGGGTTACTACCTTAAAGTTTTTAAGAAAACTTCCTGAAAGCTACATAGACCGTGTACCAAAAAGTCAGCTAGCAAGATCTTCCACCTCTATTGGCTCAAATTACGAAGAAGCTCAAGGAGCAATATCCAAAAGAGATTTTACCCACAAAATATCAATTTGCTTCAAGGAAGCGCGAGAAAGTGTTTATTGGATTAGAGTATTACAGGAATTATTCCCGGAAGAATCTTACAAGAAAGAATTAGACACCCTTCTCTCTTAAGGAACAGAATTGAAAAAAATATTTGGAGCTATTAAAAAATCCTCATCAGAAAAACTCACCAGATAAACACTCCTATCTGCCATTTGCCTTCTACCTTTTTACATATTCCCTTAACCTTTTTATATTTGCCATCTGCCCTATTTACTTATGCCCTACTCCAAAACTCTCAACTACCTCTACACTCGCCTACCCATGTTTCAGCGCATTGGTGCTGCTGCCTATAAAGCAAACTTAGATAACACCCTTGCTATTTGCAAAATGCTGGGCAATCCGGAAAAAAAATTTCTCTCCGTACATATTGCCGGAACAAATGGCAAAGGATCTGTATCACACATGATTGCTGCTGTGTTACAAAGTTCGGGATATAAAGTTGGACTGTACACCTCTCCTCACTTAAAAGATTTTAGGGAGCGTATTCGCATTAATGGGAAAATGATTTCAAAAGAGTATGTGGTTGGCTTTGTCAAAAAGCACAAAAAAGGATTTGAGAAAATTGAGCCTTCTTTTTTTGAATGGGCCGTTGGGTTAGCTTTTGATTACTTTGCAAAAGAAAAAGTTGATATTGCCATTATTGAAACCGGCTTAGGTGGAAGGCTAGATTCTACCAATGTGATTGATCCTTTACTGTCCATCATTACTAACATCAGTTACGACCACCAGCAATTTTTAGGAAACACCTTGCCTAAAATTGCCTCTGAAAAAGCGGGTATAATCAAAAAAAATGGAGTTGTCATTATAAGCGAAAAGCACGCTTCGACTCCGCTCAGCGTGGTAAAGGTATTTAAAGATAAGGCTAAGGCTGAAAAAGCATTACTCCTATTTACCAAAGATTTTATTAACCCAAGCCAAACCCAGTCTCTTGAATGTGATTTAAAAGGCAGCTATCAAAATAAAAATATTCCAACCGCACTTCTTGCTTCTGAATTATTATCTGAACTAGGATTTGCTATTTCCAATAAATCTGTTGTAAGAGGTCTAAAAAATGTTCGCAAACTTACAGGGCTCAGGGGCAGGTGGGATATTCTAAAACAGAAACCATTAGTGGTTGCAGATATTGCACATAACGAATCAGGAATAAAAGAAGTTTTTAAGCAAGTAAAAAGCACTTCTTACAAAAAACTTCACATTGTATTTGGTGCAGTAAACGATAAAGACATTGATAATATCTTAAAGTTACTTCCTAAAAAAGCAACTTACTATTTCTGCAAAGCAAAAATTCCCCGAGCATTAGATGAAAACATTCTTGCCGAAAAAGCAAAAAAAATGAAACTAAAAGGAAATACTTATCCTTCGGTCAAACAAGCGATTAACGCTGCCCAAAAAAATGCTAGTAAAGATGATTTTGTGTTAATTACAGGAAGTGCCTTTGTTGTAGCGGAAGCCCTTTAATTAGGCTTATTTGCTATTATAAATCTTTTATATTTGCACTCCTTTTAGGGAGCCTAGCTCAGTTGGTTCAGAGCATCTCGCTTACACCGAGAGGGTCGGGGGTTCGAGCCCCTCGGCTCCCACAACTATAAAAAAAGACAGTCGTAAGGCTGTCTTTTTTGCATCTAGGGATCTTAGCTCAGTTGGTTTAGAGCACTACCTCGACAAGGTAGGGGTCGTGGGTTCAAGTCCCACAGATCCCACATCGTTTTTACTCTCAGTTTTCTTCAAAGTTATTTGTTGGCCCTGACGCTGTGGTCAGGATGCTGACTGGAACGTCAGCATTCAAGTCCCACAGATCTCATATTATTTATCGCTCCCATAAATCCCTATCCAGGGCTTTCCATCCTTCTTCCTGTAGGCACGATACATACCTGAAGTATTAAAAGGCATGGCAATATTTCCTTTGGCGTCCATGGCAATAAGTCCTCCTTCTGCATTAATTGGTTTGAGCTTTTTCATCACTACTTCGGTGGCTGCCTGTTCAACACTTAGTCCTTTGTATTCCATCAGCGCAGATACATCGTAAGCAACCACATTGCGAATAAAATATTCCCCATGACCGGTGCAAGAAACACCACAAGTTTTATTATTGGCATAAGTACCTGCACCAATTACGGGAGAATCTCCTATCCTACCCCATTTTTTGTTGGTCATGCCACCTGTAGATGTTCCGGCTGCTAAATTGCCGTACTTATCTAGTGCAACGCAACCCACCGTTCCGAATTTCTTTCCTTCTCCAAACTCAATGTCTAAAATAGAACCAGAAGTATCTGAGGAGTGATCCAACTTCAACTCATCATCCGCTTTTACTTTTTGAAATTGTTTCCAACGCTTTTCTTCTAGAAAATATTTGGGGTCTTCAATTTTTAAACCTTGCTCCTTAGCGAACTTATCAGCTCCATCGCCAGATAGCATAACATGTTGTGATTTTTCCATTACAGCTCTGGCACCATCTATAGGATTTCGAATAGTATGAACACCTGCTACTGCTCCTGCCTTAAGCTCTTTCCCTTCCATAATACTTGCATCCATGGAATTAGTTCCATCGTTTGCAAAAACTGCTCCTTTGCCCGCATTAAATAAAGGCGAATCTTCCATAATATTTATTGCCGCCTCAACAGCATCTAAGGAAGTGCCGCCTTTTGCCAAAATATCATAACCGGCATTTAAGGCTTCGGTTAATTTATCTTGATATTGCTTTTCTAACTCTGGCGTCATATTCTCTTTAAGAATAGTGCCTGCTCCACCGTGTATGACAAGTGCGAAATTTTCCATGGGTTTTGTTTGGGCTGAAGCAGCACTAATAAGCGCGCCAGCAAATAGAGTAATTATTGATTTTTTCATTGTACCAAATGTATAAATTTTAGGTAAGTGTGTCAATTCTAAGGTTTGGTTTTCTTTGCGACCTTTGCGGACTGTATCTTTGCGCACTTTGTGGTTTCCGCTTTTATACGTCCTTGCAAAAACAGCCTTTAACCACAAAGAATCACTCCGAAGGAACCCTTTAGGTCGGACAAAGAAAACGCAGGCAATATTTAGGTCACGATTTATTACCTTTGCTTTGTGAAAAAGTTCAAATTCATTTTTAAGTATTTCAAGTATCTATTTTCGGCAAAAACTGCTCATGGCATTCATTCCCCATTTGTTTATGAGCTTTATTATGAAGTGATAAATAAAAAAGGGAGCTATTATGCTTTCGATAAAATTGAACTACTTAGAAGAAAACTTCTTATTTCCAAAAAAGAAATTGATGTAACAGACCTAGGAGCGGGTAAATCTGGAAAACGTTTTATTTACGAAATTGCTGAACGTGCTGCTAAAAATTCCAAATACGGACAGTTGCTTTTTAGAATAACAAATCGCTTTAAGCCAGACAGGATTATTGAACTGGGAACATCCTTAGGGATAAGTACCGCTTATCTTGCGTCTGCAAATCCACATGCCAACGTAATTACTCTAGAAGGTTGCCCTAATACTTCTGCTGAAGCAAAAATGAACTTTGAAGCTCTTGGATTAAAAAACATAAATACTATAGTTGGTAATTTCGACAACACACTACCTGCTGTTCTTAATCTACTTCCTACTACAAATTGCCTACTTGTATTTATAGATGGAAATCACAAAAAAACTCCTACTCTAAATTACTTTAAACAATTCCTAGCACATGCAAATGAAAATACAATCCTCATTTTTGACGACATAAACTGGTCCGATGAAATGGCGGATGCTTGGGAAGAGATAAAAAAGAATCCGGCAGTCACCATTACGATAGATCTTTTTTTTCTGGGCCTTGTATTTTTCAGAAAAGAAAGAGCAAAAGAACATTTTGTGATTCGTTATTAATATTTTTCTGAATTATTCTGTGCAAATCTGCTATATCTGTGGCAAATTATTTTTTGTGAAAAATTAACAATAGCACCTTACTAGAGCCTATCTATCTCTGCAAGAAATAAATACCTTTGTCGTACATGAAATCCATCATTCAGCTAAAGGACGTTGGTCGTTCCTATCAAGTAGGCACACAAACAATTCATGCCCTGCGCTCGGTTACGATGGAGATTTTCAAAAATGAATATGTGGCCTTAATGGGTCCTTCCGGTTCGGGTAAATCTACCTTGATGAATACGCTAGGGTGTTTAGATACGCCATCTAAAGGAGAATATATTTTGAACGGACATTCTGTTGCTCGCATGAGCGATGATCAGCTAGCAGAAATAAGAAATAAAGAAATTGGCTTTGTGTTCCAAACATTTAATCTTATGCCTAGACTTTCTGCTTTAGAAAATGTTACTGTTCCTTTAGTTTATGCTGGCATAAATAAAAAAGATAGAATTGAAAAAGCTATGCAAGCGTTGGAACATGTTGGCCTTGGTGACCGAGTAAAGCATAAACCCAACGAACTATCGGGAGGACAAAAACAACGTGTTGCTGTAGCAAGGGCACTTGTAAATACGCCTTCTATCATTTTGGCAGATGAGCCAACCGGAAATCTAGATTCTAAAACATCCGAGGAAATTATGGGCTTGTTCGAGGAAATTCACAAGCAAGGAAACACCATCATTCTAGTTACTCACGAAGAAGATATTGCTCAGCATGCGCATCGTATCATTCGTCTAAAAGATGGGCTAATAGAATCTGATACAAGAAATGAAAATATTCTCATAGTTTCCAAAGCAACTCAATCTGCTTAATGAAGATATACACTAAAAAAGGCGATAAAGGCGAAACTTCCCTTTTAGGTGGAACGCGTGTTCCAAAATCACATATACGTATTGAGTCCTATGGTACAGTGGATGAGCTGAATTCCTGGATAGGTTTAATTCGCGATCAGAAAATTGATGCACAATCAAAAGATTTATTGATTCACATTCAGGATAGGTTGTTTACCATTGGCTCTCACCTTGCATCTGATCCATCCAAGTCAGGAATTAAAATTCCAGATATAAAGGAAGAAGATGTTGTTGTACTTGAAAAAGCAATTGATAAAATGAATGAAGTATTGCCGGAGATGAAATCCTTTGTTTTGCCCGGTGGCTATACCACTGTTTCTTATTGTCACATTGCACGTTGTATTTGCCGCAGAGCCGAACGATGTGCTGTAAATCTTGCCCAGTCCGAAAAAGTAGAAGACCTTATTATCAAATACCTCAACCGCCTTTCAGATTACCTTTTTGTCCTTTCCCGCAAGCTATCACAAGACTTACAAGCAGAGGAAATCCCTTGGAAACCATCCTTTTAAGGGGGATAAAAACTCCATAAAATTTCTTTAGTATTTCTTGCTTTAGTATTGGAAATTTTTATCTTCGCGCACGATTTGATAAAAATCAAAAATAAATTAGACATTTGTTTCATAAATAAAATCTTTAAAAATGTACTGGACACTTGAATTAGCATCTTACCTGGAGGACGCCCCTTGGCCTGCTACCAAAGACGAACTTGTTGACTTTGGATTGCGTACTGGAGCTCCGATGGAAGTAATTGAGAATCTTCAAGAAATTGAAGACGATGAAGAGGTGTTTGAATCCATTGATGATATTTGGCCTGATTACCCTACCAAAGAAGATTTCTTTTTTAACGAAGATGAATATTAAGATTAAGGCTTTACCATACTTCAATAAAAAAACCTCCAAATATTATATTTGGAGGTTTTTTTATTCCCTTTAGAGCCTAAACTAAAATCTAATTATCTCTTAAGTCCACTACCTCTACGCCTTTATATTCGGCCTTATCAAAGGTAAACATCGCATCCGGCATCTCAGAATCGGACACAAACTTTTTCACTAAAATAATATTTGAAGTACCATTCTTATTAATGATTTCCACCGAAACAATTTGCTTTTTTACTTTATCTATTGAAAGTTTTATAGTATGAAATGATTTTTTGTCGGGCGCTAAAGGAAACAATGACACCACATTCACCTTTACTCCGTTGGACACATCTTCTTTTTCAAATTTATACTTGTACCCCTTTTCATATAGTGTAAAAATATTGATAGGGCTGGGCGTATCTGTTGCGTCTGGGTCTGGAGCATTATTTACTTGCACTTCGTTGGATTCTTTAATATACGTCCACTGAGTTTTTCCATCACAAATAATAACCTGACCCTTAATTTCTAACTTATACTTTTCTCCTTTCAGCTGAAGAGTGCCTGTTTGAGTATCAGAGACTTTAGTTTCTGTATTTGACACCTTTTTAATGGCTGAAGATTCAAACTCAGTTTTAATGGAAGTATACGCTTTAGTCTTAGCTGCCACTTCATCCAAAATAGCTTTTGCCTTCTGATCTACAACTTCTTTGGCTTGCTGAGCAAAAACTGATGTAAAAATCAATAATAGAAGTCCTGCTGTAATTGCTGTATTTTTAGTCATAATGTTGATTTTATTAGCGTTTTTTAGGCTAATGGCTCACCATCACCCATTCCATCAACGCTTCTTAAGGCTTTAGACAATAATTGTTCCAAAGATACAGGATCTTTTATAAGAACCTCTCGTGCCTTACTTCCTTTAAAAGGGCCAATAATGCCCGCAGCCTCTAATTGATCTACAATACGCCCAGCACGGTTATAGCCCAGCTTTAGTTTACGCTGTAGCAATGAAGCAGATCCTTGTTGGTGAGTAACAACAATACGAGCTGCTTCTTCAAACATGCTATCTCGATCAGCAGCATTTACATCGTCTACAGTATCTGCCGACTCATCTACATATTCCGGTAATTGATATGCTTCGGGGTATGCACGCTGGTTACCAATAAATTCAGTAACCCTATCAACTTCAGGAGTATCTACAAACGGACATTGAAGTCGGATTAACTCACTACCAAGCGAGAATAACATATCTCCTTTTCCAATCAGTTGATCCGCACCGCCTATATCTAAAATGGTTCGTGAATCAATTTTTGATTGAACTCGGAAAGCAATACGGGCAGGGAAATTTGCCTTAATCAATCCTGTTACAACGTTTACTGATGGACGCTGCGTTGCAATAATTAAATGTATTCCCGTTGCACGGGCCACTGCAGCTAATCTGGTAAGTGGAGTTTCTATTTCTTTTCCTGCCTGTGCAATAAGATCTCCAAACTCATCTACCACTACTACGATGTACGGTAAAAATTTGTGCCCTTTCTTTGGATTTAATTTTCTATCAATAAACTTTGCATTGTACTCCTTAATATTACGCACCATGGCAGTATTAAACAAAGTAAGGCGATCATCCATTTCCATACAAAGCGATTTTAATGTATGAATCACTTTGGTAGTATCCGTAATGATTGCGTCATCTGTATTGGGCAGCTTAGCCAAGAAGTGTCTTTCAATTTTATTGAAAAGCGTAAGCTCCACTCGCTTTGGATCTATCAACACAAATTTTACTTGCGCAGGATGTTTCTTATAAAGTAAAGAAGTAAGAATTACGTTTAACCCTACCGACTTACCCTGTCCAGTCGTACCGGCAATAAGCAAGTGAGGCATTTTGGTTAAGTCTGCTATAAATGTTTCGTTCGAAATAGTTTTACCTAGTCCAAAAGGCAATTCAAAAGTTGTACTCTGAAATTTTTCTGACGCCACAATGGATCGCATCGAAACTAATTCAGGATTCTGATTAGGAACCTCAATTCCGATAGTTCCTTTCCCAGGCATTGGCGCTATGATACGTATTCCTAAAGCTGCTAGAGAAAGCGCAATATCATCTTCCAGGTTTTTAATTTTAGAAATTCGAACTCCTTCGGCAGGAATGATTTCATAAAGCGTAACGGTAGGTCCAATAGTCGCTTTAATCTTAGAAATTTCTATTCCGAAATTTTTTAGCGTACTAACAATTCGATCTTTATTGGTAACAAGTTCTTCTTGATTAACGCTTGACTCACTAACACCATAATCTTTTAATAAATCAACAGAAGGTTTTTGATAATCCGACAGCTCTAAGGTTGGATCAAAATCTCCAAAAGTGGTCAAATCATCTTCAGACTCTTCTGTTTTAATTGCTTCTTTTTCTTTTTGAGAAACAGTAAACAACACATTTTCATCGTCCTCCTCTTTTTCTTCTTCTTTTTCCTCTTGAACTTCAGGAACCATTTCAAAACTTACAGGCAGTTCCTCTGCTGGAACCTCCGCCTCATGTATAGATACTTCTAAAGGAAGATCAACAACTTGCTCAACTTCTTTATCATCAATATGCTGAACGGATAACACTTCTACAGAAACATTAGCTGGGATGGTTTCGTTTTTCTCCATGGTGTCAAGCGATTCCATTGCCGCTTCCGACTCTTTGCTTCTTAACCAATCAAAAGCATAGTTGTAAGAGAGAGCCATAAATCCAAAAATTGAAAACACCATTAAGAACCCGGTTCCAATAAATCCAACAGACTGGTTTAACCAAAGGCTTGTTTGATATCCAAATGTTCCGCCCAAATAAAAATAATCGTTATGAAAAAAATAGCCTAACGCTAAAGAACTCCACAACATTACAAAAGCAGATCGTTTAAAAAAAGTACGTAATGCAAAAGGTGATGTTTTGAAAAGAACTCTGAATCCTGCTAAAAAAGAAAATACTACAAAAAAGTATGAAGCCACCCCAAAGCCCTTATGAATAAATAAATGAGAGACGATTGCGCCAACTTTTCCAAGCCAGTTCTCTACTTCCATAGATCCGACCGTAGCACTTAATTCTTCGCTAGGGAAAAATAATTCAACCCAAGAGCCCATCACCTTGTCTTGATCAGCTTTCCAAGTAAACAAAAACGAAGTAAATGCAACCGCTAAATAAAATGAAGAAAGAAAAAGGGCAAGCCCTGCTATACGTTGAAGTCTTGGATCTGTTACTACATTTATGACGGGTTGTAAGGGACTGACCTTTACCTTAGGCACTCTCTTTTTTCTTTTAGGAGTGGCTTCTTCTCCTGTAACATTTTCCTGATCAGTATTATCCTCTGCTCCATCAACATCTTCTTCAATTTCGAAATCCTCATTAACCTCTACTTCGTCTTTCTCTAAGCGAGATTTTCTGAATTCGTTCCTAGCTTTTTTAAATTTATTGGTCACAATTATTTCTTCTTCCGCCATGGCAAAATGATTAATATAGGATTACACTCCAATAACCTCTTTATTACAAAGACTTTGGTATTCATCAAAAATAAAACGCAATCAAGCGACCTAGCTTATCTAAAGTGATTACTTGTTAACGAATGCATGTTAAAAAGAAGGCAAGCACCTAACTGATGTTACTTTTGATAACGAAGAAAGTAAAAAAATAGTATTACTTAATTTGAGCCAGGATTCAGCTCTTCAAGGATTTTTTCAAGTTCAATAAAATCAATTCTTTTATACTCAGACGAATCTGCAGGAAGATGAAAAGCCTCATCTTCAATTTTTTGTGCTACAACTGATTTTGCCCTAAGGTGCATAACAACCCCATAACGCTCCATCTGGAAATCCATTAATACACCATCAATTTTGTTATAAGGGTTAGACCAATTAGGATTTTCAATACCAATATCATTCGTATAAAACACCTTAATCTCTTCTCCATCTAAAAGTTTAACCTTTGCTTCCTTGCATTGAAAACCTGCAATTTGTTGCACGGTAGACCCTTTTTCAAATGAACTAACGTAAGAATCATTTAATCTGGATAAATCTTCTTTATTAATAGTTGAAGAGTATTTTTTATTAATAAGAGTTAGTCGTTGCTCAACAGATTTAGTACTGTGATTTGAAATAAATGTAATGCTAATTAAACCCATCATTCCTGACATATCGTTGGACATATTATTATTCTTAAATCGCAAAAAAGCTTGATTGGGCATACCAGAAACCATCATACTTTTGGGGTCAAGCTTAGGATACGTAATGTCGTATTCAATAACTCCTTCGCTAATGTCTTTGCCACCTAACATTTTATTAAATCCACCATTGATTAGGAAATATCCTCCAATGCCGGCTACAACTACCACGAAGACAATAATGACTATTCGTTTCATGAAATTTCTGCTTTTAAGAAAGGACAAATATAAGCGCATAATTTAATTAAAGTCTATTGTCCAATAAATAAAATGCTTAAAAATATTTGTAAAAACCCATTTAGTTCATATCTTTGAGGCTATATTAAATAATAAAATATGAAAAAACTTTTACTCTCAATTATTGCTGCCGGAACTAGCTTTTGCGCATTCGCACAAAACCCAACTATGGATTTTGAAAGTTGGACAACCATGAATAATGGTACAATATCCGTTCCTGAAGAGCCTACCAATTGGGTAACCGGAAATCAGCTTGTTTCTTTTGTTTCTCCAGGAAATAGCACCTCGGTATTTAAAGTAACTGGCACCGAAGCCCATGGAGGAACTTACGCTATGAAAATAGTTACGGTTGACGTTGTTAATGATCCTTCGGGCGGACAATTACCTGATCCTACTGGCGTTGCATTTGTTGGGAAAGTGCAACTATCTCCTTTAAAACTTATATCCGGATTTCCATATACTGCTAGACCTACAACCTGTACCTTTTGGCATAAATATACTCCAATGGCAAGTGATAGCGCTTCTTGCGGAGTGGTCCTTACTAAATGGAATGGTGCAAAAAGAGATACCATTGCAATTGGTGGTATTGTAATTAAAACAGCTGCATCTGCTTATACACTATCTACTTTTACCCTAACCTATGACCCTACGTTCTCAACTGTTATTCCGGACTCTATGATACTTGGATTCAGCGCATCCTGCTTAGCTACCAACACTTGTGGTGTTGCCGGAAGTACACTTTGGGTAGATGACTTGTCCTTTTCTGGGTACAACAACGTAAACGAACATTCCTCTTCTAGTGGTGTTATCGTTTACCCTAATCCTGCAACCGATCACATTTCAATTACTTCCGATGCATTGGAAAGTGTGTCGGTTATAGTTTTTGATGTGATGGGCAGAGAAGTTATTTCTTCTACCCAAGTTGATCAATCTCATCCATTAAAACTAAAAACCTGGACATTACAAACTACAAACTTAGTATCGGGTGTATATTCCTATAGCTTAAATAACGTTGATGGCGCATCACTTAGGTCTGGAAAGTTTACTATTAGCAAATAAATTCAATTCTCATTTTCTAAAATCCTTGTTCTAAGAAAACAAGGATTTTTTTATTTTTTATGAAAAAAACTACACTCTTCCTAAACGCATTATTTTTAACTATAGCTATTCAAGCACAAACTTTTACGGGCACCGGAGGAGCTATCTCTGATAACTTAGATACCACCTATTTTTTATTAAATATAAGCACGTTAAACCCTCCCTTTCTTAACAATGCATATGGTTTAGAAGAAGCCTGCATAAATATTACGCATATTAAAGACAACGACCTTGACATTTATTTAGAATCGCCAGGCGGAACAAGAGTGGAGCTTACTACAGATAATGGAGGAACAGGAGATAATTATATAACTATTTGTTTTAGGCAAGATGCAACAACGCTTATTACAAACGGAACAGCACCTTTTAATGGTAGTTATAGACCAGAGCAAAAATTATCTTTATTAAACAATGGCTTAAATGGAAATGGTATCTGGAAACTGCGTGTATATGATGATGATAATAATACTGGAAATAATACTGGCAGCGTGGTTAACTGGAGGCTTAAGTTTAGCAACAGTCCAGCTACTGCCATACAAGTTGATTCTTCATATTTACCAATAGTTGTAATAAATACAAACAATCAAACAATTGTTGACGAGCCAAAGATTACTTGCGATATGGGAATAATATATAATGGCGTAGGAGTAAAAAATTATTTGACAAACCCGCATAATAATTACAAAGGAAAAATTGCGATAGAATTCAGAGGCTCTTCTTCCCAAGGATTTCCAAAAAAGAGTTATGGCTTTGAGACCAGAGATGCTTTGGGAAATAAAAATGATACCGTAATTTTAGGTATGCCCAATGAGCACGATTGGATTTTAAGCGCATCGTATACAGATAAAACACATTTAAGAAATGTGCTGTCCTATAAATTGTATAACGACTTTGGCAGGTATGCAGCAAGAACTCGTTTTTGCGAATTGGTTATTAATGGAAAGTATATGGGCGTATATGTATTAATGGAAAAAATTAAACGCGATGCAAACCGAGTTAATATTGCAAAACTTGGCACTTGGGAAAATGCAGGAGATTCTTTAACTGGTGGCTATATTATTAAAATAGATAAAACAACGGGCAATAGTTTAGTAGGATGGACTTCTCCTTTCGCCCCTGCAGTTAGCTCCAGCGGGCAAACTATAAAATACCAGTATGATTATCCAGATCCAGATTCAATAACTCCACAACAAAAAACATACATTCAGCAGTATGTAGATAGTTTTGAAACTGCACTTTCTGGTCCCAATTTTGCAGATACTGCCATTGGATATGTAAAATATTGTAAGGTGAATACATTTATTGATTACTTCATATTAAATGAAATTAGCAGCAATATAGATGGGTATCGAATAAGTACATTTTTGTATAAAGATAAATATAGCAAAGGAGGTAAGCTTGCTATTGGTCCTCCTTGGGATTTTGACATTGCTTGGTTAAATGCAAATTATTGTGGCAGCCCTAGCTACAGCAATTGGGCTTATAAATTTGGAAATGTTTGTCCGAACGATGGATGGCAAATTCCTTTTTGGTGGGATCGTTTTATGACCGACCCAAATTTTACAAGCAAATTAAAATGCCGTTGGCTTGCATTAAGAAGCACTGTGCTAGATACAGGATATATTAATAATTACTTGGATTCCATGGCTACTCTTTTAGCTGTACCTATGACTAGAAATTTTTCTGCCTGGCCCATATTAGGTACATATGTATGGCCCAACCCTACTCCATATCCAGCCACCTATCAAGCTGAAATTGACAGAATGAAATCATGGATTAGAAATCGACTTAATTGGATGGATGCTAATTTGCCAGGTACTTGCCTTACAGCTTCAATAGCATCGAATAACTTATTAGAAACAACATATGCCGTTTTTCCAAATCCTTCAAAAGGAGTTTTCGATATTGCTGCCAGCAACAATGCATCATTTGATTGGGAATTATATACTATCTACGGTGAAAAAATACACTCACTAGGAGATCAAAATGTGAAAACACAAACTCAAGTAGATCTGTCTAACAAACCGAACGGAGTATATTTTCTGAAGACAAATAGTAAGGGGATTACCAAGGCGCACAAAATAATAAAGGCGGATTAATTTCTTAATCCGCCTTTACTAGCAAAAAGTAAAAGATTACTTCTTTAGGTGCTTGCTAACCAATTTGGTCATTTCAAACATGCTAACAGTTTTCTTTCCACCAAAAATTTCTTTTAGTGTATCATCCGCATTGATGTTGCGTCTGTTCTTCTTATCTTGAAGATCGTTCTTCTTGATGTAAGCCCAAAGTTTTTTTGCAACTTCAGTACGTGGAAGTGCTTTTGCACCAGTAACTGCTGCTAATTTAGCGCTTGGAGTTAATGGAGCCATGAAAGCTGCGTTCGGCTTTCTTTTGGTTTTTGCTTTTACCTTTGTTTTTGCTTTTGCTTTTGTAGCCATTTTGTTTTGTTTTTAATTTATAAAGTTTAACTTAATGTTTAACTTCATAGCAAAAGTAAAGCCTTTTTAGGCACATTTCATAGGGGAAATGCGATTGTTAATAAGTTTCATAGGAGAAATCGAAAATCCCCCTATGAAAAAATTATTTTTTTCTGGAAATCATGAGTCCATCTCGCAGGGGAAGAAGCACATTTTCTACACTGGAATCCGCTTGAATTTTCTTGCTGTAATCTAATAATGCTTTCGTGTCTTTGTCCATTTTCATAGCGGAATCGAGCACCTTACCACTCCAAAGCACATTGTCTGCTATAATGTACCCTCCTTGTTTTACCTTCGGAAATACTAAGTCAAAATAGTTGGAATAGTTCTCCTTATCTGCATCAATAAATACAAGGTCAAAGGACTCATTTAAGGTCGGGAGGATATTAACAGCGGGGCCTATATGGAGCGTTATTTTGTCTTTTAAGCCTGCATCCTTCACATAACGAAGTATAATCTCTTGTAACTCTTCATTTACATCGATGGTATGCAGCATACCTCCTTGCTGTAATCCTTGTGCTAAGCAAATAGCGGAATAGCCAGTAAATGTACCAATCTCTAAAATATTTTTAGGACTAATCATCTTGCTGAACATTTGCAACATCAAGCCTTGCATATGACCGGAAAGCATCTGTGGTAGCGTCATCTTTACATGCGTCTCGCGATTTAATTTTTGTAATACTTCCAACTCCAAGTCAGAATGTGCTAAAGAAAAATCATCAATTTCTTGTGGAATGAAATTCATAAAAAATATTTTAATTAATTACTTATTTGAAACAATTGCTAATTTTTTTCCATCTGGACTTATAGTAATACGCGTAGGTTTTGTGATTCCATATACAGAAAGGTCACTAACCTCATGAGCACCACCGGATGTACTCATGAATCCATATAAAATGGAACTGTCTGAAAAAGACCAAATCTCTTCACGACCTACAACGCCCGTTTTGCGTTTGTAAAAAGCATAATCTTCACTCTCAATAACGCCTTGCAGAGAATCTTTCTTTGAATTAAATGAGTAAGAATAAACATTTTGAAAGTGACCTGCTTTGGTTGTATACCATAGAAGCCCATCCTTCATTCGCATACATCTTCCAATGCTATCCGCAATAGTAGTAGGCTTTTGAGAAGCTATATTGAAGAGTTGCAACGTAAAAGAAGGTTTAGTTAATACAAAAACAGCAAGACTATCTTTATTCATCCAACTATGGTATCCTACTGCAGAAATATTTTTCGCAATACAAACTGCCTCCCCCCCAGTTAAAGGATATTTCCAAAGTCGTTGTGCAGAGTCCTTTTCAACCATCACTACCGAAAAAGATTTTTTATCGGACATAAACGTTGGAGAGTATTCGCTCGTAGTAGTTTTAGTAATTTGAGAAGTGGTTTTTGTTTTAAAATCACACCTATATATATCTGTTTGCGTTTCGCCTGTAGGTTGAGAAGTATATAAGAGGTAACTGCCATCTGGAGAGAAAGCCGGCTGATTGTCATAACCGGTTCTGTTTGTTAAGTTTATTGGATTTCGTAACGAAACTCTTCCTGCACTATCAACGATATCTAAAATCCAAATGTCCGTATTGGGAAGCTGGGCAAACAAATAGGATGTAATAAAAATAAAGAGGAATGTAGATGTGGTTTTCATATCCCAATATTACAAAGAATATGAATTGGGTAAAAATGAAAAAAGAAATTTATTTTTTTTCCTTTTTATTCATTTGCATTCCGCACATCCTGCAAGTGCCGGGCTTAGAGCTTTGTCCGCCTGGGCAATCCATCTCGCAAGCGAAAACAGCTGCTCCGTCTTTAGGGATAATGCTTTTCGTAGTGAAAAAACGATAAGCAAGCCCAATAGCAAATTGATATTGCGAAGCTATTTGCTCTTTATTCACATATTGGTAAATAGGAAAATCACTGAGAGCAAAAATGGTTAATGCCTTAATTGAATATGAAATTTGTGGGGTGATAAAAATTGCCCTGCTTCCAGTTGAAGCAGTATCAACGTTATAAAAAGCCAACAAGTCTACATTCTTAGCAGACTTTAACTTTCCTATATACTCTCCTTTAACTTGAAGTGTGACTCCAAGTTTATCAAAAAATGTTTTTCCAGCAAATAAACCTAAGCTCGCATAATCACCAAATTTTTCTCCTAGGGGATTCCATCCTTTCTTAATATATACTGAGTTTGCAAAAAGCCTGAAGTTACTTTTAGGAAACCCTCTAAAGAAAAATGAATAAAAAATAAAATCATGTGAGCCAGTTGTAAGTTGAGAAGAAGGCGGGGCAGCTGTATAATAAACAATTCCGTTAACAGTATCTCGGAAAGTTACCATTGAATCATTGTATGAACCTATAGGAATTTTCCAGCCAGCCCCTAACACAAATTCTACTCTTCTTTTTTCCTGCGTGTTACTATATACTACATATTTAGGGAAAAATATAAGGTCTGAAAAACCCACAGACTGTGCTGTATCAAGGTTTTTTCCAATCTGCTGCTTTTTTAAAAAAAATCCTGATTCTAAAGAAACAGTTAAATCTTTTGTGACTCCATATGCTATTTTAGTATACAGATAATCTGAAACTAAATGATTGAACAATGGAATGGTATCCTTATTCCCGGCAAAAAATTTATTGGTATAGTTATATTGATATGTGCTAGAAACTTCCATTTGCCTATCTAACAAAACTCCCTGAGAACCTCCTCCCGCAATTGGGCTTCCGCTGCCTCCAGAACAACATCCCTGTGCTATTCCTGCAACAGGAAAATTTAATAAAGCAACCGAACTGAATAGAATTATTCTTTTTATCATCCTTGCATTAAAAAAAAGACCTGCATAGTAGCTATGCAAGTCATTAATATTAGAGCACAAACTGTTAATTTGCTACTGAAAGCATTAATGTTTTGCCACTATTGCCATTTTTTATTTTCACAAAATAAAATCCATTTGTAAGATTTGAGCAGTCTAATTTCATTTGCTGTACGCCTGCTGCTTGTTTGCCGGCAAAAACAGTTTGAACTGTTGCTCCAACTAAATTATAAATTTCAATTGTAACATCCGATGCGTTGCTTAGTGCGTATGAAATGGTAGTTGTGTTAACGGCAGGATTTGGAAAAACATTATAAGAAGAAATGATACTTTCTTCTTTAACTGCTGTTGTAGCGTTAAGTGCATTCGTAATAGCAGTTGACATATTTGCTGAATTAACAGCATCATTTTCGTTATAATAAACTGTGTGATTTGCTCCTCCTAAAATAACAACCTTGGGCATTCCGACTGAACCATAATCCATCATATCAATAGCAGCATTTGAAAATTTGGTTAAACTTGAAAGTCCATTGGAGTTAGCCCATGAAGTTAAGGTAGCACAAGTGGTGTTTCCAACATCATCCACTAAATACACTAATACTCTTCCAGGGTAACTAGATGAAAAACTTTGAGCAACCGAATTTGCTGATTGAATTGGGCCTGCACAAGAACCGCAAGGCATTGTCCATGTGAGCACTACAACTTTTCCTGCATCAAGCTCATTAAAGAGCGTATGGGGGTTACCAGAACAATCGTTGCATGTAAAATTAGTTGCAGTAGTTTGAGCAAAGCCAAACACAACAATAAAACTTAGTAAAGTAGAGAGTAATATTTTTTTCATTTTTATATATTTAGTATATGTCTTATTTTTTGATTGATAAAGATAAGTATAGATAATGAAAGCGCAAACTAAATAATCATTTATTTACATTTTTAAAAAACTATTATTCTTACCTAAAATATTTGTTTCTGCTCAAAAACACATATTGCTTGTTGAGTAAAATATATCCTATGAATCAAACATGATTGAAATCATACTTTTTAGTTCAATTTGTAAAGTCAATTACAAATAGTAAATTCGCTCATCTATGAAATTAAAAAAACTGTCAAGGATATTCCTTCTTATACTAGTTTGTTGCTCAGTGCAGTCTTACTCGCAGGTAAGAATAACAAAAGCAACTAGTCAGAAAGTGATTGGAGGACGCTCTGGGGTGTTTATGAATTATGAAATTGCATTAAAAAGCAAAAGAGGTGATAGTTTAATGATTGACTCCGTAATAACTATTGCCGAACAGCACTCCATACACATTGCTTACAATAAAACTGAAAAAAGATATTGTGAGCTAACATTTAGTTTCGCATTATTTCAACCCGAAAAATGTAATGTTTGTCCGGATGTAAATCAAAAACCTGCCAACCTGACTAAAGGAGTAAATATTTACTATAGGAAAGGAGAAAAACTATATAGAAAAAAGCTAAGGAAATTTAAAGTACTTACTGAGAAGATTTCTCAATAACAAATACCCCTATTGTAATCAATAAAAAATCTAAAATAAAAGTTAAACAGAATTATTAGTAGCAGTACTTCCCTTCTAAAATCAACTTCGCTGCCACTCTTCTTCTGGCATCCTTTGCATTAAAAGGTTCCGTTTTAGTAAATCGTTTTAACCCCATCAGCATCATGCGCTGCTCATCGCCTTGCGCAAAAGAAGTTATCGCCTCTTTTCCATTTTTATTAATGCGATCAGCAGCATCATTTATATATACGCGCATAATATCAATTTGCTCTTTGCACGCATCTTCTCCACGCATACCAACTAATTTTTCTACTCTTAATAAAACAGATTCCGATAGGTAAAGGTCAATAAGCATATCTGCAATATTCATTAACACTTCTTGTTCTTTGGCAAGCTCCATCATTAATTTTTGTGCTGCGCTGCCGGCTGTCATCAGTATTGCTTTCTTAAAATTTTTCAAATATTTTTTCTCTGCCGAAAACAGAGCCGTATCCTCCGCACCAAAATCTGGAATGCTCATAAGCTCACTTGCTACTTTAGTTGCAGGCCCCATCAAATCTAATTCACCTTTCATGGCGCGCTTAAGCATCATATCCACAATCAACATTCTGTTTATCTCATTAGTACCTTCAAATATTCTGTTGATACGAGAATCGCGGTATGCTCTGTCCATCGGTGCATCGGCCGAATAACCCATTCCACCATAAATCTGTACGCCTTCATCTACTACATAATCCAACACTTCGCTACCTGCAACTTTTAAAATCGCAGCTTCGGGAGCAAATTGTTCTACTCCCTTTAATAATGCTTTACCATGCTCCATGCCTCCTGCAGCAAGTGCATTCATGGCATCTTCAATATTTTGTGTAGCACGATACAGCGCAGCTTCCGTTGCATAAATGCGGATTGCCTGTTCAGCTAATTTATAACGAATAGCACCGTATTTAGAGATAGGTCTGCCAAACTGGTTGCGCTCATTTGCATATTGAATTGACTGCTCAGAAACTTTTTTGGAAGCGCCCAGTGCGGCAGCAGCTAATTTTACTCTTCCAATGTTTAAAATGTTTACAGCGATTTTAAATCCACTTTGTCTTTCGCTTAATAAATTTTCTATAGGAACTTTACAGTCGTTAAAAAATACTTGACGAGTAGAAGATCCCTTGATACCCATTTTATGCTCTTCCGGATTTAGCGTAATGCCACCAAAGCTTTTCTCTACGATAAATGCGGAAAGATTTTCATCGTTATCAATTTTTGCAAACACCGTAAATATTTCAGCAAAGCCACCGTTGGTAATCCACATCTTTTGTCCGTTTAAAATATAATGCTTGCCATCGGGAGTTAATACCGCTTTGGTTTTTCCAGAGTTGGCGTCCGATCCACTGCTAGGTTCTGTTAAACAATAACAAGCTTTCCATTTACCATTCGCTAAATTCGGAATATATTTTTTCTTTTGTGCTTCGTTACCATAATATAAAATTGGTAATGTTCCAATACCCGTATGTGCAGAAATGGAAACTGCAAATGAATATCCAGCTCCCAATTTTTCGGTAGCTAACATGCCTGTAACAAAATCTTTTTCAAATCCACCAAATTCTTCAGGAACACTTAACCCAAGCAGTCCAAGTTCTGCTGCTTTATCTAAAAGCTTAACCATAAGTCCTTCCTCCTGATTATCAATCTTTTCCAAGTTAGGCCAAACTTCTTGTGCCAAAAAATCTGTACACGATTGTGCAATCATCAATTGCTCCTCGTTCCACTGCTCAGGAATAAAAATATCATTTGCCTCGGTATCTTTAATAAGAAATTCTCCGCCTTTAATAGCTGCTGATTTAGTTTCGGTAGACATAAATTGGATGGTATTTGTTTAATTCAAAGTTACTATTTTTTTGATGCTATTTTAGGGTTGTATTCAAGAACAAGTACATTTTATTGTAGCTACAAAAACTGAAACTATTGTTGTACTATTTTTTAAGCACGCTATACAAATGATTGATGAACAAAAACGCCACTAATTAACACGAATTTACACGAAACAGGCAGAGACAAATGAAAGATAAATTGGTGTTAATTAGTGCAAATTAATGGCTTAATTTGCTTTTGGAATATTATCTGGTTGAATGTATCGCGATTTTTTCGACTTTTGGCTATTCTAAATAATACATGAAATATATTTTAAAATCGTCTGCTGTATTATTAGCAATATTGCTTTTGCATTCCTGCAACTTTGAAAAGAGGCTTTATCGAAGTGGATATTATAATTCATCGGTTGAAAAAATAAAAAGTCATAGCGCAGTAAAACAAACTCCTAAATTTTATTCCGAGTCTTTAATACAGGAAGACGCTTCGGCCTCGGCAGTTCCCGAAGCCCCTGCTCCAAATACAATTCAAAACATTAAAGAATTACAATTAGAATACAAAGTATCAGGCTTACATGAGAAAAATCTCAAACCTAAAACAGAGCGAACACATAAAACACAAGCACTGCCCAAAGTAAAAAAGAAAAAAACTTTGGACAATGAAAAAACTCCATCTGATGTAAAAATGCTGTTGCTAATAGCAGTAGGCTCCGTACTTACTGCACTTTTCTACGGCCTGTTTTCACTTAGCAATATACTGTGGGCTGCCAATACATTTTTTATTCTAACCCCCTTTGCCATTATTGGAATATGGATTTTTGCGTTACTGCTTTTTACTAAGTACAGGGATACTGCCCTATCTAACGAATCTGACCAAAAACAAAAAAAAGAAAGAATTATCACAAAACGAAAAGCTTTTTTGCTGGCAGGATTTTTAGGAATTTTTGGAGCGCATCGTTTTTATTTAGGATACACCGAAATAGGAATTCTGGAAATGTTAACCTTAGGAGGTTTTTTTGTTTTATTTTTTATTGATCTTATCCGTATTAAAAACGGAATGCTAAAGCCTAAAAAAGGAGATTACGATCAGGATGATTCCACCTATACAAAACACAAGAAAAAAGCTGAACAAACCAACACGCAGAAGTTCATTAAAATTGCCCTTTTAATTAGTTTTGTTGCTTTAATTATTTTGCTTGGCTTTGGGATTTTTCTGTAAGATTTAATTTATCATTTCAAAAATTCCAGCAGCTCCTTGTCCGGTTCCTACACACATGGTAACCATGCCATATTTTTTCTTACGTCTTTTTAGCTCGTTAAATATTTGAACGGATAATTTAGCTCCACTGCAACCAAGTGGATGCCCTAAAGATATCGCACCTCCATTAACATTTATTATTTCAGGGTTTAGCTTTAACTCGCGCACTACTGCTAATGATTGCGAAGCAAAGGCTTCGTTCAACTCTATTAAATCGATTTGGTCTTGTTTTAATCCTGCTAATTTTAATGCTTTTGGTATAGCTGCAATAGGACCTATTCCCATAATACGCGGAGGAACTCCTGCTGCTGCAAAAGAGACTAATCGTGCAATGGGAGTAAGTTTATTTTCTTTCATAAACTTCTCGCTTACAACCATTACAAAAGCTGCTCCATCGCTAGTTTGTGAAGAGTTGCCGGCTGTAACTGTACCCCTTGCATCAAATACAGGTTTTAATTTTGCGAGTGCTTCAATATTTGTATCAGCACGTGGCCCTTCATCGGTGTCGACAATAAACTCCCTAGTTTTTTTGGCCCCACCCGTCCTCCCCGAAGGGGAGGAGTCAACAGCTTCTTCATAATAAGTCTCCATAATCTTAATCGGCACAATCTCATCTTTAAATTTTCCTTCTTTGATAGCTGCAATAGCTTTTAAATGAGAATTAAGAGAAAATTTATCTTGATCCTCACGCGAAACTTTGTATTCATTTGCAACTGCTTCGGCAGTAAGTCCCATGCCCCAGTAATAATCCGGATGTACTTTAGCAACCTCGTAATTAGGAACTATTCTCCAACCACCCATCGGAATCAAGCTCATGCTTTCTACTCCACCTGCAATAATACATTCAGCCTGACCGGAATTAATTTTTGCACTAGCTATGGCAATCGTTTCTAATCCAGACGCACAATATCTATTTACTGTCATACCTGGAACTTTATCTGTATTAAATGCGAGCAAAGAAATTAGTCTTCCCATGTTTAGGCCCTGCTCGGCTTCTGGCATGGCATTACCCACAATTAAATCATCAACTTGTTCGGCTGCCACGTTTGGCACCGATGCCATTAAATGTTTAATAACATCCGATGCAATATCATCCGGACGAGTAAATCTGAAACCTCCGCGGCCGGCCTTGCCAACTGCAGAACGAAATGCTGATACTATATATGCGTTCATATAATTTAAGATTTATGAATAACGATTTTTGATTAAATACATTAATATCTATTTTTCAATTAATTTTGACTGGAAGCAGTTTTTCTTGATGAAACAAATATTGCAACCAACTCATCTGATTCTTGCAGTAAATTTTTTACATCACTTTCAGCTAATAATTTCTCATCTTTAATAAATTCAAGCCAAAAATTTGATTCGTCCGCTTCTTCTATGGCTATTCTAAGCTTATCCATAAAATTGGGCTTCGTTTGCGCTCGACATGCTGCTCTGTAATTGGCAGCCACTGAAGTAGAGCATCTAATTAACTGTCCCTTAATATGATTCCCTAGGTAAACATGTGGCAATTTCATTGAAAAACCAACACAGTTATGCGCAAATTGCTTCGTTCGTTTTTTTAACTCTTCAGCATTCATGTAATCTAAAATCAATAATCTTCAATCTCTAATTTCTCAATACTTTTCCTCCTGTTAATATAGATTGGATTCTTTCCAATGTTTTCTTTTCACCGCACAAACTTAAAAATGCTTCGCGCTCTAAATCGAGTAAATATTGTTCACTAACTAGTGTGGGTGCAGATAGTTCTCCTCCACATAATACGTGGGCTAGCTTCTGAGATATTTTCACATCGTGTTCTGAAATATAATGTCCGCTGAGCATGGAGTTAGCGCCTAAGTAAGCCAGTCCTAGTGCTTGCTTTCCTAAAACACGAATATCTTTTCTTGGTACAGGTTTGCTGTACCCCTCTTTTGCTAAATCTAAACAGGCTGCTTTTGCATCGCCAAGCAATCTTGCTCTTGATACCACTACTAAATCTTTTCCTTTTCGTAAATAACCTAAACCAAAAGCTTCATTAGCAGAAGTAGAAACTTTTGCTTGTCCTATTGTTAAAAATCGGTCACGGAAATTATTCAGCTCGATATCTCCATCTTGCAAACCATCGGAAAGGCGGACTGCAAACTCTTTTGTTCCTCCGCCACCCGGAATTAAACCTACGCCAAACTCAACCAAGCCCATATACGTTTCTGCGTGTGCTATTACTTTATCAGAATGCATGCTCATTTCACAAGCTCCACCTAACGCTAGGTTATGAGGCGCAACAACAACTGGAACTGAAGAATAGCGAATATGCATCATGGTGTTTTGGAACAACTTAATAGCCATGTTAAGCTCATCCCATTCCTGTTCTACTGCAAACATAAATATCATTCCCACGTTTGCACCTGCTGAAAAGTTTGCTCCTTCGTTAGAAATTACTAACCCTTGAAAATCCTTCTCAGCAATTTCGATTGAAGTATTAATGCCTTGAATCACTTCGCCACCGATAGAATTCATCTTGGTGTTCCACTCTAAATTCACGATTCCGTCTCCAATATCAGTTAAGGTAGCACCCGAATTTTTCCAAACTGTTTTTGTAGGGCGAATTATTTCCAGCGAAATATATTCTTCTGTACCCGGCACTAATTTGTATGATTTAGTAGGGATGTCGTAATAATTTCTAGCGTTTTTTTCTATTGCGTAAAATGATGTTTTACCCGAAGCAATAAAATCATAAATCCACTGCGCAGGTTTTTGCCCTGCTTTTTCCATGTAAGCAACTGTTTCTTTTACTCCCAACGCATCCCAATATTCAAAGGGCCCTAGCTCCCAGCCAAAACCGGCTTTCATGGCATCATCAATTTTGTAAAGCTCGTCCGATATTTCCGGAATACGATTGGAAACATATTGAAACAACCCAAAGAAAGAGGCACGGTAAAAATCTCCTGCTTTATCTTTGCCGGTAATTAAAACTTTTAATCTTGCTTTTAAATCATCAATAGGTTTTGTTAATTCGAGCGTAGCAAATTTTACTTTCTGTACTAGTTTATACTCCAGCGATTTAAAATCCAAAGCATGAATCTCACTTCCCTTCGCCCCTTTTACTTTTTTGAAAAATCCTTGCTCTGTTTTAGAGCCCAGCCATTTATTGTCGACCATCTTCTGCACATAGGCAGGAAGTTTAAATAAATCTTTTGCCTCATCGTTGGGAAGATTTGATGCTAAACCGTTTGCAACATGCACTAACGTATCTAGTCCAACTACATCACAGGTACGAAACGTAGCAGACTTTGGCCTTCCTAAAACCGGGCCAGTAAGTTTATCAACTTCTTCAACGGTAAGTTCCATTTTTTGCACCAGATGAAACAATGCCATAATGCCATATACTCCAATACGGTTTGCAATAAAAGCAGGCGTATCTTTACAAAGCACCGTGGTTTTTCCTAGATACAAATCTCCATAATGCATTAAAAAGCCCACTACTTCTTTTGAAGTTTTAGAAGTAGGAATAATTTCCAACAACTTCAAATATCGAGGTGGATTAAAAAAGTGAGAACCACAAAAATGTGTTTGAAAATCTTCGCTTCTTCCTTCCAGCATTAAATTAATTGGAATGCCTGAGGTGTTGGATGTAATAAGCGTTCCCTGTTTTCTAAATTTTTCTACCTGATCAAAAACAATTTTCTTAATATCTAATCTTTCCACAACTACTTCAATAATCCAATCGCAAGTCGCGATATTTTCCATATCGTCCTCAAAATTGCCTGTTGTAATTCTATTTGCAAACGACTTTTGATAAATTGGCGAAGGGTTTGACTTCAACGCAAAAGTTAATGCATCGTTCACAATTTTATTGCGAGATTTTTTATCTGCCGCGGCATCTTTTGGGACAATATCGAGAAGTAATACCTCTACTCCAATATTTGCAAAATGACAAGCAATACGAGAACCCATTACGCCTGAGCCAAGCACAGCAACTTTTTTAATTGATCGTTTCATAATAACAAAGTATAAATAATCGAATAATGTTGTTTGTCAATATCAGTTAATAAAGGTAACAGGAATAAGGAAACCAAAAAGACAAACAAATGAAAAATCTGCCTATTTATCAGCGTAAATCTTAGCCAATAAATGCTTGTTCGCTTCTAGAATCACTTTGCGCTTCAATGACATTTTAGGTGTTAACTCACCATTATCAATAGTCCAATCTTTGGGAAGCAACTCTATCTTCTTAATAGTTTCGTAGCTAGCAAGACTGCTATTTACTTTTTCAATGCCTTCTTTTATTATTTTAATAATGTCCACATCTTTAATTACTTCTTCGTTTCCTGGGTATGCTTTTCCTTGTTTTGCGTACGATTCTTTTATTTTTAAAAAGGAAGGCACAATTAAGACCGAAGCAAATTTCTGATTCTCCCCTATTACCATTACTTGCTCTACTAAAGGTATCTCTATCAATTTATTTTCAATCATTTGAGGAGCAATGTATTTTCCTCCCGATGTTTTAAATATTTCTTTTTTACGGTCGGTAATTTTTAAATATTTTCCATCTTGAAGTATTCCAATATCACCTGTATGAAACCATCCATCCGAATCAATTACTTCGGCAGTAGCATCTGGATGTTTATAATATCCTAGCATCACGTTTGGACCTTTGCACAGAATTTCTCCATCTTCTGCAATTTTAACTTTAACACGCTCTATGACTTCTCCAACTGTACCAAATCGCATTCCGTTTGGCTCCAGCGTATTTACTGCAATTACAGGCGAAGTTTCAGTTAAGCCATATCCTTCTAAAACCGGAATTTGTGCACTCCAAAAGATTCTTGCTAAACGAGGATTTAAAGCAGCACCACCCGAAACTGCAGCACGCACGTTGCCTCCCAATGCTTCTCTCCACTTAGAAAATATTAGCTTGTTAGCTAAACGTAATTGCAAACTATACCATATACCATGATTTTCCGCTCCGTTAAATTTTTCGCCCAGCGCCAAGGCCCAAAAAAATAATGTTCTTTTAATTCCAGCAAGCTCGTTGCCTTTGGATACAATTTTGTCATATACTTTTTCTAACAGTCTTGGTACACAGGTGAAGATCTGAGGTTTTACTTCTCTAAGATTATCGCCTATCGTTTCTAAGCTTTCGGCATAGTAAACTGAAATGCCCAAATACAAATACATGTATACTAACATCCGCTCGTAAATATGATTTAAAGGAAGAAAGCTTAACGCCTTATCTCCATACCCAGCCGGTGGTAAATTTCGAACTGCGTGTACGTTTGAAAAAATATTGTCGTGCGAAAGCATTACACCCTTGGGAGTGCCTGTAGTGCCGGAAGTATACAATATAGTTGCCAAGTCAGAATCCTGTATAGAGGCTTTCATTTTCTCTAAACTCAAATTGTTATTTGCTGATTTGCCTAGCGCTCGAACTTCTTTCCAGCTTTTTACAGATGTGATTTCATTAAATGAAAAAATCTCTTTTACTGAAGTAGAATCCGTTAAAACAGATGTTACTTTTTTATAAATATCTTCTGAGGAAACAAAAACATACTTGACCTGAGAATCGTTAAATATAAAAGTAAGGTCCTTTTCGCTAATCGTAGGGTAGACTGGAATCAGCACACAACCACTCATCTGAACTGCCATGTCGCATATATTCCACTCTGGCCGGTTGTTTGAAAGAATAGCAATTTTATCTTCTCTTTGAAGGCCGAGCGCCAACAGTCCGCTAGCGAGTTCTTCGGATTGTTCGATAAAAGATTTAGTAGAGGTGGGTATCCATTTCCCATTTTCTTTTTTCACTAAACATTCCTCGTTTGGAAATTTAGTGTGGCACTGGTATAAGATGTCGAATAATCGCATGATGGCAAATTTAATAGAAAATCCTTTAATATTAAAATAGGGGGTGGTTTAATGTTTTAAAACTCGCATTATACCCCTCTTCAAATATTAATAAATAATAAGAATAAATGAAATAGATATATGCACGTTCAAATTGTTTCTTTATATTTGAAACATACATTCATTTTTACAATCAATAATGAAATCATCCTTTCTACTAATTTCTAATCTTTGCTTAGCTAGTGTAATTATCACTGCTACGTCTTGCGGCAATGCTTCAATTGATGAAAACATAAATAGCGATTTGGATTCTACTTCAGCAGAGGCACAAATTTCGGAAACAACACAGGATTTCTTTTACTCGTTGCCTTCTCCATTGCTGATGGCTAAAATATTTAAAAGGACAGGACTAAAGTATATTGAAGGGATTGCTAACCCACCAGAAAATGTTTCTAAGTACACTTCTGTTCACAGTAAAACTTTAAACCTAGGCATATACAGTGCCGACTTAGCTTACACGGTGTTAAACAAACAGAGTCACGAGGCTTCTCGTTACATGGAAGCAGTCAAGCGCCTTTCAGATGAGCTGGGCATGTCCAGCCTTTTTGATGCTGATGATTATTTGAAGCGCTTTAAAAATAATTTAAGTAACGAAGATTCTTTGATTAACGTAGTGTGCGAATTAAAAAGCGAGATGGATATTTTCATGAAAGACAACAATAAGGAAAAACAAACACTTCTAATTTTTATTGGCGCATGGGTTGAAAACATGTACATAGCTACTCAACTCACCAAAGAATCAAATAAGGAGAAAGTGGCTGCACGTGTAGCTGAGCAAAAATATGTGTTAAATAGCCTCATGAATGTAACCTCCCAGTTTCAGGGTGACGAGGAATTTAAAGAATTGTTTTCTAAGATTAGCGAATTAAAAAGCTATTTTGATAGTGTTGCTGTTCAAGATGAAAGTGGAATTACAACAGTAGACCAAAATCAATTAAAAACAATAACTGAAAAAACCCGTGATTTACGAAAATCTATTGTTGGTTAAATATTAAAAGCAACAGCATATGCATAAAATTATATTTACTTTTCTTCTTGGCATATTTAGCTTATTTACTACTGTGCTTTCCGCTCAGTGCAAAGTAAAGCCAATTGTAAAAAACTGCATGCCACTTTTAAAACCATACTCTTACGATGCGTATGCATTGAAAGAAATTAATTACAACAAAACAGCACGAAAAGAAATATTAGAATTTACAGTGTACTCTGACGAAGATTACAAATTAGTTTTTGGGAAAACTGCCTTACCTCAAGAAGTTGGCATCGTCATCTATGACAAACATCCAAGCAAAAAAGACAAGAAGCTCCTTTACTTTGACGAGAGTGGAAAAAAGGGAGATTTTGTTTTTAACTTCAAACCCGTTGCTACAGGAACTTACTATATAGAGTTTGAAATTCCGGCAGCTACAGAGCCAAACCAAAAGGGCTGTTTTGTATTATTGATTGGAATAAAAGACTAATTATTTTCTGACGCTCCTTTCAATTGCGTCATTTACATTCTTTCCGAAACATTTATTCCAAGTAAAGCCAAACATAGCTTTATGGTTTCAGCCGTTTTTTGTGACAACTTTAGTCTGAAACTTTTCTCAACTGAATTTTCCGCTTTAAGAATGGGCACTTCATGATAAAAATGATTGTATGCTTTTGCTAAGTCGAACGTGTAATTAGCTATGTGACCCGGGTTATACGTTTCAGCTGCTTCAGATATTGCTTTAGGTAAATCATGTAAAAGACGAATTATATTTTTTTCACTTGGAAGAATAACAGTTGGGGGTTTCTTTTCGCTTTTGAACTCTTCTGCTTTTCTTAAAATAGATTTTATACGCGCATAGGTGTATTGTAAAAATGGACCTGTGTTGCCATTAAAATCAATGGACTCTTTAGGATCAAAGAGCATTCTCTTTTTTGCATCTACCTTAAGGATGAAATATTTTAACGCTCCCATACCAATATTTTTGTACAGCGCATCTGCTTCTTCAGTACTCATTCCTTCGGTCTTGCCCAATTCCTTTGTTGTTTCCATTGCATTTTTAACCATGTCTTCCATCAACTCATCAGCATCTACCACCGTCCCTTCGCGCGATTTCATTTTACCCGATGGAAGATCCACCATGCCGTAGGAAAGGTGAAAGAAGCCACCTCCATCCCCGCTTCCCCCAAAGGAGGAAGAGCCAGAGCCAATTATTCCGGCAGCTGATAATTTTTTAATAATGTGGAATAAAACTTTAAAATGGTAGTCCTGCTCGTTTCCTACTACATAAATCATTTTATTTACATTGAACTCTTTCATGCGTTCAACAGCGGTACCTAAATCCTGCGTCATATAAACCGAAGTGCCATCCGAACGAAGCAACAGCTTTTCGTCCAGCCCATCTTTGGTAAGGTCTATCCAGATTGAACCATCCTCCTTCTTAAAAAATACACCCTTACTTAATCCTTCATCCACTATTTTTTTACCGAGCAAATAAGTCTCCGACTCGTAATAAGTTTTTTCAAATTCTACTCCAAGCTCTTTATATGTTTTAGCAAAGCCATCATATACCCAGCCGTTCATCTTTTTCCAGAGGGCGAGAGTTTCAGAATCTCCAGATTCCCATTTGCGAAGCATTTCCTGTACAGCCCCCTCCAACTCCCCCAAAGGGGGAGCGCCTGCATGCTCAACCTCCCTCCCATCGGGAGGGTTGGGGTGAACCGCCTTTTCTTTTTTCAATTCTTTATCGTACTCTACATAATACTTCCCAACCAAGTGATCACCTTTCATACCACTTGATTCTGGCGTTTCGCCATTGCCCCATTTTTGCCAAGCTAGCATTGACTTACAAATATGTATTCCACGATCATTAACTAGATTTACTCGAATTACTTTTTTTCCTGCAGCTTTTAAAATATTAGAAACTGCCATACCCAATAAATTATTACGCACATGTCCTAAATGCAAAGGCTTGTTTGTATTGGGAGATGAAAATTCAACCATTACAGTTTCGGAATTGGGAATTAGGATTTGGGAATTAGGATTTGCTACAGCCAAATAATCTACCCAATAGGAATCCAGAATAACCAAATTTAGAAATCCTTTCACCACATTAAATGCAGCCACTTCAGCAAGGTGCTCTTTCAAAAAATCTCCTATGGCATTTGCCGTTTCTTCGGGTGATTTTTTAGATGCTTTGGTAAGTGGAAATACTAGCAAAGTAATATCGCCCTCAAACTCGGGCTTGGTTTTATTAAATGTAATCTGCTCAGGCTGTAAAGCTTGTCCGTATAGTCTGTGAATCGCCTCAACAACTTTACCTGCTACTATTTCCTGAATATTCATAATCTAAATTAAACAAAAATTAAAAATCATTTATCAATTGATTGGTTGCTTTTAGTAAAATTTCAAAAGCATTTTCTGCCATTCTGTTTTCTTTATCAAGCGTTGGGTTAATCTCCACCATTTCAAGGCAGCAAATTTTTCGGCTACGCATTAAGTAGTAAATGAGATTACCTGCTTCTTTTTCTGTGAGTCCATCGGGTACGGGGGTGCCTGTACCTCGGGATATGGAAGGGTCCATACTATCTACATCAAACGAGATATAAATAATATCACAACTATCTAGCGTGCTTAACATTAATGCTGCAACGCGCTCTACGCCTCGGTTACGAATTTCATTGACCGATATGGTTTTGATGTTGTGTTTTTTCAACAAATATTCTTCCTGTCTTTCAAAGTCCCGCACCGAAACCATTACAATATCTTTTGGATGAACCTTTGGATGAATCCCTCCAATGTTCTTTATCTTATTCCAATATTCAATAGTTTCTTCATTGGGTTTGTTGATTTGGTTTTCCAAATTATCCTCGTCAATAATTGCAGCAATGGGCATGCCATGCATATTTCCCGAAGGGGAAGTAAAAGGCGAATGAAGGTCTGCATGAGCATCAATCCAAATAATACCTAATCTTTTATCGGGATGTGCCATCTTAATGCCCGATGCGACACCTATCGCAGAGGAATGATCGCCTGCAATGACAATAGGCACTACTCCTTCTTCTTTGCTAAACGCACAAACCTGATTAGCCAATCGTTCGCTAAAAGAAAAAACACTTTTAATACGTTTAGCATAATCGTTGCTTACCGGCTCCATCAATAGCTTATTATCATTGGGCACTTCTACCGATTCATTTCTTCTAAAAAAAGAACTGCCAAAATCTAGCGCAGCTACACGTACGGCATCTACCCCCATGCCCGCCCCGCGGGTTCCGGCCCCAAGCTCGGACTTAACTTCAATGATTTTAATCTTTTTCATGTTCTAACTTATTATTTAACAAAATCCAACTCACTTACATTGTCAAAAAAAATCACATGTAAGTCACTTACTTTCACAAATTATTCCCAACTTAGCGCACATTAATCTTGTATTGTACTTCTATGAAAAATAAATATCGCGATTTAATTCAGCAAACATTCCATTTTCCTCAAGAAGGATTTAATGTTGTTGATGGCGAATTACATTTTAACGATGTTCCATTAATGGATATCATCAAACAATACGGCACACCTCTCAAAATAACATACATTCCAAAGATCGGACAACAAATTCAAAAAGCAAAAAAACTTTTTAATGTTGCTATGGCTAAAGCCGATTACAAAGGTAATTATACTTATTGTTATTGCACCAAGAGCTCTCATTTTTCTTTTGTTATGGACGAGGCTATTAAAAATGGTTCGCACCTAGAAACATCTTCGGCATTTGACATTCCAATTATTAAAGAACTATACAGACAAGGGAAAATTGATAAGAACACTTTCGTGATTTGTAACGGGTACAAGCGCAAGCCCTACCCGCAATTTATTGTTGAACTTATCAATAACGGATACAAAAATGTAATTCCAATTTTAGACAACAAAAACGAACTGGAATATTACAAGCGCTACGTAAAAGGAAAATGTAAACTCGGCATTCGAATTGCATCTGAAGAAGAACCAACTTATGATTATTACACTTCCAGACTAGGAATCCGTTACAAAGAAATTGTTCCCTTTTACAAAGCTAGAATCAAGAAGAATAAAAAGCTAGAGCTAAAAATGCTTCACTTTTTTGTGAGTGCCGGCATTAAAGACACTATTTATTATTGGACGGAACTTGCTAAATGCCTAAACGTTTATGCTGAGTTAAAAAGAATTTGTCCGGAATTAGATTCCTTAAACATTGGAGGCGGACTCCCTATTCGCACTTCGCTAGGTTTTGAATACGACTACGAATACATTATTGAAGAAATAGTTTCGCAGATAAAAACTTTCTGCAAGCAAAATAAAATTAAAGAGCCAAACATTTTTACTGAGTTTGGTTCATTTACCGTTGGCGAAAGCGGGGCTGCCCTCTATTCGGTTTGCGATCAAAAGCAACAAAACGACAGAGAACTTTGGTACATGATAGACTCTTCATTCATTACCACGTTACCAGACACTTGGGCGATTGGACAAAAATTTATTTTACTTGCTGTGAATCATTGGGAAAAAGAAAGTCATAGAGTAAATTTGGGTGGCATGACCTGCGATGGATTAGACTATTACAATACAGAGGCACATTCCGAACAAGTGTTTTTACCAAAAATTGGAAATGCAACAGAAGGTCCGCTTTATATAGGTTTTTTTCATACCGGTGCTTATCAGGAATCCATTGCAGGATATGGAGGCATACAACATTGTTTGATACCATCGCCCAAACACGTTTTAATTGATAGAAATGAAAACGGGGATGTCACTACTAAGCTGTTTGCTAAAGAGCAAACCTACAAATCGATGCTAAAAACGCTTGGTTATTAGGTTTTTTGGCTTTTCTTGCTGCAACTTATCCCTTCTATTTTGCATCTTACCTGTATAATAAGGTAATTGATGAATTTCCTAATTTCCTTTATTATTACTTAATTTGCCTAAGTTTAAATTTAAATGAATTCACTTCGAAATAAATTTTTGCTTTTTGTTTGTCTTTCTTATTTATTAGGAAGCAAAGCAAATTTGTTTGCTCAGCGAAGTAAACATGGGGTTAAGTTAGTTACCACTGCGAATAACATAGTAAATGAATATACTTCCTTAAATGCAAATGCTGCATCTGGCGCAACAACTATTACTGTTGCTGCAAGCGCGTTAAATGCAAATGCAAGATTTCCCGGAAACCTTGCTCCCGGAGATTTAATTATGATTATTCAAATGCAAGGAGCTAGCATAGATGGAACACCAAGCGATGGAAGTTGGCCCAATCCTCCATTAGGAATTGGAATTCCAACAGATAGTTCTTGGGGATCTGTTACTGCATACAACAATTGTGGTAATTGGGAATTTGCAGGAGTAAAATCAGTTCCAAATGGAACAAGCATTGAATTAGATTGCCCTCTTACATACTCTTATACTGCTACAGGAAAAACACAAATCATTCGTGTTCAACGATATTCCTCTTTAACAATTAATGCAGGCGCATCCATTACCTGCCCTGCATGGAACTCTACTGTTGGTGGCGTATGTGCAATTGAAGTTGAAACTAATAGTGTGATCAATGGCTCGATCAATACTACTGGCACTGGATTTCGCGGAGGTCAGATATTAGACAACACCACTCAAATTATGAACTTATATTTTTCTGCCTCTACCCTTAATCAGGATGGTTCAGAAAAAGGAGAAGGCATTGCAGGATACAAAACAGATTACAACGCATATGGAGGAATGTATATGCGCGGTGCCCCTGGAAATGGTGGTGGGGGTGGCAACATTCACAATGGTGGTGGCGGTGGTGGTGCCAATGGAGGAAACCCTGCATTATGGAATGGTCATGGAATGCCAGATATTTCGGTTGCCGGATATGCCAACGCGTGGAACCTTCAATACGCTGGCTTTGCTACTCAAACTTCATCAGGTGGCGGACAAGGGGGATATTCGTGGTCGGCAAGCAACGGCAACGCTACCACACAAGGACCCGGCAATGGAGTTTGGGGCGGACAGTTCCGGCAGCCAATTGGTGGTTATGGAGGAAGACCTGTAGATTACAGCAGTGGAAAATTATTTTTAGGTGGCGGTGGTGGTGCCGGAGATCAGAATGATAATTGTGGTGGCGAAGGATCGGGTGGGGGTGGGTTAATATACCTAATGAACTATGGAGCAGTATCAGGGACCGGACAATTAATTTCCAATGGAAATGCCGGAGGAAACGCAAAGTCTGCTAACATCAGTAATCAGTATAAGGACGGTGCTGGTGGTGGTGGTGCCGGTGGCACCGTAGTAGTTAATTCTGTAGGAGCAATAACTGGAATTTCAATAAGTGCCAATGGAGGCAAGGGCGGTGATCAAACATTTACGCTAAACGATTCACAAGCGCAGGGACCTGGAGGAGGCGGAGGTGGTGGACATGTTGATGTTTCTAATGGAGCACCCGCAACAACCGTAAATCCTGGAGTAAATGGAGTTACCAACTCCACTAGTCTTACAGAATTCCCTCCAAACGGTGCAACGGCAGGTGGCGTAGGTACTAGCACAACCACCGTAACAAATTTCGTTATCAACGCACCAAACGTTACTATTTGTGCTGGACAAGCTGCAACGCTTACTGCTACGTTAGGTGGAACTCCTGGAGGTGCTATAATTTCTTGGTACGATGCAAGTGTTGCAGGTAATGTAATTGGAACTGGAGGCACACTAACAACTTCGGTAATTGCTACTGCAGGTACTTACACTTTTTACGTTGCAACTTGCCCGGGAACTTATCATCAACCGGTTTTAGTAACTGCAACAAATTCACCTGCAGTTTCTGCATCGCCCAATACAACAATTTGTACAGGAGGGAATACCACTCTTACTTCATCAGCAGGAAGTTCTTACTCATGGTCACCGGCTACTGGATTAAGTTATGCAAACATTTCAAATCCTGTTGCATCACCAGCTTCAACTACAACCTATGTTGTAACCGTAGGAACTCCCTGCGGTCCCGGCACTGCCACTGTAGTTGTGACAGTAATTTCCTCTATCAATCCTACGATTACAGGAAACAATACGATTTGTGCAGGAGGTAATTCTTCGCTTGTAGCTTCTGGAGGCAATACATATTCTTGGTCTACAGGGGCAACCACATCATCCATTATAGTTTCTCCAACAACTACTTCAACTTACACAATTAATGTAGGAAGTGGAAGTTGTACTGGCACCACCAGCATTACCGTAAATGTTACTCCCGGAATTACTGCCGCTGTTTCACCAAACACCACTATTTGTTCTGGCGATGCGGCTACCTTAACTGCTTCCAACGGAAGTTCCTATTCCTGGTCATCTGGACAATCAACTTCTTCCATTGTTGTTACTCCATCAAGTACAACCACCTATTCTGTGGTAGCTTATTCGGGAAGTTGTTCAGATACACAAAGTGTAACTGTTACAATTTCAAATAACATTACCGCAACTATTAATGGCCCTACAAATATTTGTACTGGAGGAAGTGCTACACTTACTGCATCTGGCGGAACAACTTATTTATGGTCCAACTCTGCAACCACTTCTTCCATCGTTGTAACTCCTGCTACTAACACCTCCTATACAGTCATAGCTTTTTCAGGTTCCTGTTCGGACGATGATACGTTAACCATAAATGTGGGCGCAAATATTACTGCATCCGTTTCTGGAAATACTACGCTATGTGGTGGAACATCTTCTACTCTAACTGCATCCGGTGGAACCAATTATGTATGGAATATAGGAGCATCCAGCGCTACAATTGTAATTACCCCTGCTCCATCTTCAATAACTACATATACGGTTACTGCTTTTAGCGGCTCTTGTTTTGATACTGCTACGGTTACCGTTAATGCATTGCCAACTTTATCAACTACGGTTTCTGGCAATACAATAATTTGCATTGGAGAAACATCAACACTTACTGCGTTGGTCTCCCCGTCTGGTGGCAATACTTATTTATGGAGTACGGGGGCTACTGCTGCATCAATTTCAGTTTCTCCCGCAACTTCAACCACCTATTCTGTCATTGGATATGCTGGATCGTGTTCAGATACTTTACCTGTAACAGTTACTGTTGTTAGTCAGGCTTCTGTTACTGTTTCACAAAACACAACAATTTGTGCAGGACAATCTACACAGCTATCTGCCACTGGAAGTTCTGTATATTCCTGGAGCAATGGCGCTACCACATCTGCAATTACTGTTTCTCCTCCTGTTAATACAACATTTACTATCGTAGCTGGCGCAGGAGCTTGTTCCGATACCGACTCTGTTTCCGTTACAGTTAATCCATCGCCAATCATAATAGTTTCTAATAATGTAACAATTTGTGCTGGTGAAACGGCATCTCTAAATGCATCTGGCGGCAATGGATATGTTTGGAGTAATGGTGCTACAACTTCAGCAACTACTGTAACTCCTTCTACTACTACCAGCTACTCGGTGGTAACTTCTTCTGGATCTTGCAATGATACAGGAACAGTTACGGTGTTAGTCTCTCCGCCTCCAACAGCTATAGTATCAGGTACAAATATTTGTCAGGGACAAGCTGCAACACTTTCTGCATCTCCCGCTGGCGCTACATATGTTTGGAATACAGGCGCTACAACAGCAAGTATTAATCCTACTGTGCCTGGCACCTATTCAGTTTTAGTAGCCATAGGGCAATGTACAGCCACGGCATCGTTTACAACTTTTTTAGCCGCTAACCCAATTGCAACTGTAAGTTCTGGCGCTACCATTGTACAAGGACAAAGCGTAAACTTAACTGCTGGTGGCGGTGGCACGTATCAATGGTCGAACGGTGGTAATGGCGCTACCATAACAGTATCTCCAAATAATACAACTCAATACTGTGTTACAGTAACAAATGCTAGTAATTGTATTGACACTGCTTGCGTAACTGTAGTGGTTGATCAATGTTCCAATGCAGGAACATTATACCTGCCAAACGCATTCTCTCCAAATGGCGATGGAGAAAATGATGAACTTCAAGTGTATTATTTACTGCCTGCCTGCATAGAAAATTTTCATTTAGCCTTATTCAATCGATGGGGAGAACAGGTTTTTGAAACTTCAGATATTGGATTTAAATGGGATGGGGCTTACAACGGAATGATTTTTGGAAAGCAAATGGGTGGCACCGAAGTATATTCCTATTTCCTTACTGCTGATTTAGTTGATGGCACTCGCATTTCCATGAAAGGAAATATTTCCTTGCTGCGATAAGCTTCCTCTCAAAAATTATTAGTTTATTTACGGATGCCTATCAGCCTACGAATTTTAGTACTAGGATTTTTTTTGTTGCTTTTAGATTGGTATTTTTATCAGGCTATTTCGGTTGCTTTAAAAGATAGTTCCGCGAATAAAAAAAATATTGTCTTTTATTCCTACTGGGGCTTTACCGCTTTTTCATTTGTGCTTTTCCTAATTCCTACCTTTTTTCAAATTGCAGACTGGCCCAAGTTTATAAAAGTGTATGTATTTGCTTTTGTAATTATGCTGCTTATTTCTAAGCTAATCGGTACGGTATTTATTGTAGCAGATGACATCATTCGATTATTTCGCTGGATAGGAAATTTTTTTACAAAATTTTATTCTTCTGGCTCTGTTGAAACAATACCTGCCGAAGGAGGAATTAGCAGATTAAAATTTCTAAATTATTTGGCTCTCGGTATGGCGGCTATTCCATTTATGAGCTTTGTATACGGCATGGTGAAAGGAGCGTTTGACATTAAGATCCATCGAGCAAAAGTTATCTTGCCAAATTTGCCCTACTCTTTTAATGGATTAAAAATTGTTCAAATCTCTGACCTGCATTTGGGAAGTTTTATTTCAAACTCTTTTATTAAAGAAGCGGTAGAAGTAATCCTACACCAACAACCGGACATAATATTTTTTACAGGAGACCTAGTAAATGACTACGCTACCGAAACAGAGTCGTTCGTTCAAGTACTAAGCAAACTAAATGCTCCATTGGGAGTTTATAGCACCTTAGGAAATCACGATTATGGTGATTATTCAAACTGGAAAAGTAAAGAAGCAAAAGAAAAAAACCTGCAAGACTTAAAAAACATACATGCCCAAATGGGCTGGAGGTTATTACTGAATGAACACATTGCATTAAAAAAAGGAGATGCGGAAATTGCATTAATAGGAATGGAAAACTGGGGAGGCAATTTGCATTTTTCCAAGTACGGAGATATGAACCTCGCCTACAAAGGAGCCGAAAAATATCCTGTAAAACTATTGCTGTCGCACGACCCTTCGCACTGGAACTTGCAGGTAAAAAATGACTTTAAGGATGTAGACCTTACCTTCAGCGGACATACACACGGGGCACAATTTGGAATTGAAATACCGAGATTCAAATGGAGTCCGGTACAATATTTTTACAAACAGTGGGCAGGGTTGTACTCGGAAGGCAAACAATATTTATATGTTAACAGAGGCCTTGGATTTTTGGGTTACCCGGGTCGTGTTGGAATATCACCTGAAATAACAGTGATGGAATTATTTAAAAGTTAAAAGTCCCTTTCCTTTTTCGATAATGCTTTCAATGGATCTGCCGTAATTAGTTTTTCCATATTTCTTGTTTTATAAATATCGCAAGCTAAATATACAGCACTGCGGAAAGAACTTTCGCTTGCCTGATTTTTACCTGCTATATCATATCCAACACCATGATCGGGCGAAGTACGAATGATGGACAGCCCTGCAGAATAATTTACTCCCGTATCAAAAGCAATTGCTTTAAAAGGAATCAACCCCTGGTCGTGATACATGGCTAAAACTCCATCAAATTTATCATACATAGCACTTCCCATTCCTGTTGAAGTAGTAGATCGTGAAAAAAATCCATCGGCCGAATATGGCCCCATTACAAACATACCATCGTTCTTTACCTGTGTGATTGCTGGTATGATTACACTCTTCTCTTCGCTGCCAATAACTCCGTTGTCACCGGCATGTGGATTTAATCCAAGCACCGCAATTTTGGGTTTACGAATTCCAAAATCCGATGCCAAAGAAGCGTGCATCAATTTTATTTTCTGAACTATTTTTTCTTCGTTGATGATTGCCGAAATGTTTGCAACAGGAATATGTCCGGTCACCACTCCAACTCTTAATTTATCCGCACACATTAACATAAGCGCAGAATCTTTAAATCGCATTTCCAAATAATCCGTGTGACCTTTAAATTGAAATTCGGGCGACTGTATATTGTGTTTATTGATAGGTGCTGTAACTAGCGCATCAATTTTTTTATTTTCCAACGCCTCACAGGCTGCCTCTATAGATTTTAAAGCATACTTTCCTGCTTGCTCCTGCGAAGCACCAAACTCTATAACAGGTTCTTCTTCGTATAAATTAATGATATTGAATTGTCCATCGGCAGCTTGCTCTACGTCTCTTATCGGATTAAAGCGCATTTCAACATTCAGCATTTTTCTATGGAACGAAAATGTTTTTTGAGAGCTGAAAAGTACTGGCGTACAAACCTCTAGCATCTGCGGATCCATAAATGTTTTAATGATTACTTCGAGTCCTATTCCATTTATATCCCCGTGTGTAATTCCAATTCTAATTTTTTTGTCGCTCATAATGATTGATATCTGTAACCGTTTATTATGTAGATTTGAACATAAAAGTAAATAAAAATCGGTACTTGTCTGAATTCAAAACCGATTGCACCATTTTTCATATACAGAAAATACATTGAACACCGAATCATTATTAAAGCGAGCACTCCAATTTGAATTTCTTTCTATCGAAGAAGGAGTGTTTCTATTTGAAAATGCACCCATCACAGAACTCATGTATGTGGCCAATGAATTGCGAAAAATTCAAAAGCCCGATGGAAAAGTTACCTGGCAGATTGACAGAAACGTAAATACCACCAATGTTTGTATTGCCAATTGTAAGTTTTGCAACTTTTATCGGATTCCGGGACATGCAGAATCATACATAACAGACATAAATACCTACAAGAAAAAAATTGAAGAGACCTTGCGATATGGTGGCGATCAGTTGCTTTTGCAAGGAGGCCATCATCCGGATTTGGGACTAAAATTTTATACCGATTTATTTCGAGAAATAAAAAGTTTGTATCCAAACATCAAGCTTCATTCGCTTGGCCCACCCGAAGTTGCACACATAACTAAGCTTGAAAAATCTACGCACACCGAAGTGCTAAAAGCATTGGTAGAAGCCGGTTTAGACTCCTTACCCGGAGCCGGTGCAGAAATCCTGAACGACCGAGTACGCAGGTTAATATCAAAAGGGAAATGCGGTGGACAAGAATGGTTGGATGTTATGCGTGCTGCTCACAAATTAAATATTACCACTTCGGCCACTATGATGTTTGGGCATGTAGAAACTTTGTACGAACGCTTTGAACATTTAGTATGGCTCCGTGAAGTGCAAAATGAAAAACCTAAAAATGCAAAAGGCTTTTTGGCATTCATACCCTGGACTTTTCAAGATGCAGATACGTTGTTGTCTGAAGTAAGAGGAGTAAAAAACAAAACAACGGGCGAAGAATATATTCGCATGATTGCAATAAGCCGCATTATGCTTCCTAACATCATTAACATACAAGCATCTTGGCTTACCGTAGGAAAAGAAATTGCTCAAATTTGTTTACACGCAGGTGCCAATGATTTTGGCAGTATCATGCTCGAAGAAAATGTAGTCTCGGCTGCGGGAGCTCCACATCGTTTCACGGCTAGTAGCATTCAACGCTCCATACGCGAAGCAGGCTTTGAGCCTCAGTTGAGAAATCAGCAATACAGTTTTCGCGAAATTCCCAAGGAAATTGAAGAGCAGGTGATAAATTACTAGAATATTTTTTTAAGGTGTTTAATTTCAATTATTTACATACAATGTTCGGCTTAAATAAATTTTGGTAAAGTAATGATAATCATTATCTTTGTGCTCAACAAGTAACCCTCACATGAAAAGAAATTCTACATACAGCCCATTATTTTCTTTTGCTCTTTTATTTTCTGTTGTATTTATTTTTTCATCTTCTTGCAGAAGAAACAAAGATTGTGATTTAGTTTTAACAATTCAGGATGGCGTAACGAATGGCCCAGTGGTAGGAGCAAGTATTCAAATTGCTCCAAATCAAACAGGTGCAAATGGCAACCTTCAAATTCAAGTTCAATCTTCTACTACCGATGCTGCTGGCGTTGCCACTTTTACGTTTAAACTTCCAGCTATTCTATCCGCTACAGTAACCCCTCCTGCACCATATACTGCCCCTGCACCAACCCTAGTAAAATTAGAGGAAGGTCGCTCAGTAAGCAAAGCAATTAAAGTTTATTAATGGATAAACCTCTACTCTAATTTTAGCCTTTAATTTTTTTGTTTAATTCATGTTTTTGCACTATTTTTGTTAAGAAGATATATATCTGTGAAAAAGCTTTTCTCTATAGTATTTTCTGTCTTTGCATTAACTGCATTTGCTACTCACGAGCGTGCCGGAGAAATTATTTATAGGCACATCAGCGGAAACACCTACGAAATTTCTGCCATTACCTATACCAAAGGAACTAGCTCACAAGCCGATCGCTGTACCCAAACTATTTATTTTGGCGATGGAGATTCTGCGGTAGTATGCCGTAGCAATTTTGAATCCGGAGATCCTCAGCAAGACGCTTGGGGCGCAAATGGCTGTGGTGGAGGTAATCCAAACTGTGGCACTCACCACATGGGTCAATGGACAATAGGAAACCCAACACTTCAAAGCTTAAATATTAAAAAGAATATTTACACCATAACACATACCTATCCCGGCTATGGTTCTTATATAATTTCCATGACCGATCCCAATCGTAACGATGGTATTGTAAACGTGGGTAATCAAAGTGCATTTAGCATTCAAGATACGCTTACCATAATTAATGCACCAGGCATGGCTTCTTTTAATAATTCTGTAACCCTAACTAATCTGCCTATTGACCGAGCATGTATTGGAGTGATTTTTATTCATAACCCAGGAGCGGTAGATCCAGATGGAGATAGTCTTTCTTATAAACTTGGAATTTGTAATCAAGGACCTAGTATGCCAGTAAGCGGATATTTTATCCCTAGCGGTGTTACTTTAAATCCTATAACTGGCGATTTTATTTGGAACAGTCCGATAAAGCTTCCTTCACCCTATTCGCTGCCCTATGAATATAATTTTGCTATTGATATTCAGGAGTGGAAACTTAATACAGCCAATGGAAAAAGATATAAAATTAGTACCGTACGCAGAGATATGCAGGTTACCGTTTACGAATGCATAAACAAACCTCCTGTTATTTCATCTGTCGATGATACTTGCATTTTAGCTAATACAAATTTATCGCTAACAGTAACTGCTACCGACCCTGGCTTTAATCATATTTATGCATTTGATGCAACTGGCGATCCATTTAAAACAAATCCTGCAGCTACTTTTATTTCTGATGCTCCTATTCAAAGTCCATCTACTGGATATTTTTCTTGGTCTCCTACCTGCAATCAGGTTAGGCTACAGCCATATCTAGTAACTTTTAGAGCGCTTGATGATGGAGCGCCTGATTTTCCCCCTATTCAATTAACAGATTATGAAACTTTTTTTATTCGCGTTATAGCTCCAGCTCCTAAAAATCTTACTGCAGAACCTTCCTGCGCTAGCATGGTAATAAAATGGGATGCTGCATTTTGTAACCCAGCTACAAATCCTTTATTTCAATATAAAATATACCGCAAGCTAGGTTGTGATACGCTAAAGCCTGGCTATTGCCAAACAGGCATGCCTACATCATGGGGGTACTCTCTAATTGGAACGGTTTCTCAAGCACTAAAAACCTTTAAAGACAATGTAGGTCTTGTTCATGGCAGTGTATATTCCTACCGCGTTGTTGCTGTTTATCTTGATGGAGCCGAAAGTTATGTGTCCGATGCTATATGTAATAAATTAGTACGCGATGTACCTATTATTACTAATGTGGATGTCCTATCAACAAATACTACGAATGGATCAATAAAAGTTTCTTGGGTAAGACCCATTGCCGATCCATTGAACTTAGACACTACTCTAGCTACAAATCAAGGCCCTTATAAGTTTGAATTGCTGAGCGCAACAGGATATTTAAATCCCTTACAGCCTGCCATAGCTTCCTATTCAAGTCCTTATTTTGCTACGCTCTTAGATAGCACACATACCGATACTCCCTTAAACACTGTATCAAACCCGTACAATTACCGCGTTGAGTTTTATTCTAACAATAACAATCATTGCCCAACTCAAAATGCATCATCAGTTTTTTTAACTTGTAGTTCAAGCGATAATCAAATTCAAATTTCATGGGGCGAAATAACACCATGGAAAAATTACCAATACGATATTTACAGATACAACAAAGTTACCTCTACCTGGGATTCGCTTTCAACTACTGCGTTACAAACATTTAAAGATACAGGCTTAGCAAACGGAGCTCAATATTGTTATAAGGTAAAAAGCATTGGCGCATATCCTGACACTACGCTTCCACATCCTTTAATAAATTGGTCGCAAGAACTTTGCTGCACACCCATTGACCAAACACCACCATGCGCTAACGTGTTGGATGTTGATTCCAGCTGCCAGTACAATCAAAATACCTTACACTGGACCAATCCAAACAACTCCTGTAGCGATGATGCTGTTTATTACATCATTTATCATAGAGACTCTTTAAGTGGTGATTTTTCTGTGATTGACACTATTTTTGACATTAACACAACATCCTATTTGCACGATAGCTTAATATCTATTGCAGGATGTTATGCCGTTACTTCGGTTGATTCTTTCGGCAACGAAAGCGCTTTCAGTAATTTATTTTGCATTGACAATTGTCCTGTTTATCATTTACCAAACGTGTTTACTCCCAATGGTGATGGATCGAATGATTTTTTCATACCTATTCATCCATACAAATATGTTGCTAAAATAGATATCAAAATATATAATCGATGGGGTGCGCAAGTATTTACATCCGAAGATCCTGAAATCATGTGGGATGGCAACAACCTTCAAAACAAACAGCCGTGCTCCGATGGGGTCTATTACTATGTCTGTACAGTTTACGAAATTCGCTTAGAGGGAATTCTACCTCATGTGCTTACGGGCAATGTGCACTTGCTAAGCGGTAAATAATTTTTTATCTCCATTTTTCTACTTTTCTGATTAAACTTCATTCGTATATCGCTATTAATATCTATTCCTCCTAAAGTTCAAACAGTTGCGGGGTTTGATAGGTAGGTTGAGGAGTAAACAGGTAACGTTTTCTTCCAAATTATACCTGAATTGTTATTGGAGAAACTTTAGGTTCTTTTTGAGAGAGCTATGTTTTTTTAGCCTCTAAATTACTCAGCAACATCTCAAAAAAACACAATGAAAATATAAATTCTTTCCCTACATCCAAACTAGGTGTTAGCAAATTTCATAAGAGGCATTATACTTCCCTTATCCGCCTCCTTGATTGCTTTAAAATAATTATTTCTTGATTCTCCTTTTTTATTCAAGCCTCTTCCTCCCCAAGTAAAAACCTTTTTTCTAAAAATATGACTGATTATGACATCTCCCATTAGGCGCGAGTGGCGACCATTACCATTTGAGAAACAGTGAACACTTACAATACTATGCTTATAACGGATTGCAATTTCTACATCCGAATAAGTTTTATGTTCAATCCAGTAAAGGCAATCATCATTTAACTGTTTTAATTGTGTGTTTATTTGTTTCCAATCACAACCCATGTTTTTATTTGAATGCCTAAACTCTCCTGCCCATTTCCAAACATCGCCAAACATTTTATGATGAAGTTCTCGAACAAAATCTTCCGCGATAATTTTTTCGTGTTTGAATTTTCTGCCCAAAGTCCATTCAATAGCTTTCTCAATATTCTGTTGCTCAAATTCATCAAGCTCTCCGTGTGTGTTTATAGTTGAAATAAGTAATCCTTCCTTCTCCTCCTCATCAAGAGGAGTTTGCCCGTCTATGTATTCAATCTCTAACCCCATAAATACTTAGGCATTTTATTTTTTATTTCCTCTGCTTTGCTTTGGATAGCTCTCTCAATACGTGCTTGTGAATTTTCCTGATCCTCCAACTTCATGGTGTTAGAAGCACGCAATACGATCTCACGAGCTACTTCATTAGCTCTTTTTTCAATCATGTTTTCAATACTTTCCTCTTTAGGAACGAATCCGTAAACCAGTTTCATATCAAGCGTATTTGCCACATCGCGCAAAGTCTTAATCGTGATAGAGCCATTCGCTTCTCTCTTTTCAAGCTCGCCTACACTCTGATACGAAATTTTTAATCTGTCAGCTAATTGGCGGAGCGACATTTTAAGAGCGGTGCGGATAGTATACACCCACCCCTTCGCTGGTGGCATAATCTTTTCTACTGGCTTAAACAGAGATAGTTTTTTATCTACCTGCTCAATAAGGAGTTTTTGTTTTTGTGTGTTCATCAGGGTATAGCCTTATAACTACAATACAAATATAAGTCTATAACCTGATATACCAAAATATATTTTCAAGTTATAGCCTGTATTATGCATATAAATACTTAAAAATAATCGAATTTAGACTAAAAATGCTATTTCTATAAATTTAGATTAAAAATAGAGAATCATATATATTTAAGTTGCTCCATAAAAGAATGAGAACTAAGTACACAAGAACAGTATTTACAAAAGCTCAGTAAAACTATAGAGGGCGACTTCCGCAGGTTGCACTCGTGAGAGCTCTGCTCTCAAACAGTAAGACCTTTAACGGAAGTAGCAGATATAGATTTGTATCTCAACTTGTATAAGATGATTGCAGGATTACTATTATCTAATTTAAAAACATATTATGGTGTTAATTTCATTCCTTTCCGAATAAAAGAAGAGGAGCATTTAAACATTTTCATTGGAAATGGATGTATTCGCTCTTAGGCCATCCTAAACCCCTGCCTGTCCGCAGGACTCCTTGAGGAGCAGGTAGGTTTGAAGAAATTACGGGGTAACAAACGCTCTCAAAAAGGACTAAAAACACTCAACCCAATCCAACTTTTTCTCCCCTGAAAAGCCCAATATTTTAGGGATATTTAGGTTTGACTACCTTTACCTCTATAACACGAATTAATCATTCGTATATTCGTTCAATTTGTTTTTTAAATACATGTTTACAGGAATTATAGAATCTATAGGAAAAATAAACTCTCTTATTCAAAAGAAGGGGAATTTAGCTATTGGAGTTGAATCAACATTTACTAAATCTTTGAAAGTAGGGCAAAGTGTTGCCCATAACGGTGTGTGCCTGACCGTGGAGTCCAAAAAAGGTAAAATTTATTTTGTAACCGCTGTAAAAGAAACACTACTGAAAACAAATTTAGGTTCTCTAATAAAAGGACAAGCTATAAATCTGGAGCGCTGCCTAAAGATTGGAGTTCGATTAGATGGGCATTTTGTGCAAGGGCATATTGACACAACGGCTAGCTGCAAAAAGATAGTTGCAGAAAAAGGAAGTTGGCTATTTACATTTGAAATAAGAAATGCAAAATCCGGGGAAAAAAAATTGCTAATAAATAAAGGATCAGTCTGCATTAATGGCGTAGCATTGACTGTAATAAATCCAAAAGCAAAAAGTTCTACTATTTTATTCTCAGTAGCTATCATTCCGCATACATTCAAGAACACCAATTTTAAAAACCTACGCGTTAGCGATAAAGTAAATATCGAATTTGACGTGCTTGGAAAATACATTCAACAAATAATTTCAAAATAGATCGTGGCAGAGAAAAAACTTTTTTTATTAGACGCAATGGCTTTAATCTACAGGGCCTATTATGGATTTGCAAAAAACCCCAGGCTTACTTCCAAAGGCATGAACACTTCCGCCATCTTTGGATTTACAAATATCTTATTTGAGCTCTTACGAAAAGAGAAACCCACGCACATTGCTGTTGCTTTTGATATGCACGGTCCTACCGAACGCGAAACCTATTTTGCCGATTATAAAGCAAACCGACAGGCTACACCCGAAGATATTATTAGTGCGGTACCTTACATTAAAGAAATATTAGGTGGATTTGGAATTCCAGTTTTAGAAAGCGAAGGGCATGAAGCAGATGATATCATAGGAACGCTAGCTAAAAAAGCGGAGCAGCATGGGTATGAAACTTACATGGTTACTTCCGACAAAGATTTTGGTCAATTGGTAAGTGACAAGACTTTTATTTTTCGTCCACCCGTTTTTAAAAGCGGCTGGACAGTTTTAAGAAGAGAAGATGTGCTCAAGCGCTGGGACATTGAAGATATTTCTCAAGTAATAGATATTTTAGGTTTGATGGGAGATGCCGTGGATAATATACCCGGACTACCAGGTGTTGGGGAGAAAACAGCTTCCAAACTCCTTAAAGAATTTGGCAGCTTAGAAAATGTTATTAAAGGAGCAGACCAACTTAAAGGAAAGCTCAAAGAAAACGTTATCAAATATGCCGATCAAGCATTGATGTCAAAACGACTTGCTACTATTCATTGCGATGTGCCTGTAGAATTTAATGAGCAAGAATTAATAATGAGTCCGTTAGATAAAGAAAGGCTTTCCGCAATTTTTGCTGAGTTAGAATTTAATACGCTTGGAAAAAGGATTTTGGGAGAAGGGGCTGGCGGTTCTTCAAATACAACTTCTGCACTTACCAACTCTTCAAATGTTACTACAACTAATGATGCCGAAAATACAGTCGGCATAAAAGAGTTAAAAAATATTTCCAACACGCCACACACCTATTATTTAACAGATACCAAAGAAAAAAGAACAAAGCTTATTACGGCTCTTGGCAAACAAAAATCAATTTGCTTTGATACAGAAACAACGGGGCTGGATGCACAAAATGTGGAGTTGGTTGGCTTGTCTTTTTCATTTAAGCCAAACGAAGCATATTACATTCCAGTTTCAGAAAATTACAACGAAGCGCAAGCCACTGTAAATGAGTTCAAAAATATTTTTGAAGATGAGGACATAGAAAAGGTAGGGCAAAATATTAAGTATGACATGGCCGTACTAAAATGGTACGACATAGCGATTAAAGGAAAATTATTTGACACTATGATAGCGCATTATCTTATTCAACCCGACATGCGCCATAACATGAATTTACTTTCCGAAACATATTTAGATTACACGCCAGTATCTATTGAATTATTGATTGGCAAAAAAGGAAAGAATCAAATCAGCATGCGCGAAGTGCCTTTAGAAAAAATTTCGGAATATGCTGCCGAAGATGCCGATGTGACTTTGCAATTGCAAGAAAAGTTTATTCCTATGTTAAAGGAAACAGGTACCACAAAGCTATTTGAAGAAGTTGAAATACCATTAGTTCCTGTTTTAGCTGCTATGGAAACAGAAGGAGTAAAAATTGACACAGCCGCACTCAGTGAACTTTCAGAAACATTAGCCGGAGATATTGCTATTTCCGAAAAAGAGATTTACAAATTAGCAGGACAAGAATTTAATATTTCATCGCCTAAACAAGTAGGGGAAGTATTATACGACACACTAAAAATAGTAGACAAACCACAAAAAACAAAAACGGGTCAGTATGCAACAGGCGAAGATGTGTTGGAAAAATTAAAAGGCTCCCATCCCATCATTGAAAAAATATTGGATTACCGGGAGTTGCAAAAGTTAAAAAATACATACGTAGATTCTCTTCCTAAGTTAGTAAACCCTCGAACAGGCAGAATCCATACTTCCTACAACCAAATTGTTGCTGTAACAGGTCGCTTAAGTTCCGACAACCCAAATTTGCAAAACATACCTATCCGTACAGAACGAGGAAGAGAAATCCGCAAAGCATTTGTGCCCCGCAATAATAAGTTTACACTTATGTCGGCCGATTATTCTCAGATTGAATTGCGCGTAATTGCAGCGTTAAGCAAAGATGAGGGAATGATTCAAGCTTTTCATAGCGGACAAGATATTCATGCAGCAACGGCATCCAAAGTGTATGCTGTTCCTATTAAAGAAGTTACTTCCGATATGAGAAGAAATGCCAAAATGGTAAACTTTGGTATTATCTATGGAATATCAGCCTTTGGATTATCGCAGCGACTTAACATTCCAAGAACAGAAGCTAAAAGCATCATTGAAAATTATTTTGCTCAATACCCTAAAATAAAAGAGTACATGCAAAACAATATTGATTTTGCAAAAAAGCACGGCTATGTAGAAACCATTCTAGGTCGCAAACGATATTTACGAGATATTACATCTGCCAATCATACTGTTAGGGGTTTCGCAGAACGAAACGCTATTAATGCCCCTATTCAAGGTTCTGCAGCTGATATGATAAAAATTGCCATGATCAACATCCATAAAGAGTTCACTAAGAGGAAGTTTAAATCCAAAATGATTCTTCAGGTACATGATGAATTAGTGTTTGATGTATTTAAAGAAGAATTAGATGTAATAAAGCCAATAATTGAAGATAAAATGAAGAATGCTATTAAAATGAATGTACCAATAGAAGTAGAAACTGGCACTGGAGATAACTGGCTATTAGCTCATTAGTGCCTGAAAATCAAATATATCGCGGTGCGAATTATTTTTTATCTTTGGCGAACAATCGAAACTTATTACAATCAAATTATAATCAACATGAATTATTTGAAGAAATTTATTCCGGCATGTATCTTGGCTGCCGCTTTATCGCCATTCTTTTATGGATGTGGCTCTAACGAAGGCACTGCAGAAACTGATGGTTCTGACACTACCGATACAGAGTCAGGCGGAATGTCAAAAACAGGCAACAAAGCACAAAATATTTTTTACTCGATTCCATCTCCTATTGAGCTAGCTCAACTTATTCAAAAAGCTGGCGCTAATTATAATAAGGATTTGTTAAACCCTATTGACAACGTAAACAAGTATAATTCAAACAGCGCCAAAGCTCTTAATTTAGGCGTTTATGGAGCCGACTTAAGCTACACCAGCGTGTTTGACAACAACACTCAAGAGTCTATTTTATATCTTGGATGTACTAGGAAACTTGCAGAATCCTTAGGTGTAGGAACTGCTTTTAACGAAAAAACAGTTGACCGCATTCAAGCTAATACTGGCAGAAAAGATTCTCTTCTTTCAATTATTTCCGACTCTTACATGACTACTGATGAAATGTTAAAAGAGAGCCAGCGCGAAAACGCTTCTGCACTTGTTATTTCTGGTGGTTTTGTTGAAGGTATTTATTTGGCTACTCAACTAGCTAAGTCTTCAAAAAATGGCAAGCCTATTATTAGCAGAATTGCTGAGCAAAAAGGAACTCTTGATAATGTAATTGCTTTGCTAGGTTCAAGCGGAAACGATGCAGCAGTAACTTCTATCTTAGAAGACTTAAAAGCATTACAAGCTATTTTTAGTGAAGTGCAAGTAAAATCTGAATCAGCAACCAGTGTTAAAACAGATGAAGCTTCAAAAGTTACTACCATCGGAGGAAAAATAAATTACACTGTTTCTCCTGAAACGTTAGAAAAATTAACTGCAAAAGCGGCAGAAATCAGAACTAAAATCATCAGCGGTCAAAACTAATATCACTCATGAAAAACTTTTTAAATCCAGGAAGACTTGTTGTAATTGTTGCATTAGCACTTCTTCCATCAATCGGAGCCTTTGCACAATGTAAAGGGTTTGTGAAAAAGCAAATTTCAAGCCTTGCACCATTTATTCATAATGGACAAGTAAACAGCTCCGTACTTCTTTCAGGAGATCAGGCTGAACTAACACTAACTTTTTATTCAGGCCAGACCTATCGTATTTTAGTTTCTGCTCATGAATCATTAGGCGATGTATATTTTGTAATGAAAGATGCGGCTAAAACGCAACTTTTTACAAGCAAAGACATGGGAAAGTTTGACTATTGGGATTTCTCAGTTGAATCAACTCAACAAATGACTTTGGAAGTTATTGTTCCAAACGTGGATACTCCTTCTGGACTAGTGCCTAGTGGATGTGTTTCTATCCTTGTAGGATTCAAACAATAATAAAATATTATTTTAAAAAAAAGGCGAATCAAAATTGATTCGCCTTTTTTTTATGACTTAAACTTTCAGACTACACAACCTCCAACAGTTTCGTGTGTATTCTCATCTATTAATATAAAGCTTCCGTTAGCTTTATTTTTCTGAAACGTATCAATCACCATAGGTGAAGCCGTACGTAGTTTTAGTTTAGCAATTTCATTCAGAGCAACAACCTTATCGCCTTCTACTTTGTCGAAGGTATTTACATTAATTTTATGTAGAACTTCTTTCACAGCAGCTTTTACAATTTTCCCATGTTGTTGGATTAGAAACTTTGAACCAACACGTAATGAACGTTCACTCATCCAACACACTGTTGCCTCAAGGTCTTGTGTAACAGAAAGCTCCTTGTCATTTTTCACTATCACATCTCCCCTGCTAATATCTACATCGTCTTCGAGATGTAAAATTACAGATTGAGAAGCATAGGCCTCTTCTACCGAAGACCCATATATTTCTACTTCCTTGATACGTGATGAAATTCCGGCTGGTAAAACTTCTACAGCATCGCCTTTTTTAAATGTACCGCTTATTATTTTACCTGCATAGCCACGGTAATCGTGTAAGTCATCTTGCTGTGGTCGTATTACGTATTGCACAGGAAATCTAGCGTTAGTCAAATTGGTATCTGTATCTACTTCTACAGACTCCAAATGCTCCAACAAAGTTTTTTCAGTGTACCAAGGCATTTTCTGGGAGCGTGTTACCACGTTATCGCCTAGTTTAGCGCTAACCGGAATAAAAACGATGTCATATCTTTTTTCATTATTCTCTTCAGGATTAATCTTAATTATAAATTCTTTGTACGCCCGAACTATGTCATCAAACACTTGCTGGGAATAATCCATCAAATCAATTTTATTTACACAGACTACTAAATGCCGAATTCCAAACAAAGTTGAAATGATAGAATGTCTGCTAGTTTGTTCTGAAATGCCATTACGTGCATCTATTAAAATAATTGCCAGATCTGAATTTGATGCTCCTGTAACCATGTTGCGCGTGTACTGCACATGGCCAGGAGTATCAGCAATAATAAATTTGCGTTTGGGTGTGGTAAAATACTTATAAGCCACATCAATAGTAATTCCTTGCTCGCGCTCGGCTCTCAATCCATCGGTAAGAAGCGAAAGGTCAATACCAGAACTATTTTTCCCTTTGCTTGCTTTTTCAATTGCTTGTAAAATATCTGTCGATACAGAGCCACTATCATATAGCAATCGTCCTATCAAAGTACTTTTCCCATCATCCACATTTCCTGCTGTTAAAAATCTTAGTAAGTCCATGTTGTATTATTTGTTAAAATGTTTTTATTAAAAATATCCTCCTTTCTTTCTGTCCTCCATTGCCGCTTCCGAAGTTTGGTCATCTAAACGAGTAGCTCCTCGTTCACTTATTTTAGTTAATTCAATTTCACGAATGATGTCATCCAATGATTCTGCTTCGGACTCAACAGCAGCGGTACACGTAGCATCGCCCACCGTACGAAAGCGAACTGTCCGTTCTTCAATTTTATCCAGCGAATCGGTATAGACAAAATCGGTTAATGCCAGTAAACCACCGGGCCTGATAACACAGTTTCGTTTATGAGAAAAATAGATGGATGGTAGTTCAATCTTCTCTCGCTTAATATAATTCCATACATCCAACTCGGTCCAGTTACTAATAGGAAAAACACGAACATTTTCACCTTGGCTAATTCTTCCATTGTAATGACCCCAAAGTTCGGGTCTTTGTTTTTTAGGGTTCCACTGCCCAAATTCATCTCGTACAGAAAATACACGCTCCTTCGCTCTAGCCTTTTCTTCATCTCTACGAGCTCCACCAATGCAGGCATCAAACTTAAACTCTTCAATAGTCTCAAGTAAAGTATGGGTTTGCAAAGCGTTCCTGCTGTAAAATCGCCCAGGTTTTTCAATCAAGCCTTTTTGTTTTATGGTATCCGCTACACTGCGAACAATTAATCGTTCGCCAATTTGCTTTGCTAGTTTGTCTCTAAACTCAATTGCCTCAGGGAAATTATGCTCCGTATCAATATGAACGAGCGGAAAAGGAAACTTGCCCGGACGAAAAGCTTTTAATGCCAAATGTACAAGCGTAATAGAATCTTTTCCTCCCGAAAAAAGCAACGCGGGTCGTTCAAATTGACCTGCCACTTCTCGAAGTATATGAATAGATTCAGACTCTAGTTGATCTAAATAATCTAATTTTTTGTATTTCATTATTTTTCTATTTATGTATATGTAATCCACATTCTTTTTTGTTGTTCTGCTCCCACCACCAACGGCCTGCACGGGCATCCTCTCCTTCTTTTACTGCTCTCGTACATGGCTGACAACCAATACTTGGAAATCCTTTATCGTGCAATGCGTTGTATGGAATATTGTTTTCAGAAATAAATTTCTTTACCTCATTCATACTCCAATCAAACAAAGGATGAAATTTTACGATACTGTTAACATCATCCCATTCAAGAGAAGAAATGCCACCCCTTGCATTCGATTGTTCCTTACGAATGCCGGTTATCCAAATAGAATTTCCTTTTAATGCTCGTTGCAAAGGTTCCACTTTTCGGATATGGCAACATTCCAATCTATTTTCTACAGATTCATAAAAACTGTTGGGGCCCTTTTTAGAGATTAACTCTTGAATTAAGTTTTCATTTGGAGAATACGCATGTATTTCTTTACTATACATTTCTTTGGTACGGCTCCAAACTGAATAGGTCTCAGGAAACAATCTACCTGTATCCAGCGTAAAAATTTTTATGGGCAGGTTGTTGGAAAAAATTAAGTGGGTCATAACTTGATCCTCCAATCCAAAGCTGGTAGAAAAAACTACTCCTTCATTTTTCGAAATTGCAGTCAACGCAGCTAAAGGAGTTTTTCCTGAAACCTCAGAGTTGATTTTAGATAGAATATTTAAGTCCATAGGTTCAAATATGTTTTTATTAGTATTCTTAAACTAACAATTATTATTACGATTCCAACAGTTATCAACCCTGCTCTAACTGGTATTTTTGAAGTAAAGTAGGCAGCAAAAGGCGAGGCAATCATTCCTCCAATAATTAATCCAACAATAATATCCCAATGTTGAATTCCTATAAGCGTAAAAAAAGTTATGGAACTAGCCAGCGTAATAAAAAATTCTGCCAGGTTTACCGATCCTACAGTATAACGCAACGCTCTGCCTCTTGCAATTAAAGTAGAAGAAACAATAGGTCCCCAACCTCCCCCACCAATGGAATCGAGGAAACCGCCAATCAATGCTAACCGACCGACTCGCTTTATTTTTTGCTTTTGTATTTTTTTACGAATGGCTTTTCTAATAATTATTACACCTAATATTAATGTATATGCAGAAACAAATGGTCTTAAATAATCCGTGTAACTACCTAGCGATGAAAGTATATACGCTCCAATAATTGCACCTACAATACCGGGGAATAATAAACTCCTAAACAGTTTTGTATTTACATTTTTAAATTTCAAATGCATAAGACCAGAAGCGCCTGTGGTAAATATTTCTGAAGCTTTAACACTCGCTACTGCCGATGCAGTTCCAATACCATATGAAAGTAAAAAAGTAGTAGCCGTAACGCCATAAGCCATGCCCAATGCGCCATCTACCATTTGAGCTAAAAAACCTCCTAATACAAAAAACAATATTGTTTTATCTATTTTCCCGACAGTATCACCTATGTATTCGCCTATGTATGGTACTGGCAAAAACGAAAATAATAAATGACCAACAATCATTAAAGCTAGTGCAGACAAAGAATACAGTAACCAGTATTTTGTTTGTTTATAGGGAGGCTTAGCGTTTTCATGTTCTACCGAAATATGTGGCTGCAAGGATGCTAAATTGTTTTCTATTGCTAGCACAGCAGTAATTTCATTTAGCTTCCTAACTTTATCGGAAAAATCTCCGTTCAATTTTTTCCTTATTGTTTCCAGATTATCCAATACGCCTTGTGTTTCCTGAGGAAAAGATTCATTCAACACTTCTTTTACACGCTTAGCCATGGTAGGAGATTTGCCGTTGGTAGAAACGGCAATTTTTAAATCTCCTTTACTCACAATACTTCCCAAATAAAAATCACATAACTCTGGAGTATCAGCTACGTTTACCAAAATGCCTCGCTTCTGTGATTCAGATTTAATAATTTTATTTGTGTCCGAATCGGCAGTTGCAGCTATTACAAGATCTGCCGAGTATAAATCGCCTGGAAAAAACACTCGTTGCTTGATTGAAATTGTTTGCAGGCCAGAAGCTAGCACAACTATTTCGGGAATAATATCTGGAGCTATTAGGACTATTGCTGTTTCTGGACTATTATTTAAAACAGCTTTAAGCTTTTCCAAAGCGACCAAGCCACCTCCAACAATCAGGACTTTTAGTTTCTCCAATTTCAAAAAAATTGGAAACAATTTATTACCAGTACGAGGTATGGCTTCTAACATAGTAGAACTTTCATTAATTGTGTTCATTATATATATATTCAAAGATTAATTCAATACGTATTTTTCAAATAATTCCTGAGAAATAAATTCTGGGTGCAAACTGACCACCTCTCCAATAATAATAATTGCGGGAGAAGCAATCTTTTTAAATTGCACTGCTTCTTCTATTGTTGCTACTGTTGCAATTGCAATACGCTCATCAGGCAGAGTTCCATTTTGAATTAATGCTATTGGTAATTTTTCCTTGCCAGCAGCTTTGTAGATTTTTACAATTTTGCTTAACTTATTAACGCCCATTAAAATGACAACCGTAGCCTTTGATTGAGAGGCAAGCTTAATGTCAGCAGATAATTCCCCTGTACGAGTTGTGCCTGTAATTACCCAAAAACTTTCGCTTAGCCCACGATGAGTTACTGGAATACCAGCCAAGGCAGGAACACCTACTGAGGATGAAATACCTGGTATTACTTCGGTTACAATATTGAACAACTCAGCATGCTGAATTTCTTCATAGCCTCTTCCAAATACAAATGGGTCGCCTCCTTTCAATCGGACTACATTGCCGTAAGTAAAAGCTAAGTCAACTATAAGATTATTTATTTGATCTTGCTTTAAGGAATGCTTTCCATTCCGCTTTCCTACAAATATTTTTTTGATGCTCGATGGTGCGTATTGCAAAAGTTTCTTGTTTGCTAAAGCATCATAAAGTATAACATCTGCTTTTCCTAAAGCGGTGATAGCTTTTACGGTTATTAAGTCTGGATCTCCGGGGCCTGCGCCTACTAAAGTTAATTTAGGTTGTATATTTTTATTTTTCATTGTATTATTTTTAAGTTGATAAATTTTTTATTCTGATTTTATTGTCAATTAAAACAACAATAAAAATATATTAATGAAATTTGTTTATTTATTCTTTTCATTTGTGTGGCATTAAGCAAGTACATTATTTTGTTGACTCAATTGATTTTCTCTCTTTTGAATAATGTTCTCGATAAACTTTTTTGCATTAAAAAAATATGCTTGAGAGAAAGATTTTGTTGGCTCTGCTTTATTGATTTCCAAAACCTCTTCAACAAACTTTCCTTCAAATTCAAAATCACCTGTAGCTACAAAATGTTTATCAAACTCATTAAGTATTCCATGTTGTGTATTACTTGTTATTTGCTTCGATAACAACAGTGCTTTGGCTCCATTTACAAAAGCACCGTAACTTTGATAAATGGAATCTGCAAATAAGTCTTCCTGAAATGCAGTTTGTGCAGCGTCTAATTTTTCTTGCGCTTCTAAAAACAACGTGGCTACTAAATCTATCATAACACCGGCACATTCCCCTACACCAATTAAAGGCTTAAAAGATTCTTCATAGCCCCAGTCTTTGTATTCGTTTTCAATAAGCGTAGATAAATCAGCATGATGTCTAAGTAATTGAAAGAAATAATTATTGCCTTTTCTTTCATAATACTGGTTAAATGTTTCACTTCCATTTTTTTGTTTCTCGTAGTCATCTAATAAGGTACGTAGCACAGCAGGTCCTCGCTTGCTGGGTACCTTTATTACTTTATCAGATATTTTACCTGATCCATCTCCAATCACTCCACCGCCTAATAGGACTTGCAAAGCAGGTAATACATGAGAACCAGATTTTAATGAGCTTCCATGAAATCCAATATGCGCCAATGAATGTTGTCCGCACGAGTTCATGCAGCCACTGATTTTAATTTTAATGTTTTTTTCATAAAGCAAATCAGCATACTCGTTTTGAATAACTTTTTCCAACTCAAGCGCAATTCCTGTGCTGTTTGAAATTCCAAGATTACAAGTATCGGTACCCGGGCAAGCTGTAATATCGCCAAGGCTATCAAAGCCTGCTAAAGAAAGGTTGATTGCACTCAACTCTTTGTATAGAGTAACTAATGCATCTTTAGGAACAAACCGAAGCAAAAATCCTTGATTCAGTGTAATTCGAAGATCGTCAGAGGAATATTTTTTTACTATATCGGCTAGTTGCCGTGCTTTATCTGAATGAATATTTCCCAATGGAACCCGCACGCCTACTGCAAAAAACCCTTGCTGCTTTTGCTCTACTACATTTGAATTTCTCCATTGTAAATAATTAGCAGTGTCCGATACTTTAAAAGTAGTAAACACTTTCCCTTTTTCTTCCTGATTAAAATAATCAGAAACAGGCGGCAGTATCTTTATTTCTGATGGCTTAGATTTTAAAGCAAGCCGTTCTTCTTTTACTAACCTTAGAAACTCTTCGAGTCCAATCTTCGCTATCAAATATTTTAGTCGAGCTTTATGACGATTGTTTCTTTCCCCATATCTATCAAAAACACGTACAACTGCTTCAGCAAACGGTATTAAATATTCAGCTGGCAAAAACTCATCGGCAATTTGTGCCAATTGTGGCTGCGCACCAAGACCACCGGCAATTACAACCTTGAATCCTTTTACTATTGTTCCCTCAATTATTTTAACCTTTGGAATTAAGCCTAAATCATGAATAAAAACAAAAGCTGTGTCCTTTTCGCTTGACGAAAAAGCAATTTTGAATTTTCTCCCAAGGTTTTCTTGTATAGGATTTCTTAGGAAGAAACGAAACAAGCCTTCTGCATAGGGAGTGACATCAAATGGTTCTTTCGGATCGATCCCCGCAAAAGAAGAGGCGGTGATGTTTCGCACAGTGTTTCCGCAAGCTTCTCGCAGCGTGATATCATCCTTTTCTAGCTTAGCCCATAGCTCTGGCGTTTTATCAAGCGACACATAATGTATTTGCACATCTTGTCGTGTAGTTAAATGTAAGTTCCCATTTGAATATTCGTCAGATATATCTGCAATTTTCAAAAGTTGTTTTACTGTTATTTTTCCAAGTGGGATTTTTATTCGAATCATCTGCACCCCTTGCTGCCGCTGTCCGTATACTCCCCTTGCTAGCCGCAGAGATCTAAATTTTTCTGAATCTATTTTACCTTCCTTAAATAGAATTATTTTTTTCTCTAAATCAAGAATGTCTTTTTCTATAACTGGGTTTTCTAATTCTGTTCTAAATGATTGCATTGTATTTATTTTTTTAAATTATTTTGTTTAAAGACATAAAAAAAGCCCTTCTGCGTTTTTGCGGAAGGGCTTTTGACATTTAAGTGTAATTTCATCAACACCTCAACGCATAGGCCCTCGCTCTACACATGCACATACAAATACACATACGGGTAATGTTTAAGGTTGAAGTATGAATGTTGATTTTATTTTTCATTTTATTTTATCTATTAGTTTGATGCAAAAAAAGAAGGCCCCTCCTTTCGGAAGAGCCTTGTTATATCGTTATTGACTAACTAAAACTCTTCCACAATTAAATACACATCATACAGCAAGTGCTGTATGCGTTATTAACCGTGTTGAGCTTATTGTTTGTCATTGTTGTTTCTAAATGATGGGGCAAAGGTAAAAAGGATTTTGATTCCACAAAATATATTTTTAATGCCTCTAATTATTATTCTGAATTTGATGAGTACTTCCCTATGAAGTATGCCCAAAACCATATCTTTGCGGGGCTAATGGAAGAAAAGAAAAAATCTACTTTTTGGAGTAAAATCCGCAACAGGTACCGGCTTGTAGTAATGAATGACGATAGTTTTGAAGAGCAGTTTTCATTAAAACTAACCCCATTAAACATCTTCATTACGGTTGGCTTAATCTCCATAATAATGATAACACTAACGGTAAGCTTGGTGGCTTTTACTCCGATGAAAGCATACATCCCCGGTTATGGATCGGAACTAAAAACCAGAAAAGAGCTGGTTAGCCTTACATTAAAATTTGATTCTCTTCAGCATGAATTGGAGCTAAGCTCAGCTGCCATGAAAAACATCATGAATATCATGAGTGGAAATATTGGAAACGACAGCCTTAACAATAAATCTGCTGGTTATTCAAATACTAAAAACAGTAAAGATCAAAAGGCAATTGACACCAGGCCTTCCAAAGAAGATTCCCTCTTTCGTGCAGAGATTGAAGCACAAGACAAATACTCTTTGACCTTTTCAGAAAAAAAATCGGGCAAGGAAAGCATTAGTAATTTTTTCTTTTTTACACCTGTTAAAGGAACGGTAACATCTTCTTTTAATGCAAATCAAGAACATTACGGAACAGATATAGTGGCAAAAGAAAACGAACCCATAAAAGCAACATTAGATGGAACCGTATTATTTTCGGGCTGGACTTCAGAAACTGGATTTACCATTCAGATACAACATTCAAACAATTTAGTTTCCGCTTACAAGCACAACTCCGTGCTACTAAAAAAAGCCGGACAGTATGTGAAAGCCGGAGAAGCCATTGCTGTAATAGGAAATTCGGGCGAACAAAGTAGTGGACCACATTTGCATTTTGAATTATGGTACAATGGAAAAGCTATTGACCCACAAGAATATATTGTGTTCTGATGAGCGACAAAAAACACATAGCTATTTTAGGCTCAACCGGTTCTATTGGAACGCAGGCACTCGAAGTAATAAATGAGCATCTTGATAAATTTGTTGTGGAAGTACTTACTGCAAATGGCAATGCAGATCTTCTTATCCAACAAGCAATAGCTTTCAAACCTAATGCGGTAGTCATTGCCGATGAAAGCAAATACAATCAAGTAAAAACTTCGCTTAGTAGATACGACATAAAAGTATTTGCTGGAAATAAATCTGTTGAACAAGTAGTTCAAATGGATAGTATTCACATAGTGCTGGCTGCAATAGTTGGATATGCAGGCTTAGCTTCCACCCTAGCAGCTATTAAAGCAAAAAAAAATATTGCTCTTGCTAATAAGGAATCTTTAGTAGTTGCAGGAGAACTTGTAACTGCGTTAGCTAAAGAAAATGGAGTAAATATCTATCCCGTAGATTCTGAACATTCTGCCATTTTCCAGTGTATGGCAGGAGAATGGGAAAATCCAATTGAAAAAATATATTTAACTGCTTCTGGCGGACCATTTCGAGGTAAGGACAAGAAATTTTTAGAGTCTGTTAAAAAAGAGCAAGCCCTGCAGCATCCTAATTGGGAGATGGGGGCTAAAATCACCATCGATTCTGCTTCCTTAATGAATAAAGGCTTGGAGGTTATTGAAGCCAAGTGGCTATTTAATCTAAAAGCAGATCAGATAGAAGTAATTGTGCATCCACAAAGTATTATTCATTCCATCGCTCAGTTTAAAGATGGAAGCATGAAAGCTCAATTAGGATTGCCGGACATGAAACTTCCTATTCAATACGCGTTGTCATACCCAAAAAGAATATCATCTTCATTTAAGCGCTTTAATTTCATGGATTATCCATCGTTTACATTTGAAAAGCCTGATACTGAAACTTTTCGTAACCTTGCTCTAGCCTTTATTGCTATGGAAAAGGGAGGGAATAGTCCTTGTATTTTAAATGCAGCAAATGAAATAGCAGTACAAGAGTTTTTAAGTGGTAAAATAAGTTTTTTAAAGATGAGCGAACTAATTGAAACATGTATGAACTCTGTGTCGTTCATTAAAAATCCAACGTATCAAGATTATATAAACACCGATATTGAAACAAGAAAAAAAATTCTCGAATTAATTTAAATATTCACGATAAGATTAATAACCCCAATAGATAAATGGAAATTCTGATAAAAGCTTCGCAACTTATTCTTTCGCTCTCTATACTTGTTGTATTACATGAACTAGGTCATTTTTTACCTGCTAAATGGTTTAAGATGAGAGTCGATAAGTTCTATCTCTTTTTTGACCCTTGGTTTTCTTTATTCAAAATAAAAAAAGGTGATACTGAATACGGAATTGGGTGGATTCCACTTGGAGGCTATGTGAAAATATCAGGCATGATAGACGAGAGCATGGACAAGGAGCAAATGAAAAAACCGGCCGAACCGTGGGAGTTCCGTGCTAAACCAGCTTGGCAACGATTGATAGTAATGATTGGAGGAGTTACTGTGAATATGCTGCTTGCCATGTTTATTTATGCCATGCTTTCATTTGTGTACGGAGAAAAATATTTGCCAACTGCAAATTTAACGAATGGCATTTGGTGTAAAGACTCACTGGCTTTTGATATTGGATTTCAAAATGGAGATAAAATTATTTCGGTAGACAAAAAACAAGTAGAAAATTTTCAAGATGTGGTTCACGAAATGCTATACGCTTCAACAGTAGAAGTAAATCGAAAAGGGGAAGACATCTCCTTAGAAATCCCAAAAGATTTTATAGAGAAGTTAATTGAAAAGCGTTCTTCATTTATTGCTCCTGCTTTCCCTTGCGAAATTGACTCCCTAATGAAAGGCATGCCGGCCGAAAAAGCGGGACTTATGAAAGGAGATAGGATTATTGGCGTGAATGATGAACCTACTGAATTCTTTCAAGCGCTCTCTTTACAGCTTGAAAAAAATAAAGGAAAAGAAGTTGCGTTAAAATTAATACGCACTAACGACACTGCTATCATCAACCTTTTAGTAAGTGAAGATGGAAAGCTTGGTTTTTTTCCAAAACAACCTGATCATTACTTTGACTTTAAAACCAGAGAATACGGATTTTTAGAATCCTTTCCTGCCGGGATACGAAGAGCAAACGAAAAACTATCTGACTACATCAGACAGTTTAAGCTTATTTTCAACTTTGAAACTGGCGCATACAAAGGCGTAGGGAGTTTTATATCTATTGGAAATCTTTTTGCTCCCGTGTGGGACTGGGAATCATTTTGGAATCTTACAGCTATATTATCCATCGTGCTAGCTTTCATGAATATATTACCAATACCTGCTTTGGATGGAGGACATGTGTTGTTCTTACTATACGAAGTAGTTACAGGCAAAACGCCCAGTGATAAATTTTTAGAAATTGCTCAATATATTGGCATGGCTATTTTACTTACACTTATGGTTTATGCAATAGGAAACGATATTTTTAGATTATTTTAAACATGAAAAAACTATTTTATATTTTTCTACTGCTTCCATTAATTTTATCCTGCGGAGGCGAAAATAAAACTCCACAATCTACTCCGCTTAGTTCGGGTGTATGGAGAGGATATTTAACGCTTAACGATTCCACAGGGCTAATTCTTCCTTTTAATTTTGATTTAACTATAAAAGGAGATTCTACAATTATTGCCATTCATAATGCAGAAGAAACAATTATAGTTAATGAAGTTTCATTCGTTCAGGATTCTGTTTTCATTAAAATGCCCTTATTTGATTCTGAGTTTCGTTGCAAGTTCAGCAGTGATTCACTTATTGGTATTTGGATAAATCATTCTAGAACAGAAAAAAATATTATTCCCTTTACCGCTATAAAAGGTGAGACGCAACGCTTTGATTGTCCGGAATATGCTAGTACCGTTTCCTTTGATGGTAAATGGGAGTGTGTATTTGGCCCTGCTGAACCAGATAGCTCGATGGCAATTGGAATATTTAAAACAGCTGGCGGAAGAGCTACTGGAACATTTTTAACAGAAACTGGCGACTATCGCTACTTAGAAGGATGCGCCTTTGGGAAATATATGCTGCTGTCATGCTTTGATGGCTCACATGCTTTTGTTTTTCATGCAGAGGTATTAGAAGATAGTACTATTTGGGGAGAGTTTTATTCAGGCATTCATTTTCAGCAAACTTGGTTAGCTAAAAAAAATAATTCCTTTCAATTGCGAAATGCCGATTCTCTTACCTTTCTTAAAACAGGATTTTCAAAAATTGATTTTACTTTCCCAAATCTGAATAATCAAAAAGTGTCTTTGTTAGACGAAAAATTCAAAAACAAAGTTACCGTTCTGCAAATCTTTGGATCCTGGTGTCCTAATTGCATGGACGAAACTATGTTCTTGGCAGACTATTCAAAAAAATATAAATCAAAAGGTGTTGAAGTAGTTGGCATAGCATTTGAAAAAACCGATGATTTTGAAAAGGCAAAACAAAATGTGAGTCGTTTAAAAAATAAATTTGGCGCAGATTACGAATTTTTAATATCTGGCTTTCAACCCAAAGATGCAGAAAAAGCATTGCCTCAATTAAGCCATATCATGTCATTCCCAACAACGATTTTTATAGATAAAAAGGGAGTTGTAAGAAAAATACGTACTGGATATTCAGGCCCTGCTACTGGTGAGGCCTATTCTGTATTTGTTAAAGAGATGAACTATTTTACTGAAATGCTTATTACGGAATAGAAGTAAGCTGCCTTTTAATAGCTTTTAAAAATGCAATTATTTTTAGATAAAATATTATTTTTCAATTAGTTATATATATGAGTCTTAATTTAGAAAATGTATAATATGTAAATCATTACTTTTAATAAAGAAAGCAAAATGCTATATTTGTTAAATATTTATATCAATAAAAAACTAATCTTAATATATATGAAAAAACTTTACACAATTCTAGGTCTTTCGTTTCTGTTAATTCAAGCAGATAATGCAGTTGCTCAAGTATCCTTTGATTACCATATTTACGATACCATAGCATACGGTGCTCCACTTGCTGGAGGAGATATTCAGTGCTATGGAAGCTATATTAAAAATAAAACTTCTAGCCCATTAGCTATTGATGTTGTTAGAGTTCAAAATGTAAATCTAGCCAATGGATGGGCATCTGCTTTTTGCCTAGATATTTGTTATGCAGATTTTGTTGATAGTGTACGATTCACAATCCCAGCAAATGATACTGTTGATTTTATTCCGCATTTTTACATTACCGCTACACCTGATAGTCAAACAATTTACATGAAAATTAAAAACGTATCTACACCCACAGATGTTGCGTACCAGCGTTTCCACGCAGTTACAAAAGTGGGTTTTAGCGTTAATGACAATTACCCAAACCTTGCTTCTGTAAATATTTTTCCTTCTCCTGTAACATCAGGCAATACATTTACACTAGATATATCTAATGTAAAAACAAAGGATAATGATTTTACCATCATTGTATATTCCACTTTGGGTAATGCTGTTAGCACTGTTACTGGATTAAAGTCAGGCAATAATTCAATTAATCTAAACCTAGCTGCTGGATATTACAACTATTCATTGCTAGCTGGAAATACAAAGATTAAATCAGGTAATATTGTTATTGGGAAATAGTAAAATATAATATTGAAAAAAGTAGTCCCTACCCTTGTTGCTCTAATAACAATGTCTGAGTGTATACAAACATACGCTCAGACATTTTCTTTTATCCCTACCGATACTATTCAATACGATGTGCCTGAAGCATTTATTGGTATGGGAAATCTTTTGCAGAATAATACCACAGATTCTATTACCATTGAAGCCGTAAGAGTTATTGATGCAAAAACAACATCGGGTGGAACAGATTGGATAACTCATTTTTGCTTGAGTGTGTGTTTCCCGCCATCAGTAGATAGCGTACGAGTAAAAATACCTCCTGCTGGTGAGTATTTTATTTTAGATATTGAAACTAATCTTACACCAGATAGCCAAACAGTATACATGAGATTTAAAGATGTGACTAATCCAACTTATGAAGTATATCAACGGTTTCATACCATTACTGTTTTAGGCAATGGCGTAATAGGATCAAGCCCGAAACAAGCAGATATAAAAATATATCCTTCTCCTGCGTTTTCCGATGATATTATAAATATTGACATTTCAAATTTAAAAGTAATTGATAACAACATTACATTACTTGCCTATTCCATCTATGGAAATAAAGTATTGGAGCTGGGTGGGCTAAAAAATGGCTCTAACAGCTTTCGACTAAACCTTCCAGCTGGAATTTATTCATACTTTTTACACTCTAGCAACAACGAGGTGATTGGTTATAATAATATTTCGGTTATAAAATAGAAAATCCAACACTGTTCTTGAGTTGGATTTATATTCTAAAAAAAGTAAATTACTTTATCTTCTTCTCTTCTACTTGAACCACTTCATACGTAGCTGCATTGTACACAAAGGCTACCACATAGCAATGACTAGGAGAAGGCGCTATGCCGTTGGCAGCAGGATAAGTAGCAGGTAATGTATATTGAAATGCTTTAACTACTGTATCTCCTGCCGCTGCACTGCCTGTTGCAATTACATCTCCCCAATTAGTGGATGAAATAGCATCTCGTAGTACGTGTTGGTGTACATAATCTAAAATGTTTTGCTGACCAGTAGGTTTAGAATAATCTACTTGAGGTTTAACAATACTATCTTCTGAAAGCACTACCATTAACTTGTATGTACCAGACAAAAAATTCAAAAACTCGGTTTTAATACTTGTATTTAATACACGTGTGGTAGAATTATAGCTGTTGTTGATTTTTATAAAAGCATCCGGAGCTATAGCCGTTAGTGCAGCAACTGTATCAATCCACTCACCAATTTTAGTGCTAACGTGTGTATTAGTTGGATAACCCCTTCGATTAATCATACCATTGGGATTCCCTACTACTCCATTGCCAAAGAAAACATCCCAATCTGTTCCTGCTATTGTTCTGAAATCATAATCATAAGGGGCAGCCATGGGCTTAGCATAGAATCCTGCATGAACAGCCAATATTACTAATTGCTCTTTATAAATTGATTTTATTGTTTGCGCAGTTAATGCAGCTTGAGGGCAATTTCCGCACTTATGACCCGTATAATCTTCTAAAAGTACTTTGCGTATTTTAACAATAGTTGTATCGCCTCCTCCAGTTATAGTGGCAGAATAAGGGTTTTCTACTTTATTGCAAGATGCTATTACGAAAGAAAACAGGACAGCTAATAATAAAATGTTTTTCATGAAATAAATATTTTTAAAAGCTTGATGTTACAGTTAACAATAATCCATTAGAAGCAGGAACAAACCGGCAAACTCCACCTACACAAAATATACCGGCACGTTGTCTTCCATATCCTAGCGCAATACGAGTGCCACTTTTAATATAAACTACCGTAGCATTGTAATAGTGAAATCGTTCTTTAGTTTTATGATTTGCATAATTATACATATCCTGCACGCTTATCATCCAATGCTCTCCGGCTCCAAATTCAATTAAGCCCATTGCCCAACTTTGCTGATCTTGCTTGGTAGCTAAGTGCTGCATTTCCATTCGAACAGAGTTGCTGCTATTTATCTTATAGGATATCTCTGTCATAGCAATGTTGGAGTATATAACTTTATACCCTGCTAACCCTTGAATTACATTTTTATTATAAACTTGATTTGAATACAACAACATTATTTTAAGTTTTGGAGTTAGTTTTTTAGTTAGCTCAATATTTACATCCTGATAATACACCTCCCCTAAAGCAAATTGATTGGTTGTGTACCCAATTCGAGTAGAATCATATTCGGGAATTGTTGTTGTTGTATCTAGCCCGTTTGCTCCGGAATAATTTATTGCAATGTCCATTCCATATTTTCCTCCAAGCTTAGAACCTTTTTTAATTTTTTTCTGAATATCTATTAAATAGCTAATTTCACCTCTAGGATTAGTTGCATAAGGGTAAAATGCCATTAATGCATAGGTATGCTGGCGATTTAAGGCTGGCAAAAAATTCATATCCACATCAATTCCCGTAGCATTTCTATCTGATTTAAAAGAAAAATTATCGATACGCTTTCCAGACATTGAAAAGCCAAATCCTTTGGTGGAATATGTGTAACTTAATAATATTGCTTCCCCAGGCCTATAAATATATTTATTTATTGCTGAAGGGTCGTTAATTTTATAAGCGTATTCTGCCATTAGCCTGTTCTTTTTTCTGTTAATAGAAATTCTTCCTGCAGAAGCGCCTACGTTTTGAGGAACGTTTAATGTGTGGGTTAAATAAATTACTTTATCTCCATCCTGATATTTACTTACAAAACTTCCTCCAATAGATATTCTTGTAGAAGATTCAGACCACTTAGCGATAAGTTCATTTAATTGCACTTCGGTGTCAAAAGCTCTGGTAATTCCGGGTCCTTGAGAAAAGTAGCTTCGCTGCTTGCCAATAAGCCCTTTCATGTAAATCCCTTTGATGGTATATTTTAAACGTATTCCATCAAATACATTATCAATACCCAAACCCCGCTCTTCGTAGGTACGAAGCACTAAGCCACTACCAAATTGCTCGTAAAAATTTCCTGCAGTTACTTCCAATTCATCTGCTGTATATGTTGCAAATCGATATGGGATTCCATTCCCTTTATACTTAGGGTTAAATCCTTGAATGGTATTTAAATAACTTTCGTAACGAATACCTGCTTTAAAATTACCGCGGGTATAATTAATATTCATGAAACCGTTCATCAACATTTTTTCGGGAACAGGAGCTGCTCCAATGGTGGAATCCGGATTATAATATTGTGCATCCATTTGCATATTGCCCTGTAGAATACCTTGATTATTAGCTAGCGGAGTGTTTTCTTGAGAAAAAGATACAATACAAATAACAGCAAAATAAGCAACGAGAATGACTCTTTTCATATAAAATCTTAAGCTAAAAAGTAATGAAGTAATTCATCAATATAATATCCAAAAGCAAAATTAAGATTAATGTTCGATAGGTTCTCCCTTAATTATTTTTCGAACAACCTCAATATATTGTTCCTCGTCACCATCCTTAAAACCTACGTGTTGCCAAACAATATTTCCTTTACCATCTAGTATGAAAGTATGTGGGGGCATGTTCACATTCATAGCACGTTTAAAGTCCGAGTTTAAATCTAAGTATTCTTCATACTCCCATCCTTTACTATTTACATATGGCGCTACGTTGGTAGAGCTCTTAGAATCGTCAATAGAGATGGCGATAAGTTTTACGCCTGTCTCTTTTTGCCACTCGCTATATACGTCTGAAATAGCATTTAATTCTTTTTTACAAGGAGAGCACCAAGTAGCCCAAAAGCTAATAATGATTGGCTTTCCATCATTGGAGAAGGTTGAAGAATTAACATTTTTACCATCCAATGTTTTTATGTCCACAGAAGGTAATTTGCGCTCATTGTCCTTAAAAGAAACAAGTAAGGCAAATACTGCTAAAAATAGAATTGATTTTTTCATAGATTTTTGTTTTAAAAAATATCAGCAGTTTAGTAAGTACAATAACTGAACCAAACTGCTGATATTATATCTCCTAAATAATTAACGTATAACTTGTAATGCTTTGGACGATCCAACATTAATACCATCTGTGATTCTGTACATATACATTCCAGAAACTAAACCTGTAGTATTAAGCTTAAGAATTGCTGAGTTTTTAGCTACGATAGAAGAAGATAAAACACGACCAGTCATATCCATCAACTGAAGTGTAACATCATTGTTCAAATCAGGAACTGGAACAAATGTAAAGTCTACCGCTGGGTTTGGATAATTCTGCCCCGTGCTTAATGCAAGCATAGCATTATCATATTCAAATGTGCTAGTAGCTAAGTGAAACCAATCGTGCGAAATTTTTAAAACCGTATTTTTAGAAGCAGCCGTAGACATTTGCTCAACACCAGGGGCTAGATATACTGTTTTGAAAACAAAATTTGTATTTCGCACACCAGCAGTTTTAGAGTTAGAACTATATTTAAAAATCACCTGTCCACTTCCTACTGCATTTATATTATCGGGGAAAAAACTTGTTCCAGTATACACATTGGTAAGCAATGAAATGCTTCCTGCAGTACCAAATATTGCATCCGAAGTGTTTGCTGTAAGTGCGGTTGTTGTGGCAACTCCATCATCGACATAAGCAGCTCCTATAAAATTTGTAAAAAATGTTTTTTGAGCTGGAGTTCCGTGCCCGTTTGTAGCATCGTGAATATCCCACGCAAAATCTTGCCCTGAAACAAACAAACATCCACCGTTGTTTAAGAAGGTGGTAAGCTCTGCTGCAAGAGGATCTCCGCTAAAAGAAGGGAAAGTCCAAGCAACGTTCCAGTATATATATTTTATTTGCCCCATTGCATTATCCTGCATAGCACGTAATAATACTACATCATCTGTAGCTCCATAAGTAGTATTACCTGCAAACTGAATTCCTGCAACATAATCTGGTTCATATTGTAACGCAGTACCCGTATTATCTCCCTGACCAGAAGAGTTAGAAACAATTAAATCCGTAACTCCAGAGATAACGTAAACATTAGTTACGTTAGATGGTGAAGAAGGGTTTGTTTGAGATTGCATAGTTAATGTATATCTTCCTACTGCAGGAGTTGCACCTGGAGTTACATTTATTACTACAGGATAAGTAAATCCTGCTGGAATACTAACCGTTCCTGTAGTAGTATAATTTTGACTGTTAACAGAAAAACCACCAGTCCAGTTTCCTGGAGCATTATTTGTAAGTGTATAAGTGAAAGATTCACTCGAAGAACCTAAATTGCTTGTGTTAAAAGAAAAGCTTTGAGCTGTCGCAGCCGGTCCATTTATTACAGCAACGTTTGGAGTAGACATAGTACCATTTATTGGTGGATCGAATGACGCGCCACACTGAATTACTTCTTTGGTACTTGTATTTTGAACCCAAGCAAGTGAAGCAAGTTCATTTACTGCTCCGTTGATTGCAATGCTTTCAAGATAATTGTATGGACCTAACGTAACAGAGCTTCCTTGAGCTGCAAAAGTTACAGCAACACCATTCGCATTTCCACCAGGAAGTGTTTGTGGGTTCCCACTTATCATCTGACGAAATACGTTTGGAAAATCTTTTTCGCCATTATTTCCAGGCGCAGATGTATATACTGCATTTCTATGAATGGCAGCAACATATAATTGGAAAGAACCTGCCGGAGGAGTCCCCACCGAAGTAATTTTAACAGTTACGTCTCTGTTATTTCCATTATCTACTTCCGTAACTTCTACTTTAATTGGACTTGAATTACTCCAAACTCCATCTACGTCTGACTGCGTAAAACTACCCGGGGCACCAGTTTTTACATTTCCCATTAGCTTAACAGTAGGAACAGAACTAACACCATAAAAAGTAGTGCGTGCTGCTGCTCCGCCAGTATTAAATGAATACATTGGGTCAGTACTCGGCCATGAAGTGTGATATGCTATATGCCTAACTTTTACTGGGTTTGGAGTCATTATAATACTTACAAAACCAGGGTTTTGAGCTGCGCACGGACCGCAACTAGCCTGAGTAAAATGTTCAAAAAGAGCAAAACGAGGAACTTGCGCAAAAGCACCAATGCAAGTGAATAGCGCTAAAACAGGTACTAATAATTTTTTCATTGTAATGTATTTAGATGTGTAATTTTTGAATTCCTCAAAGGTATGAAAGTGCTTGCCTATATCCAAAACCAATTGAATTTTATTTTTAGATTCTATAAGTAGTATATTTATTGTATAACATTAATAATTAATAAGTTACATATAAAATTAAATATTTTTTAAATTATTGTATGTTTGCATTATTAATGTAGGTAGTAACAATTTCTAATGGGATTGAAACAAAATATTTTTTGACATAAAAAATGAAAGGCATAAAAAAACTTCATCACCTTATTCAGTCGTTAACAAAAACTGAAAAACGGTACGTTTCTATTGAGTTATCTAAACAAATATCCAAGAAAGGCGAAATAGATCTTATGCTGTTCAATCTTTTAAAAAAACAAAACACGCTTGACATAAAAAAAATATCCTCGCAACATGAGTTCAACTCTACACTTAAATTAATAATACGCAGCAAGTATTTATTTGAATTTGTACTGCGCTGCTTAATAGACTATTATTATGCGCGCGAGATTGAGATTGCAATAGGAAATCATATTCGAATAATAAAAATATTTATTTTAAAAGGACTTCACGAATACACCCAGTACCATTTAAAAATTGCACAAAAGTTAGCAGACAAATACGAAGATCTCTACAGGCAAGGAATGCTTTGTTCGTTGCGAAAAATTATCATCAACAGAAGCTCTTCAAGCCATGCAGCCTTTTTTAAGGAAATTGAAAAGGTTGAACGGCAGGAAGCTATTGTACACGAAAAAATAATTAACCTAAATAGCTATAATAATTATTACAATCAATTGTCGGTTGCACTAAAAAAGAATTCGGGCAGTAAACTGGATGATGCTACTTTTCAAACTATTACAAATACTATTTCATCTCCACTTTTTAAAGATGAAAAAAATGCTTATACAAAAAAAGCATTAACTATTTTTCATTTAGTAAACTCTATTTTTCACGAGCATATTACGTTTGACTATAAACTAGCGCTAGGTCATACGGAGAAACAAATGGAACTTATTAGAGGGCTTGAGTCGTATCAAAAAATAAACTCGCCTGCCTATATTGCATGCTTAAAGCAATGCTGCATTTTTGCTGCCAAAATTAAGCAGTTTAACAAAGCACAAGAGGCGCTGGAGCAACTTCGTAAAATGTTTCATGACAAACTTACGTCCAAATATGTTTTTGAAAAATCCTTGGTTTTTATTAGCTTCATTGAGGCCGAAACTCGCTTAACACTTATTGACCATAATCTAGATCGACTCAATAAATCTCAAGCAAAAACAATTCAAGAAATAGAATCGTTCGACAAAATGTATGATGGCGAATCTAAAATGATTATATATTTTAATCTTTCCATTCGACTCATGCTGCTGAATGATTTTAAAGGCGCATTCCGTTGGCTAGAGAAAATAATTCACGAGCATCATGGTATGCGCGTGGATATATTGGAAGATGCACACATCCTCTCCTTGGTTTGCATCTATGAAATTGACTCTGTAAATTTATTTCAAAGCAGAGAGCGCTCCTACCTTCGTCATTACCAAACTCAACAAGAAAAAAGGAAAGGTGATAACATGGAAGTGTATATTAAAATCATTCATTTACTAGCGCAGGTTTATCAATACAAAAACAACTTGGAGAATGTGCGAAAGAACCTAGCTGAACTAGAATTATATGTTGCGGATAAGATTGAAAAAAATGATGTGGACCATTTGCTTGGCGAAACGATGTTAGCCTGGATAAAAAATAAAGGGAGATAAACTACAGTCGCCCCTGCATGTGCTTCAGCGTATGATATAATAATTCTCTTGCACGAAAGAGCTGCGCTTTAACTGTTCCAATGGGCAGATCCAGCTCGGTCGCAATTTCTTCATACGATTTTTCTTGAAAATAACGGAGCTCTACTAACATGCGGTAGCGAGGTTGTAATTTTTCTACAACGGCTTGCATCATTTGAATCTTTTGCTTTTTTATTGCCTTCTCCTCAGGATTCAGCGTATCCGATTTAGGCTCAAAAGACATTTCATCGCCATCTGCATTTTCAAATGTTCTATCAAGCGAAACAGCATTCTTTTTCCTGCGAATAAAATCGATGCAATTATTTGTTGCAATTTTGAATAGCCAGGTGCTAAAAGCAAAATCAGGCGTATACTGCCCTAGGTTACGAAATGCTTTGCCAAATGCCTCAATGGTTAAATCATCCGCATCATCCTTATCTCTTACCATTTTGAGAAGCATGAAGAAAATGGTTTCTCGGTATCTACCCATTAATTCGGCATAGGCTTTTTGATCACCGTCATTTAATGCCCGCTGAATTAATTTCCAGTCGTGACTACCTTTTGCAGAAAGATTTGAATTCAGATTCTTTTCCATTTTTGCCTGCGAAAAAGTTTATTAGATAAAGTAAGCACCGGGTAAAAAACCAATAAAAATAGCTCAGCTACTAGCGAAAGTAACAATAAATCTCGCTCTTTAAGCTTATCCATTGCTAACCAGTAAATGGTATGTTGGGCTATTATCTTGATAAAGAAAATAGCTATTACAAGGTAGCTATCCGGCAATGGAAAATGGTTAACAAATAGCATCGCGAATAAAATCAAAAAGGTTGTCCAAAAAAACATTTGCGCGAAAGGATATATGCCAAGTCTTATTTTATCTGATAGCTTATACTCCGTCCACGTTGTAAGATGCCTACGTTTTTGTTTTACCCAGCCATTCCAATCTTTTTTTACCCTTGAAACCGTAAAGCTTTGAGGCGAAAGCTCCGCTATCGTATTTGTTTTGGTTGCTGCCTGATTCACAAAAAGATCATCATCGCCTGACTCAATATGATAGTGCGTAGCAAATCCTTTCTGTTCAAAAAATAGAGATTTCTTGTAAGCCAAATTCCTTCCTATGCCCATGTATGGAGAACCCGCTTTTGCAAATGATAAATACTGCAGCGCAATGTGAAATGTATCAAAACGAATAAGCTTGTTTAATAAGCCCGGTAATTTTTCATATTTACTATATCCCAGTACGATCGATGTGTCTTTAGAAAAATTTTGTGCCATCTTTTTTAACCATTGATTGTCCTCAGGCTTACAATCCCCGTCCGTAAATAATAAGTTTTGGTGGGTAGCACCTTTAATACCTACCATGATGGCAAACTTTTTTCCATGATGATGCTTTAGATCTTCTTTTACGGTTATTACTTTTAGGTGATTGTATTTTTTATCCATCTCGCGTAGCACATCTGGGGTATTATCGGACGAACAATCATCCACCACCACCACTTCAAAGTTAGGGTAATCTTGATTTAATATCAAAGGCAGAAACTCTGGCAAGTTATGGTCTTCGTTCTTTGCACAAATTACTATAGACACAGGCTCCAAATGTTGTAGCGTAATTTGCTTTTCTTTATAAAAAGCTATTCTAGCAAAGTAATAGATGTAATACCAAAGCAATATTAATGCGGTAAAACAAAAAAGACAAAATAGAATAAAATAAAAGCTAAGTTCTGGCGTGAGTACCGATTTCATGATTCCCAAAGTTAAGCTCCGAGCCTCATCAGATATACATTATCTTTGACAGTTTTAAACATTACAATTAACAGTTACGAAGGCTACCAATAGCGAATCAGGAACGAATGCTACGAATAAATACACCTTCGATTCGTACGATTCGTTAATTAATACCCGATAAAATGAAATTTACCCTTCAACATACCGACAAAAACTCTAATGCAAGAGCAGGAGAAATAGAAACTGCACATGGAGCAATCCAAACACCTGTATTTATGCCTGTGGGAACACGAGGCACGGTAAAGGGTGTTTACCAACATGATTTAAAAGATGATGTAAAGGCTCCAATCATACTTGGCAACACTTACCATTTATATTTAAGGCCCGGAATCGACATTATTGAAAAGGCTGGCGGCTTACATAAGTTTATTGGTTGGGACCAACCCATGCTTACCGATAGCGGGGGATTTCAAATATTTTCATTGGCAGACGAGCGAAGAAAAACGCAGCCGGGCGCTAAACCCATGCGCAAAATTACGGAGGAAGGTGTAACGTTTAGTGCAGATATAGATGGATCAACACACTTTTTTTCTCCTGAAAATGTGATGGACATTCAGCGTACGATAGGCGCAGATATCATTATGGCATTTGACGAGTGCACTCCCTACCCTTGCGAATATGGTTATGCAAAAAATTCCATGAACATGACCCATCGCTGGCTACAAAGATGTATTACACAGTTTAATAAAACAGAAGGTAAATATGGGTACGAGCAAACACTTTTCCCAATCATCCAAGGAAGTGTGTACAAAGATTTACGAATTCAATCTGCCGAATTTGTAGCCTCTCAAAACTGCGAAGGAAATGCAATTGGCGGTCTTTCGGTTGGAGAAGGACAGGACGATATGTTTGGAATGACTGAAGTGGTTTGCGGAATTTTGCCTAAAGAAAAACCCCGCTACCTGATGGGTGTTGGAAAACCAGAACAACTTTTGGAATGTGTCTCTTTAGGAATTGACATGTTTGACTGTGTGATGCCAACCCGAAATGCAAGAAGTGGAATGTTATTTACCAGCAACGGCACTATTGCAATTAGCAACTCTAAATATAAAGATGATTTATCGCCCATTGACCCGAACGGCACCTCGTTTGTGGATTTGCAATACAGCAAAGCCTACCTACATCATGTATATAAAGCAAATGAAATGATAGCATCTATGATTTCGAGCCTTCATAACTTATCTTTTTATACTTGGCTGATGCGCGAAGCCAGAACAAAAATAATAGAAGGCACTTTTAGAGATTGGAAAGATAAAATGGTGAAGCAGGTGAGTCAGCGATTGTAACAGGTAGGCAATTCCTTGATGGGCGCTCCAAAGGAGTCCTTCGGATAGCTGAAGTGAGGTTACAGTTAGATTACTGAACAATTACCTTCTTCACATGCCATTTGTCACCACTTTTAATTTTAATGTATAGGTATAGGCGTTTAGGTCGCTATTTATTAACTTTGCCAAATTCTATTCCTGTAGAAGGAAAGCCATATCAGACAATCCCTTGCCAGATTAAAATACTGAACAAAACACCTGCGTTGCCGGAAAGAAATCCGCCTATTCGCTTTCGAAAAAATATTCCTACAAGTTGGGTAGAACTTGTTTTGAGGGAAGGTAAGAACAGACAGATGCGGAAAATGACAGCTGCAGTCGGGTTCCCTACTCTCCGGCTTGTGCGTACCGGAATTGAAAAGCTAAACATCGAAAAAATGAAATCGGGCGAGGTGCAGGAAATAAGTGACAAAGAAATTTTGGCGCTGCTGGGACTTTGAAATACAAATTGCTCGCACTACCTCTCAAAAATATACATCCCGATATCGGCTGCCCCGTTGCTGTCGAAAAGATAAATAAGGCCTGTTCCATCCATCTCGGCATAAAAATTACCAGTGGCCATAGTGGGGGATATCCGAACCCGGGATCCCGAGACATTATACCTTCTTC
>Ga0163151_10000388_pt1 | contig 78731 bp, 58 predicted proteins | sample OliLakLV19MP5IB2_FD_145596 | JGI IMG/M metagenome (GOLD analysis project Ga0163151, IMG submission 145596) | Freshwater microbial mat bacterial communities from Lake Vanda, McMurdo Dry Valleys, Antarctica - Oligotrophic Lake LV.19.MP5.IB-2 | ecosystem: Environmental > Aquatic > Freshwater >...
GCAGCTGCACCTGTTGGTGAGCCAACTCGACGTGCTCGATACGAAGACCATTGACGCCGAGCAGAAGTCCGCGTGATATTGTGAACGTCGGTGGAACCGGCTTTTCAACTAACGGAGGGACATTCTCGAACAAAGTCCCTGAGACGTTCTTCAAGAAGACTGAAGATCAAGCTGTTATCGATCAGTTTCAAGAAATGGTAAATTGGGCTTATGGGCAATCGCAGTTCAGCGATGCGGCGAAGTCGGAATTTGCGTCCGTTGCAGATGGCTGGGTAGTGGCGTATGCCGCCGCCAATGATCTGATTGTTGTAACTCACGAACAGTTCGCGCCTGATGCAAGGCGAAAGATCCCAATCCCCAATGTGTGCATCGAGTTTGACGTTGAATACGTGAACACCTTTGAGATGTTGCGAACGCTAGGAGAAAAATTTGTCCGAAGCACGAAACGTCGGAGTAAAGGCAGTCGTGCAAGCCGTGCCTAAGCACACGACTTAGCCGTGCAATTTTAGGGCCTTCAAAACTTTGAATTCTTCACTGCCTGTAATTCACTCATGCCACCAACAAATGTTACCGTCGTTATCGGTGCGGGGTCGATCAGACTGGCGGTCGCGCGGCGGGTGAATGGCTGTCAGCTTTTAGTCTTTAGCTGGTAGCCAGTGAAAGAGCCCTCACGTAGCCTCTCCCGGAGGGAGAGGGATTTTTGTTATAGTCCGCCGTCGTTGCGGGAGCCGTAGGCGGCCCAGACAGTTGGGTCGACGTCGAAGTTTCCTGTATCGACCGAGCCGTCGCAGCGGGCGGTGTTGACTCCTGCGGGATGGGGGCCACCAAACCGTTCTTGATAGTGAGCCCCCTTTTTGTCGGTTTGGTTGTTCGCGCGATTGTATTCCGAGTCGCGCATCGGGGGATACTTGATGTTGCGGTTGACGTAACCACAGGCGCGGACGTTGTCGTAGTTGTAGCCGGCGTACAGCACGCCATTGTCGCCGGGATTGTCCTTGGCCATCTGATTCGTCGCGTTGTCGAAATCCATGTCGATTGTGCCGACGTCGTAATAGAATTCGTAGAGCCATTTCTCGCCGACAAGCAGGGTGGTGGAAGTGCCGTCGGTAATCTCGGGGATCCGCGCGGCGAGGTGGTCGGCGACGATGCCGGTCCACAGCAAGTCGACCCAGGCCTGATTGTTCATCCAAGCGCAGTTGGGATAGCCGTTCGTGCAATCAGAAATGACAAAAGGGACTTTCAGGGCGGGACCGGGTTTGCCGATGGCACTGGCATCGCCGCCGGCGTTGGCAGCGTAGTCGGTCTTGGCGGCGAACTCGAGCGGATGGAAATTCCAGGTTAAGAGTTCAACACTTGGGTAAAGCTGGGCCGGGCGACGCGACGGACAATGGAACACCGGGATGACCGCTTGGGCTTGCTCGGTGAGAGCGGTTTTGAGGTCAGGCCCCGTGAGGCCGAGCCCGAGATTGGCGACTGTTTGTTGTTCGAGATAAGGGAGAGTTTGGTAAATCCATCCCCCTGGCTGCCGCGATCCCGTGAGGACGTTGGGGTCTCCAACCCAACCCGAGCTCCAACCGCCGGCAGGAAACGTCTGGTGAGCTGTTTCGTAGCTCAGCATGGCGACGGCGATTTGCCGGAGATGATTTTTGCATTGTGCCAAGCGAGCGGCTTCGCGGGCGGCCTGAATGGCCGGCAACAAGAGGGCGACCAAGATGCCAATGATCGCGATCACCACGAGCAGCTCCACGAGGGTGAAGCCGGGCCGTTGGTTCGCTCTGACTGTGACTGGCATACACATGGCTCACACCGATCCGCACTTCGCGCGGCAAGATTGAAACGCTTGCGCTATCTTAACAAAGCGGGGCGAATTTCGAGAGGAATTGCGATTTGTGGAAGAGGGAATGCGGAAGTTGACCGGCGCGCGGGGGTGGGGTGCGCTGCCCCGCGTGTATTTGAAAGCAGGACTTTCAAAATCACGCAGGGCTAAATTGTTCATGGGGCTGGCTTGGAGACGAAGAGGTCCATGCCCAATTGTTGGGAAAGGAACTTGGCGACGAGTTGGCCTTTGATGCTGTTGCCTGCTTTGTCGAGGGGTGGGGCGAAGGTGCCTAGCGCTCCCTTGCCGGGCGAGACCGCGACGATGCCGCCGCCGATGCCACTCTTGCCGGGGAGACCGATTTCGTAGAGCCAATCGCCCGAGGTTTCGTACAGCCCGGCGGTGACCATGACGGTGAGCGCATAGTGGCAGACTGCGGGAGTGACCACGCGCTCCTTGGTGAGCGGATTCACGCCGCCGTCGGCCAGGGTCGCGCCCATCACGGCGAGGTCCTTGGCGGAAACATTGAGCGAACATTGCTTGGTGTAGAGATCGGTCGCCTCGGCGGGGTCGAGATAGATGCGGCCGAAGCTTTGCAGCATCCGCGAGATCGCTTGATTGCGAAAGTTGGTTTCGGTGGCACTCGTATAAACTTCTTCGTTCATCGGCAGCGTGCGGCCGGCAAAGCGCGATAAACCTTCGTGGATGAAACGCCATTTGTCTTCGAGCGTCGCGCCCGGCACGAGACTGGTGGTGGCGATCGCGCCCGAATTCACCATGGGATTGGTGCGTCCATCGTCGCCGCGTTCGATGGCGGCTAGGGAATTGAAGGCGAAGCCGGTAGCGTTGACGCCGATTTTTTCGCGTAGCACGTCGGGGCCCAAGGCTTCGCAGACGAGGGCAAACACGAACGGCTTGGAGACGCTCATGATTGTGAATTCGTGGTCAGCTTCTCCGACGGAAAACACGTCGCCGTTGTTGCCCACGACACAGATGCCGAACAGATCGCTTGGTACGCGAGCAAGGGCGGGATAAACTTGCGCGTTTTGGCCGTCGGTGTTCGCGGCGAATTTGGTGTACGCTTCCTCGACCAACTGTTTCACGAATTCCGGAGGGGGAAGGTGTCCGGTTGAGACGTAGGATGCGGGATTTGTGGGGGCGGTCACTTCATGTTCCTTTAACGGAACGCCGCGGAGGGCATTCCCTAGAGTTGTTGGAAAATTAACGGCGGCTCACGCGGCGGACAGGGCCTGCCACAAACCCGGGGTTTTGTTCGAGCGCGGTGATCGTCGCTTGGCGGTTATCGCGACCGAGCACAACCACCCACTGGGGCCAACCATTCATGGCCACATCGGGATAGAGCGTCACTTCCCACAGCGAGGTGACGCCTGCTTGGACGGCTTGCATTTTGAGTTGCAACTCGGCAATCTCGCGCTGCACTTGGGCATCTTCGGCACGTGCGGCGGCGAATGACTTCAAGAGAAATGCCAAATCCTCGCGGCTTTCAAAAGTGCTTTCCTTGCTGGCCGCTTGCCAATTTTTCCAATAGCGTTCCCACAAGTTGCGCTCGGTCTCGGGGAGCAGAAAGAAGGGGACGGCATGAACGTCGCCACTTTCCGACTCGATGAGCACACCTTCCAGATGAAACGTGCGCGGGCGACCCCGTTGGCGAACCATCCAGTTTTCGAGTCCGCTCAGATCGACCGTGCGGAGCGTCTCGAAGTGGGCGACGACTTGCGGCAGCAATCGTTGATAAAACTTGGGCAGGTTATCGAGCTTGCGGTCGTTGACATAGAAATTCCCGCGCCAGCGGCGCAAGGTGATGTCGCGCTCGGCAAAGTCAATGATGCGCCCCACGATCTCGGTGCCATCCGTGAGTTTGAGAGTTTGCTGACGCTCGTCGGCTTTTTTCTGGGCGTCCAAAGCTTCTTGAGATTTGAGATGCTCCCGGTCCTCTGTGGAAAGCTCCGCCAGCGGAATGGCGACCAGCTCATGGTCGGCCCGCTTGAGTACCACCGATTTCTCGTTGGACATGACCAGCTCCGCTTCGAGCGTGTACTCGCCGCTGGCGTTCGACCAGAGGCGAGCTTGGCAATTGCCGGTTGCCACGGCAAACACGATCAAAATCAAAGCGGAGAGTTTGCAGGCGTTGAGGAGGCAGTTCGTCATAGAGATGATTCCCGAGGATTGCTGATGAGTCGCAGCCGCTAGTCTACCTTTGCCCCGGTCAGTACGCCAAACCCCTGGGACAAAATCTCAACCGAGTTCATGTGATGATTCTGCTCGGCAGTTGCTGGAAGGGCGTGTTATGATGGAAGGTGAAAGTAACATTTGTTACGCATAAATTCAGTAACTGGACTCGGCGGACTGTGCGCTACTGTGTAAGCTAGGACGGGTCGAGAACTGAGGGCAAGACGAGAGAATCTGCTTCGCGATTCGCCGTGCGCAAATTGTTGAAAATCACGAATTGGCCGCGAGACGGTGAACTCGTTTGCGCTGCTATTTTTTCCGACGGGCCGAACGATACTTTTCTCCGCAGACGAGATCAGGGAATGAAAAACAAAAACTATCAATGCGATGCTCTGAGGCGAGTTTTACTGGCGAGTTTCGCGCTGCTTGTGTTGCTCGCCGGATGTCAGCCGCCGGCACCTCCGCAGACGACCGCGATTCGTCCCGTGAAGACGCTGCTCGTAGCCGCGGGCGAGGATGTGCGGGTGCGCTCGTTTCCGGGAACCGTGGAAGCGTCGAAGCGGGTGGAGCTCGCCTTTCAAGTTTCGGGATTGCTCGTTGAGCTGCCCGTCAAGGAAGGTCAAGAAGTTAAAAAAGGCGAGTTGATCGCCCAGGTGCGCAAGGATGAATTCGAGGCGCGGCTGTTGGCGCTGCAAGGCCAACTTGATCAAGCCCGCGCGGAACTCGACGCCTTACGATTGGGCGAGCGTCCCGAAGAACGGCTGCGCCGGGAATCCCAAGTGCGCGCCGCGCAAGCTCGGATGGCGAATGCTCGGGCGGAACGCGATCGCTTGGCCCCGTTGGTGCCTCGTGGTGCGATTTCACGTTCCGAATTTGAGCTGACCGAAACCCAGTACGAAGTCGCGCAAGAAGAACTGGCCGCCGCGCGGCAAATGGTCGAGAAGGGCCTGGTCGCTCGGCAGGAAGACTTGCTCGCCAAAGAGGCCCAGATTCGGGGGCTTGAAGGTCGCGTGGTGGAGGCCAACATTCAGGTTAACGATTGCACACTGAATGCGCCCTTCGACGGCGTGATCGCTCAACGCTTTGTGGAACAAGGGCAGAACGTCCGCGCGAAAGAGCCGATTGTGCGGTTTCAGGATGCCAACGAAATCGAGATCGCGGTTGATGTTCCCGAAGCAGTGATGACGACCGATATTCGCACGGCCGATATTTTGCAGCTTGTCGCGGAAATCAGCGGTGCTCCCGGCATGAAATTCCCCGTGGAGATTCGTGAAATCGCCCAAGTCGCCGATCCGTCGATTCAAACATTCAATGTCCGCGTGGCGATGCCGGCACCGACCGACGTGCGCGTGCTACCCGGCATGACGGCCACGGTTACGGTGGATTATCGCCGGGCCAGCATCCTTGGTGAGCGAATTTTGGTGCCGATTACCGCCGTCTCGCAGCAACCAAAGGGCGAGCAAGTCGTCTGGGTGATTGGTGCGGATGACATGGCCAAGCCTCGCACGGTGAAAGTTGGCTCCGTGCAAGGGGGCGAGATTGAAATCTTGGAGGGACTCGCGGCGGGTGATCGCATCGCCGTGGCGGGAGTTTCGTTCTTGCGAGATGGCATGAAGGTTCGCGATCTGGGCGATGCACTGGGAGGGTCGCCATGAACCCCGGGGTGTTGTCGGTCCAATTCAGCCGCGTCGTGTTTGTGGCGATGGCGCTCGTTCTCGCGGGTGGCATCGTCGCTTACATGCAAATTGGCCGGTTGGAGGATCCTGAATTCACGATCAAACAAGCGCTGATTATCACGCCCTATCCGGGGGCCAGCGCCGAGGAAGTCGCCCAAGAGGTCACAAATCCCATTGAGATCGCGTGCCAGCAACTGGGGCAACTCGATTTCGTGGAATCGGAATCGTTGCGTGGCCGTTCGGTGGTGATCGTCAATATCAAGGACCGCTATGACCGGCTTCGCATCCCGCAGGTGTGGGATGAATTGCGTCGCAAAGTTGCCGACGTGCAACCGCAGCTTCCGCCGTCCGTGCGCGGCAGGTCGCTGGTGGTCGACAACTTCGGCGACGTATTCGGCATCTTTTTCGCCGTCACGGGCGAGGGTTACACGTTTCCCGAACTGCGGCGGTACGTTGAATTCTTGCGCCGCGAGTTGTTGTTGGTCCCCGGCGTGAAGAGCGTCGAGTTGTTTAGCGAACAGCAAGAAGTCGTGTTTCTGGAAATCTCGCGCCCACGGCTCGCGCGGCTTGGCATGAACGAGGAGCAAATCTACTCCCAACTCCAAGCGCGGAACATCGCCGCCGATGGTGGCCGGGTGCGCGTGGGTGACGAACATATCACGATCGATCCGACGGGCGAATTCCGCTCGGCGGAAGACATGCTCGATCTGGTGATCGGCTCCGACCGATCGGGCCGCCAATTGTTCCTGCGCGATGTCGCCACCTTGGTGCGCGGGGACCAAGACCCGCCACGACGACTCTTGCGTTACGACGGCCAGCAGGCGATTGGGCTGGGTATCTCCACCGTGCAGGGTGGCAACGTCGTGACGATGGGCGCGGGGATTCGTAAAAAGCTGGCTGAACTTGCGGGCGATCAGCCGCTGGGCATCGAGATCGGTGAGATCAATTTTCAACCCGAGGCCGTCTCCGCGGCGACCGACGAGTTCATGTTCAACTTGGGCAAGGCGGTGGCCATCGTCTTCGTCGTGCTGTTCTTTGCCATGGGCCGCAAAACCGGGATTATCATTGGCATCGTGCTGTTCCTCACGATCATGGGAACCTTCTTCGTGATGTATATGCGGGGCGACCTCTTGATGGAGCGTATTTCGCTGGGGGCGCTCATCATTGCCCTCTGCATGCTCACCGACAATGCGATTATCGTCATCGAGGGCATTAAGGTCGGCATAGAGGCTGGTAAGAACAAGCTCGACGTTGTTCGCGAAGTGGTTGCCCAAAATCAGTGGCCACTCTTCGGCGCGACGGCCATCGGCGTGATCGCGTTCGCGGCTATCGGTTTGTCGGAGGACCGGACGGGGGAATATACCAACTCGCTCTTTTGGGTGATTCTGATTGCGCTTAGTTTGAGTTGGGTCTCGTCGGTGACCGCGACTCCGCTGTTGAGCTACTTATTCTTTTCGCCCCTGACGAATCAAGAGGGGGGTAGCCACGATCCCTACGGCAGCTTGCCCTTCCGCGTGTATCGGCGGTTGCTTGTGCTGGCGCTCCGTTTCCGCTGGGCGGTGGTGATCGCCTGCGCGGTGGGATTTGTTCTGGCAATTATCGGCTTTGGCAAAGTCGACCAAAGCTTTTTTCCACCCGCGACTCGGCCGCAATTCATGGTCGACGTCTTTCTGCCTGCCGGTACGCACATCCGCGAAACCGAGGCTTTCTCGGGCGAGATTCAGCGTTACCTCCAGGAGCAGCCCGGCGTCAAGCATGTCACGTCGTTCATCGGTGGTGGCGGCATGCGCTTCTTGCTGGTCTATAGTCCGGAGCGAGAGAACCGCGCGTTTGTACAGTTTCTTGTTGATGTTGATGACCCCGCGAAAATGAGTGGACTGATTGCCGAGGTGCAAAAGCATTTGGATGAGCAGTACCCCAACGCCAACGCCGTGGCGAAGAAATTTCTGCTCGGCCCGGGCGAAGGGGGCCGCATTCAAGCCCGCTTCACTGGCCCCGACTCCGCCACGCTCCGCAAAATCGGTGATCAGGCCTTGAAGGTTCTCGATGACGATGGCCAAGCGGTTTGCGTACGCAGCAATTGGCGTGAGCGGGTGAAAGCGATTCGGCCCGAACTGCTCGAATCGCAAGCCAATCGCAACGGCATCACACGGGTCGAAGTCGCCCAGGCGTTGGAAAGCAGCTTTGAAGGTCGCGCGGTTGGCTTTTATCGCGAGCCAGGTTACGCCAGTACGGGTGTCTTCCCCCAAGAGTCGCGGTTGCTGCCGATTGTTGCCCGACCACCCTCCTCCGAGCGCGAAGATATTGCCGTGCTCAACAGCCTACAAATCTGGAGCCCCGTCGCCAAGCGGATGATCCCTTTGAGCCAAGTCACTGCTGGGACCGAGCTCGTCTGGGAAGACCCGGTTGTCATGCGTCGTGATCGCTTTGCGACACTCACGGTCCATGCCGATCCGCGTTCCGAATTACCGAGTCAATTGTTCAATCGTGTCCGCGAAGGAATCGAACAAATCGAATTGCCGCCGGGATACTCGCTGGAGTGGGGCGGCGAATACGAGGATTCTAGTCGTGCCCGTACCGCATTGGCCAAACCCCTCCCCGCGGTGCTGGCGCTGATGGTGTTTATCGTCGTGTGTCTGTTCAATTCGATTCGCACTACGCTGCTCATCTGGCTCATCATGCCGCTCTGCCTCATCGGCGTCACAACGGGGCTCTTGCTCACCGGTTTTCCGTTTGGCTTCATGGCGCTATTAGGCGTGTTGGCCCTCGGTGGCGAACCGACTGATCCGGCCGCTCATATTGAAGTTACGGCCCTCTTGCTGCGGCACGGGAATTGTGTTGGGGACGAACGAGTCGGTGCTGCCTATCGGATCAAAGTCGCCGAGCGCGGCAAGCCGCACGAAGCCGCGAAAGCGAAACGAAGTATTTGTGCCCGGCACAAGATACGAGCCAGGGAACATACCCGCGGTCACGTAATTACCCCCAGCACCGGCTCTTTGTGAGGGAGTCGTGATGCGAGAATATTCCGGCTCGCCCGGGGCGTCCTGATAGTCCCGCGTTTCATAACCTGGCGGAGCATAGTCGGGCAAGGCCCGCGCACCGATCTCGGGCGTGTTGTAGTACGCGGGATTAAAGTAGTAGCTGGGAAATATCGGCGCAATACCCCGATATTCCTCATCATCGTCGTAAGCACCTGGTGCATTCTGAACGTCGTCAGTGCCGTCGTCGGCTTCGAGTGCATAATCCAAGGGCTGCTGCTGCGCCACGCGAAGCGACTCGCTCGGAAAAATCTCGGCGGCGTCTTCGGCCACCACCGGCGGGAGGGCGATTTGAGCGTATGCCGTCAGAACTCCGCACATTTCAAATACGAGCCAAGCAACAATAGCGCGCGCCATCGGGACGCAACGATATGAGCGCAGCCTCGATGCGCGCTGTTGACTTTGGCACAAACGTACCATGACACTGCCCCAGATAAGTTAAATAAGATGAGATCGCCAGCCGGAATTTACCGGCGTAGTCTGTTTAATCGGCACGGTTCTTCAATCAAAATCAACAAATGTGTGTGTCCGCCCATGAAAGGCGCGCTGCTAGCATTATCGGCGGCGTGACTTCACTGGCATTGAATAAGCATTTTTGGTTCTTCAGGAATTTTAGTGGCTCACAAGAGTGTACTGATGTTGGATGACGGGAGCATTTTTTCTTGGTAAACGCCTCCAGTCTCCCGTCAGGGATCAAAGCTATTAGCCCGGGGTCAGAAAAGCGAGCTTTAGCGAGTCTTTTCGCCACCCCGGGAAACGTATTAAAACATTCCTCGTCCGAGGTAGCGACATTGTGTTCCGACGGGTGCCATCGAGGACGAAATCAAACCGCAGCTAAGGTTTCGGCCTCGATAACATGCCGCTGGTACGCAGCGCCTGCTGCTCGGCCGAGGAATCTCTGCTGGAAGTTACCCGGGGTAGCGACGAAGTTCGCCAAGCTCATTTCGCCGCAACCCCGGGCTAAAAGCTTTAATCCCTGACGGGATATCAGAGGCTTACACCAATGGCCATAACGAGGAACGCTCTGCGTCGAATGTAACAAATTCACCCATTAAAAGTCTCGAAGAACCTCTCTTTGAAGCTAACTTCTCCGTGTCCTCCGTGCCTCCGTGGTGAATCGCTATTCCACGCTCAGCGACCGGAAGTTATCGAAGTTGAACTGCCCGAAGGCGAACTGTGGGAACAGGCTGTATAGCCCACGCGTGAAATACTGGCCGATGAATTCGTCCGTGGCTTGAATGTGCGTCTTGGGGATGACGACGATGTCGGAATCGTTGAGCCAGATTTCGTCGGCCGGGGCAGGGCGGCGACCGTAGAGCGCACCTTTGATGTCGAGCATGGTGGCCATGAGCCGCCAATCTTCACCACGGCGGAACACTACCACCTGCCGCAAGTTGGCCCCCGGCGTCCAACCACCGGCGAGCGCAATGGCTCCCATGAGCGTCGTAGGGCCAGTCATGGTGAACTGCCCGGGCTTGCCGACTTCGCCGAGCACATACACGAACCGGGGTGCCCGTTGTTCCAACACGGGGGTCACATCCACGCCAGGAATCGCGGCATCATAGCGGGCGTCAATTTCGTTGCTGAGCTCTTCCAGAGTGAGACCTTGAGCGCATAACGAACCGATACCGGGCATGTAAATTCTGCCCGCCGGAGTGACGGTTAACTTCAAGTTGATGCCACCCACGCCCTGCCGAGCATCCACCGACGCGATCAAATCCTTGAGTCGCGTGTTGACCTCAACCGGAGTGACCGTGATCGCGGGAACTTTGTAGTATTTTGTGTAGCGTTCATCAAGATATTGCCGCAGGCCATCGACAGTCATCCGGGCGGCGCGAACTTGTCCCAGCAAGGGAAGCGTGATCGAACCGTCGGGCTGAACCTCCAATTCGCGTTGGATGCGGTCCCCCGACCCTGCCTCTTTTTCACCCGCACTGGGTGTGCTGTCGCCGGTGAGGGATTCCACGCGAATTTTGTCGCCGACTTGCAGTTCATATGGGGCCGAGGTCTCTTCGCGCGTCAAGCGAAACACGAACGCAATCTGATCGTCAACGCGGAGCCGATATTCTTGGACATGGGGCGTGCGGGCGTGCCCCACGTATTCGCCTTGGGCGTAGGATTGCCAATCAACAAAGTTGCGAGCCTTCCAACCCACTTCTCCCTGCCCGCAGCCAGCCGTGCTATCGACGGCCCAAATCGGATGCGGGGCCGCGGGGTCAAGGCACTCGGCATGACTTGCCGCTGCGCACACGCATGTGAGCATCAGCGTGAACAAGATTTCTCGGAGTTGTAGGCTCATAGCGATGGAGGGGGTTAGCGCCATACAACGGCGGGGCTGGATTGTGTAGGAGCGGCCGGGCGGCTGGCGACTTGCGGCGCGAACGTGTTCATTTGATTCCGCGAGAAATCTTGCGGCGCGACCCAGGCCACATTCGGCTTCGGTCCGCGACCCTGCTGGGCTAGCATTTCAGCTTGATGGCGACTGTTGAGTGCCTCGCCATGTTGCCCGAGTTCATCCTGCACGCGAGCCAAGTTGCGTAAGACAACAGCATTCGGTTGTTCGGCGGCAACTTGCCCAAGCAGATGTTGTGCCTCGGGAAAATGCCCCGTCTCGGCCAGCAACACGCCCAACTCATGCGCCGCAAGATAGTTTTCGTTATGCGCGAGTAGCGCTCCCTGTTGGAACGCGACGGCCTGCCGAGTCGCGAGAGGATGCTGCTCGGCTTCCGTGGCGGCGAGTTGGCTGTTCAACTTGCCGAGTGCGTACAACGCCATCGATCCCGCGGGTTCACCGGCCACCGCGACGGCCAGTTTGATCTGGGCATAACGGTGGTAGCGTTCCATCATCTGCGCGGGGAGTGTCGTGGCAAGATTCAATTCTCGGGCTAGTGGCGTGCGATGCGCCGCACAGACCACTGCGAGTTTCATGTCGGCTTCAAGCTGCGAACCGGGGGGCGAAAAATCTTCGGCCTCTTCCAAAGCCCGCAAGCCCGCGGCAAGACTTTCGGTCCGCGAACGGGTCCCTTCACGGGAATCTTTGGCCTGCGAAATCAACCGCAACACGGTGATCAATTCCTGCCGAGCTGCGTAAGAAGCTCCGCGTTGACTCAAGGCGTAGGCTGCGGCGATTTTTTCGCGGCACTCTAGATCGAGCTTGGCATCTGTGGGTACACCCGTCGTCGCGGAGAGCGTTTCTTGTTCGATCAGATCCAACAGGTGCCGCTCTTCTTGCGAAAGTTCTTGATAAGCGGGAACCTCGATGGAACGACTCCGCTGCGACGCCCCTTCCGCGGCAACTGGCTCCGGCAGCGCCACATCTAACTCCTCAGGCGAGCCGGCAGCGTCAGCGCCCGGAGTTTCTGATTCGTTACATTCTCGTGGCGGCAGCAACTTCCCCAGCGGGGACTCGACAACTTGTTCTTCAACAACGGGGCTCGCCAGTTCCACGACCGGCTCTTCCACACCCTGAATTCCTGGCAAGCAGACCAGCCGCGTATCGTCGGAAAACTGCCAATACTGCGAAGGCTGCACGACTTGCGGCTCGCTCGGAGCGCAAACCTGCGTAGGTTCCGTCACCGGCAGATGCTCGGCATGAGGTGCCAAAGGCCACGTGTCGCAAGGTGAGCAATACGTGTCGCAAGATTGCGATTCAGCTTCGACCCACTCGCTATCAACAGCCGCCTCCAACTCCAGGGGTTCGTTCCGCGAACAACCCGAGAGCAGCAGCGCACAACTAACCCACAGGTGCAAGAAGCACGCGAGGCGTTGGAGTCGGCGGCGACGGCGACGCAGCAAACGGAGGTGGGGCATCGGTTCAACCTTCCCTGGATGAACGATTGCGGTGGGCAGTGCGCAACCCCGGCGGGGACGCACCTCGTGATTCTGATTCGACCATCGCGCGGACGGGGAATCAACAAAACCGCTACCACCGCGCTCATTGATTCAGGTCCAGCCGCTACAAACCGCACAGGCCGACCGTTCCCTTTGCTAGCAGCCGGAGCAACCGGCAAGGCTTACCACCTCGCTTGCGGTTTAGCGGTGCCTCGCGAAACCGCAAGCGCAGGGTTAAAACATTCGCATCTGAAAACACCCCGTCACCGGCTTCGCATTAAACCCCGCGGCTCGCAGATGGCCGACGAATTCCGCCGGACCGTGGGTGCAATAAATCTCGGCTGCCCCCACGCGCTCCACCGTTTCCAGCAGTTGATCGAAGTCTGCGTGATCCGACAGCGGCAACGCATAGTCCACGCCGTAGCGATACTTCGCGCCGGCATCCATCGCCCAGCCGCTGACCAAAAAACTCACGGGATGCTGAATCCCCGTCATGCGAAAGTTCTTCATGCCACGGGGCAGAGTGACGACCGCATGGTTGGGCTTAAGTTTGCCCTTGAATTCCGATACCGCGCCCAAGTCCATGCCACACTCGCCGTACACCTTGCTCACCGCGAAAATATCGGGATGTTGCTGGACGGGAATCCCCGCGAGGGTGAGGATTTTCGTCACTTCCTGCGATTTGCCGAGGGCATAGGCGTGAATTACTGGCGTGCGGTCTTCGCTCAAAGTTTTGCGCACGAGCGAAATTAACTCGGCGATCACGTCTACTCGGGGCGGAATGCGGTACTTGGGTTTGCCAAACGTACTCTCCATCACCAGAATGTCGGCCTGGGGAAGTTCTGCTTCTTCGCAGGTGGCGGACGGCCCGAGTTTGAAATCACCCGTGAATAGCAGCCGTTTCTCGCCATCATCGGCCAGCAACATCGCCGAGCCCAAACAATGCCCCGCGGGATAGGTGGTCAGCGTCAGCGGGCCAAAGGAAATGGATTGACGATGGGGCAGTTCCGCCGTGCGTCTGAGTCCCAAGCGATGTTGGTACAGCCGCGAGGTGGCCGACGTGCAGAGGGCCAATTCATGCCGGGCAATATGGTCTGCATGCGCGTGCGACACGAAGCCGACCTTCTGCCGACGAGTGACATCGAGCGCCAGCCCGGCCTTGGTGAGAAACAGACCCTGATCCCAGTGAAACATAGGTGGTATTATAGCGGAATCTGGTTTGCCTATTTAGCCCCGCCGCTTGCGGCGGGTTATACGTTGATCGCGGTGCAAGCACCGCGGCTAAATAAATTCGCTAGCAACGCCTGCACTTCTCGGGATTCCCAGCCTTTTCTTACAGCGACTTTCCTCATCGTGCCGAAGATACCGACAACACTGCGGGGTCTTGCGCCGCGCCGTGCCCATTTGAAAGGGGGGCTACCTTTCATTGGGACTGTTGACCACCATGCGTGGCACGCTTTTCTTACTGCTGACTTGCGGAATGTTGCTCGTTCAAACGGGCTGCAGTTTGGTGCTGCCTGAAATCAGCAACATCCCCGTCATCCGCAATCCGTTCCCACAATTGAGCAAGGTGGCGGTGGCCCCCTTCTTCAATCAAAGCGACGAACCGACCGTCGATGGTCGGGCCATCGCGATGGCCTATTTCGCGGAGTTGCAAGACACGCCCGGCTTTGAGGTCGTGCCGGTCGGCGTCGTGGAAGAAGCCATCATCATGCACCGCGTCGAACTCGGTGGTCCCGGCGAAGCGCGACGACTCGCGCAGCTCTTGGGAGTTGACGCCGTGATCGTGGGTGCCGTCACTGATTACTCACCCTACTACCCACCACGGCTGGGCCTGCGCGTGGAATGGTACACGGCCAATCCTGGCTATCACGAGATTCCTGCCGGTTACGGTTTGCCTTGGCACACACCGGACGAGGAATTCATTCCCGACGATTTGGTTTACGAGGCCAAGATGTCGGTCGCCCGCACGCAACTGGCAACGCAATCACCAGCCTGTGATGAAATGTGTCAACCGCTACCAACGCCGCCACTGAAGGCACCCGAGCCAGCCACTCCCCCGCAAGATTCCGAAAAGACTTACGAGCTCGAATCGGAAGAAGCCGAACTCGAAGAAGAATCGAACGCTAGTGTGTGGAATGAACTGCGACTTGTGCAAGCCACGGAAGAGTTGCCTCCCACGGCTCCCACGCCAGCAGCAAATGAGTCACGTAATTCCGCTCCAGACGACACGAGCGATGCAAGCCTGACAACCAACAGCTTCGATACAACTAGCACAATGCCACTCACCGGACCCACTGATTCCTGCTTCGCGCCACCGCTACCACAAGGTGAACGCCCTGCTTGCTTGCCGCACAATGGACCCGTGCTGGTCCATACGCAAATCTATCGCGGCACCGATCGCGACATGACCGAAGCATTAAAAGGCTATGTTTATCATAGAGACGATGCGCGGTTCGGTGGCTGGGAGGCTTACCTGCAACGCAGCGACGACTTCGTCCGCTTCTGCTGTCACATGCACATCTCCGAGATGCTGTCAGCGCGCGGTGGGGCTCGCAAAACGCGTGTGTTGTGGCGCTGGCCGGAAAGCCGATAGAGGCGTAAGGAAACTGTTCTCGCCGGAATGAGGTTTCCCACCAAGCCTGGAGGCTTGGTTTGATTGCCCGGGCATTGACCCTGCCCAAGGAACAACCCGCGTTTGTCCCTGCTGCCATGGACCGGCACTATGGACGCAGAGCATCCCCCCCGCGCTGCCGCACGGAGAGCTGCAACTGTGAACGATGACGACATCAATGTGTTAGCCTTGGTCAAAGGCCAAGAGCGGTACATCTTTTTGTACGATGACTCGCAACGGGCCGAGGCTCTGCGTGTGCTTGGTCGTTTTGCCTCGAATCCCGACTTGAGCTTCAGTTGGTACGATGCCGCCGTGCTCAGCCAAAAGATTCGCCAGATGGGCAGCGGAACCGCCAAACCCAGAAATCGCATCTCGCTGACCCAGCCGCTGGATTTTGAGGAATAGAGATTAGTGGCTAGAAGCTAGAGGCTAGTAAATCGCCTTCGGCTGACGATTTCTTCCCTAGCCTCCAACCTCTAACTTCTAACCTCTACACAATGCAACGCCACATCGGTCAATTCTTGCGGCATTTGCAAATTGAACGAGGGGCCTCGCCGTACACGCTCAAGAGCTACCGCGAAGACCTCACCGCGTTTGCGGAGTATTACAGCGAAGCCGACGGCAGTTGCCCCGAGCCGGCGGCGATCACCTCGATGGAGCTGCGCGGGTTCCTCTCGGCGCTGCACGAGGCGGGTTTCGCCAAAGCTTCCATCGCACGCAAGCTGGCAGCGCTCCGTAGTTTTTATCGCTTCGGCCAGCGCGAGGGTTGGTCGAAAACCAATCCCGCCACGGCGCTCCGCAATCCTAGGAAGTCGCACAAGCTGCCACACTTTCTTTCCACCGACGACGTCGGTGCGCTACTCGGCGCGCCCAAAGGTGACGCCGCGATGGCGATGCGCGATCGGGCGATTCTCGAAACGCTTTATTCCGGTGGCCTCCGCGTGAGCGAACTGGTCGATCTCAACGACGGCGATCTTGATTTCCCCCAGGGGATTCTGAAAGTTCGCGGCAAAGGTCGCAAGGAACGGCTCGCTCCGCTCGGCTCGTTCGCCGCCAAGGCTCTCAAGGCGTGGCTCGCCGTGCGTAAACTTGCGAAAACCGAAAAGCTAGGCCGTGAGGCCCCGGTGTTCGTGAATCGCCTGGGCACGCGGCTTACCACGCGGAGCGTCGGTCGGATGCTAGAAAAGTACCTGCAACAAGCGGGCCTCGATGGCCGCACAAGTCCGCACACCCTGCGGCACAGTTTCGCCACCCATCTGTTGGATCGCGGGGCCGACATCCGCAGCGTGCAGGAACTTCTCGGCCACAAAAGCTTGGTGACGACGCAAATCTACACACACGTGAGCACCAACAATCTGCGGCTGGCCTACGAAAAGGCCCATCCGCGGGCGAAGTAAGACCGCTCTGCGGCTTAGCGCGTCACCGCTCTGCTGCGCTGGCGCTTCGCATCGCGGCTAACGGATTTCGTCGCTGGCGGTTTCGCGGCAAAATTTCTCTGTAACACTTCGCGCGGCTTCTCGCTTACCTCAGTATCACACCGCACTTTTTTCGTCGGCGGCCGTGGTTTTGGGTGAGCAGGCAACTACCCGGCACTCGTCGTGTCGGCCACGCGCCGCCGACTGTTTACCTACTCACCTACGCACTTACTTACCTTCCACGTTTTCCCGAGGTCTCTCTCCCCCTGGGAAAACAGGGCGGCTGGACTCCACGGCACTCCGGAGCCAGCCGCCTTTTTGTTGTGGCCGTTATAACCCCTACCGAACCTCCTTCTTGTGGAATGCTCCGCCAGTCGATTTTTTGACCGCTCGCGGTGCGTAACGTAGATATTTAGCGACAGCCCATGGTGAAATCTCCCCGCCGGTCACTACCTGTTTGTGCCACTCCCCAGCGCAGGTAAACCGTTTCACGAGCGTTGCGGTCGGCAAGATCCGCCGTCCTCGCTCGTTCATTGGTTGCGACAGACCAAATATTCGCGCTCGGGACTCCATGTTGGGCCCAGCGCCTCACGCCGGGAGTATCTTGCACCATGTTACACGGTTCTTTGTTGTTGGTTGACGACGACCGCCACGTCCTCGAGTCGATGGCCGATTGGCTCCGCAGCCAAAACCTGCAAGTCGACACCTCGAACGGTTATGCCGACGCGCTCGAAAAGCTGCGCCGCAAAAGCTACGAGCTGTTGCTCGTGGATGTCCGCCTGCAAGATGGCGATGGCTTCGATCTCTTGGAGCAAGTGCGCCGCAGTTATCCGCAATCCCACGTCGTGCTGATGACCGGCTACGGCGATGGCGATTCGGCCGTTGAAGCACTGCGGGCTGGTGCGTTCGATTATCTCACCAAGCCGCTGATTGACGAAGAATTGTTGATGACCATCCAACGGGCGTTCACACAACGCGAAGTCATCGAAGAGAACAACCAACTTCGCAAACAACTCGACAAGCACTACGCGATGGACAGCGTCGTGGGCCAAGACCCTCGCATGCTCCGCGTGTTCGACATGGTCACCAGCGTTGCCGACACCAAGGCTACGGTTCTGATGACCGGCGAGAGCGGTACGGGCAAATCGATGATCGCCCGCGCGATCCACCGCCAAAGTGGCCGCAGTGGCAAACCGTTTATCGAAGTTGCCTGCGGGGCACTGCCCGAAAATTTGCTGGAGAGCGAACTGTTTGGCCACGTCGCTGGCTCGTTCACGGGTGCCACCGGTGATAAGCTCGGCAAGTTCATGCAAGCCAACGGCGGCACAATCTTTCTCGATGAGATCGGTACGTCGAGCCCCGCGATGCAAGTGAAATTGCTCCGCGTGCTCCAAGAACTGGAGTTCGAGCAAGTCGGCGGCGCGAAAACATTCAAGGTCGACGTTCGCGTGATTTTGGCCACCAACGAAAACTTGGCCCAAGCGGTGGCCGCGGGTCGTTTCCGCCAAGATTTGTATTACCGCATCAATGTGATCAACGTCGAACTCCCCGCCTTGCGGGAACGCCGCAGCGACATTCCGCTATTGGCCCAGACTTTCCTGGCCGAGTTGCGCGAGGACACCAATCGCCCCGTAAAAGGTTTTAGCGACGAAGCCCTCTTGGCCCTCGAATGTTATCCCTGGCCGGGCAATATCCGTGAGCTGCAAAACGTGGTCGAGCGGGCCGTGCTGTTGGGCAAGGGCGATGTGATCGTGCCCGCCGATCTCCCCCGCGAGATTGCCGGCGGTCCGACCATGAGTATTTCGCGCGTTGGCAGCCGAACGCTCAAGGAGGCTCTTGAGGAACCAGAACGCCAAATCATTCTCGATGTGCTCGAATCGAACAACTGGAACCGCAATGCCACGGCTGATTCGCTGGGCGTGAACCGTACGACACTCTACAAAAAGATGAAAAAACTCGGCCTGGAAGACGGCAAATACGCGGAAAATTAATGTGACATTTTTGTACAAATTCCATGCCCGGGGACGGCGTTCCCCGGGCTTTTTTCATGGTTTTTTTCTTTGCTGGCGCTACCACTGAATCATTCGTAGATTCCGCACCACAATTTAGTTGCATCCCCTGTAGCACCCCACTACATTTCAGGTGTGCGGTCGCGTGAAGCGCGGCGATTGATTCATCATCGATTTCGGGGAAACCTCTAGTCGCAAATCCACGGCCGCACGATTTTTCACCATGTGTGTGCATCTTTGAGTAAAGACGCTATGCCGGTCGCCACGGTGACCGGCTTAGCGTCTTTTTATGTGCGCGTTGGTTCTACGTGCCGCAGATCGTCGGCCTCATAGAAATTGGGAATCAACTGTTCGCCCTCGGCGACCTGATAACGGAGCGCACGCGCATTGCCGTCCCAGGTGATTTCTTTGATGACCGCCGTGCGGGGCGTGTTCTTAAACCCGCGCGAGAGAACTTCGACCCAATCGCCGATTTCAAAACCCTGCCACGCGACTTCCTGCCAAAGCGTGCGCATCACGCGCAATTGCACGTCGCCATAGTGCAACACCACGAACGGCCCCTGTTCCCCATCGCGGCGGAACACGCGGGGGCTAGGGATCATCTGCCGCGCCAGTTCCACGTCTTCGGGATGAACCCACTCGTTGCCATCCTCGGGCCACCAAGGATAGACGCCGTATTTCGGATCAACTTTCATTGCACGCGCGATTCGGCCCAAGAAAAGGCAGCCCCTGTGGCCGCAAGCCGAATCCCCCTTCTCTATTGGCAGTTTACCGACGAACGGCCACGTTGGCCAGTTTCGCGAGGTAGCAGTTTGGCCGGTTATAGGGGCGGTCTTTCGCACTTCCGGAAACTATACTTGAGGGACACTCTCCTCCGCTCGCACAAGACCCACGGCCTGGCATGAATCTCCACGAATTTTTCGATCACCACGGCATGGCCACCAATCCGTTCGCGGATGAGGATGCGCAGACCGACCCCGTGTTCCAAGGCCGTTGCCGCACGAGCACCTTTCATCCCAATTGGGACAAAGTCTACGGCGACCCCGCGAACCCCGGCACGTCGATTGTCTTCGGCGAAAAAGGAGCGGGCAAAACGGCCATGCGGATGCAGGTGAGTTCGCAGATCGAAGAATTCAATCGCACCAACCAAAACAATCGGTCGTTCGTCATCGAATACGACGACTTCAATCCGTTCCTCGACCGCTTCGCCGATCGTTTGAGCGCGCGAACTCGCCGCAAGGCGACCAAGGTGCTCGACGAATGGAAGCTCTGGGATCACGTCGACGCGATTCTGTCGCTCGGCGTCACGAACGTGGTCGACCGGCTGCTCGGCATGTCGCAACCGAGCGGCCCGGCAGGAAATGTACTCCCCGACGATGCCGTGCGGCGACTCGACCGATTCCAACGCCGCGACCTGTTGCTGCTGGCCGCGTGTTACGACAACTCACTGACCGAATCGTTCGACGCCCGCTGGTTCCGGCTGCGGCGCAAACTGCGTTACATCCCCTGGCAAAATTGGGGCATCAAACTGCTGGGCCTCCTCACCACCATCGCGGTGGTCGCTGGGGCTCTGTATCAACAGCGCCTCGATTGGTTCAAAACGGTTTGGCCTTGGCTGATTATCGCGGTCGGCTGGGCACCGCTCTTGGCCCAATTCTGGCGTTGGTGGATGCAAGCGTTTAGCGTGTCGCGGAATTTGCGCTGCGTGAATCGCGACATCAATCCCTTGCGCAAAGTCTTGATGCAATTCTCGGGACGCGACATCAACGGCCAACCGCTCCCCAGCAAACGCCGCACCGACGACCGCTACGAGTTGCTCTACAAGTTCCAGGGCCTGCTCAAAGCCATGGGTTTTTCAGGCATTGTGGTGCTCGTGGACCGCGTCGATGAACCGCATCTCATCAACGGCTCGCTCGACAATATGAAGGGCTTGGTGTGGTCGTTGCTCGACAACAAATTCCTCAAACAACCGGGCTTGGGTCTGAAATTGCTGCTGCCGATAGAGCTGTCGGAATACGTACAAAACGAAGGGCATGATTTCTTCCAGCGTGCCCGGCTCGACAAACAGAACATGATCCCGTCGCTCGAATGGACGGGTGCGTCTTTGTACGACTTGGCGAATGCCCGCGTGGCAGCCTGTGCCAAGGAAGGGGCCACGCCGAAGTTGCAGGACATGTTCGACCCCAGCATCACCAGCAGTCGGTTAATCGACGCTTTCGGCGCGCTCCGCGTTCCGCGGCATTTGTTCAAATTCCTGTACCGGCTGCTCGTGGCCCATTGCCAGAGTTTTGTCGACAGCGATCCTTCTTGGCAAATCAGCCCGGCGACGTTTGAATCGCAGCTAGCACTCTACCGCCGCGACAAAGAAGCCGTTGATCGTGGTTTGTCCGTGGGCAAAGCAGTTTAGCCGCTTGCGGCTTAGCGACGAGTTCATCTGCCTTGACCGCGCTCCGCCCTTTTGACACACTCCGACCCCTTGAATGGAGTACCTGTTTCCCGAGCGAGAGGTTCCGCGATGCGCCGCCACCTATTCCTGTTTTTTATGATTGGCACTTTGGCAGTTTCGATGGGTTGCGGTTCGCAAGGCACCACCGGATCAACCGCCGGTGGTCCGGTCCCCAGCGATCCGGTCGGTCGCGTGGTTTACGAATTTCTCGATGCGGTGCGCTGCGGTGACACCGCGACTTCCAGCCAGTGCCTCACGCCACTTGCGCTCCAGCGGACGAGCGAACTCGATTTGAATTTCTCGCCCCCCGGCAGCCCGACCGCACAATTCCGCGTCGGTGCCGTGGAAATGATCGACGCCGAGAAGGCGGTCGTCGAATGTACTTGGACCGATCAGGATGCCGATGGCGTACCCCGCGATGAAAAAATCACGTGGGCGTTGAAACTCAACGCCGGCGACTGGCGCATCTCGGGCATGGCCGCCGACATTGGCCCCACGCAACCCCCGGTGGTGATGGACTTCGAGAACCCAGGACAACTTGCAGCGCGTGGCAAAACACCCGCCGTTCAGCCTCCGCAAGGGGCGACGCCACTCCAAGCGGCCCAGCCTCCGCAAGACCCCTTTCGTACGGTCCCTCGCTAGATTTGCTGCAAAAAATAAAATTCTTTTGCAATAAAAGTTTGAGAGTGCAGTCTCGCTAAACTACGCACTTTACCTTTTTCAAGTTTTTTGCGCAATTTCTCGATGCCTCACTTTACCCGGTGAATTCCAACAAAATCGTTCTCGATCCGCATCCTCATCGAGTTGTCGCGCAACACGGGTAAAAAGCATCACAGAAATGCCGTGTTTTTGAGATGCGAGGCCCATTGACACTCAATCTGACCATGTTATTTTGCTGACCTAAGTTCGCCAACGAGCAAGGTCTGCGAAATCCGCATTCCTTCGGTGCGACTAGAAAGCTAGAGCAGTTGAGTGTTGCGAGATCAGGCGGATTGGTCTCGCAGTTGTTCGCTGAGCAAAAAATTTCGTCTTCCCCGCCGCTATCAACCGTCGTGGCATTGGGGACAAAAACAATTTGACGGTGACACAGAGAATTGTCGCGTCGCTCGTGGGATACGTATTCCCCGCGGTGCCCCAGGTTTTTCCTTAGAGGAGGGATTTATTATGAAGAATGTTTTGGTTGCGTTGACCGCGTTGGTCATGGTTGTGACGAGCTTTGCCGTGACGGATGCCGAGGCCGGCCTGTTCCGCAATCGCAAGTCCAAGTGCTGCAAGCCTGCTTGCTGCGAGCCTGTCTGCTGCGAACCAGCTCCTTGCTGCGAAGCCGCTCCTGCTTGCCCCTGTGAAGCTGCCCCAGCTTGTGGTTGTGAAGCTGCTCCCGCTCCTTGCGGTTGCGAAGCTGCCGCCGCTCCTTGTGGCTGCGAAGTTCAACAATGCAGTTGCCAAATGACTCGCCGCGAAGCCCGTAAGGCTCGTCGTGCTGGTTGTTGTGCTCCCGTGACCACCTGTGGTTGCGAAGCTGCTGCCCCAGCTTGTGGCTGCGAAGCCGCTCCGGCTTGTGGTTGCGAAGCAGCCGCTCCTTGCGGTTGCGGTGGCGAATCTTCTGCTCCGATGATCGAAGGTGCTGCTCCTGAAGCCGCTCCCGAAGCTCCTAGCAGCGATTCAACCACCTGAGTGGGTTTGAATTGATTCAAAAATCGAAAAGCCGGCCCTCCTCGCGAGGTCCGGCTTTTTTTTATTTAGCCACTGCTTTTATTTAGCCTCGGCCATAATATTGAAATCAAGGGCACCGCGCTTCGAACCCGCCGCAAGCGGCGGGGCTAAATAATGGTGTTGCTACCGCAACAGCACCACCAACATCACGACCGTCAACAGCACAATCATCCCGCCCAAAAACAGTGTGATCGCCTTCACCTGTTCGCGCTTTTGCTTTTGTCGCCGACGATGCAGACTCACGGCTTCCGCTTCGTTCGGCAGCGGGCCAACGATCTGAATGTCGAGCGACTCTTCGACGAACGACTTGGGCCGGGGCACGGCCGGGGTTTCGAGCACCGCGCCCAACTCGGGAAATACGTCGCTCGCCCGCTGCCAATCGAGCCAGCCGGTACGCCAGACCCAACTGTCGCGGTCGATTTTCTTTTCCACGATCCAGGTTTTTAAGACTGCCGTCGTCGCGGGGCCGTGCTGCTGGCCGGTAGCTGTTCGCACATGCCACACGTCGGTTGCCAGCCCCACGCCCGAGTCGCCGGGCATGTTGATCTCCGCCAAGGGCGAGGGTGGCGGTGGCGGTTCGTTCTCGTCGATAGCCTCGACCGTGCCGCCGCTTACGGCAGGAACGATAAACTTCGTGTCGCAATCGGGGCAGATTCCGCGCTTCCCCGCCAGGAACGACTTCACGTTCAGCTTATGGCCGTTCGGACAGTAAAAACGAATACCCATAGTGCCATCTTAACTCGCGTACCAAACCGCGAGAAGCGCCACAGACTCTCGGCCACTTCCCCGCTATAGTGCTATCTCTGAAGAAATGACCAATGACCAAATCCCGAATGACCAATAAATTTCCATTGGTCATTCGGTCATTGGACATTGGACATTGGTCATTCCTATCCCCGACCCCCAACACTGACGCCTCCTCCGCAATGTCCCTCCTCGCCGTCATCCTCATGGCCATCGTTCAGGGAATCACCGAATTCCTGCCGATTAGCAGCGATGGCCACCTCGCCGTCACTAACGCCCTGCTCGAATGCTTTGGCGGCAAGCCGGCACCCGATTTGTTGGAAGTCACGCTCATCTTGCATCTGGGGACGCTCGCTTCGGTGCTGATGTTCTACCGCAAGGAGCTTGTGCAACTCTTCTTCCAAGACCGCCGCGCGATTCTGCCGATCATCGTCGCCACGATCCCCGCCGTGATTCTGGGGCTCGGCATCGAAAAAGGCATGCCGGACAGCATCAGCAAACCGCTGCTGGAAAGCCCGTTGCTCGCGGGTTTTGGCTTCCTGATTTCGGCCGGCGCGCTCTGGTGGTCGTCGCGTTTTATCCAAGGCGACCTGCACTACACCGACCTCCCGCTCGGCAAGGCGACGCTCATCGGCGTGTTGCAGTCGATTGCCATCCTCCCGGGCGTCTCACGCAGCGGCATGACGATCTCCGGCGGACTCGGTTCCGGCTTGAAACCCAACGCTGCCGCCACGTTTTCCTTTCTGATGGCCGTCCCCGTGATCGCCGGGGCTGGCCTGCTAAAAATGCTCGACCTCTACCAGCAAGGTACGACCACCACTCCGATTCCCCACCTCGCCGTGGGATTTGTGGTCTCGATGATCGTCGGCCTCGCCGCGCTCGCCGTGCTGATCCGCTTCGTCAAAGGGGGCAAGCTGATGGTGTTCGTGTATTATCTGGTGCCGCTGGGGATCTCGGTCATCATCTGGCAACTCAGTTAGCCGGCATCGTCCCGATGCCGTTAGAGCATTGAAAGAGCCAACCCCGATCTTCTGCCAAAATGGCAGCGTTCTCACTGATTCTTTGCGACGCCGCTCGAAATTGGCAGAAACGACGTTTTCCAGCCATTTCCCTAATCCCTTGCCACGCCCACACTTGCAATCTTGTCGACATTTGGCCCGCCGATTGCTTTTGGCCCATTGCCAGCGGGGAGGTTCTGCGCCCTAATAACATGTTTCCCCCGCGCTTCAAAACACATACCAGCACCGTGCGATTCGTTGAATCGCGGCTTTAGCCGTGTCGCAACGCCGACACACGGTATTCAGATCTTTCACAATTCGGAGGACAACGTTCATGGCAACCGCCACCAAAAAGAAGAGCAAGGTCACGCTGCAACCCCTCGGCGACAAAGTCGTCGTCGCGCGTGATGAGTCGCAAGAAGTCACCACCGGCGGCATCTATCTGCCCGACTCCGCCAAGGACAAGCCCTCGCGCGGCACGATCATCGCCGTCGGCACCGGCAAACTCCTCGACGACGGCACCCGCGGCGCGTTGCAAGTCAAAAAGGGCGACCGCGTGCTATTTACCAGCTACGCCCCCGAAGCAATCAACATCGACGACGAAGAATATCTCCTCATGAGCGAGAGCGACATCCTCGCCGTGATTGAGTAAGTAATCGAACCAATAGCCGCGATCAGACTTGATCGCCGGTGCCCCTGCGATTCGTCGAATCGCGGCTAAAAATATTCACAACGAACAAACTTTACTAAGGAGCAAACCTCATGGCCAAAATGATCGCTTTCGATCAAGAAGCCCGCGATGCGATGCGCCGCGGCGTTGGCAAGCTGGCCCGCGCGGTCAAGATCACCCTTGGTCCCAAGGGCCGCAACGTCATCTTGCAAAAATCCTTCGGCTCGCCAACCGTCACCAAGGACGGCGTTTCCGTGGCCAAGGAAATTGAACTCGAAGACACGTACGAAAACATGGGTGCCCAAATGGTCAAGGAAGTCGCCAGTCGCACCAGCGATGTTGCCGGCGACGGCACCACCACCGCAACCGTCCTCGCCGAAGCGATTTTCAACGAAGGCCTCAAAGCCGTCGTCGCCGGCGTGAATCCCGTGCAAATGAAGCAGGGTATCGAGAAAGCGGTTGAAGACATCACCGCCGAACTCAAGAAGATGGCCGTCAAGATTAAGACCTCCGAAGAGATGGCCCAAGTCGGCACCGTCGCCTCGAACGGCGACCGCGAAATCGGCGACATGCTCGCCAAGGCCATGGAAAAGGTCGGCAAAGACGGCGTCATCACGGTCGATGAAGGCAAAAGCCTCGCCACCGAAGTTGAATGGGTCGAAGGTATGCAATTCGACCGCGGCTATCTTTCACCGTATTTTGTCACCGACAGCTCCAGCATGGAGTGCGTGCTCGAAGATTGTTACGTGCTGGTTCACGAAAAGAAAATCACCAGCATCAAGGATTTGGTGCCTTGCCTGGAAGCAGTCGTCAACAGCGGCAAGCCCCTGTTGATCGTGGCCGAAGACATCGAAGGCGAAGCCTTGGCAACGCTCGTGATCAACCGTCTCCGTGGCACGTTCACCGTTTGCGCTGTGAAGGCCCCTGGCTTCGGTGATCGTCGCAAGGCCCAGCTCGAAGACATCGCCACCCTCACCGGTGGTCAGGCGATCTTCGAAGACCTTGGCATCAAGCTCGAAAGCGTTGGCCTCAAGGAACTCGGCCGCGCGAAAAAGGTGATGGTCTCCAAGGACAACACCACGATCATCGAAGGTGCCGGCAAGAGCGACGCGATCAAGGGTCGCATCGAGCAGATTCGCCGCGAGATTGAAAACACGTCGAGCGATTACGACAAAGAAAAGCTCGAAGAGCGTTTGGCGAAGCTCGCCGGTGGCGTGGCGAAGGTCAACGTCGGTGCCGCGACGGAAAGCGAAATGAAGGAAAAGAAAGCCCGCGTCGAAGACGCCCTGCATGCCACGCGTGCGGCCGTCGAAGAAGGGATTCTCCCCGGCGGTGGCGTGGCCCTCTTGCGGGCGAGCACTTCGGTGAAGCCCACAGGTTTGAGCCACGACCAAGAAGTTGGCTACAAGATTGTGCTCCGTGCGTGCCGCTCACCCCTCACGGCCATTGCCGCGAACGCCGGCCAAGACGGCGGTATCGTCTGCGAGAAGGTCGCCGAAGCCAAGGGGAACATCGGCTACAACGCCGCGACCGACGTCTACGAAGACCTGGTCAAAGTCGGCGTCATCGATCCGACGAAGGTCACCCGCACCGCGCTACAAAACGCGGCGAGCGTGGCGACGTTGCTCTTAACCTCGGACGCTTTGATCGCCGAAGCCCCCAAGAAAGACAAAAAGGGCCACGGTGCCAGCGCCCCCGGCATGGACGACATGTATTGATCCCTTGAACATTTAGCCCCGGGTGATTTGAAAGTTCCGCTTTCAATACACCCGGGGCCATGCTTCAATCGCGCAAACGATTTTCTTTGACAACACAATGCGGCCCCGGGTGTATCGATGGCACAACCATCGAATCACCCGGGGCTAAATTTTTGGAATTAAGAAATGCCCAACACACGGGCCATCATGTTTACCATGACGACCTACGGCACTTGGCTCCGTGGTGACCGCCGCGGTTGGGTCGATGATGGCATCATCTTGCCGCCCGATCCGGACCTCGAAGCCGCCGACCTGCGGCGACTCAAGCATCCCATCTATCAATTTCCCAAACCGCGCCTGCACGAAATTGGTTCGATGATCGGTGATTCTCTGATCACACGCAAACAGATCGCGCTGTTGGCGCTTTCAATCGGAACTTGGCACGTGCATTACGTGATCGGTGCCACCACGCACGATATTCCTTCAATTGCCAAATGCGCGAAAGACGCCGTCCGGTGGGGCCTGCGACTCGACCGCCCCATTTGGACCACCGACTACGACAAACGCTTTTGCTTTGACGACGCATCAACGCGTAATCGCGTGCATTACGTTGAACGCCACAACATCGCCGCCGGTTGGCCACCGCGCCCCTGGCCGTTCATCGCCGACGTCGAAAAATATTTGCATGATTTCAACAACAATATTTAGCCCCGGGTGATTTGAAAGTCCCGCTTTCAATACACCCGGGGCCGAACAACCACACGACCAACACCCTCATGACCCTCCACCAATACTTCCTCATCACCCTAGCCATCGCGATTTTCATCGCGCTACCAATCTGGGGCATCCTTGCCTTGTGGCAGTATTCGCGTCTCACGCCCCAAGAAAAACGCAATCGCCGCGATGCCCAGCGCGGCAGCACCGGCGCCGCGATGATCGGCAGCGCCTTCGGCGTGCTCGACAAAATCATCCGCCCCAGCGTGGAATTCCAAGCCGAGGCGCAGGAGAAGATTGTGAAAGAGGATGAGCAGGGTCGGGAGTAAAAATGAATAAGCCGACGAGGTAATAGCGTAAATGGATGATTCAGATTTTGAACAGTTGATTGAAGAGTATTGTCACATACTGGCTCCGCTCTTCGATGGTCATGGCGATCCATTCGACTATGTACTGGCGTTATTACGGGCTGCAGGACAAGAAAACGCTGGTTGGGACACACTTGAAGAGTCGTTTAGAATGCTCGACGACCTGCACTACTTATCGACAGCTCATCTCCCCCAAGAGCTGTTCCCTGAGCCTAAAACCACGCGCTTGCGATTGGAGCTTCTTCAATACTGTCACCTAGTCGAGATGGCAGCTCCTTATGACATCATTGCCAATCTATGCCGAGTGCGACTGGGTCAGCCCGTGTCGTATTCCCTTTTCATTCGACCGAAAAACAAGGGCGCAACTAACAAGCTTGGGAATCAGAGACAGTTCATGAGCCCGACTGATAAGATTAACATTATCAAATCACTGTCGAGGAGTGCGGAACTGCCAGCCATTGGTGATGCGTTTGACGAGTTTTACCGATCCGGGATTCGGAATGCGATTGACCACTCAGACTATGTAATTCATGACGGCGAATTTCGAATGCGCAATCAAACAATCAAATCGGATGAAGACAGTAATGTTCGTACAAGTGTGATTAAGCTTGCACGACTTCAAGAGTTCGTGAGTCGTACTCGTGCTTTCTACCTGGCGTTCATACGAGTTGAAAAAGGCGCGAGACTTACAGTAGGCCAGCGTCGAGGAAATGCGTTTCCCTATGACCATCATTATAAAGGAATTCTCGAAGCTGTTGCAGACAAAGAAGACTTTCTATGTGGTGCCGTAGTCCATTGGCCCAACGAAACAGAGTCGTATTATATGCGTACAGCTAATGGCTCTAAGCCTATGAATGTTTTGCCTTTAAATGGGGAGCTAACAACATTCGTAGGAGAGAAGTATTCGCCACACGATCCGTTTTCGCCGCTTGTCAAACTTGGAGACCTACCAAGATACACTCCGCTTCGTGGATCATCTGAGCCTCTTGAATGGAAATGGCAGTAGGCAATTACATATCCAAATCTACTCCCATTCATATCGATTCGCCAGATTCGTGGTTTCCTCGCCCCCATGCCGCAATTGCCTCCCTGCCGCCACGAGGTAAACTTAAGATATGACCATCCAAGCCACCTATCGTGACGGGGCCTTCTACCCCGACCAGCCGATTAACCTGCCGGAGAACACCCCGGTGCAGGTGACGGTCGTGCCACAGCGCGCCAAAGAGCTTTCCCGCGAGGAAATCATCGCCATGCGACCAACTTCGCTGCGGATCACACCCGAAGAGTTCGATGCCCTCATTGACAAATACAGTGTGTCAGTTGGTTCACTTCCCATTGATTTCTCTCGAGCCGACATTTATAGCGAACACGATTGATGGCATACCTTTTCGACACCGGCATACTCCTCAGGCTCGCGAATAAAGGGGACAATCAGCATTCGACCGTAAGAGATGCTGTGAGAATTCTTATCGCGGATCGAGAAGAGTTGCTAATCGCAACACAGAATGTAGCGGAGTTCTGCAATGTTGCTACGCGTCCCATCGCCAACAATGGTCTAGGTTTGTTTCCGAAAGAAGCACTCAATCTCCTTGGGCGAGACATCGAACCAATCTGTAAAGCTCTTGTCGAGCGAGAAACCTCTTACCATGAATTGAAGCGTCTCATCGCAACTTACAGCGTCCGTAGCAAGCAAGTCCACGATGCTCGCCTTGTAGCCATGATGCTTGCTTGGCAGATCGAAAATATCCTCACGCTCAATGACCGCGACTTTCGGCGTTACGAACCCGAGGGAATCACCGTCGTCACTCCAGCCGAGTTAATCAGCTCGGCCTAAATGCGGTACAATTTTTGCCATAGAATTGAGAATTGCACTGTTACTCCGTCCCCAGGTTCACGCATGTCACGAATCTTTCTCGCCATCGTCGGTGCCCTCTATATCTTGCTTGCCATTTGGTGCATGGCCCAACCGGAAAAGACCGCCGGGTCGATTGGCCTGAACTTAAAACCCGGTTCGGGACAGAGCGAATATTTTACTGTGTACGGCGGCATGCAACTGGCGCTCGGGCTGTTTTTTCTGTGGCCGTTAGTACGACCCGAAACATTGCCGATGGCCCTGCTGATCTCGCTCGTCTTCCACGGATGCTTGGTTCTCTGCCGCACGATCAGCTTCACGCTCTTTAGCGGCGTGGTGAACCCCACTTGGTACTTCGCCGCGAGCGAATGGGTGCTCTTTCTCGGAACGCTGGCGTTCTGGTGGAAGAGCCGCTGAGTCACTCACCCTTCACGAGCTCAATCATTCGCTGACCCACGTCCGTCGCGTGCATCAGGCCGGAGAATTTTTCCGAGCCGGGGCCGTGGCTGATGATCGCCACGGGAGTGTTGGTATGCGTGCCGGTGCCCCACACCACATGTTGCTGGGCACCGAGAATGTGGCCCAGCCGATTGAAACGCAGGTTCTCGCCATAAACGAAGAAGTCTTGCTGGTCAGGCATCTGCGGCACGGTCTTCGTCCCCAGATAGGCATGCCCCTTCTTGTAATTGCGATTGGTGGTGCGGGTGAGAATCTTTGTCGCGTCTTCGAGCGTGATGCTATACGGAGCAACCGACTCATTGACCATCGTCACGAGCGTCTCCGCCGTCTTGAGTTTCTCGGGCAGTGCGTCGAACTCGGTGAACAGCTCGAAAAAGCTCTTCTGCTGGGCCGCCAGATTGTCGAGCAACTCGTGCGGGGCGTAGTTGAAATTCGGAATGAACGGCTCGTCGCCAAACACCTTGCCGCTGAGTTGCCGAGGCTCGGGCAGGTCTTTGCCGGAGTAGCTGAAACCAAATGAGCCGGTCTCATGGTCGGCGGTCACCAACACGAGCGTATCATCACGCTCACGGGCCCAATTCAACACCACCCGAATCGCATCGTCGAATTGCAGCAATTCCTGCAACATCACGCCGGCGTCGTTATTATGGCCTCCCCAGTCGATTTGGCCCCCTTCAACCATCAAGAAAAAACCGTCCGGGTCTTGGCTTAAGAGTTCCAGAGCCTTTTCGGTCATTTCCACCAGAGTTGGCTCGGTGCGATCTGCCTGTTTCAGGGCCTTGTTCTCGCCAATCGCGTCGAGCATTTCTGAATTGCCAAACAGGCCGAGCACTTTCCCCGCTTTCACTTCGGCGAGCGCTTTGTGATCGAACACGATCTTGTAATCATCACGGGCTTCCAAGAGCAGATTGCGATTGTCCTCGCGACGGGAATACGGCTCGTACGCGCCCCCCATCATTTGCACGAGCGCATCATAGGTGGCCGAGTCCTTGTCGTTCACGGCCTGCGGCACAAAATAACGCAAGCCACCGCTCAAGAGCACGTCGACTTTGTTTTCGAGCATGTCAACGGCGATTTCATTTTCCATCGAACGGTCGCGCTGATGGGCGGCAAAGGCTGCCGGCGTGGCATGGGTGAGCCGCGTGTCGGAGACAAGGCCGGTGGCCTTCCCCAGATCGCGGGCAATTTCCACGACCGTGGCTGCTGAGTTTCCCTCGAAGTCGACACCGATCATCTCCGAGTCCGACCATTTGCCGGTCGCGAGTTGCGTCGCTGCCGCCGCGGAGTCAACCACCAGCGATCCATAGGGTTCGGTCCGCACCATGCCGAGCTCGCCGTCAATCGCCATTTGCTCCATCGCGGCGATCCGCTTAGGCACTTTTGAACCGGGGGCATGGCGTGCATAGGCAAACAACAGTCCCATTTGCTGCGGACCCATGCCGTCACCGATCATGAGGATCACGTTGCGAATTTTTTTCGCGCCAGATTTTTCTTGAGCGGTCGCAACAAGGGGTGAACTCGCCGCCGGCGATTGCACCACAAGGCTGGCCGAATCCGCCGCGTCCTCGGCGATGAGAGACGTAGGTTCGGTCGCCAGGCAACTGACAAAGCAGAGAGAAATGATGAGAATAGCTAGTGACTTATGAGAAACCATGGATGACTCAGGCGACAAGAACGAGCAACTGGCGAAGTTTGTGCGTAGCGGATATTCATGAAATCTTCATTATAGCTGGTCTTGCCAGTAAGCGAATAAGGGACATCCTCGCGATTTTTGACCAATTTTCCTGCGTGGCGGGTACGTTCCTGGGCAGCGTCCCGCCCGCGAGATAAAGTCAGGCGGCCGTGGCAAGTAGGCACTCAGCCTTGCAGGATGCTGAAAAACGCTTCGATCTTGGCGATTCGTTTGGCGCTCCACCAACGCAGGAACTGGTTGCGTAACCGCAGCATGGCTTTGTGCTCCGCAATGACCCGCCCCGCAACTTCCGCCGCTAATTCGTTGGCAGACATTTCGGCAAGCCACGTTTGATAAAGCTGCTGGGCCGTGGCGTGGTCGTTGATTTCTCCCAGTTGCTCCTGCAAGATTTCGATGTGCGGATAGATCTCATCGCGCAATTGGTCGGTGAACAAGCCGTGAAAAATTTCTAGCGAGTATCGCAGCCGTTTCCCCGCGATGCGGAATTGATGCAACTCGTCCGCCGTCGGGTTCTCCAATTGAACGAGCCGCGCGAACGGCGTGTAGGCCAACAAGACCGCATCGTGACCGAATTGACCCAGCTTCGGCCTTCCCGACTTTTTCTTGCCAAGCGATTTTAGAGTCTGGACCACGACTTGATCGAGCTTTCCTCTGACGGCTTGCTTGGCCACTTTCACTAGGGGACGCTGCGCTGCGCGACGTTCCTCGCCAAGACGTGCCACCGCATATTCCGTCACGGCATCGGCTTCTTCACCGGCAAAGCGTTCGAGCAGTACGTCGATATCCCGCGCGGGACCAGCGGCGTCGCGAATCCGGCTGAGCCACTCTTTCAGTTTCCGTGGCTTCGCGTTCATGAGCGGCGCGAATGCCCGCAAAGCGGCCAACGCCCGTCGGCAACCGACCCGCAATTGATGCACGTTCTCGACATCTTCTTCGTGATGATGGGCCGCGCGGGGCAGCAGCGACTCCACAACCTCCAACCGCTCGGCCAATACCAACCGCGCAAATTCCCGCGCCGACATCTCCGGATCCGACTTTTCCGCCCATTTAGTGCTCATGGTGCTAGAGTAGTCTGGGGACGGGTCCGGAGCAAATACAAGCCATCCGGAAAAAGCAGTGTTCAAGAAAGATTGACATTTTTGTGGTATCATATACAATACCACAAATGTCGGCCGTGCAAACTGTGATCGATACCAATGTTTTTCTAAGTGGGCTTAGATCTTCCCAAGGAGCATCCCACAAACTGCTGCGGGAGCTTGGCCAAAATCCTCGCTTACAGATACACGTCTCTGTTCCTCTAATTTTGGAATATGAGGATGTGACTAAACGACAGGCAAGATTGTTAGGGCTGACCTTTCAAGATATTGATGACATCCTTGATTATCTCTGCTCAACTGCAAGCCGGCATCAAATATTTTACTTGTGGAGACCGTTTCTTCCTGACCCAAAAGACGACATGTTGTTGGAACTAGCGGTCGAAGCTCAATGCAGTTACATCGTGACATTCAACACTAAAGATTTTCTAGGAATCGAGCAATTTGGATTAAAAGCTGTCACCCCTCAACAACTCCTCAAACTTATCGGAACACTGCCATGAGCACGATGAGCTTACGACTTCCAGAATCATTGCATCGACAGGCCAAGGAACTTGCCGAGCAAGAGGGTGTGTCGATTAACCAGCTTGTCGCGACCGCGCTGGCTGAGAAAATCTCGGCGCTACAGACCATGAAATATTTGGAAGAGCGCGCAACGCGCGGCAGCCGTCAAAAATTTGACCGCACACTAAGTAAGGTCAAAAACATTCCCGTCGACCCCATAGACCAACTCTAGAGTTGCAGTTCCTTCTCCAACCACGCCAGATAGTCCGCGCTGACCTCCACAATCGGCGTTGCCACGATCTCGGGGCATTGGTAAGAGTGGACCTCACGAATCGCCGTGGCGACTTGCTCAAACAACGCCGCGCGGGTCTTGAGCGTGCAGAGCCATTCTTCGCCTTCTTCGACCTTCTCTTGCCAGTGATACACGCTCGTGACGGGGCCCGTCACCTGCGCACAGGCTACCAAGCGGTGCTCGATCAGCATCCGCGCGATCTGCTCGGCTTCGTCGCGGGTGGCTGTCGTGGTTGCGATTTGAATGAAGGTGGTCATGCTTGAATTATACGAACAGGCGAGAAGGTGACGTAAGTCACCTGTTTCAAAGTGCAGTGTCAACATGCAGGGTGCTAACGCACCCCGCTCGCCTGATAGAATCGTTTGGCGATTTCCGCGAGGTGAAAGGGCAACCGATTCCGCCGCGTGTAAACCCCGTGGCCCCACAAATGATGCCAGAATCGCCAGCCTTGGTCCTTGTAATCCACGAGCAGCGTTGGCCCTTCATGATGCACACGCTGCCCGTGAGCCAACTTTCCTAGCAGGCCACGCCAGCTATGCTCGCTTTGCAAAACGTCGTGCAGCCGGCGATCCGCGATAAACGTCCGCACGGCTAGCGGCACGGGAATGATGTTCGTCCCTGCGATGCCAAGCTGATGGACATAATCGCCGTGCAGCGCCGAGAAAAAATGGAGCGGCCTGAGCGGATGGTGCGTGCGATGCGTGGGGACTTGCCCCGAGGGCCGATGATTCACGAAGTGCAGCAGGTTGCCGTAGCCGCGACTCTCCCAACCATAGCGGATCGGCGTGCCAAAGGTCACGATATCCAGCGGCAAGCGCCGCACGCCGTGATCGGTTTCTAGTAGTTCTTCAACCTGCTCCCAGGCGGGCATGTCCGAGTCCTTGCTTAACCAGGGAGTATAAAACACTCGCGCTGCGTCAAAAAATCGTCGCCGCGTCTCGCGATCGGCCGCCAGCAGATTTGTCACCAGCGCAAGCACATTTCCCCCATGGCTATGCCCCCACAACATCACCCGTGGCGGCGTGGACGAAGCGTTTTTTTCCTCGGCCAGTTGCTCGGCAACTTCCGCGAGTTGCGCGATCAACCGCACCGCCCCATCCGCACGGGCAATGTGGTTGTTTTGACTCGACCAATTAAAAATCCGCACGGGAATCTTGCGTCCGACGCCTTGGGACAAGCCCGCTTGAAACGTGGAGGCAAAGCGCGGCGTGTAGTTGCCCGTTTCGTCAATCACCAAATTAACAATCCCTTTCAACCAGCTCCGCAAGCGTTCCGCTAGTCGCGGACTGAATCGCTGCAACTCGGTGAACGTGCCAAAGGCATCATTGCCGGTGAACGTGCCATGCACCAAGTAAACGGCAACAAGATTGGCACTCCCCAGCGATTCGCAAGCCGCGACCAACGCTTGGTCGTACTCGGCGGCTTGCGGTTCCACCACCAGCGGCGTGCCGAGCACCTCCATCGGCACCGTTGGCTCGGCGGCATGGTACGGTTGGTGACGGAAACGATTGTCGTGGGGCATGGCAGGCTGCGGAGGTAAGAATGGGGCAGTGTCCTCGGGTGAGCCGATTTTGCCTTTTTTCTCATCTCCGGTAAACGTGCCTCGGCAGCAACGTCTTGACGGCTGCACGCGTTGCAAAATCAAATGCTGAAAAATGCGGGAAAAGCCTCCTCACAAACTTCTCGCCGCCAGAGATAATAAATGAATTAGGCGCTTTTCGACACTCCGAAGCTGTTCGCATGTACCAACTTCGTATCCACCGCTGGATCAATCACGTCGCTGGCGGCTTAGCGCTCCTCGCTGGAACAACCACAACACGCGCCGAACAACCCATCGATTTCGACCGCCAGATTCGCCCGCTACTCGCCAACACTTGCTACACCTGCCACGGTCCCGATGAGGCCAAGCGCGAAGCCGACCTGCGACTCGACCGAGAGGATGATGCCAAAGCCGCGGTGATTGTCCCCGGCAATCTTGACGAGAGCGAGCTCATTCGCCGCATCACAAGCGCCGACGAATCCGAGCGGATGCCGCCCGTTGACGCCAAACAACAACTCACGGCCGAGCAAATCGAACTTCTGAAACAATGGGTCGCCGCTGGCGCACCCTGGACGCAGCATTGGTCATTCGTGCCGCCACAAGCCGCGCCGCTTCCCGACGTCAGCAAACCCGATTGGCCGCGCAACGCGATCGATCATTTTGTTCTGAGTCGGCTGGATCGTGAGAAGCTGCCACCCTCTCCGCCAGCCGACAAGGCCGCTCTGCTGCGGCGCGTGACGCTTGATCTCATCGGTTTGCCTCCCACGCTCGCGGAACTCGACGCTTTTCTTGCTGATGATTCGCCCGAGGCCTATGAAAAAGTGATCGACCGCTTGCTCACGTCACGTCGCTACGGCGAACACATGGCACTCGAATGGCTCGCCGCCGCGCGTTACGCCGATACCAACGGCTATCAGGATGATTCGACTCGCACGCATTGGCCGTGGCGCGACTGGGTGATCCGCGCGCTGAACGACAATCTGCCGTTCGATAAATTCACGCTCGATCAACTCGCGGGTGATTTGCTGCCCGATCCCTCGCAGGATCAACTCATTGCCACGGGTTTCCACCGCAATCACGCCCTCAATGGCGAAGGGGGCCGCAATCCCGAGGAGTCGCGTGTCGAATATGTGATGGACCGCGTCGACGTGACCAGCACGGTCTGGCTTGGCCTGACCGTGGCCTGCGCGCGATGCCATGATCACAAATACGACCCGATTTCTCAAAAAGATTTTTACCGGCTCTATGCGTATTTCAATAGCGTCGACGAGAATGGTGGGATCGATCTTTCCCCCCTTGCCAAGCCGGTGTTGCCCTTGCCGACCGAGGAACAAACGAAAAAAATTGCCGAGCTGCGTGAGCAAATCGCGGACATCGAAAACGAAATCGCCGCGTTCCAGCAGCCAACCGTGGCCGAGGAAGCCGAGTGGGAAGCCTTCGCGAAGAAATGGCTGGCTGCGGAGCGGAATGACACACTCTGGCAACCTCTCGCGAATCCCGAACTCGCCACCAAGCAGGGCTCGAAACTCAAACTTCTCGACGACCAATCGGTGTTACTCGTCGAAAACGCCGATAGCAACGAAGAATACACCGTCACCATTCCGCTTCCCGCCGGCACGCACTTCGCCTTGCGGCTCGAAGCGATGAAACATGAAAGCCTGCACGACGGCCTGTTCAGCACGTCGATCTCTGGCGATTACCGCGTGACGACCATCGAGGCGGAACTCGACGGCAATAAGGTGAAACTCGTTGAGCCCCAAACCAACGTCACCGGCGGCGACGGCGCCAATGCGCCGGTCGACGGCAACGCCGGTACCGGCTGGACGGCCGGCAAGCCTCGCGAAGTCACGGTCACCCCCACCTGGATCGCCCGCTTTGAACAGCCGATCAAAACCAAGGCCGATGCCAGACTGGTCGTGCATCTCCGCAATGAATCCACCGATAGCTACGCACCGATCGGCCGGTTTCGCTTGTCTCTCACGCAATACCCACGCCCTTCATTGGTAGAGAACTTCGGCTTTCCCAGTGAAGCAGTGGCTGCCCTCAAGACTCCCACCGTTGACCGCACGCCCCAGCAACGCGAGCAAATCGCCGAACTCACGCGTACGAATCTGCAATGGCCGTTGCGTGATAAGATTCGCAACATCGCAGGCGAAATCGCTGCTCAAGAAGCCACGTTCCTCAATACGATGATTATGCGCGACCGCACCGAGCCGCGCGAAACCTTCCGCCTGGAGCGTGGCGTGTGGGATGCCCCCGACAAGAGCGAGAATCTCACGCCCAACATCCCCGAGTGTTTGCCGCGACTACCGGAGGATGCCCCCCGGAATCGGCTTGCGCTTGCCGAGTGGCTCATCGATCCCGCGCATCCGCTGACGGCCCGCGTGACGGTAAATCGCTATTGGCAACATTTCTTCGGCTTGGGACTTGTGAAAACGAGCGAAGATTTTGGTGTGCAAGGCGAACGGCCAATGCACCCGGAACTCTTGGATTGGCTTGCCGTGGAATTCGTCCGCAGCGGCTGGGACGTGAAAGCCCTGCACAAGTTGATCGTCATGTCGGCCACCTATCAACAAAATTCTGACGTGCCCCCCCAACTCGCCGAACGCGATATCTACAATCGGCTGCTCGCCCGTGGCCCCCGCATACGGCTGAGCGCGCAGGCCCTCCGCGACCAAGCCCTCGCGCTCAGCGGTTTGCTCGTTGAAAAAATGGGGGGCCCCGGCGTGATGCCCTACCAGCCCGGTGGCGTCTGGGAAGATTTCAGCCTTGGCAAGATTTCGTACCAACAAGGGCAAGGCGACGACCTCTATCGCCGCAGCGTCTACACCTTCTGGCGGCGTTCGGTCGGCCCCACGATGTTCTTCGACAACGCGGGACGACAAGTTTGCACGGTGCGACCGTCGCTCACCAACACACCCCTCCACGCGCTCACGCTGCTCAACGATACCACCTACATCGAAGCGGCCCGCGTGTTTGCCGAGCGCGTGTTGCGCGAAGCCGGTGCCACTCCCGCCGAGCGTGTAAGACTGGCTTTCCGTCTCGCCACCGCGCGGGAACCGAGCGAAGCCGAACTCACCAGTTTGCTTAAAACCTTGCGCTTCCTGCTCGACGAATACTCCGCCAATCCGTCCGCCGCACAGGAGCTCGTCGAAGTCGGTGAAGCACCTCACGATGAAAAACTCGACATGGTAGAAACCGCCGCCTACGGCAGCCTCATAAATGCGATCCTCAACCTCGACGAAGTGGAAAACAAATAGCCGCTTGCGGCTTAGCGTCCCAAGACAATCATCAAAAAGCCATGATCCCACATCTCGAACACTTACGCCTCCACACCCGCCGCCAATTCCTCGGCAACACCACACTCGGCCTGGGGGCCGCCGCGCTCGCGTCGCTCACCGGGAACCTTCACGCGGCGAGCGCCGCCCAGGGCCTTCCCGGCCTGCCACACTTTTCGCCGAAGATTAAGCGCGTCATTTATTTGATGCAATCGGGTGCCCCGTCCAATGTTGACCTGTTCGATTACAAACCGCTGCTCGCCAAACTGCGCGGCCAGGAAATTCCCGCCTCCGTCAGCATGGGACAGCAAAGCTCCACGATGACCGCCGGCAAGGGGCAGCCCTGCCTCGGCGCGATCGCGCCGATTCGGCAGCATGGCCAGAGCGGGGCATGGATCTCCGATATGCTCCCGCACACGGCCGGCATCGTCGATGATTTGTGCATCGTGAAATCGATGCGGACCGAAGGGGTGAACCACGCCCCCGCGATGACGTTCCTGCTCACCGGCGGCATGCAGCCAGGTCGCCCAAGCATGGGTTCTTGGCTCTCTTACGGCTTGGGGAGCGAGAACGAAGACCTCCCCACCTTCTGCGTCATGACCTCCCGCGATCGCGAAGGCACCTGCGGCCAATTGTTCTACGATTACTACTGGGGCAGCGGTTTTCTACCCACCAAACATCAGGGCGTGCAGTTCCGCAGCGGCGGCGATCCGGTGCTCTATCTTTCGAACCCCTCGGGCATGAACACTTCCGTGCGCCGCAAGATTCTTGACACGGTGGCCGAACTCAACGAACTGCAACACGACCAAGTCGGTGATCCTGAAACGCTCACCCGCATCGCCCAATACGAGATGGCCTATCGCATGCAAACGTCGGTGCCAGAACTCACCGATCTCTCCAGCGAGCCCCAAAGCATCCTCGACATGTACGGCCCCGACGTGCAGCGTGCCGGCAGCTATGCCTACAACTGCCTGATGGCGCGGCGACTGGCCGAACGCAATGTACGGTTTATCCAACTCATGCACTCGGGTTGGGACCAGCACACCAATTTGCCCACGCAACTTGTCGAGCAATGCCGCGACACCGACCAAGCCTCGGCAGCGCTTGTCAAAGATTTGAAGCAACGCGGGATGCTCGACGACACGCTCGTGATCTGGGGCGGCGAGTTCGGCCGCACGCCCTACGGTCAAGGCGACATCAACAACAAGAAAAAACATGGCCGCGACCATCACCCCAATTGCTTCACGATCTGGCTGGCCGGCGGCGGCACCAAGCCCGGCTTCACCTACGGCCAGACCGACGATTTCGCTTTCAACATCGTCGAGAACCAAGTGCATGTTCACGACCTGCAAGCCACGGTCCTCGCGCAACTCGGCATCGACCACGAACGGCTCACTTACATGTTCCAAGGCCGACACTTCCGCCTCACGGACGTGCACGGCAAGGTGGTCAATGATATTCTGAGCGCGTGATCCCAACATGTGATTCCTTCTGCAATAACCGCCAGCGCAACCTGATGATCCAACCCGTTGTTCGCGCAAATCCTCTCGGTCATAATCAATCCCTTACTTTCCTCCCGTCTTTTGGAGATTCCTCATGCGCTTGTTCCTGTTGCTGATGTTATTGTCGCTCGTTGCTGGAACAACCGTGATCTCACACGCCGCCGACAAGCTGCGCGTGCTCATCATCGATGGCCACAATCCGTACCACGAGTGGCAGGTAACCACGCCGCTGATGAAGCAAATCCTGGAGGGCAGTGGCAGGTTTCAGGTCGATGTGGTGACCGTTCCTATCCCCGATGGTTACAAGCCCGATCTGTCGGGACCAATGCCGCAACTTGAAAACATGAACTTTCGCCCACGCTTTACGGACTACGACGCCGTGATCGGCAATTACATCGGCCCGCGTTGGCCGATGGAAACCGAGCAAGACTTCTTGAAGTTCGTCGAAAGTGGACGCGGCTTCGTCTCGGTCCATTCCGCGAATAACGCCTTCCCCGACTGGCCCGAGTACAACCGCATGTGCGGCGTCGGCGGTTGGTATGGTCGGAATGAAAGCTCGGGGCCGCACGTTTACGTGGACGATGCCGGCAAGGAAATCCGCAACATGGCACCCGGCTCCGGTGGTCATCACGGCCCGCAGCATGAATACCAAGTTCACATCCGTGATGCCGAGCATCCGATTATGCGTGGCCTGCCCGTTACCTGGATGCACGCCAAGGACGAACTTTACGACACCCTACGCGGCCCAGCGGTGGATATGCAGATTCTCGCCACCGCTTACAGCGATCCGAAATTCGAGGGCACCGGCAAACACGAACCGCTGCTGATGGCACTTCCCTACGGTGCGGGGCGCGTGTTTCACACCGTCATGGGCCACGCCGACTATTCGATGGAATGCGCCGGCTTCCAAACAACGCTCCTCCGCGGCACCGAATGGGCCGCGACTGGAGCGGTGACAATCCCCGTCCCCGAAAACTTCCCCGGCCCCGATAAACCCCAGACGGAGGAATAGCGCAATAAAAAGCCCGGGGATGGCACTCCCCGGGACTCTTCATTTTTGCAGCGCGACTAATTTCTTAGCCGTGGACTTTCACTTCACCACGGCGAGTGACAACCACCGTCACTTCATGACCACAGCAGGGCCAAGTGTAGGTGCCAACCGAACGTCCCAGCAAGCCGGTTCGCCAGCAGACGGTGGGAGCCTCGGTGCAGCAACCCGGCACGCAGACACACACGGTCGTGTTGCAGCAACGGCAAGGCGGGGCCACGCACAAGGTGGTTTCAAATGGTGGCGGCGGGCAGCAGCAAGGATCGCCAGCCTGGGCACGCTCGCCCAAGAGCGAGCCGGCGGCCAAAACGGCGACCGCCAAAACAAGACGACGTAACATGATCGGTTCTCCCCTCTCTCGGAAAAAAACGGAACCAGGGACATCCAGCACGCCGGATGTCACCCCAACTACTCGTAAGTTTAAGTTCTGGCAGCCTTGGTGCAATGGGGTTTTCGGCGAAAATGGGCCGAGTTTACCGCCATTTCGGCCAAAAATGTTGCCAAATCGCAACATCGCCAATTTTTGTACCACGACTCTCCGAGTCGTAGTCTTCGTGAAATACGAGTCGGAGACTCGTGCTACTCTAAATACCGCCCGTGAAAAACCAGAGCGGGTGAGGGGAATCGAACCCCCGCCTAAAGCTTGGGAAGCTTTCATTCTACCATTGAACTACACCCGCGAAGCGCATTCGATAATTTGCAGTTTAAGCCTGCCACAAACCTGCCGCAAGCAACCCCCCGTTAGCCGCGAGGCGACGCGCAGCGCAGCCGAGCGGTCTTCACGAGCGACAATTGCTATAGCCTAACCCCGGAACATCACCCCAGCAAGATTTTTTTCTGATCTAGGCCGTTCTTGAGCCCCTGCCGGGCCGCCACGCATGCCGCCTGCCGATAGGGCCATCACTTCGCCTTAATCGCCGACAAAATTTCGCGCACCTGGCTAAAATCCGCCGGCTTGACCAAGTGGTGATCGAACCCCGCGTCGCGCGATTGTTCTCGGTCGGAGTCTTGTCCATAGCCCGTCATGGCGATCAGGACGACACTAGAGAGTTCCGGTTGCTCGCGCAGGCGTTTGGCGACTTCAAAACCGTTCATGCTCGGTAAGCCGATGTCCAAGAGCACAACCTGTGGCCGGTAGTCGAGCGCTATTTCCAGGGCAGGGGGGCCGTCGTGGGCCTTCCGCACCTCATGGCCAGAAGCTTTCAGGAGCATGGCCAAAGTGCTGGCTGCATCCACGTTGTCATCCACCACCAAGACGCGCAAGGAATTGCTCTTCGGCTCTGTCTGTCGCGGGGCGGGCACGGACAATGAGGGGGTACTCTCATAGACCGGCAGCCGCACGACAAACTCGCTACCCTGCCCCAAAGCACTGTAAGCCTCGACCTCACCTCGCTACATTTCGACGAGTTGCCGCACCAAACACAATCCGATGCCCAGCCCCCCTTGAGAGCGATCCAAGGACCGTTCTGCCTGTGTGAACAGTTCGAAGATGCGCGGGAGCAACTCGGGACTGATACCGACTCCCGTATCCTGAACCCGCATTATCGCCTCGCCGGCCTCTTGCTCGACGGTGAGATAAATGTGGCCTCCCACGTCGGTGTACTTGGCGGCATTGTTCAGCAAGTTCACCACCACCTGTTCCATCCGGGCGGCGTCGGCGTAGACCCACACAGGTTCCGCGGACAGCGATAATTCAAGGGTATGCTGGCGTTGTCCAATCAGGGGGCGTACCGTCTCGATCGCATGTTGCACGATCAGATTCAGCGCGAGACGCTCTTTATTCAGGTGAATTCTGCCCGTGGTGATCCGCGAGACTTCCAGCAAATCATCCACTAGCCGAGTCAATTGGCCCACTTGGCGCTCGATGATCGTGCGGGCTTCGTATTGCAGTTGGTCTTCGTTTTCCTGAAGGCCGAGCAATTGCACGGCATTCATAATGGGTGCCAACGGATTGCGCAGCTCGTGGCTCAGCATGGCCAAAAACTCATCCTTGCGGCGGTGCAGGTCGGCCAGCGCTGTCGCTTGTTCGAGTGTTGTCCGCTCCAGGCGGCTCCGCTCGGTGATGTCGCGAATGTTGCACTGAATGATGTTGTGGTTGCCTTCCCGATAGACGTTGGCGACGACCTCGACCTCGACCGGCTCTCCGCGGGCGGATTTGAGTGGCAAGTTTTCGTAGCGCAGATAGCCGGTCTTTTGCAATTCGACCACTGCGGCTTCGCTCTCCAATTTGTCCCTGAACAAACCGATCTCCCACAGCTCCTTGCCCGGGAACACATCCGTCGCGTAACCCAACAGTTCGCTCATAAAGGGATTGGCATCGACGATTTGACCACTCGCGAAATCAAGGATCAGAATGCCGTCTTTGGAGGATTCAAACAGGCGACGATAGCGAACTTCCGAATCGCGCAAGTTTTGTTCGACATGGACCCGCGCGGAGATATCGATAAAAAAGCAGACCACGCCGTACTGACCACCGGGCAAGGCGACGCGGTGAATTTGCCAGTCATAGCATTCGCGCACGTGGCGGTCAAAACGCTCCTCGGAGAATTCCGGAGAAAGGTACGGCTCACCCGTTTCGAGGGTCTGTCGGAAGCGAGCCACAATCCCTTCGGCGACTTCGGGTGGCCACAGGATGTGGATGGCCTCGACGAAGTCGCTGCCGATCAACTCCCCGCCATTGACCCAGGAGGGAAGATCACCAAAAACTGGCCGGGCTTTCTGGCTCACCAGCCGGATACGAAGCTCCGCGTCGACAAGGTACATGCCGACTGGCGAAACATGAAACAGGCACTCAAACCGGTCGTTGGACGAGCGTGCCGCCACTTCGGCCTGCTCCGCGAACTCGGTCAATTCGTGTTGACGGAGCGAAGAAATCAAGAGCGCTTTGTTCATGTCGCGAAGCTCTTGCTCCCGATCCAGGGGCGGACTCATCGTCGTGGATGTGCTGCTCATTTCTCTTTACTTCCCGTATTGCCACCCTTGCTGGAGCGGGGCAGCGGCTTTTGCTGGGGGGAGACAGGAACTGCGACTTGCTGGGGCAGCAGTTCGGGATCGTTCTGACCCGACTCCTGCGACCACGGACCCGGGATACCGCTAGTTAATGCACGGTAGCCCCGCATCGGCTCGCCGATCGACAAGCCCTTGTCGGTCACTTCGTAGGCACACATGTCAATCGAATGCCGGCTGCGGCGCATCTTCACCACCATCATGAGTTTCCGCAATTGCCCATTGATCGAGGCATAGCGCAGACGCACAATGTCGTCGGCCAGGAACGAGATCGTGAAGTTCGAGAGGCCCATCGAGGTAAAGTCTTCCTCGACCTCGACGGTGCTAATGATGGTCACGCCCAACCGCGTGAGCGCTCCAATCATCCTGTACAGGGATTCTCGGAAATCCGTGCGGAAGTCCGGCGCGAGCGCCATCTCAAAGCCCACGAGCGAGTCGATCACCAGCCGCTTGCAGCCGATGGCTTTCACGGCATTGACGATTTCGTGAACCGTCTCATCCACCGACAGGTCCAGCGGCCTTAGGTAAATTAACTTGAGCGAACCATCTTCGACGTACTCCTGGAGGTCGAAGCCGAACGAGGCCGCCCGTTGCATGAACTCATTGGGCAGCTCCTCGAACATGGCGACGATGCCCGGCTCACCTTCCTTCAAACCCTCGGCGAGGAACTGAATGCCCAGCACGGTTTTGCCCGCGCCCGAGGGTCCGGCCACGAGTAGGCTATCCCCTTCGGGGACGCCGCCGCCCATGAGGAGATCGAGTTCCGGGACACCCGTCGAAAGACGCCGCCCCCCCTTAACGTGTTCAGACAGGTTATCGGTGAGGCCAAAAGTGCGCGGGAATGTTTGTAGACCATGTTCGGTGATGCGGAACGTATGCAGGCCAGGCACCGACTCCTGCCCGCGCATTTTCATGATTTGCATTTTGCGGACGATCGAGTTGCGCTCCACGCTCTGATAGAGCCACAACAAGCCGTCGGCGACCGTAAAAACCGGGTTGTCGCGCAGCTCTCCTTCGACATACTCGCCGATGAGGAAGGTGGTGGCCTGCCGACTCGTCAGGTGCAGTGCCAGCCGCTGGACGAACCCTTGCAGTTCCATCTCGCTGGCGCGGGAGAGCGCCTTGCGGACCACGGTGCGAAAGGAATCCACCACCACGATGCCGGCCTGCGACGCCTCAACCTCCTGGATGATGGCATCCAGCACAGCGCCGAGATCCTTTTCCAGCACAAGCTGGCTCAAATTGACAAAGCGGACGGCATCATCCACTTGTGACTGGTCGAAGTAGGTAAATTGTTGTTGATAGCGCAGCATCTTAATGGCCGGCTCACCCAGCACGGTGAAGTACAAAGCCGGAGAAGAGGGCGTGGCGTTGGCGAACATCAGTTGATGGGCCAGCGTCGTCTTGCCGCTACCAGGAGCGCCGGCAATGATGTTGAACGAGTACTCGGGCAGTCCGCCGCCAAGGATTTCATCAAGGCCTGGCACACCCGTAGGCAATTGCCGAATCTCAACTCGTTTTTCTTTTTGCGTGCTCATAAAGTGCCTTGATTCTTTGAAAATTTATTCGTCCCACTCTAAGCCGGGCCAAGCTTCGAGTACCAAACCCAGTGTGAGCATTTCGCCAATGAACGTGACTAACAAGCCGAGGAGATGGCCAATCAACATCGCGGCCGCATCCTTGCCATCACTGCCGGCGCGCCGCGCCTCGACAGCCAATTCAGATAATCCTGCGATCGAACAGTCGGGATTGATTTTGACTGTGTGCAGCGCCGGGATTTCCGCGCGCGACAAGGCCAAGGCCCGCTTCAAGAGTGAACAGAATCCGTCCGTGCCAGCAAGTCGGATCAGTGACACGCGCAACTTTTCACAGAGGCGCGCCGCCTCCAACCCCTTGGAGCTCTCCGCACCAGCCTCCACGGCCAGCAGCCGCCGGGCCAATTCATGCATCGAGGGATTAGGCGTAGCCATGAAGCTTACACTCGACCCACCGTTTGTCGTCGGTGGCGACGACCACATCCCGTTGCGCGATGGCGTAACTCGCGGCCAGTCGTATGGTGTGACTTAAACTTCGCCGTATTACGATTGAGACTGTCCCATCGCCCCTAAATCGTTAGGGAGGTTATCAAGGACCAAGTACACTTTTAAAGAAGCAAAGTGTTATCCTACCAAGAATTACGGCTGACCGATAGAATCGACGCCTTTTCGGTGAATTGGTCATTTTGAACCCACTTAGAGCGTGGGACTGCCATTTGGCTGCTGTTTCGTGCCTAGGCGGGGAATGACGTTTACCGCTCCACCCGCTCCCGTATCCCCGCTAACTTCCCCCGTAGCGCCGCGATCTCTCTCTCCGCCGCTTTGTCGAACGAACCCAAAAAATCGCCGTCCAGCACAGCCTCGCTACTGTTGAGTTGCCGCTCGACCTCAGTAATTGTCGATTCCATCGTCCGCGGCGAAAGCACCTTCCGCCGTTCCGCGTCGGTCAGCGATTCGTAATACAAATCCAAGAAGCTGTAATCGCGCGCTAGCGCTTCGAGCCGCTGAATCTGCTCGGAGAGCGTGTCCACATTGGCCGTTTCCATTCGTAGTAGCGCAGTATCTACTTCGTTGAGACTGTCGTGATAGCCGGCAATCCGCGCTGATAACTCGATCAGATTGACGCGAATCGGTTCGTCAGACTCTTTTGAAACCGAAACCGAAGCCAGCAGGTTTTCTTCCACCAGCTTCGGCTGCTCTCGCAAGCCCGGCCGAGGAGCGACTTCCAACGTGCTGGCCACGGGCTGTTCGCGCGTTGCCGCCGTGAGCGATTGCGGCTGACGCAAGGCGACGATCTCTTCTTCGAGCGGGTCGGTTGCTGTGGGTGTCACTGGCGTTTCCACTCGCTGAGGCTGTTTCGCGACCGATTCCACGGGCGGTATCACGGCTTTCAGCACTTGATGCTCGACGGGGGTTTGCACCCGTGAGAACTCCGGCTGCGCAGGCAATTCTTTCAACGCTCCCGGCAAAGAATTTGCCCCGGCTTCCTGGAGCCAAGTGACCAACGCCGCGCGATCCGCATCACTCTGCGTCGACGCTTGCCACTCGGCCATCACCGCGTCAAGTTGTGTCAACCGCGCGTCCCGTTCGCGTTCATTGTGCCGCAAACTCATCTCGAACTGAAACCGCAGGTCCGATCCCATTTGCACCACGTCCGTGACTTCCGGCGAACTCCCCTGACGCGCCTTCACCCCCGCCGCTAAAATCGCCACGGCCACCACCGTGCTCACAAACGCCGTGAGCCGCTCATTACCGCCCGACTGAACCATGGACAATCTCCAATAGCCTCTCCCGCAAGGGAGGGGAAATTTTTTAAGACACACATCCCCGCGCCGACATACAATCTCATCGACCACAATCAAAAACCGTGTTGACCCTACTCTCGCCACAATGACTTCTCCGCTTACCAAACCCTTGCTGCTCGTGGCGCTTGTGCTAGTTCTGCCGTTGGTGCTGCTCGCCTTCACGGGTGAGAGTTTTAGCGCGTTCGCCGAGCGCGTGAAAAGCGATCCCCCATCAGCCACCGCGCTTTTCCTCACGGTCGTTGCCATCCTCGCCACCGACATCTTCCTCCCCGTTCCTTCGGGTCCAATCAGCACACTCGCGGGTAGCCAACTTGGCATCGTTGTTGGCACGAGCGCCTCAACCCTTGGCTTGACCCTCGGCGGCATCATCGCCTTCGCACTCGCCCGCCGCTGGGGCCGACCTCTTGCCGAACGCTTTGCCAATCCTGAGCAACTCACCAATTTCGAAACCGCCGCCGACACCCACGGCCTGTGGTTAGTCATTATCACCCGACCGCTTCCCATCCTCGCCGAAGCCGCCGTGCTCTTGGTCGGCACGCTGCAAATGAGCTGGCGCACGTTTCTCCCGACGCTCATCGCCAGCAATCTTTTGATCGCCGCCACCTACGCCTTCCTCGGCCAAACCGCCAGCGAGCGGGGTTGGTTACCCGCCGCGTTGTGTCTCTCGATCGCGCTGCCGATTCTGGTGACGTATGCCGCGAAACGCCGCTTTAGGAATTAAATCACCACGACGACACCACGATCACAACGAATTCTTCTGCTTTCGTAGTGTCCGTCGTGCCGTCGTGGTTCACAAAGAGGCGAGGTTTTCTAGCAACCACGAAGTCGCTAATTCGCTGCTGCAATTGACAGTTCAGGCCAATTAATTCCACAATTCTCTCTAAGAAACTAATTTCGCCGAAACTCGCCTCACGCAATGGGGTTAGACTGGCGTACACTTTCTCAATGACGACTTTTTCAGAGGCCCCCACTTTCGGGAGAAAAAACATGCGTATCCCCACGTTCACCACGGCAGCTCTCGCGTTGACACTACTCGCTTGCGTCTTCGCGATCCCCGCGCACGCTCAATTCGAGGACGACGCCCCGGCCGAAAGCTTCTCCGAAGAAGATGGTTCCCCCGCAGAAGGCGAAGGGGAATTCCGTGGCCGAGGCGGCAGAGTTGATCGGGGAGAAGGGGGCGAACGCGGCGAACGTGGCCCGCGCGGCCCGCGCCCCAATCCGATGTTTGAAGTCATCGATGCCGACGGCGATGGCCTGATCACGGCTCGCGAACTCCGCACCGCGCTCAAAGCTCTCAAAACTCTCGACGCCGACGGCGATGGCAACATCTCGCTGGAAGAAGCGTCCCCCATGCGCGGACCCGGTGGCCCTGGCGGTCGGGGCGGCGATCCCAATGAAATGATCGACCGCATGATGGAGAACGACGCCAACGGCGATGATCAACTGACCATCGATGAAGTCCCCGAGGAGATGGCCCGCATGTTGACGGGTGCTGACCTTAACGCCGATCAAGCCATCAGTCGTGATGAGTTGCGACAAGCACTGCTCAACATGCGCGGCGGACCCGGCTTCATGGGTGGTGGTGGTCCTGGAGGCCCAGGCGGTAATTTTGGCCGTGGCATGGGAGGGAACGCCGAATCCATGACCAAGCAAATTATGTCAGCAGACCAAAACGGCGACGGCTTGATCTCGGCTAGCGAAGCCAACGCTGTGGATCCCCAAATGGCTAGCAGGATGCAAGGGGCCGACACCAACGGCGACGGCGCGCTCAACGCCAAGGAAGTCCGCCTCTATATGGAAGCCGCCCGCCAACGCATGCAACAATTCCGCGGCCAAGGCGGCCCCGGCAACCGCTTCGATCCCCGCCAACGCGGCAATCGCGGCCGCGACGAAGAGCAAGAATAAAACATTTATCAAAAAAACGAGTCGCCGCTGGCGGCTTAGCGTGACTGTGTGGATCCGCCCAGCAAGACCTTGCGGAGTTGCTCGGCGGTGAAGGGCTTGGTGAGAAAAGCGTCGAGTTGGTGCTCGGAAACGTCGGGCAAATACTCCGACCCCGTCATGCCGATCAAGAGGGGAACACGTCCACTCGCAGCCCGCGAATCGGCGAAGAGTCGCGGTGCTTCTTCAAAGCCGTTTTCCCCGTCGAGATGGTGATCCACCAACACGGCATCAACCGGCTGCTGCTCCAACAATTGCCGTGCTTCGCTGATGCTCGCCGTCGCATGGGGTGAGAAACCAATCGTCTTGAGCAAACTCAACAACGATTCACGCACCAGTTCGTTGTCGTCGATCACCAACACATGCTGCTGCGCTATGACCATTGGCTTGACCACCGCAGCGGGTTGTGATCGCGTGATTTGCGAGAGGGCCGCGCTTAATTCCCGTGAGCCGGCAGGCTTGGCGATAAATCCCGCAATACCCGCCCCTTTGGCGGCTGCTTCATCGACTTGCCCCGCATCTCCGGTGATGAGCAGAATCGGCAACCTGGGGTGCGATTTATGAACCTGCTCGGCGAGCTCCAATCCCGACATGCGGGGCATGGTGAAATCGGAAAGGAGTACGTCGAAAGGCTCGCGTGTTTGAGATAAACAACTCAGCGCCTCCTGCGCGGAACTACAGGCCGTCACTTGATGGCCAAGCTGCTTCAAAACGAGTTGCATCGATTTGAGCGCCAAGTCGTCGTCATCCACCAACAGCACATGCGATTTCATCTCTGCGAGCTCGGCGAGCTTGCCTTCCTGGTCGGCAGTCGTGGGCATTTGAGTGGTGCAGGGGAGCATGACCATAAACGTGGTCCCCTCGCCGACGCGACTCTCCACTTTGATCGACCCCCCTAAATCCTTGACCGTGCCGTGAACCACCGAGAGTCCCAACCCTGTTCCCTCGCCCTCGGGCTTTGTCGAAAAAAACGGATCGAAAATACGATGCAAATCGACCGAGGATATTCCACGCCCTTGATCCACAACAGTAATCCGAGCGTATTCCCCCACGGGAAGTTCGTCGCTCGAAAAATGCTTCTTCTGGGCCGTGACCGTGAGAATTCCGCCTTGATCCATGGCATAGCAAGCATTGCTGCACAGATTCGAGAGAACCTGATACAACTCCGCCGCATCGGAGATGATCACTCCGCAATCCTCGTCGATGTGAGTTTCCAAGCGAATATGCGCGGGCACGGAAAGTCGAATCAACTGTAAGGCATCGTTGAGCATGGCCGTCACGGCGGTGGGCAGCCTCTCCGCACGTTCGCCCTTGCGGCCAAAAGTGAGAATCTGACGCACGAGCGTTTTCGCGCGATCCGCAGCCAGATGGATTTGCTGGACTTGGTTGGCCTCGATGCTCCCGTCCTTGAGCCGCGTTTGCAAGTTCTCGGAGTAAATCAGAATGGGCGTGAGCAGGTTATTAAAGTCATGCGCGATGCCGCTGGCCAGCATCGCAATCGACTCCAACCTCTCGGCAGCGGTCAACCGTTCCTCGGTCGCCCGCTGCTTGGTCACATCCCGACCAATGCACTGAATCTCGCGGAGATCGCCGTTGGCATCAAAAATAGCCCGGTCGATCCATTGATTTACCACCACCTTGCCGTTGTAAGTGAGGTCGCAATGCTCGTAATATAGCACCGGATGATCTTTCGTCAGCCGCGCAAAATTTTCACGCATGCGATCATGGTCGTCGACGGGGATGTGTTCCCAGAGGGGATGGCCGATTAACTCCTCCCGTGTACGTCCCAAAAAGCGGCAATAAGCGTCATTGGCAAAAGTGCGAATTCCCTCGGGCGTATAACGAGCAATCAAATCGACTTGATCTTCCACGACGCTACGATAAAGTTCCTCACTCTTTTTGAGGCGCTGCTCGATTTGCGCGCGCTGCGTGGCATCGGTCAGCAGCGCCAGCGACATCCGTTCGTCATGAAGCTGCACGTCGCTGAGGGCAATTTCGAGCGGGAATTCGCTGCCATCCTGGCGCTGGCCATGAAAGTATTTCCCCACGGGCGGCACAAGCGTATGCCGACCCGTGGATTTGTCGCACGGAAACTTGAGATACGAATCACAAAGATCACGAGGAATCAACATCTCCAGTGGCTGGCCCAACAATTCCTCGCGCTTGTAAAGAAACATCTTCTCGATGAGCGAATTGACCAGCGCGATTTTGCCATTCTCGTCGACGGCAACCACTCCTTGCGCGGCGGAATCAAGCAGCGCCCGCAACATTTCCTCGGTGCGGCTCACGTCATGAGTGGCCAACGTCAATGAGGCCAAGTCAGCGAGCGATATGACGAACTGCCGATCATCCTCGGTCCAATGGCGTGGTGTGCCGACATGTTCACAACACAGCACGCCACGCAGCCGATCACCGACCCTGAGCGGTGTATCCAGCATCGAAGTAATGCCATGTTTCGTGAGATACTCGCTGTCGAATTCCTCGGTTTGCTCGTCGGTGCGGGCGTAGTCCGCCGCAATCACCCCTTCTTGTGAGAGAAAGTCGAGATAGCGCGGAAACTTTCGCGTCCGCAATTCCTCGCCGGAAAAATGTTGATCTTCGCTCCGCACGTAAAGATTCAAACAACGCAGTGACGTATTGTCGCGGTCGAGAAACCACAGACTCGTGCGTTCGACCTGCAGAAAGTTACCGACTTCCTTGGTAAAGGTGCGCAGCTTGGCGTCAAACGATTGATTCGGATTCTGCTGCGACAACGCCAATCGCAACAGCACAATTTGGCGTTCCTTGAGCTGGCACTCGCTCTGGCGGAGCTTGGCAAGCTCAACTTGCAAATCATCAATCGGATCAACCAACTCGGGCATACATGAATCCCGGGAACTCTAGTTCACATTCGTGCCAAACCATGCCGCCTCATACGGTTACGCTAATCAAGTGTACCTAGCGGGTCCGCTAAGGAAAAGCACGGGGGCCCGTCTGGCCGATCCGCGACCTCCGAAACATGCTGGGCAAATTGATAAGAGAAGCCAATTAGCGCTGAAAGACAGGAAGCAACTGGTTGGGTGCTCCCAAGGCCAGTAAACAAATGGCCGAGGTATAAGCCGTGCCAAAATCCCGGTCGACATGGTGATTTTCTTGCAGCCAAGAACCCTCGCTACTCTGACCCGACAATAATGCATTTACAGTCGGAGGATAGAACTCGTGCCACGGTGTTCCTCCCAGTTGGTACATCGCCTGGCAACAGGTGAGCAAACCGTAATGATAGCGGTCATCTTCGCGGCGGCTCCCGTTCACGCGTCCGTAGCCGTTGTATTCATCGAAACCGCTGCGGAGGACCCAGTCGCCCGCGAGCTTGGCCTCGGGCGTGCCGTGCAGTCCCGCATGAGCGAGAGCTAGCACACCCGCGCCGGACATCCCCCGCGTCACACGATTTTCATGCCCGGTTTTATAGGAAAAGCTGCCAACATCACGGCGAAAGCAACGGCGAACATAGACAATGGCCCGCCTGATCGGATCATCGGCCACGTCAAAGCCCGCATTCTTGGCCGAGCGGAGGAACATAAGCTGCCAACCCGTCACTGAAAGGTCGGAATCGCGGTCATCGTGATCATCGAGGTAACGCCAACCCCCTTCATCAACGGCATGGTCCTTCGGCCAGTTCTGCATTTCCAAGGTTGCATCCAATGCGCGTTTGATCACGGGTTCAAGTTCTTGGGCTCGCTTGGCACCATCCATCGCATAAGTTTCGCAGAGCACCAGTGCGCCGATCGCATGGTTGTAGACCACGGTATAACCAATATCATGGTCGATATTTCGACTGAGATAGTCGCCGTTGGGTGCCACCAAGGCCAGCAAGCCGTTCCGCTTCTGACAGCCTGCGATATAGTCAATCGCTTTCTCCAAGGCTTCTCCGTGCTGCCCTTCGCCGGGGAGATGCCCATGCGAAAGAAACGCCAACACGCAGAGACTCGTCACACCCGGCTGAGCATGAGGCATCGTGGGAAACGAGCCGTCGGGTTGCTGCTGACGGGCCAGCCAATCGAGGCCCACATCGACCGCTTCATCAACCTCCTCCCATTCGTCAGCCGAAAGCACGTCGGCTTCGACATTCTCGCGTGCCCAGCGCGAATCTCTTTGCTGCGCGGAACTGTCTCCAACCCACGCCGTCAAGAACCCGCAGATCAAGAGAAGTCGTATCATAAACTTTCAAAATCACCAGCGAGAACCGGACGCTAGCGCGTGGCGGCTGATTTAATCAGCCGCCGGGTACCCTCTGGGTGGCTAGCCCCCGGTTTTTTGAAACTGTCTCTAGTATCTACCGCTGGAAGACGGGAAGCAACTGGTTCGGGGCCCCCAACGACAATAAAACCAGGGCCGTGGTGTAGGCATTGTCATATTGTGCGTCAGCAGAATGACTTTCTTTCACCCAAGAACCATCGGGCTGCTGATTGGCGATGAGCGTGCGTGCAAACGCGGGGAAAAATTCGCGCCAGTAGTTGCCCCCCAATTGGTACATCCCCTGACAACATTGGAACGCGCTGTAATGATAACGGTCGTCGATCCAACCTGATCGGCCAAATTCTTCCTGCACATTGTACTGATTAAAATTGTATTTTAACAACCAATCGCCCGCCGCCGTGGCTTCCATCGAGTTATGTTCACCTGCATGGGCGAGCGCGAGTATACCCGCCCCCGCCATGCCCCGGCTGCGTCGATTCGCGCGCGTGGCCATCAATTGGAAGATGCCAAACTCCGGTTGGAAGCAACGCCGCACATAACCCACCGCGTCGTCGATGGGTTCCTGCGGCACGTCGAACCCAGCATTCTTGGCCGAACGCAGAAACATGAGATACCAACCCGTCACCGACAAATCGGAATCAAAGTCCTCTTCTTCGCCGCTAAAAACGTCGAGGTATCGCCAGCCCCCCTCGTCGACTTGGCGGCGTTTCGACCAGCCCTGCATCTCCAGCGCGGCTTCAATTGATCTTTCAATCACTGGTTCCAATCGCTGGGCCACTTCGGCCCCCCCGACGGAGTAGTTCTCGCTCAACACGAGCGAACCAATCGCATGGTTGTAGCTCGCCGTGCTGCCGATGTTGTGGTCGACTTGGCGAGTGATCGCCGCACCCCGTGGACCGACCAAAGTCACCAGGCCGTTCTGTTTCTGACAGCCGGCGATATAGTTGACAGTTCGCGAAAGTTGCTCGCCATACTTACCTTCGCCAGGAAGATGCCCGTGCGCGAGGAACGCCATTTCGCACAAGCCCGATACCGCGGGTTGACCAAATGGCATCGTGGGAAACGAACCGTCAGGTTGCTGCTGCTTCGCCAGCCAAGTCAACCCGCGCTCGACCGCCAGGTCCACGGCCTCCCATTCCTTCGCGGTGAGGACATCTTTATCCTCCTGCGCGTAACAAGGGCTGCATAAAAAAAGCAGCAAACCACACAACAGCAAAACTCGCGGCATGAGGCACGCACCCCTTAGCGCTGGAAGATCGGGATCAGTTGATTCGGGGCACCCAGCGACAACAACACGAGAGCCGTCGTGTAAGTACTACCGTATTGGCCGTCTTCTTGACACTCGCGCTGCCACGAGCCGTCGGGCTGTTGATTGGCGACCAAAGTCCGCGCGAGCGGGGGGAAAAATTTCCGCCAGTAATCACCGCCCAATTGGTACATCGCCTGGCAGCAATTGAACGCGCTGTAGTGATAACGGTCGTCCACCCAGCCAATTTTTCCAAACTTCTCCTGGACGTTGTAGTCGGTAAAGCTGTATTTCAAAATCCAATCACCCGCCTGCTTTGTTTCCGGCGCATCGTGCAGCCCCGCGTGAGCCAAAGCCAAGATCCCCGCCCCCGCCATGCCACGAGTGCGATGATCTGCTTCGGAGGAAAACAACAGGAACGAGCCGTACTTGGGAATAAAGCAGCGACGCACGTAAACCACCGCCTCGTCGATGGGTTCTTGCGGCACATCGAACCCAGCATTCTTGGCGGAACGCAAAAACATAAGCTGCCAACCCGTCACCGAGAGATCCGAATCAAGTGGTTCGTTGATCTCGGCTGTGATGTTGAGATACCGCCAACCCCCTTCATCGACCTTGCGCCGTTTTTGCCACTTCTGCATGGCCAAGGTGGCGGCCAGGGCCTTATTGATCACGGGATCGAGTTGTTTGGCCACTCCCGCGCCACCAATCGAGTAGTTTTCGCAGAGGGCCAACGAGGCAATCGCATGATTGTAGCTGGCCGTCGTGCCGACTTCATGAGTCACTTGGCGACTGATCGTCGGACCTCGCGGCGCGACCAGCGCAATGATGCCATTCTCCTGTTGGCGAGCGGCGACATAATCCACCGCCCGGGAAAGCTGATCGCCATATTCACCTTCGCCGGGCAGGTGCCCGTGGGCGAGAAAAGCCAATTCACACAAACTCGACACGGCGGGCTGCCCAAAAGGCATCGTCGGAAACGAACCATCCGCCTGTTGTTGCGAGGCCAGCCAAGCCAGCCCACGCTCAACCGCCTTGTCGACCGATTCCCATTCCGCCTCGGTCAACACGTCGTCGGCCACGGGTTCATATTCGGCAGCGTGCAGCGTGTTGAACAAACACAGCACCAAACACACGACAAGAGTCAGAATCGACTTGTATTTTGAGTTTTGCATCAATGGTTCCAATTCACAAACCTATTCGACCGCTGAGCCACTTTTTTCTGGTCGGCTGATCTGGCGGAAGTATTGCTCAATCGCTTTGCGGTAACGCTCCGGCGGCGCCTTGTCGGCACCCTGCTGCAAGTCATCGCCCAACTGCGACAACAGCACATTCCAATCAACTGTTTCCCGAGCCATTTCCAATTGCTCATCGTCGGCCGCAACCGACTCGGCCTCCTTGAGCGCCCGAGCGACCGCCCGGCGATAGGCACGGTCCAAGCGACGTTGCCGCATCCGCTGTTGCTGCAGGAGTTGATTCATCATCATGCGGCGATTGCTGGCGGTGGCAACCGAATTATCTCCCCCCATGCGCATCATGTCCCCGCTGATCTGCAAATTCGAGGGCCGATTCGGGATGCCCAACAATTCCTCAATCGGAAACTCTTGGTCAAGACCCGCCAGCAATTCATCGAGTGTGGGGTCTTCAAGCAAACTCGCGATTGGGTCTTGCACAGGCAACTTGTCGAGTTCCTTAATTGCCAATTGAATCAACTCGTCGTAGTTTTTGCCCGCTTGTTGGATGGCTTCGAGCGCCGAATCCTGACGTTCCACCGCTCGCGGTAACTGGTTGCGTCGCAGCGCGTACACCGCCGACAACTGGTTGGGAGCCGCTTGCTCGTCGAGCGCGGCCAACAGTTCGCGCGATTTCAGGGCGATGTTCTCCGGAATCTTATTATCGACCCGCTGCAATAAGGCCGCCATCTGTTGCTCCAAGTCCGCTAGCTTCCCGGCCATCGCATCGGTCTGCGTCGCGAGTCGATACTGCTCCACCTCGGCGGCATTCTGGTAATTGCCTTCCTGATGGTGTTTAAGCTGCCGCATCCACTCCGACGACAACGCGATCAGCTTGCGAGTTTCCAACAGTCGATTCGCGGCGAACACCGCCAAATCGGCACGATCTTCCTGCAAACCCAACTGACGGAGCGAAACTTCCAAATTCGTGAGCTGGTCGTGCAGCGCTTGCGCGCCTGCGGCGATGGCTTCCACGGAAATCTCAGCATCCGGGGCAACGGTTTCACCTGCCGGATCGGTGGTCTCAGTTTCTTCCGTGGGCTCTTTCAACTCGGCTTGTTGGTTTTGAGCAATGTAAGATTCCGCATCCGAACTTAGCTCCTGCGTTGCCGTGGCCACGTCCTGCAACAACCGCGCGGCGGTTTGCACATCCGCGTTGTTCATTTCTTGCGCTAGCGGCAACCACGTCTCGAAACGATCTTGCAGCACGGCCGCATCGACCGCCAAGTCCGCGACCGTTTCCGTGTGTCGCTGGAGCATCATCGCCTGTAAATCGGCTTTCGTCGCCTCATCCACATCGGACCAAGCCAGCACTTCGCGGTTCAATTCGCGTTGGCTTTCAAGCATCTCTTCGAGTTCGTGGCGCAGCACAAGCCGGCGGTTCTGCTGCGAATCGAGGAAACGCCGCAGCAATCGCGGGTCATCCGCCAAAATCTTGGCAAGCTCCGCCCGCATCTTGTTCCGCATCTCAATCACTTCCTGAAGGCGGGCAAGATATTCTTCATCGAGCTCGAACTCGACCCGCTTGCGACGATACGGACTGCCATCGTTTTCGCCGTCGGGACTCAACAGGGCCATCGAGTTTTCGACGAACACCTGATACATCTTCTTCACTTTTTCGACCGATTCGGCCAGCGCATATTCGCGTTTCGCTGTTTCAAACTTCGAGGTGAGTTCCACGAGCATTTCTCGCGCTCGGACCGTGTGTTGCCAGCCATCACGGGTGGCGGTTACACGGGTTGCCCCGTCGGTTTGCAGCGATTTCCAAAACTCCCGCCGCGCCGGTTGCATGTGGGCCTTGCTGATGTTCACCAATTGCAAACCGACAAAGGCGTAGGGCGTGCCATGCGTCTTGTGCTCAAGTTCTTCCACGATTTGCAAACACTGGGCGACTTGCTGGCCCGCGCTATCGATATCACGCCCCTGAGCCGCTTCCCATTCGCTCCCCGCATCCACGGCATCGAGCACGCTTCGCGACAGATTCTCGGCCTTTTCCAAAAGCTGTTCGATCTCCAACAATTGCGGTGCGATCGCCATTTCCAGTTGCGCTCGCTCTTGACCCGCAAAACTACCAGCCCATTCGTCAATCTTCAACTTCATGCGATTGCTGGTCGAAGACTGCGACGGCGCGGGCACATCAAGCTGATTCATCGCACGGTCATTGGGGGGCGGCGGCGTACTATCAGCCATCTGCTCACTTCGCGTATCGCTAGCGTCTTCGCGAGGCGGCTGCGAATCCCGAGCCACCTTCTCACTCGAACTCTCGGTTTGAGCTTCTCCTTCCTGATCGCTGCCCGTATTCAACTCCCGTCGCTCGGTGGTTGTTTCCTTACTAGCAACGTTCTCCGTCGGCTCCGCCGGCGATGGGTTTTCACTTGCTGAATCAGGACTCGCTCCCGTATTCGCCTCCCCAGCCGCCAACTCTTTCAACTTGTCAGGCATGGCCTCGGCGATTGCCTTGGAAATCGGCGATGGTTCATTCGGAGCCGCTAGCAGCTTAGCGGGAGGTGTCGGGGATGATGGTGCAGCCGCAAGCCCATCCGCTTGCGTCTTCGCGATTCCCATATCTGGCTCAGAAACCCGCGCCTCTTGTTGCACCGAACCACCCGGCACCAAACTCCGATCCTCGCGCACGCGCACCGCAAAACTCAACTCGGCACCATCCTGCACCTTGTATTTCGACAGATCGAGCTCAACCGTCGCCTTGACTTCGGTTGCTCCCTCTTGCTCGCCGAGTGGAATCGGGATCGTGTCGAGTACGCGTGGCTCCGCGCCCGCTTTGCCACTTTCGTCATACACAACAAGTTCCGCGCTACCGACACGCACATCATCCTTCGCCACAAACGTCACCGGCACCTTGTCATCGGGCCGCACGGCGACTTCCTCGTTGGGCGTGAGAATCCGCACAACCGGCGGTTTGTCGGGCCGCGCCTGCACGCTGCACTGCGGCGGGCGACGATTCGTGAGTCCATGTTCTTCCTCCAAAATCGGTGAGAGCGCAATGTTTTCCGTGAGCTTCACTTCCCAGCGATACCAACCGTCGGCATCCATCAACAGCGACTGCTTCTCGCCACCCGTGAGATCAAGGTACATCTTGGCCACCGGTTCACGCGGCTTGAACGCGAACTCGAGCGTGCTTCCCGTGAGTGCCGACAAACGGCGGGGCAACTTGTCAAACTCTTGGGGTTTCTGTTGCGTATAGTCCGGCGGAATCACCTTAAGCGTCGCCGCGGCCAACTCCGGCCGATCCGCCACCGCAACTTCCTGCCATTCGGTCTGCCCATCACCCGCCCGCAAACGATAACGCAGCGGCTCCTTCACCGACCGCACCCGATGCGAGAGCCGATTTTGTTCGTCCCCCCGAGGCACGAGCGTGATCGTTTGCTCGTCCGCTCCCACGGGATTCAAGAACAGCGTCGCCTCGCTCACGGGCGTCCCCTTCAATTCGGCGGCAATCTCCAGCGATTCGCCGCGGGCGACCACGCCGTGCTGAGAAACGGCGTGAATTTCGGTCGCCGAGATGTTGGCCATCGGCAGCCAAAATCGTTTGAATAGAACCGCCGTGCGATGCGAATCCAAAATCGCCGCGAACACCAAAATCGCCGCCACGGCGGTCAAGCACCACGCCGCGCGAGTGAAACCATTCAGCCGCACGACATCGAGAGGATCGACGTGGGCAGAATATTTGTTGGCTTCCTCGTCGACTTGACGGAACATGGCGGGATGCACGTCGCGCGCCTTTTCCGGGGCCGAAAGCTCGGCGATTGTCGACCAGCGCTCTTCCAAATTGGGCACGCTCCGATCCACGTCCGCCGCGACACGTTCGACGCGATTCACATACCGCCACGCAGCCACGATCCAGGCGACCAGCGTGAATCCCGTTGCCGCGAGCGCAGAGAGTGTCAACAGCGACCGCCACGTCGGACTGTAGAGCGTCGCCCAACGGTCAATCGCCATGGCCAAGCCCATGGCGGCGAGCAGGACAACCAAGCCACCGACCAGCGCCGTCCCAAGTCGCACTTTCCAAGCCCGCGCACGGACTGCTTCCAGCTTGTCAGCCACCGCCAACGGTACGCGAAAATCTTGCGAGTATTGAGTCATAATTAAGATCTCCTAAACAAAGCCTTTGGCCTTGCGCACGATCCATTCCACAAATAAGCAACCAAGAATAATCCACAAATTCGCCCAGCGATCCCACAAGGGAGTCCGCTCGATGTTTTCATGCACTTCCGGTGAAAGCGAGGCGAGCTGCAACACCTCGGCCACGGCGGTGGGGGGCACCACTCGGCCCCCCGTCGTCTTGGCAATTTGCTCGAGTAGTGCCCGATCACACCGCGTGTCCATCATCTCGAGACTGTCGCTCGACTCAATCGACACCAGCGAGCGCACATTCTTCTGTTCCGTTTGGCCACTGAGCAATTGATCGACAACGGAGCCCTCGACCAAAATCTCGTAAGCACCGGGAGCCAAACCTTTCAGCGCGGCGGTGTACCGGCCAGCCATTTCCTCATCAGCCACCAGCGGCACGCTCGACACGGTTTCGTCCAACACCCGCGCGGCAACTTGAACTTCTTGATCGGCAAGCGGTCGGCCCGTTTGATCTTTGAGCCACACCGTCACCTCGACCGGTTCATTCACGGCATAATGCGTCTGATCCGTGGAAAGTCGCACGAGATCAAAACCGCTTCCCAAATTGGTGGCGGTGATCCAACGTAACATCTGCCCCCAAAAGCGATGATGCCGGCGATCATCGCGGCGGAAGCGCAATTTCCAAGTTTGTGGGCTGGCAAGATACACGACTTTGCCGGCCCCCACTTGGTGCCAACAAAGAAACGCGGCCTGTTGGGCCTGGTCGTCGGCTAGTTCCACCGCAACTCCGTAGGGAATGGCCTCGATCAACGTGCGAGCGGTTGCTTTGGGTTTGCAAAACACCGAAACCCCGCCGAGCGGTTTTTGATCGTACACGTCCTGCCAAGCCATCTCGCTCAGCTTCGCGCCGTCTTCAATAGCCAACGCACTATGCACGCGTCCTTCGTCGGTCAGCGACACGGTGTAACTGTCGTACATCGGTCCCGGCATCGCCTCCACCGGCAAAAGCTCCATCAACGGTTGGCCTTCGTACGATTGCGGCAAATGATCGCGACCGGCAATCAGAATGAGATGGCCGTTCCGCTTCCGCACATATTCCACGAGCGCTTCCTGACTCACGCGGGGAAGTTGGCGGGGGCTGATGTCGCCCAGAATCACGACGTCGTACATCGCCCAATCATCGACCGTGCGCGGAAACTGCGGTTTCGTCGCTAGGTTCCCCGTGCCGCGCAAGCGGGGAAAAAACAGCAGCTCATCGCATTCGACGTGCGGATCGCGGCGGAAGAGTTGCTGCAAATAGCGGTACTCCCACTGCGATACGCCATCGGAAAGCAGCACTCGAAACTTATCCTTCACGACTTCCCACGAAACGGGCGTGACATTGTTGGCCTGACTCGCTTCGCCATCGACGGGTTCCAGCGCCAGTTCATATTCCTGCCAACCCAGTTGCTCGGCATACACATCGAACTGGACGCGACGGTCGATACGATCCCCCGTGAATTCGAGCGGCTTGCGGTCGATGATCTTTCCTTCGTGCCGCAGCACGATCTCCGATTGCAAACCATCGCTGTCAAACGCGGTAACAATCGCTTCGATCACGGCCGAATCGCGCTCCACAACCGTCGACGGGGCTGAAACGCGATGCACCACCAGATCACGCACCAACGCGGCGCTCCCCACCGGCACGACAAACACCGGCAGATCGTTAAGCTCCGCGGCAACTTCCTGCGGCGCGGCACCCTCCAACGTCGTGTGTCGGCCGTCGGTGTAAATCACCGCCAACCGCGTGGCGTCGGCGGTCCGCGCCTTGGTGAGTTGCTCGAGCACACCGCTTAAATTTGTGGCGGCTACGGCCCGTACTGGCCTATCAGGTTCTTCACTTTGCGGGTCATTTTCCCAGGCTCGTTCCGCCGACACGGCCGTCAGCAACGCATCAAATCGAAAACGATTGACGCGTACATCGTCGGGCAGTTCCGTGAGTGCGCCCCGCTCCAAAGCTTGCAATGCCTCGACGGTTTTTTCTCGGCGGTTCTGATTTTCGGCTGCCGCGAAAGTCTCGCTGGTCTCTGCAACTCGTTCTTTCAACAGATCGCTCGCCAAACTGTCGATGCGCCGCTGAGCGCCTGACAATCCCTCCGAGAGTTGGCCCAGTGAAGTCGTCAGCTCTTCCACCGCCGAGTCGCTCCGATCCGTGACGGCTTGCTTCGCGGCGTCCAGCGACTCGGCAATCGGACCTTCAATAAGAGTTTCGACCCGTGCGAGTCGTTCGACAATGTCATCGCGGCTGCCGGCGAGTTCGCTACTGATCGTTTCGCAATGCATACCTGCTCTGCCGACGGCCACGCGCACCGATTCCAGACAACCGCGCAACTTGTCGAGTGGCCGATGTTCGGCCAGCAATCGCGTAGTTGTTTCGCAATGCTGATGCGCCACGGCCAGGGCCACAGCGGCGCGATCCGCGGCGATCATCGCCAACTCGCCGGGCTGCGGATCGCTGGTTTCCCTTTCAGCGGCCAGATTCCAACGTACTTCCTCCGCGCCATCGGGCGGATCAACCACGTTCATGCTTTCACTTTGATCAGCGATGATGGCAACCGATTGCGGCGTGCTGCTGCGCTCGATTGTTTCGATCGTCGGCCCGACGGCCATCCAGAGCGCCAAACCCACGGCAGCGAGGCGCGTGAACCAAAACAAAGTGGCCCAAGCCATACCAATCGCGCGGCGATCGCGGATCAACAACCACGTCGTGAACGCGACCAACAACAGACCCACGATGATCGCTGTCGGCAGCGCAAGCGCCCCGTCGAAGATCAGATTTTCGGACTGTTGGTTAGGAAACGGCATGGGAAATTCAAATCTCAAACAGAGGTGCTCAAGGCCGGACCACTACGTTGCCGCGTGATCCAGGAAGAAATCAAAAGCTCCAGTGCCAGCAACACAATCAACGCCACGAGCAACAACTGCCAAATCGGTTCTTGTTGAGCGGTCGATTCTTCAACGACTTGCGTCTCGGGCAGTTCCGTGCCAAAGATCACGCCCGACGCCGCAATGGCCTCGCGCTGCAAATCATCGATAAAATTTAATTGTGATTCTTGCGGATCACGGGCGACATGAAAGGGCATACTGCCCGAACTGCCGGAGTCTTCGTACAGCACGCGGTAACTCCCCGGCAAATGTGTTTGCCAATAGCGCACCACTTGCGCGTCCGCGAGTTCTTGTCCCGCGAGCGGCACCGTCGTCCCCGCGGGAGTGAGCAGCTTCACTCCATCGGCATCCGCGCTGGCGGGCAGCATGGCAACCAACGCACTGCCCGGCGCGAGATTGTAACGAGCCGACGTGGGGGCGGAGAGATAATCAAGCCAATCCGAGACCAGCACCACATAAGCTTTCAATTGCGGCAAGTTGCTCCACTCCAGACCGAGGGGAAACGATTGCACAATGACCCGGCCATTCCCCACATAATTCTCAACCACCAATGGTGTCCCGTCACCGGCTTCCAACAGCACGTTTGTTTCCGGGTCGCCTTCCCCACGAGCGGCGAATTGCCAATGCATGGAGACCCGCGCTTCGTCGATATCAAGTTGCGTCGTGTTCGCCAACTGGGCCGTCGCGGGATGATCGCGTCCTGGGGGGTGAATCATGCCGGCTTCTTCGCTCGCCGAGTCGTTTTCTTGCAAACTTTCCAAGGGCAGGGGGCTCAAGCCGTCGCCGTCATCAAACAGATCGCGATTGAAACTTGTCCGATCAACGTTTTCGCCAAGCGCGATCCACAACCCACCTCCTTCGCGGACAAAGTCATGCAGCTTGGCAATCGTTTCGTCATCCCCTTCAACCAGATCGGTGAGGATCACCGCGCGATACTGCGTGAGGTTCGCTTCGGCCAGATCGCTCGGTTCGATGATCGTGGGACGATAAACCGCGTGCCAGGGCTGGGGTTCTTCACCGTTATAACCCAGCGCCGCGGTCAAAAACTCCCGTGCTGATTTCTCGCTGTCCGTGAGCTCAGGGTTATCAACGAGCAAGACGGGGATCTCATCGGTCACTTCCAACACAACCCCTTCCTCTTGATCGAGCGGCACTTGATCCTCGGCTTCGATACGACAACGGATGAGATAGGTTCCGGCGTCTTTCCGCCGCAACGAGGTCGAGACTTCCGTCGTGGCAGCGGGAGTCAAGGCATTCAAGGCACTTGTGCCAACCACCTCGTCATCCACCAACCATTCGACGACACCCGCCGCGTGGTCCTGTTCGCCAAGATTGGCGACCTGCGCGCGAACTTGAATTTCTTCACCAGGACGAGCGATCTTGCGCGAGACTTCCACAGCCTGCACGGCGAGGTTGTCGACCCGTGATTCCGCGAGACCACAGTCGATGATCTGCACCGTCGTGGGTATCTCGGCTCCGCTCACTGTCTCACCTAACTGTTTCCATGCCTGCTCAGCCTCGAGCTGCCAACTTCGCTCTTGATTGTCGGTGAACACCACGACTCGCCGCGAGGCTGGTTTTTCCGCGGGATCCAAATGGACCACCGATAAGAGGCACGTCAGCAAATCCGCGCTGCCGCGCGAGGGTTCGGCCCCTTCGATCAGCGAACGAATCTGATTGATCCCCGCGTAGTCGCCAGCGATCCCCTCGGCGGTGAGCCATTGACCACCCCCCGCAGCGAGCATCACATGCACTTGGTCGTCGCTGGCAAGTTCATCGAGAAACGCAATCGCATTGTCCTTGAGTTGATCGAACGCGGAAGTGTCGGCTACCGTGCGTGACATGGAGAGTGAATTGTCCACCACGAGCACGATCTCCCGTTCGCCCGCGGAACCCCACCAACGGCTACTCACCAGCGGACGAGCCAGGGCAAAAATCAAGGCCAGCACGACCGCGGTCCGCAAGAGCATCAGCAAGATTTCTTCCAGCCGTTCCCAACTACGGCCCTTCGTAAGCGCTTTCTCTAGAAACTGCATCGCCCCCCAGTACACCATGTCCCGTTGCCGACCACGATAAAGGTGGATCAGCACCGGCACGGCTGCTAGCGGCAGAGCAAGCAGAAATAATCCACTGAGAAACGACACGGCGGGTTTCCAAATTTATTGTCAATTCAACGGGTACGGGCCAATGTGGCGGTCCTCTGCGCGGCGCGGCGCCGCAGGTATTGAGCCAATGTTTCTCCCAAATCTTGATCGGTCCGCAGCGTCACCAAATCCGCCCCCACGTCAGTGAGTGTTTCACGCAGTTGTTCACGGAACGCACGGAACTCGGCGAGATACTGTTTGCGGAGCGTATTGGGATTGATCTGCATCCGTCGCGGGAGCTCCAAGTCTTGGAAAAATGATTCTCGCTTAAAAGGGAAATCGAGCTCCTCGGGGGCGAGAATCTGAAACACCAACACGTCGTGTCCGCGCAAACGAAATTGTTCGAGGACATGCTTCAATTTCGCAACGTCGCCAAAGCAATCGCTGAGCAAAATCACCATGCCTCGGCGTTTCAAGCGACCGGTCAGGTCTTGCAACGATTCATCAAGCTTCGATTTGCCACTCGCGTCAATCCCTTCGAGCACGTTGATCACTCGTGAGAGATGATTCGCGCGGGGCTGGGGCTTGACATAATCGCGCAAGCGTTCGCCCACGACGGCCAGACCCACGGAATCACGTTGCCGCAGCAAGAGATGCCCCAAGCAGGCGGTGGCCATCTGCGCGTACCTCCACTTCGTAACGGTCGACATCCCAAACTGCATCGACCCGCTGGCATCAACAATCAGCAGGGCCTGGAGATTCGTTTCGTCATCGTAACGCTTGACATAATAGCGGTCAGTCTTGGCGAATTTTTTCCAATCGAGTTGACGAATGTCGTCGCCTTGCGCGTAGGGCCGGTACTCGGCGAAATCGGTGCAGCCCCCCTTATGGGTCGAGCGATGTTTCCCCGAGAGAAACCCGTCGACCACCGTGCGCGCGATGACCTCCAAACGGCCGAGCTTGGTAAGCATCTGCGGATCGAAAATCGGTTTTGTGGGGACGCCGACTTTAACTGCCGACATCGGCAAACGAACCGTCGGACTTACGCCCGGTGTTTGCCGTGCTCGCAGAGAATCGACGAATTGTTGGACGCGAGGTTGTTCCACGGCTACTTTCAAACTTTCGCGGCGAGCGTGCTGCGCTCGAGCAGCGTGTTGACAATGTCGTCGGTGTCGAGACCCGCAGCCTCGGCATTGAACGTGGGAATAATCCGATGCCGCAAGACGGGGAGCGCGATCGCATGAATATCCGCCGTTGTGGCGTGACAGCGTCTGTGCAACAGCGCCCGCGCCTTGGCGGCTTTCAAGAGTGCCATACTTGCCCGAGGGCCGGCACCATACTGCACCTTGTCACGCAATTCGGCCGGGAGCTTGCCTTCATCGGGGCGCGTCATACGCGCCAAATCCACCGCGGCATCGTAGACATGGTCGGCCACAACCACCTTGGGCACAAGCTGCTGCATCTCCAGCAATTGCTGCACGTCGATCACTTGCTGCGTCGTGTGCGAGTAGTCGGTCGTTTGCCGGCGACAGATTTCGAGTTCGCCTTCGCGGCTGGGATACTCGACTTTGATTTTCATCAAAAAGCGGTCGAGCTGCGCTTCCGGCAGCGGATAAGTCCCTTCCACTTCAATCGGATTCTGCGTGGCCAGCACAAAAAAAGGATTCGGCAGGCGGTAAGTTTTTCCGCCGACGGAAAGTTGCCGTTCTTCCATCGCTTCCAAGAGCGCGCTTTGCGTCTTGGGCGGCGTGCGGTTAATTTCGTCGGCAAGCACCAAGTTCGCAAACAGGGGGCCCTGCAAGAAACGGAACGCGCGCTTGCCCGTGGTGTGATCTTCTTCCAACACGTCGCCGCCGGTAATGTCGCCCGGCATGAGGTCGGGCGTAAACTGAATCCGGTGGAAGGTGAGATCCATTAGCGACGCCAACTGCGAAATCAACAGCGTCTTCGCCAGTCCCGGCATACCCTGCAGGATGCAATGACTCCGGCAGAGAATGCCAATCATCAATTGCTCGGTCACTTCGTCCATCCCCACGATCACACCGGAAAGCTCTTCCCGCATCCGCTCGTAGGTGGCGTAAAGATTATCCACCATCCGAGTCACTTCCTCGGGACTGGCGTGGGGGGCAAGTGTGTGGTTGGTCTCAAGCACGGGTTGATGGTTCTCGCTCATGATGGTTCCAATATCTGCGAGGTGGGAGGATTCTTATCGAGAGGTTAAAGCTCGAGGCCTATTAACGATAAGATGCCTGGCGAGTTGGTGTTTGTTTATGATAACCGTTTTGGGCGTGAAACAATGGTGGTTCGTTGGCGTGGACAGATTATTGGCAACTACTTGGTGGTTTCCTGGCTGCCAAGGAGTCCGTCACCGTCGCGGTCAAGTTGCCGAAATTGCTCGCTGGTGCCCAAAAACTCGCTCCGCGACACATCCCCATCGCGGTTGCGATCCATGTCGGTGAACCAAGCGGGCACGCTATCAACTGAACCCTTCGATGGCGTCGCTACCCCGCTTGCGTATTCGCGATCCGCCGCCGTGGGTTCATCAAGCATCTCATGCGCATGCGGACCGCGCGTGATCGCAATCCGAATGGCGGTCGGCTTTTCTTGCGCATCAATTTGCCCATCCCCGTTAAGATCAAGCCCGGCCAGCATCTGGGGCAAGTTGCGACATTCGCGCGGCGACAGACGCCGATCACCGTTACGATCAGCCAAGCGAAACAGCGGATAGCCGTCCACGGCCGCGCCGATGGCAATCTGTGTCGCCGCGGGTTCCAAGGCTTCCTTCTCTTTCAACTCCCCAGCGGAAAATTCCAAGTACTCGGCACCGCGCGAAACCGTCACCATTTTTTCACTTTGCGAATGTTCTTCCGGATTCGCCGTTAGCAAAGCAACTTCATTCTCACCCTCCTGGCCGCCGAGGGAGACACGCAGCCTCACATCGGCCTGTTCGTCGAGAAGCGTTTCCAAATCCGTTGGCGTGAGCGTGGGATCACCGCTGGCGATGCGAGTCAAAAGGGCCGACGTGTTGGAAGCAGCCGATCCTTGCTGCTCCGTCGCACGTCGGCCGTAGGCAGCTTGCAAATGGGAGTTTAACTGCTGCCAATTGGTTTGCTCATCAAGTACCATCAGCAGGGGATAGCTGTGTGGCGCGGTCGTGGTGCGCGTTCCCATCGCGAATAATTCTTCCAGCTCCACAATGCTGTTTTCATCAACGTCGGCTTGGGACAACCGCTCCGTGGCCGCGGCAATTTCCGCGGCGCTCAAACTCTGGTTCCCATCCACGTCGAGCGCGTTCCACAGTGGCGCGAAGCCCACGCGCTGCCAATTCATGGCCGGACCCAAAGTTAAGATCGCCGGCCCGCCCGTCCACTCGGCCAACAGCCAACGCACTTCCTCTCGGTCGGCTTTGACGTCGGACGAAGCCATGTAATTCACCAACCGCTGGGCCACGGTCCGCGCCGCGCGCCGTTTCACTTCCACGCCGGGCTTTTCTGCTTCTTTATTGTCGGCATCATCTTTTTTCTTCGCTTCTGACTCTTTCTCGGAATCCTCCGCGAGTGTTTCTGTTTCTTTGTCAGCGTCCTCTTTTTCTTCCGGCAACTTTACGTCCGTCGTCTCTTCTGGCACAGGCACACTCACGGCCTCACGCACGAGCGATTCCACCGTCGCATGTTCCAGCAGATCGTCGATCAACTTCTCACGCGCGGCGGTATAAGGTTCGCTCTCCACATAAACGGCAATGTCGACCAGCGTAGGCCGCTCGGGTCCAAGCACCAAGAGTCGCACCCAGGGATTAGCGCGATCCACTTGTTGCGGGATTTGCCATTGGCCGTCACCAGCGCGGGAGTAATTCGCCAGCGGATCGGCTTGTGTCGTTTGATAACCGTTGACGACCACATTGGCCGACATCTCGTAATCGTTGGCTTGAGCAGCGATTTGCTGCACGGCGCATGTGGCGAGTGGCTTTTCGTTGAGAACTTCCTCCGACCTGGTGACATCACCGCTTGCGCAAACCGTTAACAGCGCTATGACGCCCCGCCAAACCGGCGACTGATTGAGTCGCGGCAGAAAAGTCGCCCAGCTTGTTCTTGCAATGTGCATTGTTTCATCGCATCAAGAAATGATTTCATCGATGGCCAATCCCTCGACAATCGCGATGGGCCGGCCGGAAGTCGACATGTTTTGTGTTTCAGGGGCCACGCCCAGCGCAGTACACAGGGTCGCGAGCACATCGGTGACCGAAGTTTCGCCATCCTCGACGTGCATGCCGTCCTTGCTGGTCTGGCCGTAGACTTGGCCCCCTGCGATACCGCCGCCGGCCATCACACACGACCAGGCCTGCGGGAAATGATCGCGGCCACCGGCACCGTTGATCTTCGGCGTGCGTCCGAATTCACCCATCCATATAATGGTGGTCTGCTCCAGCAAACCACGGGAACGCAAGTCGTTCATCAACGTCGCCCAACCGGCGTCGAGTTCCTTGGAAAGGGCTTCCACGGCGGCAAAGTTGTTCGCGTGCGTATCCCAGCCGAAGCTGCCGGCAGAGCTTGTGTTGAGCGAAACTTCCACAAAGGGCACGCCGCGTTCCACTAACCGCCGCGCGAGCAAGCAACCTTGGCCAAACATTCCCTTGCCATAGGCTTCGCGAACTTTTTGCGGTTCTTGCGACAAATCAAAAGCCGCCGCGGCATCGCTGTCGATCATGCGCAGCGAATTCTCATAAACCATGCGATGCGCCCGAGTGGACTCAGTCGGATGACGCCCGAGAAAACCCTCTTCCAAGGTCTGCCAAATTTCAAGCCGCCGCTCCATTTGTGCCTCGCTCACACCTTTTGGCGGGGCCAGTGCATCCACCTTGAGTTCCGCAAAGTCGTCACCCGCCACGGGAGCGCCGCTATTGGTTTCACCGACAAACAGCGGGGCGTATTTCGGACCCAAGAACCCCGGGCCAAACGCTTCGGCATTGAAAGCTCGGTAAGGGGCGATGCTCACATACGGCGGCAATTCCATCTCGGTCGACGCCAGTTGTTTGGCTAGGCAAGCACCGATCGCTGGGAATTTTTCGACGCCCATCGGCGCGCGGCCGGTCCGCATCAAATGCGTCCCGCGACCGTGATCCCCCTCCTTGGTACTGAGGCCACGAATGATCGCGAGTTGGTCGGCCTGTTTGGCCAGTTGCGGCAAGTGTTCGCTGAACCGCATTCCTGGCACACTGGTCGCGATTTCCTTGAACTGACCGCCGTTCTCGTGATCTGGCTTCATGTCGAACGTGTCGGTTTGGCTCGGTCCGCCGGCCATCCACAACAGAATGCAATGCCGCCGTCGCTTGGGATCAGCGGCCAACTGCTGAGCAAACGTTGGCAACCAACCGCTCACACTCAAGCCGCATAGGCCCAACGTCGCCGATTGCATCCACCGCCGCCGATCCATTTCGTTCAAATTGGCCATCGTTCGCACCTCGCGTGCCAGTTAATGAATACTGCTAATGAATAAACGTAAATTCCGCGCTGTTGAGCAGCGCCCACAACACGTCGCCCAGAATGCCCAGCCGTTCGCTCGCATCTTTTGTACTTTGCAAATAAGCCAGCAACTTCTCGCGCTCAGCCGCTGAGGGCTCGCGCGAGAGCGTCGCCAAAAAGAGCGTGTCGAGCCGTTGTTCGTCGGTGAAGAACGGCGCGTCGAACGATTTCAACAAGCCGCTGCTCGCCAGGTCGGTCGCCCCATGCACAACCGAGCCGTGCATCAGCGTCAGTGCCTGTGGGACGCCCGCTTGATAATCCGTACGATCGCCCACCGCGGCGCGGAATTGCTCGATGAACGCTTGCCGACTCATGTTCTCCGTGCGCGCCAATGTGCCGTCCGGCGTCTGGCCGGTCATTGCTTCATTGAGCGTCGCGACGGCGATGCAATCAAAAAGTTGGTCCGCCGTAAAACTCTTCATATTCATCCGGGCAAAACACAAGGCTTGCGACGGATCGTCCTTGGGCGAACCGCTCGAAAGCTGGTAAGCCTCGGTCAGCACCAACGCCCGCAACAACTTCCGCAAATCAAAGCCACTCGCCGCGAAGTCGCGCGTGAGCAAATCCAAAACCTCGGGGCAAATTGGCGCGTTATCAGGCCGCATGTCGTCCACCGGTTCAATCAAACCCCGGCCGAACACCTGCTGCCAAACACGATTCACCCCGGCGCGCGCGAAGTGATCATTATTCTGGTTGGTAAGCCACTCGGCCAACTGTTGACGTCGCGAAAGCTCCATGCCCGTTGGATCAGCAGTGCCTTGAGCATCAGGCACATGGTTTTCTGGCAACTGGGGCGGCACAACCGTTTCCGTATCGGGGAGCATCACCTCGCCAAAATCATTATCGTGAACCCGCAACACGAGCGATGTCATTTCCATCTTGCCCTGCGGCCGAGAAATCTGTGCGAAGTGCGCCGCGAAACCCCAAAAGTCCGTTTGCGCGATGCGGTCATCGAACGGGTGGTCATGACACTGCGCACATTCCATGCGCGTCCCTAAAAAGACGCGGGACGTCTTCGCCGCGATTTCCTCGGGATTCAATTTCAAAGCGGCGTAGAACAACAACGGCCCCGATTCACTCACACGGCCCTCGGCCAGCAAGAGTTGCCGCACGATCTCGTCGTAAGGCATGTTCTGGCCGAAGCGGTCGGCCAGCCATGCATCGAATTTGTTCGTCCCGCCATACGTGTTGAGGTCTACTCCCTCGGGCAGCAGCACGCTGCGCCAGACCGCGGCCAGATGCGTGGCGTGGTCGCGGCGCGAAAGCAAATCATCGACCAACCGCTCCCGGCGATCTTCGCCCGGATCGTCAAGGAAAGCGTAGACTTCGCTTACCATCGGAATCCGCCCGATGAGATCCAAATAAACCCGCCGCAGGAATTCGGAATCCGAGGCAGGTTCCGCCGGCGCGATTCCCTGTGCCTGCCAGAAATTGGCGAGCAGTGTGTTGACTTGCTCGACGAGTTCATCCTCGGCAAGCGGCTCAGGTAGCGCAGCCACCGATTGGAATTGAACAGGTTTCTTCGCAGGCACCGCTGCCGCTGCCACATTTTTCAACTCGCCCGTTGGTTGTGTGGCGGCTGGCTGCGTAGCTGCTGATTGGGCCCCACCCGCGACTACCAACTCCTCGACCACCAACTTCTTAATTGCAGCGGCCGGCTCCGACTGTTCAACCGCAGCCAAGGCCGCGTTGATTGGCTTGGCGGAGATGACTCTTGCTTCTCGGGGAACCCCCAGCGCGAAAATCGACTCCGGCCCCTGCTGCGGGTAGGAAAAATCAATGTGATTAGATGCTACTTGTTGATCAACCACCCGACCACTCACCGGCAAGTGCGTCTCGGCATCCAAGAGAAATTCCAAACGCAACAGTTTGTCATCTGCTTGGAGATGGAGCGTGACTTGCAGTTCGATTAAATCGCGCGAATCAACCGTCACTTTTCGCCACGATTCGTCCACGACTCCCCAATCGGTGGCGGCCACTTTGGCAAGTTCAGTCGGCATGTCTTTCATGCCCAACAGCAGTGCTAAGAACTCGCCGCTCATCTGCCGAGGGGCTGCCAACTCGTGTTGATAAATGACGCGCTCGGCCGGATCAAAATTTTCCGCAGTCCCTGCTTGGAAATTCAGATAGACCCGCGCGTCACCCTCTTCACGGGCAACCACCTGGGCCGATTGCGAAAACCAACCAATCGCCGCCCGCTCCGTATTGTTCGTGGCACTGCGCGTGATCGCCTGCACCCATTCACACTTTTCCAGGGCTTCGATCATCGCCGCCCAACCATAAGCCGGTCGGTTGCCCCACAAACCCACCGCCAGCAGCAAAGCCGCCGCCGCGGCAGCCGTCGCCAGCACCCGCCAACCCGCGCGGTGTGTTACGCCCGCCGCTTGCGGCTTAGCGTTAGCATAAGCCAACAATTCAAACTCACGATCCAGTTCCGCGGAAAGCCGATCAACAAAATCGTTCGACATCGGTGGCGCGACCAACGCCGACGTCAGCAATTGCTCGACTTGCCGCTCGCTAGCTTCATCGTCAAATTGTTCATGCCCAGCATTCATACCGATACCGTCATCTTTGAGCCGTAAGGCGCTAGCCTCGGGTTATTGGAATTCAAGGCCGTGCGCAGAACCCGACGCTAGCGCGTTCCGGCTCAGGCAATTTCAAAACACGTTCTTTAGAGTTGTTATCTTGGGTTATGGTAATGGTGGTACTGAATGGGCAACATCCGCCACGCCATTCAGCGCGGCCCCGTTCACTGAAGAGGAGCGTTCGCTCAATTCATAACACCGCCGAAATTCTCGACGGGCACGATAGAGCGTGGCCTCAATCCCCTTTTCTGTTTCGTTAAGTCGCTCGGCAATCTCCCGAACACGCAAGCCCTCGGCATATTTCCATTCAAGCACGAGCCGCTGCTTGGCGGGCAGTTGTTCGAGAATCGCCAGCACCCCCGCGCGGGTCTCCGCCGTTTCCAACGCCAAAGTCGGCGAGCTCGACGCACATTCACAAGTATTCTCCCGGCCAATCTTTTCCAGACGATCCTTCAGGCGAAAGGCTTGCCGATGATGATCCGCCACTTTGTGGCGCACCACCGACCTCAACCAACCGGCAATGTGGGCCGATTCCCCTTCAATCGGATTGATGTCGATCTGATGAATGTTCTTGAGCAAGGCCAGCATCGTTTCGCTCACCACGTCTTCGGCAATATGCACGTCGCCAACCTGGGCGTACGCATAGCGCCAAGCCAGAGGCAGGTAGCGCGTATACAGCACTTTCCAAGCCTCGGCGTCATGGTCACACGCCGCACGCAGTAGTTCAGCGTCGGTCAAACTCGCACCTCGGTAGGCCGCTGTCGCCAGCCGCCCCCATCTCGGTATTAAGAAACGTAGTTAGCCAGTGGACTCGTCTGGACAAAGGACAAGGATACTTCGGACCGAGCAGCAACTTCTTGCCGCCCGCTCCTGCTAACTGACAACATAGTCGTTCCGAGCCCAGAAATCACGCAGGGGGATTATTTTCGCGGATTTCGCAGATAAACAAGGCGAGCGGGGGACGTAAGTCCCCTGCATGGGCGACGACGGCAACATCCCCAGCGGTATAAGCGATGCACATCCAGACTGGGTCAACTCACGGTCGGTTATGGGCTTACTTTCACAACCCAACGAGTTAATTGGACTAGAACGAAGCCGAAATGGCTGAGGCGTTAAAGACGAGGATCAATCGGCTCGCTTTCCAAAGCCAATACGCCAAAAACACACTCGTGGACACGTCGAAGCGGTTCTCGACGGACGAAGCGTTCGAGGGCCTCGACGCCCAACGCGAACTCACGAAGCGCGAGCGAGCGTTTTCCGCCCAGACCACGATTGCGGAGCCGTGCGAGATTTGATTGACTCGTGTAATCGGGGCCGTAGATAATTCGCAGGTACTCGCGACCACGGCATTTGACGGCGGGCTGAACCAACCCCTTCTTACTCTTCGCAATGAAGTCGAGTGGTTTGACGACCATGCCTTCGCCGCCACGTTCGGTGAGTTCCGTCCACCAGGCCGACGCCTCATCAACTTGTGACGGATCAGTAACGTCCACCAATCGGTGCGGAGTGGCTAGCAGCAGTTGCGGGTCGTGAGCGCAAATTCGTGCAAGCGTTTCCATTTGCCATTGGTGGTTCTGCCCAACATGCACTCGATCTTCGGTCGCCAAAAGGTGGAACGGTGCGAGCTTAAAATCATTCAGCGACTCGACCGGCCAACAGTAGCTGCGATAGGCCGCAACAAACTTGCCTGCCGATTCTTGCCGATGCTGAAAGTCAGCGAGCAGCGATTCGAGCGATCCTGACTCTGCGGGGTTAATTCGCGCCGCAGCCTTCTGAATCGAAGCGATCACTGCCGGCAAAGCGGCCTTTGCTGCCGCCCCAACGGCCGCGTATTGCAACTTCAACAGTTCTTGGGCCTTGGCTGACCACGGCATCAGTTCACAATCGAGAACTGCCCAAGTCGTACTGAACTCGTTCCAGAAGTTCGCTGCGGTCAATGCCGTACGCACGCGATCAAGCAGTGCCGATTCCAATTGCGAATCGTTGAAAAACTTCCGACCGGTGCGAGTGACAACGATCCCAGACTCGCCCTCGACACCAAACCGCTTTCTGGCAGCTTCTTCGTCCTGGCAAATCACAACCACAGCCCGCGAACCCATGTGCTTTTCTTCACACACCACGTGCGGCACTCCTTGACTGCGGAAGTATCCAAAAGCCTCGTCAGGATGCTCCAAATAGCCTTCTCGACCGGATGTTTCCGAAGGCGACATCGTTGGCGGCAGATAAACGAGCCACTTCGGGTTGGCCGCGAATCGGCTCATCACTTCCAGCGCGGCTGTGCCATTCTCTTCGCGGACAGTCACATTGTGCCGCAGCCGAGTAGAAATGATCCGCTTCCCCGATACATCCGCGAGGTCGAGCAGGTCGTCGTGCTCGTGCTGTGTGGACAGTGATGGTGATTTCTGCTCGTCAGCAAGAAATGGTCGTGCAGGCTCGCAGTACGTCTCCCGTGCTTTAACAGAGACGAACTCCTGCTCCGGATAGCGCAGCGCGGTCAGCGAACCGCCGAACACGCAACCCGTGTCGATGTTGATCGTCTTGTTGAGCCAGTCTGGCTGCGGCACCGGTGTGTGCCCGTAAACAACCATCGCATCACCACGATACTCAGCTGCCCAGTTGTAGCGGACGGGGAGGCCGAACTCGTCTGTCTCGCCGGTGGTCTCGCCGTACAGTGCGAACTCCCGCACCTTGCCCGAACCACGGCCTTGCATCGACTCTTTCATGCCAGCGTGCGCTACCACGACTCGACCGTTATCAAGAACGTAGTGGCTTACAAGACCGTCAAGAAACGAGGCCAACTCCTTAATGAATTGCCCTCGTTGTTCTTCCGGGACGGCGTCGATCTCCGCCAATGAGTTGGCTAGGCCGTGTGTGATCTGGACGTCCTTGCCGCGGAGCTTTTTGAGGAGCTTCATATCGTGGTTGCCGGGCACACACAGCGCCGAGCCAGCGTCGATCATATTTCGCACTAAGCTCAAGCTGTCGATGACTCGTGGACCACGATCGACCAAGTCACCGACGAAAACAGCCTGGCGGCCGACCGGATGTGTGTAGCAAATGCTCGCCCAGCCTGGGCCAGGGTTCTCAACCGGTCGTGACTCATAGCCAAGCTGGGCGAGCAAATCTTCCAATTCGTCGCAGCAACCATGCACGTCGCCGATAAAGTCGAACGGACCATGCTCCTGCCTCCGGTCGTTCCACAACGGCGTTCGCTCGATCGTAATCGCCTCAACTTCTTCGGGCGTTTCAAGCACAAAGACATGGCGAAAGCCCTCACGCTTCAGGGCCTTGAGTGATCGCCGCAATTGTGACCGCTGCTGCCGGATCACATGCGGGCCGAAGTTTCGGTCGGCACGTTCGCGATTTCGATCCTGGCACACGTCCTCGGGCAAATTAAAGACGATGGCAACAGGTAGAGTGTGGTATTCTCGGGCCAACGCCACAAGCGGTTGCCGTGCTTCCTGCTGCACGTTGGTTGCGTCGACGACGGTCAACCGGCCTGCGGCTAGCCGCTTAGATGCGATGAAGTGCAGTACCTCGAACGCATCTTTCGTGGCTGCTTGGCTGTTCTCATCATCACTCACAAGACCGCGGCAGTAGTCGGAGGACAACACTTCGGTTGGCAGGAAGTGCTTGCGCGCGAACGTGCTCTTGCCGGAACCGCTAGGGCCGATCAACACGACAAGCGATAAGTTGGGAATGGAGAGATTCATATATATGACATGGATTCGCTAACCTGACGTTTCACCAAATACTCCTTCAAATACGGCCATCTGCGAGGGCGCTCCGACGTTGGCATCCTCATGTCCGACCGGCAAGAATCGAACGGAGTAATCGAATCGCTTTGCGACGCCGTTCGCCCAATCCTGGAACTCGGTCCGCGTCCATTCAAACCGATGGTCGCCATGACGCATCGTCCCTGCTGGAAGCGTCTCCCACATCACGTTATATTCCTTGTTGGGCGTCGTCAGCACGACCGTGCGTGGCCGGGCGTGCTGAAACACGACTCGCTCAAAGGCCGAGAGTCTCGCGGGGTCGAGGTGCTCGACGACTTCGACGACGGCAGCCGCGTCGAAGCCAGCTAACATTTCGTCGCGGTAAGTGAGCGCTCCGTGGTGCAGCCGGATTCGATCCCGCTGCATACTTGGAAGGCGGTCGAGCTTTAGGCGACGGTGTGCGATTTCGAGCGACCGAATAGATACATCCATGCCCAAGATGTTCGTAAATTGCTTGTCTGCTAGAAGTTCACGCAGTAGCTTCCCTTCGCCGCAGCCGAGATCAACCACGGTTTGAGCGCCGGACGCTCGTATCGCCGACAACACGGCACCGAGCCGCTGTTCATGCAGCGTCTGCTCGCGCTCTTTGGCAGGAACAGCTTCGTCTGCCACATCTCCAATGTCTTCGTCGTCGAGTTCGCCGGGCGACTCCTCGGCCACAAGCCGCGCTAGCGCCTGCCGAGCCAGCCACGGTTGCTTGGCGAGGTAGCGACGAGTAATCAACTCCCGCTCAGGATGGTCAGCGAGCCAGTCGCCCGCCTTCGCGAAGAGCTTCTCAACTTCATCTTTTCCGATGAAGTAATGCTTCCGCAGATCGAAAACAGGGATCAGCACATACAGGTGCTGCAACAGCTTGGCGACAGTTGTCGTTTGCTCCAATTGCACATTGTAGAAAGGACTAACTCCCCAATCGGGGAAATGGTCATCGAGCGGATGTCGTTGGGAGTTGACCACATAGCCCAGCGGTTCAAAAATCCGATGTAGTAATTCCTCGCCGCCGCGCACGGGCAGAACATCGATACAGACCGTCAGCGGAATCGGAACGTCTACAATCTCGGCACGTTCCTTCGATCGGCCGGCCAGCGCGGAGCCAAACACCTGCGAAATGGCTACGCTCATGAACGATGAGGCGACGTACGGCCGATCGTTGACGTACTGGTCCAGCATGCCATCCTTCCAATCGCCTTTGCCGCGAACTAGTCCCACTGGGTCCACGTCGAGCAGCAAGCAAGCAGTACAACGTGTCTCGGTCGCCTCCGGATAGAACACATGAGCTTTGCCAAAACTTAGCTCGAAAGACTGGCACCGATCGGGGTGCTTGTGCAGCAGAAAACCGAGATCGGTCGCGGGAGCACGATTGGTTGAAATAGTCAGCAGCATGACTCGCCCTGTGAATTCACGATATGAATGAGGCTGACTCTAACCCCGGATTTCCCAGATGACTTCCCGCACAATGGCACGCGATTTGCGCCACACCTTGTAAAAACAGCGGTTTGTACGCTCAACATGCCATCGTGACAGGGGAGCCCCATGGGTGACTGCCAAAACGAG
>Ga0163151_10000390_pt1 | contig 78318 bp, 75 predicted proteins | sample OliLakLV19MP5IB2_FD_145596 | JGI IMG/M metagenome (GOLD analysis project Ga0163151, IMG submission 145596) | Freshwater microbial mat bacterial communities from Lake Vanda, McMurdo Dry Valleys, Antarctica - Oligotrophic Lake LV.19.MP5.IB-2 | ecosystem: Environmental > Aquatic > Freshwater >...
GTTGCAGCGCTACCGGTTGTTCCCGGCGATTGGGATGATGCTGGCGGCGGCGCTGTTGTTCGTGTGGCGGAGTTCGGTGTCTATGCTGCCGGAGCGCGAGCCGGTGTCGGCGTCAATGGCGCCGCAGCCGGCGGCTTCGTTGCGAACACTGTTGGCGCAGCGGGTACCGCGAGGGAAGCTGCTGGAGACGCTGGTTGACGAGTGGAAACGGGCGCTGCCGTTGTTGCCGGTTTGGCATCGGGGAAGGGTTCCGGAGATGGACGCCGCGTTGGAACGGGCGGGGGCGTTGAAGGACGTGCGGCAAGGATATGCGGAGTTGCAGGCAGCGGTACGGCTGCGAAAGGGATCGGCATGACATTAGAGCAGATGCAGCAGGCGTTGGCGGTGGTCCGCGCGGAGATTCACCAGGTGGTGATCGGCCAGGAGTTGGCGGTGGAACACGCGCTGATCGCCATACTGTGCGGGCAGCACGCGCTGCTGGAAGGCGTGCCGGGCGTGGCCAAAACGCTGCTGGCGCGGACGCTGGCGGTGGTGATGGGCGGAAGTTTTCAGCGCATTCAGTTCACGCCGGATCTGATGCCCGCCGACATTACAGGCACGAGTATTTTCAACTTGCAGAAGAACGAGTTCACGTTCGCTCCGGGGCCGATTTTCGCCGATTATGTGTTGGCGGATGAGATTAACCGGGCGCCGGCGAAGACACAGTCGGCGCTGCTGGAAGCGATGCAGGAACGGCAGGTGACGATGGACCGGCAGACGTACCGGTTGCCGGTTGGATTCACGGTGTTTGCGACGCAGAACCCGATTGAATTCGAGGGAACGTATCCGCTGGCGGAGGCGCAGAAGGACCGGTTCATGTTGAAGATCCGGATGCCGTTGCCGGGGCGGGAGGCGGAGTTGGAACTAGCGAACCGGATGCTGTCGGGCGACGCGCCGGAGAAGCGATTGGTGAGCGGATCCGTGCGGGCGCTGCTGTCGGGCGAATGGCTGGGGGCGCTACGAGGGGCTCTGGACCAGGTGCGGATGCGGGAAGAATTGGTGGGGTACGTGTTGGACGTTGTGCGGCAGACGCGGCAAGAAGAGAGTGTATTGGTGGGCGCGGGGCCGCGGGCGACGCAGGCTTTGCTGGGTGCGGCGCGGGCGAATGCGGCGTTGGCGCTGCGGGACTTTGTGACGCCGGACGATGTGAAGGCGATGGCGCCGGCGGTGTTGGAGCACCGGCTGATTCTGCGGCCGGAATTTGAAGTGGAGGGATTGACCGTGGAAGAGGCGGTGAAGAAGATTTTGGCGTCCGTGCCGGTTCCGGTGTGATACGGCCGGCGGCGCCGCTGGTATGGCTCGTGGGGCTCGTCTGGGCGCCATTGGGAATTGCCGTGGCGGTGTGGCCGGCGGCGCATCCATTGCTGTGGCTGTCGCTGGTTTTGTTGGCTGTTGTTTGCGGGGTGGACGTTTGGTTTGGACGGTCGCGGCTGGGCGGGATGTCGGCATTTACGGACGATAACGGGCAGATGGCGCAGGCGCGGGAATCGGGACTGACGGTGCGGTTACGGAAACCAGTTTCGTTGGCCGGTAAAGGGATGGCGGGATTGGCGCTGCCGCCTTCATTTGTTTGCGAGGCGGAAGAAGTGGCGGTGGCACTGGCCGCTGGGCAGACGGAATACGCGTTGACGTGGCGAATGACGCCGCGGGAGCGGGGGCGGTATCCGTTGGCGAGTATGCATGTTTCGCTGCGGTCGCCGCTGGGTTTGTGGGAGTGCGGGCGGGCGCTGGCGTTGGGTTTGGAAGTGAAAGTGTTTCCGGATGCCGGGAAGTATGGGAGCTTGCTGGCGCGGGTCCGGGGGCAGATGGGGGCGCGGCTGATGCGGCAAGTGGGCAAGGGCCGGGAGTTTGAAAAGCTGCGCGAATACACGGCGGGCGATGGGTTCGACGAGATTCACTGGAAGGCGACGGCGCGGCGGGGCGTGCCGATTACGAAGGTGTTCCAGACGGAGCGAATGCAGGAAATTTACGCCGTGATCGATGTGAGCCGGTTGATGGCGCGGCGGTTCGGGGATAGCTCGGCGCTGGATGAATACTTGCGGGTAGCGCTGCTGCTGGGGACGGCGGCGGAGCAGCGCGGGGACCGGTTTGGGGTGATTCTGTTTCACCGCGAAGTGTCGCGATTCTTGCGGGCGAGGAACGGGAAGGCGCATTATGCGGCGTGCCGGGCGGCGATGTTCGACGCGCAGCCGGAGCCGGTGCCGGCGGACTTTTTCGAGCTGGCGGCGTTCCTGCGGTCACGGGTGCCGAAGCGGTCGCTGCTGTTCCTGTTGACGGCGCTGGACGAGCCGTCGGCGGCGTTGAGCCTGGACAAAGCGGCGACTTTGCTAGGGAAAAGGCACTTACCGTATGTGGTGATGTTGCAGCCGGGCGGAGTGGCGCCGGTAATGGGGGGGCCAGACTCCGATCTATATGCGGGACTCGCGGGGCATTTGCAGTGGCGGGCGTTGCGGGAGTTGGAAATATCGTTGCGCACGCATGGGGTGCGGTTCCACATGGTGCAGCCGGGGGCGTTGGCCGCGAAGGTGTTGGGGCTTTACGACGAAGTGAAACAGAGGCAACTGCTGTGATCCTCGACATGCACCGGTTTCTGGAGGCGGCGCGGCCTGTTTGGCGGGAGTTGGAACGGGCGTTGGACCACCTGGAAAACGACCCCGATCCGCAGTGGGATCTGGCGCGGACGGAGGCGTTTTACCGGCTGTATCAGCAGACGTCGGCGCACCTGGCGGAGGTGCGGCATTTGACGGCGGAGCGGGAGTTGCGCGGTTATTTGGAGCAGCTTGTGGCGCGGAGCTATGCGCGGATTTATGTGCGGGGCGCGGAGCGGAGCCGGGGACGGTGGTGGCAGTGGTTTACGGCGGCGTTCCCGGCGGCGGTGCGGCGGCACGGGAAGGCGCTGACCCTGAGCGTAGCGCTGTTCCTGTTGGGTTGTATGTTTGGGGCAGTGGCGCTGCGGATAGACCCAACGGCGAAGGCGGCGCTGCTACCGTTCGGGCATGGGCAGACGACGCCGACGGAGCGGGTGAAGAAGGAAATGGAAATCCGGGGGCGCCATATTTCGCAAGCGCGGGGGCGATTTTCGGCCGAGTTGATGACGCGTAACACGAGAGTCGCGTTTTTCACTCTGGGGCTGGGAATGACGTTTGGGTTGGGGACGATTTTACTGTTGTTTTATAACGGCGTGATTCTGGGGGCGGTGGCATTGGATTATGTTGTCGACGGCCAGTCGGTGTTCTTGTTGGGCTGGCTGCTGCCGCATGGGTCGATTGAGATTCCAGCGATCTTGCTTGCGGGCCAGGCGGGGCTGGTGCTGGGGCACGCGTTGATCGGCTGGGGGAACCGGCTGCCGCGGCGGTTGCGATTGCGAGCGGTCCTGCCGGATCTGGTGACGATGGCGGGCGGAGTGGCGGTGCTGCTAGTGTGGGCCGGAATTATTGAATCGTTCTTTTCGCAATATCACGAGCCGGTGGTTCCGTATGCTTTGAAGATTGGATTCGGCGTGGTGGAGATGGGAGCGTTGACGCTATTTTTGACACGGGGCGGGGCAAATGAAAGCTCTCTATAACGAAGCGCACTTGGAACTGCGAACGCCCGAGGGAATGGAGTTCACGCTGCCCCTGGCGGGGCCGGTGTCGCGGATGCTGGCGTTGTGGATCGACCTCGCGGTGGTGATGGTGGCGGGGATGGTAATCGAGAAGTTAATGGGCGTAGTGGCGGCGTTCAGCGCGGACGCGGCGCAGGGATTGACGACGATTTTGTACTTCGTGGTGACGATGCTCTACAGCATTTTGGCGGAGTGGCTGGGGCAAGGACAAACCGTTGGCAAGCGGCTGCTGAGGATTCGCGTGATGGACCGTGACGGGTTGCCGATACATGTGTCGCAGATTGTGGTGCGGAACCTGTTGCGGCCCGTGGATATGCTGCCGGCGTTCTATCTATTGGGCGGGCTGGTGGCATTGGCGTCGCGGCGCGGGCAGCGAGTAGGGGACTTAGCGGCGAATACGGTAGTGGTGCGGACGCGGCAGTTAGAACCGCCGGATTGGCGGAAGTTACTGGCGGGCAAGTTCAATTCGATGCTGGAGCATCCGCACTTAGCGGCAAGGCTGCGGCAACGCGTAGCTCCGGAGTTAGCGGGCGTGGCACTGGATGCGTTGGTGCGGCGGGACCAGTTGGACGACGCCGCCAGAGTGGAGTTATTCCGGGAGCTGGCGGACCGGTTTAGGGGACTGGTCGAGTTTCCAGCGGAGGGGGTGGAAGCGCTTTCCGATGAACAGTACGTGCGGAATACGGTGGAGATTTTGTTCCGGAGCCGGTGAGTACTTAGCCAATGCGCTTGCGGAAGAACGAGGCCAGCAGCGCACCGGAGGCGTTTTGAACCGTTCCGAAAACCACACCGGCGAGCGCGGCGGGACCGCTGCGCAGAACATCGTAAGCCAAACCGGTCGCCAAACCGGCGTTGCGAATACCGACCTGCATCGCCATGGTGGCGGCATCGCGTTTATTGCAACCGCTAAGGCGCGCGCCGGTGTAACCGACGCCGTATCCGATGAAATTGTGCAGCAGTTCGACGACGATGAGAGTTAGTCCGATGGACAGAAGCGCTTGGCGGGAGTTGGCGGTGATGATGGCGTTGACCATACAGGTTGCGGTGATCACAAGGCGGGGAAGCCAGTGATCGACCAGGCCTTTCCGGCGGCGGAGCAGTCGCTCGCAAATCAGCCCGGCGATAACGGGGACGACAACGATCCGGAGGATGGACGCGGCCAGCGCGCCGAATTCCAGAGGGACATCGCGGTGGACAAGCAGGCGCATCAGGGTGGGCGTAGCGAGTGGCGCGAGGAGGGTGGAGATAGTCGTCATAGCGACGGAAAGCGCCATGTTACCGCCAGCGAAGAAGGTCATGACATTGGACGAGTTACCTGCGCAGACAGAGCCGACCAGCACCACACCGGCGCCAACTTCGGGAGGCAGTTGAAACAGGCCCGCCAGCCCCGCCGCGACGAAGGGCATTACCAGATACTGGAGCCCTATTCCTAACGCTATAGGTTTCGGCGTGACGACGACCTGCCGCAGTCCACTGAGGCTGACGCGAGTCCCCATGGCGAACATGATGACTTGCAGCAACGGCACGACCAGCGTTTTGAGTTCGAACGAGCCCCAGCGCAGGAAAGGGGACGGGAAGAGCAGCGCGAATCCGGCGCTCGCCAACAGTGCCAGGGTGAACACGATGCCGGGCGGCATCGGTTTATTCGACCGCGCGCCGGGCGGAGGCATTTTCCAGGACCCGGTATCGTTCATTGGCGCGGATGAGGTGGTCGACCATAGCGCGCTCGGCTTCCACGGCGTCATGGGCGGCGATGGCGTTCAGAAGCCGCTCGTGTTCGGCGAGGGTTATGAACTCGGAGCCGGGGAGACGAAGCAGTTCCCGGCGGAAATTGAAGAGCCAGTCGAGCATGGCTTCGCTTAAGATGACGCACACGGTATTGCCGGTGATGGCGGCAATGGCGGTGTGGAAAGCCATGTCGCCCTTCACAAATTCGGGAACATCGGCGAGCGACGCGCGTTGGCTTTCCAGAACCTGTTCGAGGTGGAGGATGTCGGTGGCGGTGGCGTTCTGAGCGGCTGTCTTCACCATGCCAACTTCAAAAAGAATCCGTGCTTCCTTGAGGTGTTCCAGTGTGACGGGAGAGGTCTGGAGGAGATGCAGCATCGTCTGACCGATGCGGTCAAACATGTTTCGGGTATCCGGAACGGCGACGCGGGCGCGTTCGCCGTGGTTGATTTCGATCAAACCGGCAGTGCCGAGCGACTGTAATGCTTCGCGGACGGCGGGGCGGCCAACGGCGAAGCGATCCATTAGATCGCGTTCCGAGGGGAGCCGGTCGCCGGGTTGAAACTCGCCACCGCGGATCATGGTGAGCAAACGGTCCCGGACTTCATCGGCAAGTTTTCGACGAATAATGGGTTGAGAGTTTATGATAACCGGTACCCTTATAACATAAGTATACCATTTATCCCCGCCCCCGAAAACGCTCAATCTCCCGCCGATTCCGCTTTGACGGCCTTCCCTCTGTCCATCCTTCAGCCTGTGCCGACTGCTTCCGCTCAGCCGCCGCCTTTATCCGCAACTCCCGGCTGGCCTCCGTCTCCCGGAAGAGCGTCTGCGCCACCGCCATCGGTCCGCGCATGTCGCTCAGCAGAAGTACCTCCACTTGAAACACCCCGCTGTCGTTCTTGATTTGCAGCATGTCTCCCCCGCGGACTTCGCGCCCGGGTTTCGCGGTATGGCCGTTGGAGTCGATCCGGTTCAAGTCACAGGCCTTCGCCGCCAACGCTCGCGTTCTGAAAAACCGCGCTGCCCAAAGCCACTTGTCGATTCGTAACCGCGGTCCGCTATTCAATGCGAATCCCCATTAATAGTGCGAGACTCATTGCCTGCGCCGGGTCCACCAAAGCTCCCCGCAAGCCCTCAAGACCAATATGCAGCCCCTCGATCATCGACCCTCGCAAGTCCGCATCATACAGCTTCGCCTGGCCCATCTCCACGTTCCGCATGTTGCAACGCCGAAACACCGCACCAGTGAAATCGGTGTCCTGGAAATCCGATTCCTCGAAATTGCACGAGTCGAACTCGGCGGCTTTGAAGCGGGAGGCACGAAACTGGCAATACCGTTGATCGCCCTCCCGGATCAGCACGTCCCGCGCGTCGACATCTCCGCCGCTCAGCCCCGTCATCCGGCAATCGATAAATTCAACCCGCGTCATTGTCAATCCCCGCGCTCGCAGATTCGCCAGTTCGCAACCGATCAACCGGACATCCTTCAAGACAATTGAGCCAAAACTGTTTTCTCCCAGATTCACCCGCTCCAGGACGGACGCCTCCACGCGCAATGATCCAACCGGTCGTCCCCTCATGTCGAATCCCGTAATCCATTGGTCAGCAATCGCGATGTCCTGGCCGTCAGCCAAGCCAGCCGCGACCGTCAAATCGGAAGGGATCTCCGGCTCTCGCCGCGAGAATACAAATTTCTTAGCCGCCCTCATCATTTCTGTTCAGTCACACGCACCAGCCGCAACTCTTTCCGCATCCACTCATGCATGCCCGCCGCGTCCTCGTATTTCAAAATGGGAAACCCTTCAAAGATTTTCAGCAACTCATTGGTGTCGCACTCAAATGGCGCGCCCGTTTTCTCTTTGTGCGTGCATTCGACCACGACGATCCCGCCCGCCTTCAGCGCCTCGCGCACCCGATACACACTCCGCTTTTCGATCGGGTACAGGATCCCAATCAAGTCCCATTGCTCAACGCCAAAGTCAAACTCCTCATCCGCGGCAAGAACAGTCCGTATCTTCACGCCAGCCGCGGCGGCCCGCTTGTTCGCCTCGGCAAGTCCCGCCTTCGAAACGTCGAACCCCGTAACGTCCCAACCCTGCCGCGCGAGATAGATCGAGTTCCGCCCTTGTCCCATGCCCACATCCAGCGCTTTGCCGGGCCGCCGGTTCTCGACCGCCTCCACCAGCACGGCGATTGGCGTTGTCTGGAATTTCGGCGTTCCCGCGTACGCCGGATCGTAGCGCGCGGCCTCGTCGCGCGATTCAATAATGCGGAGCGTCTTCGCCACATCGCCTACGCCCGCCGCCGTCAGCGTTGCCGCATACTTTTCCGTCGCGGCCTCCCAGCTCAAACCAGCATTCTCCGGAACTTTTCGCCAACTCAAGAATTCAGTGTAGGCGGCCGCCCCATTGATTTGACCGGAGCAGATACCGGCGAATAACAACGCGAAAGGAAGCACCGGCAGCCGCATAGCCTGCAATATACCAGACGACCGCCGTGCTCCCCAATCCGCGCTACTTAGCCGCGGGCCAACTGCTCAACTCGGGCCGGTATCGATACAGATTCATCTCGCTAAAGTTCACAACTGCGTCCCGCCTTCCGGCCCAGGCTTTGTATTTCGCCTCGCCCATCGCCTTGCGCCCCGCGCTTTCGTCGAGTTCAGTCAACGCCTGCACGCCTGTCCCGGACATGAACTCCGTTGAGGCCCCGCCCAGCCGCGTCTGCGAAATGATATAGGCCTTCACGCCGCTAGGCTTCAACCCGTTGTTCACCCACTCCTTGACCAACGCGCGAAACTCCTCCGCATGTCCCGGTTTCACCACCGTCCTTACTGTCCGGATGAACGGCGGAATCTGCGCCGGCCGCGGCATGCTCAGGTCCGCGTCCCGCTCCGCGACGCGAGTTTCCCGGTCGTCGACAGCGGCGAACATGCGCGTGTTCAGCGCCATGTATTCCGCTTCGTGATTGTTCTTGAACGCCGCTGCGCGATTGCTCACCGCCTGCGACATCTTCTCGTAGTAGCGAACCACCATGAACCGCTCCGGCCCGGTCAGCGACTGGAACACGAGGGTCGGTGCGTCCACGTTGGCCTTCTTATACAGCGCGTTCAGATCCTTCAGCGCGGATTGCCAATCCGCTATCCGGTCCCGTTTCACGGCGTAGATCCGCACATGTTGAATGTTGCGATCCTGCGCGGCCGCGTTGCCCAGCAGGGAAATTGCGAGTACAGCACAAGCAAGTAGTGTCTTCATTTCCTTTTCCTTTTCCTTTTGCCGAAGAGTGTTCGGTCCGCCTGTAAGCGCACAAACGATCCAATCGGGGCCATGGAAACGAAATGCGCGTGGGCGTACTCTATAGAATGTGATGACCCGACGAACATGGTTAACGATTGCAGCGGCCGCGCCGCTCCTGCCGGCCCAGAGTGAGGGCGCCGCCCGCAAAGCGGCGGAAAAATGGCTCGCGCTTATCGATCAGGGCAATTACAAAGACGCTTATAAACAGGGAAGCCGGCATGGTCAAGATCACGCCACATTTGAGGAATGGGAACCGCAGGTTCGTGCGATGCGCGATGGAGTTGGCGCAATGCAACAACGCAACTTCACTTCCGCGAAGGCTACCAAGAGCATGGCCGGCGCGCCGGATGGCGATTACATGGTGCTGGAATTCGCCTCCGCATTCGCCAAGAAGGCGAAGGCGTCGGAGTCGGTAATGATGAGCCGCGAAGGCGGAACGTGGAAGGGCTGCGGCTACTTCATCAACTAGCTCATGTAGGACCCGGCGATATAGCTCTGCAAATGGTCTATTGTGTTCTCCTGCTCGGCGATCACTTCTTTAACCAGATCCCCGATCGACAACACGCCCACCACCATTTCATCGTCCAGCACCGGCAAGTGCCGCACACGCCGTTCCGTCATAACCCGCAGACAATGACCGACACTATCGGCCGGCTGCACCGTCACCAAACCAGTTGACATGATCTCGCCCGCTAATGTTTCTCGGGAGGACCGGCCCGCCAGGATAACTTTTCGCGTATAGTCGCGCTCCGAGAGGATGCCGACTAACAGGCCATTTTCGAGAACGACGAGAGCGCCGATCCCTTTCTCCGCCATCTCTTCAATCGCCGAATAGACGGACGCGTCCGGTGCGATGGAAAAGACCCGGCGGCCCTTCCGGTCAAGCAACGTTCCAACGGATACAGTTGAGCCTTTCATCGTGAATCCTCCTTGGTGCCCCCGACTATATAACAACCATGACCCGCAATGGCTGAGAATTCGCGACGAACGCTAAAAGTTAATCTTCGCCGCCACCTGTCCGACGCGGGGGAGCCCCTGCGTGGCGGTGATTCGCCCGAATTGTCCGCTGCCCAGCGCGGTATTCGGCAAAGCAAATTGCGGCGTATTGAAGACGTTGAAATATTCGAAGCGAAGCTGCACGCTAACGCGCTCCGTTATGCGCGTGTTCTTGATCAACGAGAGGTCCTGGTTCGCGGCGCTCGGTCCGCGCACATCGGGCAACGTGCGGCCTGTGTTGCCGAGCGTGAATGAGGCTGGCTGCAGGAACTGTCTGGTATCGAACCAGCGCTCAATCGATTCGCCACGGGTCCGCGAGGCGTCAATCGAGGCGCTGATTCCGGTGCTGTTGGGACGGTTGCCGCCGCCCGGAATGGTTGCCGTAACCACCAACGGCACGCCGCCACGATAGGAAGTGATCCCGTTAATCTGCCAACCGCCCGCCAATGCGGCGGCGAAGCCTTTGGCGGCGCTGAACATCGCCTTCCCCGGACCAAACGGCAACTCCCAAACATAGCTGAAAACCAGGTTTCGGGACACGTCGAGTTCCGATAATCCGCGCTCCTGCCGCAGATCGTACCAACTCTGCGTGCCCGCTACGTTGGCTCCCCCGCCGATCGCCGCCACCTGATTATTCGCATCCGTAATCAGCTTGGCGAACGTTCCGGCAAAGAGCATGCTGAATCCCTTCGAGAAACGCTTGTCGACTTTGATCTGCATCGAATGGTAGATGCTATTGGCGTTGGTCATGTTGACGACGTTGACGCCCGTATATTGAGGGTACGGCAGCAGTAATTGGCGCCGCGCCACGGTTCGTTGCGCCAATGCGCCCGTCGTAATGGAACCGAAAAATGGATTCGTCACCAGTTGATTCAATCCTGTCCCCAGCGAAAGATACTGCGGGTCGAGTTCGTTGATCTGCCGGTTGCGGAAAGCAAGGTGAACGCCCCGGCTGCCCGCGTAGGCCACGTCAACCAGAATCTGACCGGGCAGTTCCCGCTGCACGTCAAAGTTCCACTGATACGTTTCCGGCATCCGCTGGCGGAAGTCCCATACGGCGGGCGCTTGACCGAGGAACGTCGAACCGCCCAGCGCATTGCCGGTGGGCCGAATGATGCCATCGGGAAACGGATTGGCGAGCGGGTTGAACGGCGTGAGACCGCCATCCAGCGTGCCCACCAAAGGGGTGGAAGCGGAGTATCCCGAGTTGGAGGCGAACGCCGTCGCCGCATTCGACGTTTCCGCCGGAGCGAAGAAGACGCCCGCGCCAAAACGGACAACCGTCTTTGGCAGCACGGACCAGGCAAAGCCCAGGCGCGGCGCGAAGTTCAGCCGATCCCAATTCCAAACATGACGGGACCCCGGCGAGGCGAACTCCAACGCGCCGTTCAAATTGGGAAACTGGCTGTTGCGGACCGGCGACGCCGCGTCGGTGTTGAAGAAGTTGATTGCGTTGTAGCGCTCTGTAAATGGCGACTCCGTCTCGTAGCGCAGCCCGATATTCATCGTCAGCTTCGCGGTCAACCGAATATCATCCTGCACATAGGCGCCGGAATAAAGATTCTGCAGCGACATTCCGGAAATGAAGGGCGCCGAGCCGCCTGCGGGAATCCCTAACAGGAGCGAAGCGGGCCCGCTGCCGGCATTGTCATTGAAGACCAATGGATTCGGGCCCCGCGTGAATACCCGCGTGAAATTATAGGTTCCGTTCCCGCCGCCGATCAACAGGAAATTGATTCGCTGCAGCCGTCCCTCGGCGCCGGCCTTGATCGTGTGCTTCCCCGCCACTTTCGTCCATGACCCGATCAGGCTCTGCGTGTAGTTGCCGCTAATGAAATAACTTTGGCCGCCCAGGTTGCCGTATTGCTCAACCGTTATCGCGGGAAATACCGGGATTTGGAATTGACGGACCAGCGAGTCCGGCATGCCCAGCGTCCGCGAGTCAAACCCAAAACTGCGCGTCTGGCGTGTCTGATACCAACGGGCAAAGCCGTACTTGATATTGAACACGGAGGAAGGCGTGGAGTTCACCACGTTGTCGAACGCGAAGGTGGTCTGGCGAAACGGCGTAGTGCCAACCGCGCCGGGGTCCGGCGTGGCAACGTTTCCATAGCTGTCCGGCTGGGTCAGGCTGGTCTTGCTGGTCGCAAAGCGGCCGAAGGTGCGGTACACGCTGGAAAAATTGTGATCGATGCGGCCGCTGATCTGATCTCCGTCGATGCTCCGGCCCGCGTTATTGACGTAGTTATTGAACTGGGTGAACGGATCGCCGGCTATATTTGGTTGCGGGTAATAGTCCATCAGTTTTCGGGCAATCGGGTCGATCCGATTCGCCGGCAGGACGTTTCCCGCGAACGGCGTGCGAATGGACTGGGCGGGCTGTGCGGGATTCGGGACCGTGGTCAGCGGATCGTAGATCACCACCGGCCCGCCAGTCTGCGTTCGTGTCTCCGTGAAGTTGCCCTGCCGCTGGAGGGCCGTTGGCACGGCGGTGCGGAAGACGTCGCCGCGCCGCCAGCGAGTGGCCTGGTAATCGGTGAAAAAGAACGTCCGGTTGCGCCCGCTATAGAGGCGGCCCAGAGTGAGCGGAGCGCCCACCGCGCCTCCGTATTGATTCATGCGGAACGCGGGAATTTCCCGCCCGGCGGTCTTGTTGAAAAACTCATTGGCGTCGAAGACGTTGTTCCGCATATACTCGTAGACCGAGCCATGCCATTCGTTCGTTCCGGAGCGGGTGGACACATTGACCACGCCCCCGCTGAACCGCCCCCATTCAGCCGACAAATTGTTGCTCTGCACCTTGAATTCCTGTGTCGCTTCAATCGATGGAATCGTCGTGATGGTGTTGAACTGGCCGGTGGTGCTGGGGACGCCATCGATCTGCACCTCATTGCTCATTTGGCGTCCGCCATTGATGGAGAAATTGGTGTCGAAGTTCGTGTTCACCGGGATGTCGCCGAACTGACCGGCGCTTGATGGGGAGGTGAGAATTCCGGGCGTCAGCGTCACCAGTCGAAACGCGCTCCGCCCGTTCAGCGGTAGGTTCTGAATCTTACGGTTGTCCACGATCTGGCCGAGCGCGGACGACTCGTGTTCCAGCAAAGGCGCGGCGTCCGTCACCTGCACTTCCTGTGTCAACGCGCCCACCACGAGTTCGATATCGATGCGCGCCGCCTGGTCAACCGCGAGCACAATCCCAGTCCGCGCGGCTGGGCGGAACCCCTCTTTTGACGTCGTGAGACGGTAATTCCCCGGCGGCAATGAGGGGAACGCATAGGCGCCCGTCTCGGTGCTTTTGCCGCGGCGGGAGATACCGGTTTCAACGTTTTCTACAGACAACTCAGCTCCGGCAACCGCGGCGCCGGAGGGATCTGTCACGCGGCCTACAATTTGGCCGGATGTCCCTTGTGGCCAGAGGGCAAAGAGGCCGGAAAGGCCGAATAGAATGGCGGAAATCTTAGTATGGCGGCTCACGCGCTCCACAGTATCAAATCCGCTAGCATTCGTCTCACAATCTGTGGAAAAGAGGTGCCAGGCACCTCTTTTCCACAGGCTGGTGATAAACTGCCTTTCAATGAAACTCCTGTTGCTGCTCGCGGCCATCGCATGCGAAATGAACGCCCAAAGTTGGAAAACACTTTTCGACGGCAAATCCCTTAACGGCTGGGAAGCCCGCGCCACCTTCGCCCCGCCCGGTACCGGCGATTGGAAAGTCGAGAAGGGCGCGATCCTCTGCGGCGGCGCCACGCCCGGTTGGCTCGCCACCAATGCCACTTACAAGAATTTCCAGCTTCAAGTCGAGTTCCGCGGCCCCGCCACGGTCAACAGCGGTGTTTTTCTCCGCTCCCAGAAGGCGGGCGAGCCCCATGTAACCGGCTATGAACTCCAAATTTGGGATATGCAGCCCGCTGGTTACTTAACCGGCAGCCTGGTCGGCTCCGTTAAAGCCCAGCCGGCGAAGATCAAGCCAGACCAGTGGAACCAGTTCGACATCACCGCGAAAGGCGGCCATTTCCTCGTAAAACTCAACGGCCAGACCATTCTTGACGCCAAAGATTCGAAGCACGCCGAAGGCGTCATCGGTTTTCAGTGCCAGGCCAAGCAACATATCGAATTCCGGAACATTCGGATCAAAGCCGAGAAGTGAACACGCGGCCCCCATACTTCTTCAATAAACCAGCCGCCGCCGCCACCCCCATCACGCGGACCGCCGTCGTCAATCCATCCGCGGTCATCCCGTTCCTCGCAACCACCGAAACCTCCAACACATCGGTTAATGCTTCCCCATTCCGAGGGTCCAGGATGTGCGAGTACCGCTTTCCGTCGCGTTCGAAAAACTGATGCGTATCTCCCGATGTCGATGCGGCTGACCGCCGCAAAATCACTCGGAAACCATTAACTCCCACCGTCCACCCCTTCACTCCGGGCGGCGCATCCCCGCAGACGATATCTCCGCTCGCCGCTACCAACGCTCGCGTGATTCCCATGCCCCGCAAAACGCGCAACATCTCATCCCCGGCGTACCCCTTACCCACCGCCCCCAAATCCAACCGCATGCCGGCGCGCCCCAACCTTACCCGCCCGTTTTCAAGGTATAACTGCCGCCAGTCAACCAACGCCCGCGACGCCGCCGTGAATGGCGCCCGCGCCCGCCACAGCCGCGATAATGGACCCACCGTCACATCAAACGCCCCGCCCGACGCCTCGCTCAATCCCCGCGCGAACCGCAATACCGTATATAGTTCAGGGCTCACCATCCTGGGCGTCTCGTCCAACGAATTCAATTCACTTCCCGCCTCATAATCGGACAGAATCCGGTTCAACGCCGCCGCCCGCCCAAACGACCGCGCAAATCCAAGCTGTGCTTCCGCTGAAGTACGCGCCCACAACGTCACCCCAAACAGCGTCCCCATATGAGGCTCCACCGCTTCAAATCGCTCTAACTTACTCCCGCTCAACGCCGTTGTTCCAATACCGGAACATCTCCGCCGCCCCCGGCGTTTTAAGCGGCCGCACCAGGCGGAATCCCTGAAATTGCGCGTCCGTCAAATACCAGATACTTTTCGGCAACTGCGGATCCTGCATCTTCCACGAAGCGTCTGATCCCAACCGCGCCCCGCAACGCAACCGCGACGCGTCGTCGCTCCACCCGCCGCCCTTGGAAACATGCGGATACGGCGTCGAAGACGGCACATACCCCGCCGCCGGCAAAGGCTTTGCAAACGCCTTCGGGTCGTACTGATCCACGGTCCACTCCGCCACATTCCCCAACAGGTCATACAGCCCAAACGCGTTCGGCTTCTTCTTGCCCGTCAACTGATACTTCTCCATCGAGTTCCCGGCATGCCAGGCATTCTCGTCCAAATTTCCCGAATCCGTCTTCCCCGCACGGCACGCATATTCCCACTCCGCTTCGGTCGGCAGCCGGTAGAAGTGGCCTGTCTTCGCCGACAGCCACTGCGCGTACTTATTCGCCGCATGTTGCGTCATGCTGATCGCTGGAAACCCATTGATCCCCATCCCGAAACTCATCTCAACGTAAGGCTTTGTCGGCCGGCTAATGGCATCCAAAGACGGATCCGCGCCCAGCGCCTCATTCGCCAGATTCTGGAACATGAAGAACCGGTACTCATCCCACGTCACTTCATATTTCCCCATCCAGAACGACTCAATTCTCAGCTTCCGTTGCGGCCCCTCATCCGCCGACCGCCCCTTCTCTCCCTCCGCCGTGCCCATCACAAATTCGCCTCCGGAAATAGGAACCATCTCGTAGCTCACCACGGTATTCGGAATTGTATTCTTATAAGAAACGAACCCATCCGCTTTTCCGATCCGCGCCGCAATCTCCCGCGCCAATTCCGCGTCGTCTTTCGCCTTGACCGCTGCCTTGCCAATCTCCAAATTCGCCGGCCAAGGCGCCCCAGCCGCCAGCCATTGCCGCACCAGAACACGTTCCGCCAAAGGTACTTGAGGCCCGCCCGGCGGCATCGCCAGCGGCTGGCCCGGCACCGTCTCCATCGTCCGCAACAGCGGGCTCTTCTCCGGATCCCCCGTCATGATCGCTCGCGCCGCGTTGGCCCGCGTGTTGAGCTTCAGCCCGCCCAATCCCCGTTCCCCGCCATGGCACCCCGTGCAATGCTTCTCCAGTATCGGCCGCACCTGCTTCACAAAGTCGGCCTGCCCAAAGGCGGCCCCGGCGCACATGGCAAGATACAGCGGTAGGCGCATGATGGTACCTTCAGGATAATTCATGCTGCGCCGAAACTTCCTGCCGTTGTTGTTTCAAAACCTGCCCAATATCCGCATCGACGTCACCCTCGTCAACCTTCCTTTCTCCGTCCGCGACACCCGTGGCCAGTTGGTGCTCAACCTGACCAGGGACGACATCGAAGTCCTAGAAGACGGCGTCCCTCAAATCATCAAGCACTTTTCCCAAGGCGGCGCCAGTACACTGTCCCTGGGCCTGATCGCCGACGTCTCCGGCAGCCAGAAAGACTTCCTCAAAGATCACCGCCGCGACCTCCGCGATTTCCTGAAGAACGTCGTCCAAACCCGCGATCGGGCCTTCCTCGTCTGTTTCGGCAACAACCTTCGGCTGGTCTCTCCTTTGACCGGTGAAATGGACCAAATCGCTACCCGGCTCCAGCAGTTTCAGAAGGCGGATCATTACGAAGGTTTCCCCATTGTCGGACCCCGCGAGTACCGCATCTCCGGAACGGCTTTTTACGACGCGATCATCCATTCCACCGAAGAAATTCTGGCCCAAGCCGATAGTGGCCGCCGCGCCCTCGTCGTCTTTTCCGACGGCGAAGATAACGCGAGCGCCCGTCATTTGCTCGACGCCATTGAGACCGCCCAGCGGGCTGGCGTTGTCGTCTTCTGCGTTCGCTATACCGAACTGAAGAATGGAAGATGGAACGCGCGCAACAAGTACGGGCGCGCCGTGATGGAGCGGATCGCCAAGGAGACCGGTGGCCTCGACCTGGACGCGACGGATTCGAATGATCTCAAAGCCCAATTCCGCCAGATCTCCCAGATGCTCAGGGCGTCGTACGACTTAGGCTATAGTTCGTCCAATACGCCTGACGGTTCGTTCCGCAAAATCCAACTCCGCGCCAAGCGCGCAGGCCTTATCTTTCGTCACAAAACCGGCTACTTCGCCCGGGAGAACTAGCTATCATTCTTATGTGATCCGCCGATTCTACGTCCATAACTTCCGGTGCCTGGAAAATTTCGAGCTTCCAATCGCCAGGCAAAGCTCTGTCCTGCTGATCGGAGATAACGGCTCCGGTAAATCGACCGTTCGCGAATCGATCAAGATCCTGCAGATGATTGCCAGGGGAGAGAACAAAGTCGATAATCTCGTGAAGCCGAAAGACTTCGCGGGGGGGCGCAAAGAGGTCCCAATTCGATTTGAAATCGAAGTAGAACTAGGGGAGAAGATTTACGAGTACATTGTCGCGTTTGAACTCCCCAGCGGAAACAAAGAACTGAGCGTCACACAAGAGAGATTAACGTGCGAAGGCCTCCCGATTTACAGCCGCAACCGTGTCCCAAAGACTTGGTTGAAGCCCTATGGCGTCCAAAACGCCGATCCAACATTCGCTATCGACTGGCACTTAGTGGCATTACCTCTCGTTCTAGAAAAATCGCCGGACGATCCTCTCCTTATCTTTCGGCAGTGGCTTTCGCGCGCGCTCGTACTGAATCCGATCCCCGATGTCATATACGGCGATGCGGATAGCGAAACGCTCCAGCCAAGCTCTTCGCTCGTGGAGCTTGGCGACTGGTTCTCGGGTATCCTCTCGCTAGTTCCTGCCGCGTACGCTTCAATGGCCACATATCTGAAACAGGTAATGCCGGACTTCCGGGAGATTAGAAAGATCGTAAATGACCGAGGGGAGCGAATGCTCGAGGTCCGTTTCGCTGTTGAAAAGGCCACAGTGAGCATCCCCTTCAAAGATCTGTCCGACGGCGAGAAGTCGTTCATAATATGTGCCCTCGTACTCGCGGCGAACGATGCCTACGGTCCGTTGCTTTGTTTCTGGGATGAGCCTGATAAATTCCTCGCACTGCCGGAAGTAGGGCATTTCATAATCGCGCTCCGCAAGTGCTTCAACCAAGGCGGCCAATTTATCGCGACGTCGCACAATCCCGAGGCTATTCGTCGCTTCTCCCCGGAAAACACCCTCCTGCTTCATCGCAAGAGTCACTTAGAACCCACAATTGTCAGGCGCCTGGAAGACCTAGAGATAAACGGGGATCTCGTCAACGCGCTGATTCGGGGAGCCGTAGAACCATGAGCGTCAGCAAGTACGTCGACCACCTTCTGGTCCTCCCGGAAGATGACGCAAATACGAAGGTGCTTAACGGCTTCGTTCTGCACGATACCATAAACAGCAGACTCGTCCATGTACTTCCTGAGGCGGGCGGTTGGCGTCACGTACTGGATGAATTTGAAGAAATTCATGTCAAGGAACTTAGAATTTACCCGAGACGACGAATGCTGCTCCTGATCGACTTCGACGAGAAGGAGAATAGGCGTCAAGAAGCCGAAGCGAGAATTCCCACAGACGTTCAACAAAGAGTTTTTCTGATCGGTACTTGGTCGGAACCCGAAAAGTTGAAGACTGCCTTAGGGCGCTCATTGGAAGAAATTGGACGGGCCCTGGCCGAAGACTGCTATTGCAACACGACAACCACTTGGTCCCATCCGCTGCTCCAACACAACACCGGCGAACTCACCCGCCTGCGCGAGCAAGTCCATCCATTCCTATTCAACTAACCAATTGTGAGATTCGAGCCCCGGCGCGGTGGAAGTTGATTGCCGGTGGCTTGAAACCGGCAAAAAAGCCAGCGCCAATAGCGCCAAAACGCTCACGCCCCGCGTGCCCCATCCCTCCCATCCACCGCTATAGACCAGTTCCAACTCCCCCGCGCCGCCGGGCGTCGCCACCAACTGGCCCAATCCATCCGCCTGCGTGGGAACGGCGGTTCCATTCAAATACGCCTTCCAGCCCTTGTGCCAGTTCATATGCACCAGCACCTTGTCGCCCGGCCGCCATGCGCCGCGAACCAGACCGCGGCTATTTGAAAGCCACTCCATTCGCAACTCCGGCGCGGCCGGGTCTTCTATGGCGGCCACATAGGGTTCCAGTGCCACAAGCGCCGGAATCGAATGCACTATCGTCCGCCGCGCCCGCGGAATTTGATAGAGCCTCGTATCGCGGTCCTCCCATAGCACGGGCAAATGCCCGGCCAATACATCCTTCGCGAATGGCTTCCAGAATTCCGGGCTTTGCCGGCCCGGAATCAGCACGCCGTCCACGCCCACCGCTTGCATCCAGACGACGAACTTTTCCCACGAGGCTTCTCCCGTCAACTCCAGCGACAGGCGCTGCTGTACCGTGTTCGGAGTGGTGGCATAGGAGCCGCCGGAATACTGCCGCACGTCGCCAAACGCATTCATCCAGTGGGCCAGCGAACCGGCCGTGAAAACCGTTCCCCGCGCGATTTGCGCCGCCCGGTACTCGATGGATTCCTCCGGCGCGACTTGCTTAAGCGCATCCCGGCTGAACTTCCGGTGGCGCACCGTTTGTTGCCACGCCATGGCAATTCCCAATACGGCCAACCCCGCCAGCAGCCATCGCGGACGGCCCGCAAGCAAGCGTTCCGCGCCGAAAACCGCGAGCAATACCAGTGCCAGTTCCGCCTCCGATTGGTAGCGCCCAGGCTGCTGCAACAGGACGACGTTCCACTGGTAATAGACCACGGGAATCGCCGCTGTCACCCAAACCAGCAGTGCCGCGAACCGCCGGACCGGCGCCCATCCCCGCGTCAACCACGACACTAGCCCCAATCCGGTGCCGACCGCCAGCAGCCCCACCCACGAACCCGCTGTCCACACGCTCTCCGGCGCCAACTCGCCATTCGCGCGCAACACGCCGAGCATGTATGGCGGATAGAACGGAGATACAATTAAATACCCAAAAACGCCGGAAAACGCCACCATTCGCCAGTTGCCCGAAACCAACATCCAGCACAGCCCGAACAGTGCTGCGCCCGTTACTCCGAACGGATTCGCCAAAGCGGCCAAGGCGATCGCCGCTACCGCCGCACGCCGCCATCCGCGCGCCCATGCCGCCACCGCCAGACAGACCAGCGCCAGCGCCAATTGATGAGGCGCTTCGTCCCAAATCAGCGTCACGTACAGTCGGCGCGGCTCCAGAAACCGCGCCGGCTCCACGGGCGAACACAACGAATAAACGACACCCGCAACAAAGCCCCACCCCGGCTTTCCCGAAAGCTGCCAGGCCATAAGAAAAAGAGCCGCGGGGCCGATGGCGAATATTCCCGCCATCACCGCATATGTTCCCAGGCGCCATCCCAGCCAAGGCACGAGCGGCGCGTACGTCAATTCCGCCGGCATCCCGCCCGCCCAAAAGGGTACCCATTGCGGCAGCAGCCAACTGTCACCCATCACGCGTCCCAATGCCATCCAGTAGCCGTGCATGGAATGCGTGGCGCCGGTAAACGTCAGGAAAAATACGTGCCGCACCAAATAGGCGTTCAGCCATACCAGCCCGATGCCATAGGCCCAGGGCAGCGCGGCGCGCAGTGGAACGAACACGTTATACAGGGTAGCTCTACTTCGTATACTTCTCCATCCACCCCAAAATATGCTCAATCTTTGCTACACGATGCGACGGAAACGCCCCGCGAATCCCATGAGGCTCCTTCGGCACGCGCACCAAAACGGAATCCACCTTCCGGGCCTTCAATGCAAAGTAGAACTCCTCGCTCTGCCCGATCGGCGTTCGCCAATCCTCCTCGCCCGTCAACACCATCGTCGGCGTCGTCACTTTATGCGCGAAAAACACCGGGGAATGCGCTATATATTGCTGCGGATTCTCCCACGGCGCCGCCTTCATCCACCGCATCATCGTCAGCCCAATATCGCTCGACCCCGTCTGCGTGATCCAATTCGTCACCGGATACTGCGACACGGCCGCCGCGAATCGCGCCGTCTGTGTCACCGTCCAAGCAGTCAACAATCCGCCGCCGCTGCCGCCCGTCACGCACAGCTTCTTCGGGTCAACGAAGCCTTTCGCAATCACGGCGTCCACGCCGGTCATCAGGTCTTTGTAATCGTCCCCCGGATAGTTACCGTGAATGACATTCCCAAACTCCTCCCCATACCCGGTGGAGCCGCGCGGATTAGAATAAAACACCACAAAACCGCGCCCGGCAAAGATCTGCATCTGATGGTTGAACTCCACGCCATACATCGCGTGCGGTCCGCCGTGAATGTCCAAAATCAGCGGATACTTCCTGGCGGCATCGAACCCCGGCGGGTAGATCAGCCAGCCTTGCATCGCCTTCCCGTCGAAGCTCTTCCAAGTGATCTCTTCCACCTTGCCGATGGCCCGCCCCGACATCAGCCCGCTATTTGAAGCCGTCAACCGTGTCATCGCCCCGCCAATCGGGAACGTGACGATATCCTTTGGCTCATTCGGCGAAGAATACGAAACCGCCACCTGCCCGTTCTTCGCCACCGAAAACGCTTCGCCCGAAGCATAGGCTGTGGCATAACGCCCGTTCCCCTTTGTCAGCGCTACCGCCGGCCCATCCAACGGCACGCGGAACAGATGCGAATGGCCGGAATCCTCCACAATTGCCAGCAACCCGCGCGAACTCTCCTCCCAGCGTGGCGACCCCACACTCCGGTCCAACTCCCTGGCCAACTGCCGCAGCCCTGTCCCATCGGCATTCATCACATACAAATTCGTGTTGTGCGAGGAAAACCCTTTGTCCGCGAAGCCTGTGAACGCGATATACCGGCCATCGGGAGAGACCACCGGATTCGTCTCCGTTCCGTCTACTTTCGTCAGTTGAACCGGCTTCCCGCCATCAAGCGGAATCCGCCATATATCGTCTCCATACAGCGTCGTGTCGGCATCGGGCCGCCGCGCGCCGTGCAGCACGATGCTCTTGCCGCCCGGCATCCACGCCGGTTCGCCGCCATGGTCAAAATCGCCATCGGTGAGCTGACGCGGCGCACCGCCCGTCACCGGGACCACAAACAGATGCGCAAATCCCAGCGGCCGCTGACCGATTCCGCCAATGCCGTCGGCGCGCCACTTTAGCCGCGTTTCAACGGTTGGCGGCTCCGCCCAGGTCGCGCCCTCAGGCGCCTTTGGCATCGTAATCGACCACGCCGCCTTCGCCGGCACTCGCGTCAAAAATGCCAACACATCGCCGTCCGGCGCCCAGCTCAGCGCCGACGGGGCGTTCTCCAGATCTGTGATCTTCGCCTCCGCGCCCGTATCCATCCAGCGCACGACGATCTGCGGCTTCCCGGTCCGTGTCGATAAATACGCGAGCTTTCCACCATCCGGCGACCATCTCGGCAACGAGTCCTTCCACTTCCCGCTCGTCAGCGGCCGGTGATCCTTGCCATCGGTAGAGACCATCCAAAGGTTGGAATAAAAGGTATCGGCAAAGCGGTCGGCGGTCTCCAAAATGTAGACGACGCGCCGGCCGTCGGGCGAAATTTGAGGCGTTGAAGGCGTCCGCCAGTCGAAAATCGACTCGCTTGTCAATGCCGGGGCGGCGGCTATCGGGGCTATAGCCATTAAGAAGAGGCCTATAAAACGCATGAATGAATCATAGGATGAAGTAGGAGAAAATTCGAGCCAAAATTTTACCCCTATGAAGAATGGCTCATATAAATCTTATATGCTTGAACTCATATATACACCTGGAGTGCCAGATCCCAACGGTTCGTCACATTTTTCTTTCATTTGTTTTCAATGGCTTACATCATTTTTTTATCACTCCTCGTCGGAGTGTGCTAATAATATTCTCAGGCGCACATCCGTGTCGCTGGTTGCGGGCGCGCTTTCCGAACGCCGCCAGGCAGCAAATACAGGATCTAGAGTCCATCAGTTCCTTTACCAACAGCAAGAAAGTATCTGGAGGTCAACATAATGAATATTCGTCCCCTCTACGACCGCATCGTTGTCAAGCGGCTCGAAGAAAAGGAACAGACGTCGGGAAGCATCATCATCCCCGACACTGCGAAAGAGAAGCCGCAAGAAGGCGAAGTTGTCGCCGTCGGCAAAGGGAAACGTAACGATAAGGGTGAAATCGTGCCCCTCGAACTCGAGGTCGGCAACAAAATCCTTTTCGGTAAATACTCGGGCAGCGACATCAAGGTCGATAGCAACGAGTATCTGATCATGCGCGAAGACGAAGTCCTCGCGGTGATTGCCTAACCGCAACAAGTATCAAGGAGGTTTCTAAGACTCATGCCTGCCAAACAGATTATTTACAGCGAAAATGCCCGCCAGGCGATCCTGCGCGGAGTGAATCAGTTGGCCGAAGCGGTGAAGGTCACCCTCGGACCGAAGGGCCGTAACGTGGTCCTCGAGAAGAAGTTCGGTGGTCCGACGATCACCAAAGACGGCGTTACCGTCGCCAAGGAAGTGGAACTTCGGGATCCGCTCGAGAACATGGGCGCGCAGATGGTGCGCGAAGTTGCCTCGAAGACCTCCGACGTTGCCGGTGACGGCACCACGACCGCTACGATTCTGGCGCAGGCCATCTTTCGAGAAGGCGTGAAGGCTGTCGCCGCCGGCGCCAACCCCATGGCGCTGAAGCGCGGCATCGAAAAGGCCGTTCTCCTGGTGACTGAAGAAGTCCTGAAGATGTCGACCAAAGTGGAAAGCGATGACAAGATCGCCCAGGTCGGCACCATCTCCGCCAACGGCGACGAGACCATCGGCAAGATCATTGCCGAGGCGATGCGCAAGGTTGGCAAGGACGGCGTCATCACCGTTGAAGAGTCGAAGACGATGGTCACCGAGCTGAGCACCGTTGAAGGTATGCAGTTCGACCGAGGCTATCTTTCGCCCTACTTCATCACCGATGCCGACCGCATGGAAGCCGTGATTGAGGACCCCTATATCCTCATCCACGAAAAGAAGATCAGCAACATGAAGGATCTTCTGCCGTTGCTCGAACAGATCGCCCGCGCTGGCCGCCCGCTCCTCATCATTGCCGAGGAAGTGGAAGGCGAAGCGCTTGCGACGCTGGTCGTCAACAAGCTGCGTGGTACGCTGAACGCCTGCGCCGTGAAGGCTCCTGGCTTCGGCGATCGCCGCAAGGCCATGTTGGACGATATTGCCATCCTCACCGGCGGCAAGTCGATCATGGAAGAGACCGGCATCAAGTTGGAAGGCGTTCGTCTGGAAGACCTCGGCCGCGCCAAGCGCGTCACGGTGGACAAGGACAACACGACCATCATTGACGGCGCCGGCAACGAAGTCACCATCTCCGGCCGCATCAAACAGCTCCGCGCGCAGATCGACGAGACCACTTCCGATTACGACCGCGAGAAGTTGCAGGAACGCTTGGCGAAACTCGCCGGCGGCGTCGCCATCATCAAAGTTGGCGCGGCGACCGAAACCGAGATGAAGGAAAAGAAGGCCCGTGTCGAAGACGCGCTGCACGCCACCCGCGCGGCCGTTGAAGAAGGCATCGTCCCCGGCGGCGGCATTGCGCTGCTCCGCGCGGCGCTTGCTCTCAAGGGCATGAAGATTGACGGCGACGAGCAGATTGGTGTCGACATTATCCGTCGCGCTTGCGAAGAGCCGATCCGCCAGATCTCCGGCAACGCCGGTTACGAAGGCGCGATCATCATCGAGAAGGTTCGCGGCAACAAGAACCCCAACTATGGCTTCAACGCCCAGTCCGGCGACTACGAAGATCTCGTGGCCGCTGGCGTTATCGATCCGGCCAAGGTCACTCGCTCGGCTATGCAGAATGCTTCCTCCATCAGCGCCCTGATGCTGACGACGGAAGCCATGATCTGCGAAATTCCCGAGAAGAAACCGGCTGGCGGCGGCGGTGGCGAGCACGGCCCCGGCGGCGGCCACATGGACTACTAAACCAGTCCTTGTTTTGTTTGTTGAAGCGGCCACGCTCCCGGATTGGGGGCGTGGCCGTTTTCGATTTGCTCGATTGCTACCCTCTCTCTCCGGTGGCATTGGAGAATCCCGCCTATAATTCAGCGTGCGTTACCGTCATCACCAACGACACCCACGCTTCTGGCGGTACCGCATTCCGGCCTGAGCAAGCGAAGAAGGTCGGCGAGCGTGATGCGCTATCCTGATACAGTTAATCGGTTCCTTGGCTTTGCGTTCGCATAAGTTTCAATTGGCCCTCTTTAGTCAGGTGAGCGATCTCTATGGCGACTCCAGACGTTTCTCCTGAGAGATCAGGGATGCCGCTGTTCCGTGTTGGAGGTCGGGAGGCGATCACCGAAATCTTTGGGCTCGCACTCTAGCAGCTACAGGGCTCTTCTGAGTTCGACCCGATGGCTAATGTGTTTCGACGCCCGACTCCTGGTGATCCAGGTTATGACAGACCGCTGCCTGTCCACTGTATTAAGAGGACCGGCTGCTCGTTCGAGATGTTTGAATATGAACGCTTCTTGGGGCCGGTTTGCTGGAACGCGGACGCGAAACTTGATCGGCAGCGCAAGCAATCCATCGTTAGGGCACGAGAGCTGCCAAGGATTAGTATTGGCGTGCCAAGTCGGAATGGCCAGGCGGACCGAATCGTTTATACCCTTTGGGGACGCGTAAGTGAAATTGGCCTGATGCCGCTGCCCTCCGCGCAATGTCCGATCTTGCGACACTGTACCTACCACCTTGTCAAAAATCCCTACACTACACCGTTACACCGATACTCATTTATTGATTAATAAGCACTTATTTGTTTGGCCACCCGTTTGCATGACACAGGTTGAAGGAGTTTCATTCACAATGATCATTCAAAAGGCGGTTTTACTGAGCACGGCGGCAGCGGGGCTCATGTTGTTTTCAACCGGGTGCGCGACCAAGCGCCACGTCCGGGCAGCCATCGCGCCAGTTGAAACGCGAGTGGGAGGCGTTGAGAAGCGTGCTACTCAGGCCGAGGCCGATGTGGACGCACTCGAAAAACAATTGTCCCAGACCACTGAAATCGCCAGCGGCGCCGAGCGCGAAGCCAAGTTGGCGAAAACCATGGCGACCACGGCCGATGGTAAAGCGGTCGCGGCAGGCCAACGCGCCGATGGCGCCAATGCGCTAGCCGAGAAATCGATGACGCGCATCGGCGAAGTCGAGACACAGTTTGGAAAGAGCATTGATGGCCTTTACGAGAATCTCGACAACTATCAGATGTCGCGCTCTGAAAACATCACCTTCGCCTTCAACAAGGCCGACTTGAGCAAGGAGATGAAGGAAAAGCTCGACGGCTTCGCCGGCACCGTGAAGGACCAGAAGAAGTTCGTCATTGAAGTCCAAGGTTTTGCCGACACTGTTGGCAACCCCAACTACAATCAGGATCTGAGCCAGCGCCGCGCCATGACCGTGGCCCGATACCTCTCTGCTGAACATGAAGTGCCGCTTCGCAGAATCCAGATGCTGGGCGTCGGCAGCGTAAAGCCGGTGGCCGATAACAAAACCCGCGAAGGCCGTATGCAGAACCGCCGAGTTGAGGTCAAAGTTTACACGCTCCCCGCCGACGCCAAGGCTGCCACGGCAATCGCCAAGTCACTCTAGAGAATTGGATATTTGCCGCCCCGCCCCGGAATCGCAACATTCCGGGGCATTTTTATTTCAATTCCGCCAACAGCGCCTCCGCGAAAGTCCGGCCTTTCGCCGCGAAGTTTCTTGCCTCGCCCGGGTCCTTGTCCATTGTTTCCCGCGCCTGTTGCGCGAAGGTCTTTACGCGGTTGACCATGTCCGTCTGCATCGCCGTTAACGTCCGTCCTTCCACGACCAGCAAGGCCGCGGCGCATTGCACAATCAACTGTTCGGTCTGCCGCAGTAACTTCTCTTTCTCCTCTGGCGTTCGCAGTTCACCCAACCGGTATAGTGGCGCTTCCGGCGCCGTTTCCATTTGGGGGGGCGCGGAGACTACTGGCGGGGGGGACGCCGCCGCTCGCTTCACCGGGGGCTGCTTCTTTGGCTGCACAATAATTGGCGGTCCCTCAGTCGGCGTCGACGGCAAACCCACTGTCTTTGTTGCCGCCGGTTTGAGGCCCGCCGTCGTTCCTCCAATCGCGGGGGGCGCCGGCAGGTTCTTCGACGGCGGCGCCGGCTCCAAGCTCGCGACCTGATCCGGTATCCGCGCCGGCGTCGGACCCGGTGGCGGCGGCGCCTTAGCCCGCCGGAATACTCCGCACCCCCCAAGCATCAACACCGCCGCCAGAATCACTGTCAGTCGCATTAGATTTTCTCCACGGCGGGCAACCCCTCTGCCACGGGTCTATACTCTTCTTCCGCTATCACGCCTGGCAATACTATCCGGAACATCGTTCCATGCCCTGGCTGTGATCGCATCGCCAGCGTTCCTCCCATCAGTTGCACCGCCTGGTATGCTACCGCCAACCCAATCCCGCTTCCATTCGTTTTCGTCGTAAAGTACAACTGGAATATCTTCTCCTGCGCTTCGACCGGCACGCCCGGACCTCGATCCTCGATCTCTACAGCAATCGCATCCGCCGTCGGCAACAGCCGCAAATAAAGCGTTCCGCCGTCCGGCATCGCCTCTATCCCGTTAACTACCATGTTAAGCAGCGCCTGCTTCAACAGGTCCGGGTCCGCCCACGCCTCCGAAGGCCCATCCGGAGTAAAGATCAGCAATTCAACATGATTTCGCGCCGCCTGCACTTCCACCAATTGCCCAATTTCCCGCAGCGTCTCCCCCACATCCAGCCTCGTTAGTTTGACTTCCACCGGACGCGTGAAAGTCAAGAATGTCTTCACCACGCGGTCCAACCGGGAAATCTCCCGCGCAATTACATCCACCTCGGCCTTGGCCTCGACACTATCGCCCGATAGCCGCGATCGCAGCACTTCCAGATTGATTGCAATGGCATTCAAGGGATTCTTAATTTCATGCGCCACGCCCCCTGTCAATCGGCTAATCGACGCCAGCCGTGACGACAAATCAAGATGCGAAGCCAACGCCTTTCTGGATTCCGCGTCCCGCAGCGTTACTAGCATCTGGTCCGCATTCCAATCCACGCTCAACAGAAAATTCTCTTCCTCACCGCTCTTTGATCGATGCCGCACCAGCATGTCGGTCAACGGCTTCCGGAACTGCACCGCCGTCCGGATTGACGCCCCGATCGGCGACCCATCGGGAAACAGATCCTGCACATGCATTCCCATGAGACCCGCCCGCTCCACCTGGAAAAGTCTCTCCGCCGGCCGGCCCGCCATTATCAACCGTTCATCTTCATCGAACAACAAGACTACCTCTTCCATTCGCTGCAACAACTGGTCGATCTTCCCGCGCAACTGGTCCGCGTCCTGCCTTGCCCCCCGCACCTGGCGTCCCAGCACTCCCAACTTCGATTGCAAATCCGCGAACTCCTGGCTTTCGCCGGTCTGCCGAAGCGGATCGGCGGAAAACTCGCCCGCGGCGATCTTGTCGATCGTCTCGCCAACCCGCGCCAACGGCCGCAGCGTCAGATTCGAAAAGAGCAGCGCGTATAGAATCGAAATCACGATCGCCATCACGGAAACGTATCCCACACTTTTCACTTCCGGCAAAACCGCGTCCCGTATCAGGGCATTACTCGTGATAATGCGAATGGTAAAAAGTTCCTGGTCCTCTCCCTCCGCCGCCAGCGGAATTCGAATGGCATAGTCCTGGTTCTTGGTAAATATTTCCCAGACTCTCTCCGCAATCGGTCGTTTTTGCCACTCCATGTAGTCCGGTAAATTAGGCGCCGTACCCCCCGAGTGAGACGAATTTGGCGCGGTTAACACCACCCCGTCCTGTCCGGTGATCCAAATATCGGCCACCAGCGTCGAACTCGCCAGCGCCTTCTGCAGCAGTTTCGGAATCAGCAAATCGTCCCGGAGAATCGTTCGCCACAACTCTTTGGTTTCTTCCAAACCTTGGGGCCGGGGCCGCTTTGTTAACACGCGGTCGTCGATGCGCTGCACCAGAAAGTCGCGCATCATCGTCGTGTTCGTCTGCGCCCGCTCCTGCACATCCCGGAAGGTCTGTTGCAACGAGCGGTGCAGGTTCAGCCCGGCGAGAAAGAACACCAGGGTCAACACAAGTACCATGGTGGCGATGTGCAGCCGTGCTTTTAACGAGAGCCTGTAGGTTACTAACACTGCGCGCCGGCCTCTACCAGCAGTGGGCAGCCAAATTTTATCCGTCCTGCTGCTCAGCCCCATCGTACCCCTTTAATTTGTTAAATAGGGTTTTCAAGCTGATCCCCAGCACTTCGGCCGCTCGCGTCTTGTTGCCCTTCGTCATGATTAGCGTTCGCCGGACTAGCGCCCGCTCCGCGTCGTCAATTGTCGTTCCCGGCGTCAACACCAGAAAATCGGCGCTCGCCTCCGTCGTCACTTGCGCCTCCCGCACGTTCGCCGGAACCACCGCCGGCGGCAAATGCCTCGCCAACACAGTCCCCTCACCGGCCAGAATCACCGCCCGCTCCAATGCATTCCGCAGTTCGCGAACGTTCCCCGGCCAACGGTGGTGGCGCAGCAGTTCCATCGCGTCCGGCGCAATCTCGGTCACCTGCGTGCCGTGTTTGCGGTTCAAGTCATCTAAGAGCGTCCGCGCCAGCAGCGGGACATCCTCCAGCCGCTCCCGCAACGGCGGCAAATGGATTTCGAACACGTTTAACCGGTAAAACAGATCTTCACGGAATTGATTTTGCTTGATCGCCTCGGTCAAATTTTTATTGGTGGACGCCAACACCCGGACATCCACCACGGTTTCCGTCCGTCCTCCCAGCCTCCGCACCCGCGAATCTTCAAGGACCCGCAGCAGCTTCGCCTGCGTGTTCAACGGCATGTCGCCAATCTCATCGAGCAGCAGCGTCCCATGTTGGGCCAGTTCAAAACAGCCCGCTCTCCGCTCCACCGCCCCCGTGAACGCGCCCTTCTCATGCCCGAAAAGTTCGCTTTCAATCAAAGATTCCGGCATCGCCGCGCAATTCAAGGCGACAAACGGGCCATTCGTCCGCGGAGAAAGGGAATGCAACGCGCGCGCCACCAGCTCTTTCCCCGTGCCCGACTCACCCGTTATCAACACCGCCGCTTTCGATGGCGCCACCTGTTCCACCAGCGAGAAGATCAGCCGCATCCCCGCCGATTCGCCCGCCATGTCCCCCAGCGTCCCGCCCTGGCTCAACTGCCGTTGCAACCGCTGCGCCTCATCCGCCAACCGCCCGTGCGCAATCGCCCGTTCCAGCAAAATCCGCAGCACGCTGGGCTGTATCGGTTTCTCCAAAAACCAAAACGCGCCCAACTCATGCATCGTGGAGACTGCGGTCTCAATATTCCCGAACGCCGTCAATACAATCACCGGTACGGTGATTGTCTCGCCAGGTAATCGCCGCAGCAACTCAAAGCCATCCACGCGCGGCATTTTCAGATCGGTTATTAAGACCGAAACCGGCTCCGCGAGGAGTTTATCCAACGCTTCCTGGCCGTCGGCCGCGGTGTCGGTGACGAAGCCCCAACTGCGAATCATGCTGGCCAGGCCGTTCCGCTGGGATTCTTCGTCGTCGGCAATCAGGATCCTCGCGCTCGGTACGCTTGTCGTTACAGCCATTCTTTCCAGTTTCCCACGGGAACGCCTGTTACAATGCAAATATGCGCGGAAACGATGAAGTCATCGCCTATCTTAACGAATGCTTGAAAGCCGAACTCACGGCGATTAACCAATATTTTCTTCACGCCGAGATGATGGAAAACTGGGGCTATCTGAAGCTGGCGAACTACACCCGCAAAGAGTCCATCGACGAAATGCGCCACGCCGAAGCCTTGATCGAGCGGCTGCTCTATCTTGACGGCACGCCCAACATGAGCGAGCTCTTCACTCTCGCCATCGGCAAGACCGTCAAAGAACAGTTCCAGAACGATCTCGCGCTCGAACTGCAAGCCATTCCCCGGTTGAACAAGGCGATCGCCTGCGCCACCACAGCCCATGACAACGGATCCCGCGACTTGTTCGAAAAAATCCTTGTCGACGAAGAGCACCATGTCGATTGGCTCGAAGCGCAGCTTCATATGATGTCTGAAGTGGGCGAAGGGAACTACCTCGCTCAGCAGATTCATAAGGAAGAGTAGGGGTCGATACGCGGCGTCTACGGCAAGCGCGCACCATAATGGGTTTGCGGCAATGACCTTGGACCGCAGAATCGGACTTAGTTCCATCACATCGGCAAGATGCGCACGCGGCTCTTGACCAAGTCCACCGTCACAAGGGCTCCCGCCTCGATATAAGACTCGTGTTCCTGTAGGGTAAGGACGACGATCATCCCGATCGAAGCGGGCATAACTTCCTGGCAACTAGCTTAAATGACGCTTGGATGCCGTACTTTCCTCGAAGCAAGAAGCGTCCCAAAGTCTAAATCGTTAGTGAAAACCGTAAAGCCCGGAAGCGTGATGTTGTATGCGGACACGTCAGTACACTGTACGGATTTTGCTTCTTCCGGAAAATGCTCGCCATCGTGGAACTTCAGTGGCGCGATCAATCGCCGGGGACCGCCCTCTGCCAGCAACATCTCCCGGGCCTGGAAACTGCGCCATTCCGAGCAGCACCAGTTCGACTGAAAATACAGCGGCGATCACACGCAAACCAAACATTTGGGCTGGCGCAGCGCCCGCTGGAGCGCTTCAGGCCATTCGTCGCCAAGTTCGATGCTCTCCTCGTCTACAAAAACCCGGGCTTCGGGTACGTTCAATTCATGACTCAGAAAGAATCTGAAAAGCGACGAAACCCCGCGAGTCCAATCCGTTGATAGAGAGTGCCGCTTGTAGCTAAAGAAAACGTCGAATTCGTAGTCGGAGGCAGGTGGAGGCATGCGCGCTTGAAATCGAGTTCTCACCTCATAATAAGCACGCGTAGGTAAGTTGCGCAGAACTTCCAACAGCCCCTCCCGCATTGCCGCACCTCCACCCGCCTCACCCGCATCCTAAACTAAGAGAACATGCGCGCCATACTCCTTCTGCTCCTCGCCATCTCCGCAAACGCCCAGCCCAACCTCTCCGGCTCCGCTCTTCTTCGCCTTCAAATTGAAAAGCTCAGCCGCCTTGGCAAAGTCCTATATATTGCCGCCCATCCCGATGACGAAAATACCGCGTTCCTCGCCTTCTCCGCGCGGGGTTGGCAATACCGCACTGCCTATCTGTCGCTGACGAGGGGCGAAGGCGGCCAGAATCTGATCGGCAGCGAACAGGGCGAATGGATGGGCCTTATTCGCACCCAGGAACTTCTTGCCGCCCGCCGCATTGATGGCGCTGAACAATACTTCTCCCGCGCCATCGACTTCGGCTTCTCCAAAACCGCCGCCGAGACCCTCACGAAATGGGACCGGGACAAGATCCTCGGCGATGCGGTTTACGTGATCCGAAAGTTCCAACCCGACGTCATCGTCCTGCGCTTCAGCGGCACTCCCCGCGACGGCCACGGCCAACATCAGGCCTCGGCTATCCTCGGCAAGGAAGCCTTCTCCGTGGCTGCCGATCCCGAAAAGTATCCCGAGCAAAAACTCTCGCCCTGGCAAGCCAAGCGCCTGCTCCTCAACATCGCCGCCTTCACCCCCGCCATGGCTAAGCAAGCCGACGCCACCCCGAACAAACTTACCCTTAATGTCGGCACGTATGACCCCGTGCTGGGCTATAGCTTCGGCGAAATCGCCGGCCTGAGCCGCAGCCTGCACCGCTCTCAAGCAATGGGCTGGCGCGAAGAGCGCGGTCAGATGCGGGAATATTTTCAAGTCATCGCCGGCGCTCCGGCCGTCGGCGAATTGATGGAAGGAATCGACACGTCGTGGGCTCGCGTTCATAACTCCGCCAAGATCGCCGCGCTTTTAGGCAAGGCCGCGAAGGAACTGGACGATCGCGCACCCCACAAAATCGTTCCCCTTCTCCTCGAAGCTCGCCGCGAGATGATGAACCTCTCCAGCCCCTTCGCCACTGAAAAACTGGCGGAGATCAATGAAGCGATCCTCCAGGCATCCAGCCTATTCTTCGACGTCACGTCGTCCAAATATCACGCCGTCATTGGCAAGCCCATTGACGTTGCATTCACCGCAATTAACCGCGGTCCGCTCGACATTCAATTGTCCGCAGTGACAATTAATGGAAAGCAGAGTTTCATCAACAAGCCCCTGCTACGAGGGCAAAGCGTCACCCACGTCGAGACCTACGACATGCACCTCGGCGTAACCCAGCCTTACTGGCTAGCCCGTCCGAAGAGCGACACGATGTATGACATCCCCGATATTCGTTCGCTCGACAAACCCGACGGACCCCTCGCTAACAACACAACGGGATTCATCGTGGCCATAAACGGGGAACCCCAAATCGTGCTGCGTCCCATCCATCACCGCTACGTCGATCGAACCTACGGCGAACTCACCCGCCCCCTCATCGCCGTCCCCCCCGCCGTCGTCCGTCTCGCCGACAAGGCGATCATCTTCCCCGATACTAAACCCCGTGAAATCGCTGTCCAAGTCACCGCTCTGGATGCCAACACTAAAGGCGCGGTCAAACTGATCCTGCCCAAAGGCTGGACCGTCGCTCCTGCCTCCCGCGACTTCAGTCTCTCGCAAACGCAACAGGAAACCTTGAAATTCCAAGTCACGCCGCCAGCCACCGAGCAAACCGCCGCGTTCAAAGCCGAAGTCACCGTCAATGGCAAAACCTACGGCCTCACCCTGACCACAGTCGAGTACCCGCACATTCCGCCGCAGACCGTCTTCACTCCCGCCGAAGCCAAACTCGTTCGTGCCAACATCAACATTACCTCAAAAAACATCGGCTACATCATGGGCTCCGGTGACGAAATCCCGCGCGCCCTCGAACAACTCGGCTGCACCGTCACGCTGCTGACCAAGGAAGCGCTCGCCCAGGATGACCTGTCGAAATACCATGCCATCGTCACCGGTGTGCGCGCCTTCAACACGCGAGCCGATGTGCGAGCCAATGCCCGCCGCCTCCACGAATACGCCCACAACGGCGGCACGCTGATCGTCCAATACAACGTCATGGAAGGCGGTTTTTTCGGTGGCGATCCGAAGTTGCTCGAAAACCTTGGCCCCTACCCGATCACGCTCGGCAACGGCCGTGTCACTGTTGAAGAAGCGCCCGTCGAATTCGCCTCCACCCATGCCGTGATGTCCAAGCCCAACCAAATCACCAACCGCGATTTCGAAGGCTGGGTCCAGGAACGCGGTCTCTATTTCGCCTCCGCCTGGGACCCCAAATATGAAACACTCTTCCAAATGCATGACCCCGGCGAAGCCCAGTTAAAGGGCGGCACGCTATTCGCCAAATATGGCAAAGGCGTCTACATCTTCACTCCCCTCAGTTGGTTCCGTCAACTCCCCGCCGGCGTGCCCGGCGCCTATCGCATCTTCGCCAACTTCTTAAGCGCCGGGAAGCCGCAATGAAGCAAGTAATCGACGAACCGCCGCCGTTTCTCGGCTCCTGGCGCCGCATCTACCTCCTTGTGATCCTCTATCTGATCACTCTCATCACCCTCTTCTGGTTCTTCGGAAAGGCCTGGTCTTGAGGCCGCTCGATTGGATAGTGATGGTCCTGACCATCACCGCCATCATCAGTTACGGCCTGTGGCGCGCGCGGGGGACGGACACCACCGATACTTACCTCCGCGCCGGAAAAACCATGCCCTGGTACGCCATGGCCTTGTCTATCATGGCCACCCAAGCCTCGGCCATTACATTCATTTCCACCACCGGCCAGGGCTATGTCGATGGGATGCGCTTCGTTCAGTTCTACTTTGGCCTCCCGCTGGCAATGATTGTCGTCTGTATGACAGCCGTACCCGTATTCCATCGCGCCAATGTCTATACCGCCTATGAGTATCTCGAAAAGCGCTTCGACGCCAAAACACGCACCCTCGTCAGTATCATCTTTCTCATTCAGCGCGGCCTCGCCGTCGGACTTGCCCTCGCCGCTCCCGCCATCGTTCTTACAGTGCTTCTCGGCTGGCCCGATCAGATCACGACCTTAGTCATGGGAGTGATCGTTATTGGTTACACGGTAATGGGCGGTGTGAAGGCCATCACCTGGACTGACTTTCAACAAATGCTGATCATGATGGCCGGCCTTGGCACGGCACTTATAATGGCCATAAACTTACTGCCCGAAGGCATCGGACTTACCGGAGCCCTAACCGTCGCTGGCGCCGCCGGTAAACTGAATCCGGTAACAACAGATTTCTCCTGGACCGATCGCTATAACATCTGGAGCGGGCTTTTCGGCGGCATGTTCCTCGCTCTCTCTTACTTCGGATGCGATCAAAGCCAGGTCCAGCGCTATCTCACCGGCTCCTCCATTGCGCAAAGCCGTCTTAGTCTCCTCTTTAACGCCATTGCCAAAATTCCTATGCAGTTCCTCATCCTGCTTACCGGGACCATTGTCTTCGCATTCTTTACCTTCATTCAGCCGCCCCTCCTTTTCCACCCCGGGGACATGGCCAAATTGCGCCAGAACCCCGATTATCCGGCTATCCAGCAGCGGTTTGACAACGCATTTCGCCAACGTCACGAAGCCGCGTCGAAAATGGTTCATGGCGAGCAAACTCGCGCCGAGTTCAAGTCCGCCCAACAGGAAATCGACGCCACGCGCAAGCAGGCTTCTAAAATAACCGGCGGCAACGACACCAATTACATCTTTCTCCACTTTGTCACTAACTATCTCCCGCCGGGCATCGTCGGCCTTGTTATCGCAGCCATTCTCGGCGCGGCAATGTCCGTCATCTCCGGCGAAGTGAACTCTCTAGCCACGGTCTCCGTTATCGATATTTATAAGCGCTTGTTCCGTCCCGTCGCCGAGGACGGGCACTACTTATGGGTATCCCGCGCCTTCACCGCATTCTGGGGTGTCTATGCTGTACTTACCGCTCAATTCGCAAAGAATCTCGGCTCACTCGTCGAGGCCGTTAACTTACTCGGGTCGTTCTTTTATGGCGGCATCCTGGGCGTCTTCGCCCTCGCCGTGTATTTTCCAAAGGTCGGCGCCAACGCCGCCTTCATCGGCGTACTAACCGGAGAAGCCGCCATATTTGCGCTCCACTTCACTGGCGCTGCCTCTTTCCTTTGGTATAACGTCGCCGGCTGCATTGTCGTGATTTTCACCGGACTCTTAATATCAAGTTTCGAGCGTGAGCCTCAAAGCGCCGGAAAATAGGCCAGCGTACCATGGAGGCATGAAGCGCGCCCGTCTGCTTGCCGGAATTGGAATCGCCATCGCCGGTCTTGTTTTCGCACTCCCGTTCCTCATCTCCGCCGAACGGTTTCGCCCCCTCATTCAAGGCCAGCTACAATCCGCGCTTGGCCGCCCCGTCGAGTTCGGCGCCCTCTCGCTGCGGGTCATTCCCCTCTCCCTCCGCGCCACCACCCTCGATATCAAAGGCCTCGCCACCGTCGAAGTCCTCGACGTCCATGTCCGCTTCCTGCCCTTGCTCCAGGGCGACGTCGAAGTCGATTCCCTCGTCCTCACCCGTCCCGTCGTCGACTACGCGTCCAACCCGCAATCCCCCGCCGAGAACTCTGCCCCGTCCCTCAAGAGCCTCCAAATCATCGACGGCAAGCTCATCACCACCAGCGCCTTCGGCCAGCGCGCCGAATACGCCAACATCGACGCCGAAATCCAAGTCGTCGACAATCAAACCACCGGTACCGTCTCCTGGCGAAACGGCACGCTGCCCATCAATCTGAACTTTGCCGCGAGCAACAACGCCGGCCAGTGGACCGTCTCGAAACTCGATGCCAAAATGGGCGAGGTAACCGCCGCTTTCACCGGGCAAATTAACGCCAACGCCGGCACTGTCGACGGCGCCCTCAGAATCAAGCCTTCCCCTCTCGCCGGCCTCCCCATCCAGTCCGTCTATAAGCCCAGGGGCACCCTTACCGCCGATGTGAAAGTTTCCGGTCCGTTCAAAGAGCCAAGCCTCACCGGGGCCGTCCAAATCGCCAACCTCGAAGTCACGGGCGGCAAACTCAGCCATCCCCTTCGCGCCACCACTCTTGCACTCGATCTGACGCCGAATAAGATCTCAGCAAAGCCTTTCTCGCTTCAAGTGGGCCCTACATTAGTCCAAGCCGCTTTCCAACTCACCAACTACAAAATCATCGACGCCACCATTTCCACCAAGGACGCCGCCCTTCAGGATCTCCTCGCCATCGCCCAGGTCGACGACATCACTGGTACCGGTGCGGTCACCCTTCAAGTCCGCGCGACCGGTCCCATAGCCAATCCCCAACTCACCGGTTCCGGCGCCATCACCGGCGCCGACATTCAAATGCCGGCGCTTCAACCCAACCTCAAGATCGACACCGCGCAGATCAAGTTCGAAGCCGGCAGCGCCAGCGTTGACAACGCTACGTTCCATGTCGGCAAGTCCAATTGGCAGGGCAGTCTGAAACTGAGGAACTTCAACCACCCGCAACTCACCATCTCTCTCCAGGCCGACCAACTCTCCAACCTTGAAATGCAGTCCTGGTTCCAGCCCGCCAAAGGAGAAAGCAAGCCCATCGGCATCACCGGCGACATCGCCGTCGGCAAAATGCAGCTCAACGACCTGACCTTCGAAGGTCTCAAATCCGGCCTCACTTTCCGTGACAAACTCCTCACGCTCGACCCCCTTTCCGCTGCCGTATACGGAGGCCGGCTCTCGGGTTCCGCCACGGTGAATCTCCAAACGCAACCGCCCGTTTTCAACCTGAATACTCATCTCGATAGGATCGAAGCCGAACAACTCCTCGCCGCCACCACGCCGCTTAGAAAAGTGGTCACCGGACCCCTCACGGCCGAGGCACAATTGCAGTTCTCCCCCAAACCCGGCGAGGATTTTGCCCGCACGCTCGCCGGTACCATCCAATTCCAACTCACCCAGGGCAGGCTCCTGCCATTCAACCTGCTCAACGAAATGAGCGCCATCGGCAAATTCATGAAGACCGTTAGCGCCACGAACGCCAACACGCCATTCCTCGGACTGAAAGGCCGGTTCCAAATCGACAACGGCGTCGCCGAAACGCAAGACCTGCGCCTGGAACTCGACCGCGCCGCCGCCCTTATCACCGGCTCGCTCAACCTGGCGGATCAAACCCTGAACCTCCGCATGTTGACCACGTTCAACAAACAGTTCAGTGACGAAGTCGGCGGCACGAAAATCGGAGCGTTTCTCAGCGCCGCCATGTCCAGTCCCAAGGGCGAACTCCTCATTCCGTCGCTGGTGAAAGGGACGTTCTCCAAGCCCGTGTTCGCCCCCGACGCCGCCACTCTCGGTAGAATGAAACTCAGCCAGCCGTATGGTCTGCAGGAAGGCGTTCAGGGCATTATCGATATATTCAAACCTAAGAAAAAGCAGCCCTAACGCTTCGCCCCGCCCGCCGGCGCATTGTTGAACAGAAACTCGGTGGACTCATCGGTCAACACCCACAACGCATAGACGCCCACGCCCGTCCCGATGGGGAAAAGCAGCATGTTCACCGCGGAAACCAGCATTCCCAGCGTCTTCGCCCATGGCTGCCAGTTCAGGATTCCGCGCCCGGCCACAGTGATCGGCACGGCCATCACCAGCGAATACACGATCGCAATCGCCGCCAGCAGCCGGTCCAGCGGGATGGATCCGATGTCTTTCCTCTTATAGAACGGGTCGTCTGTCAGCATCACCCCGTCCAAACCGCCAGCCACAATCAAGGTGATAAACGCCGTTACCCCCATCGTAATGCCCAAGAAAAACAAGACCCAGCCGACATTACGAACGTGAGTTTCCAACGCGTCGCCTCCGTACCAGTTGTACCATTAACGCCGCGATTACCGGCAGATATACGGCCCATCTCCAGTTACTAACTCCATCCCAAATGTGTTCGCTGCGCCATCGTACCAGGACAATATAGTGCAGCGGCGCGAGCGCTCCCCAGATCAATACCGGCCAGGGCCAATGGAATACGGCCAGTGGCAAAAGCCACGTCAAATACCAGGGGTGTACGTTGGCGGACACCAGCAGGATCGTCAAAGCAACCGCCCAATACGCTTCCCGCGCCGACCGAGCCCACATGGCCCCAAGCGAACCCAGCAATATCAACGCCATGGCCGCCTGTTTGGCTCTGTCCAGGCTCCCCGCTAGCGCTAGAATGACGCCGAAAAACGTGTCGTTGTTGCGCCATCCGCCTACAAATCCACCCATAAAGTGAGCGTTTTCAGTTACATTCGTCCACCATGGCAACCAGCAAAGTCCGAATACAGCCGGAGCCAGCCAGGCCCAGCGCCATCCGCCCAATCGCATAAAGGCCGGCCATAACAACAGCGGCCAGTACTTCGTCGCGCCCGCCAATCCCAACAACACAAACGCCCACGGCCATCCGCGCCGCTCTGCGAACCACACCGCCCCGATTGCCAGCGCCACCATCACCGCGTCATGGTGCCCCATCCCCCAGCATTCCACGATCCCCAACGGACACCATCCCCACGCGAGCCATCGCCATTTCTCCGCAACACATTGAAAAAGCAGCCAACTCAAAACCAACTCCGCAAAACACGCCCCCAGTTTCATCACCCACAAAGACCCGCCGCCCAGCACCACTAGCACCCATTGCAGCGTCTGCAGCAATGGTCCGTAAACCGGCTTAAAGTCCTTCCCGTCGACTCGTTCATTCAGAAACCGCGCCACCGCCTCATCCGCCGGCCGGTAATCGTAAGGATTCATCCCCGCGGCCGCCACTTGCCCTTCCCACCGGTAACGGTAAAGATCATCGCTGAAAAGTGGCGGCATCCAGAGCGCGGTCAACCGGAACGCCACCGCACCTCCCATCAGAATGGACGTACGAATTCCCCCATCGAGTCTCGACACGCAGGCGAGTCCGGCGAGATATAATATGTTTGTCACTATAAACAGAGCGATGTCCCTCTGTGGATCGTGAAAAGCAAGGAGCACAAGGCCCGCTTCCAATACGATCCCGATCAGGCAAGCGACCTTCTCTTTGGCACTCATGCCTCTAACTCTCGCCCTCCTAGTAACCGGCTCTTCCGCGCTCGACGACTTCAAGCGCTCCTTTTTCGACGACACCTTCGCCGGCATCCACAAGCTCGCCCCGTTCGATTATGCGCTGCTCGTTCCCTATTTCGCTATTCTGCTCGTTCTGTCCTTCTACGGTATTCATCGCTACGAGATGATCCGCGGCTATTTCAAGAACCGCAAGAAGCTCCTCACCGCCCCGCCGCAACTCTTCGCCGAACTCCCGCCCGTAACCATCCAACTGCCGCTCTACAATGAGCGCTACGTTGTCGAACGCCTGATCGACCAAATCGTAAAGATAGACTATCCCCGCCATCTACTCCAAATTCAGGTCCTAGACGATTCCACCGACGAAACTCATCCTTTCACAGAACGCCTGGTGGCCGAGTATCGCGCCATAGGCCACCCCATCGAGTACCACCATCGCAAGAACCGCCACGGCTACAAGGCCGGTGCGCTGCAGGATGGCCTCAAAACCGCGACGGGCCTGGCCGTCGCCGTCTTCGACGCCGATTTCGTGGTGCCCACCGACTTCCTTCGCAAGACCATTCACTACTTCGCCGACCCGAAAGTCGGCGTCGTGCAAACCCGCTGGACGTATTTGAACCAGCATTACAACGCCCTCACCGAAGTCCAGACCATCCTGCTTGACGGGCACTTCGTGCTCGAACATGTGGCCCGCGCCGGCGGCGGCCTGTTCTTCAACTTCAACGGCACGGCCGGTATCCTTCGCAAGGAAATGATCGAGGACGCGGGCGGATGGCAGCACGATACGCTGACTGAAGATTCCGATTTAAGCTACCGCGCGCAGCTTAAGGGCTGGAAGTTTGTCTACTGCCCCGACGTTGAATGCCCGTCGGAACTGCCCTTCGATATGCACGGCTTCCAGGTACAGCAGACGCGCTGGTCCAAAGGCCTCACCCAGTGCGCGAAGAAGCTCCTTCCCATGATCCTGAAGTCGGATCAGCCGTGGCGCGTCAAGCTCGAAGCGATCTGCCATCTCACTCCCAACATCGCCTACCCGCTGATGCTCATCATGTCGGCGCTGATGCTGCCGGTGATGATCGTGCGCTTCTACATGGGGTGGATGCAGATGTTGCTCGTCGATCTTCCGCTAATCGTCGCCAGCTTCTGGTCTATCACCGCTTTCTATCTCGTCGCCCAACGCCAGATTCGCCCCGACTCCTGGCGCCGCGCCATCTGGTATATGCCGGTGCTGATGGCCGCTGGCGTGGCGCTAACCTTGAGCAATGCCAAAGCTGTGATGGAAGCTCTGGTTGGTTATCAGACCGCCTTCGCCCGCACGCCGAAATACGCTGTTGGCGACAAGAAGGTGAACCTCGGCAACGAGCGCTACAAGGCACGTATCGGCTGGCTTCCATTCTTCGAAATCGCCGCCGGCACCTGGTTCCTCGCCATGATGGCGTATGCCATTGAGAGCTACAACTTCCTGGCGCTTCCGTTCCTGTCACTATTCGTGGGCGGCTATTACTGGGCGGCGGGCAGTAAGTTGTGGTTTGAATACCAGGCCAAGCAGGCTTGGGCGAAGCGGCACAAGCTGGCTCTGGAAGCCGCGCGTTAGCCGCTTATGGTACACATCACCAATGGCGACTCAGTCGCGGAGAAACTCCGCCGCTGGGCCGGTGAGCCGCGTTTGATCGTCTGGCACGACTTATTGCACGAAGGCCCCGTTCTTCCTGGTTTGCCTTTGGAAGAACTCACCGCCATCCGCGGCGCTTGGCTGGAATCAAATGGGTACGGCCCCGCTGACAAGCTTGTCGAGCGCGACCGGCAACTGCGCCGTCTCGTCGCCCGGGATTCGCTTTGGCTCTGGTTCGAAGACGATCTTTACGACCAGCTTCAACTCCTGCAAATCCTCAACTTTATTCACGAAGAAGGGCTGACAGAGAGCTCGCATTTCGTCGTGGAAATCCCGCGAACCCTTCAAGTTGAGCGAATGGCCGCACTTGCCGCAGCCAAGGTCCGTCTCACACCCGAGATGATCGAAACCGGCGTCCGCGGCTGGGAGGCATTCACGAGCTCCGCCGTCCCGACCCTCCTGGAAACGGATATCTCCGCCCTGTCCCATCTCCGTCCGGCGATGGAGCGCCTATTACAAAAGGGCCGCGTCAACGAAACGATTCTGGCGTTGTTGCGGGAAGGCGGCAAGACCGCCCGCCAGCTTTTCGACGAATATCAAAAAACAGAAGAGCGCCCGTTCCTCGGTGATAACACGTTCTTCCGCTACCTCAACGCGCTCGCCCCCCTAGTCCAAAAGGACCACAACGGCATTTATCGCCTTTCACCAAATCCCTAACAACTTCCACCACGCAAATCCGACGGTCGACCAGATCAATAGGTTTGAAACCGAAACTACCGCCCCCACCCGGAACCAATCTTTCATCGACACATACTCCTGCGCGAAAAACATCGGCGCCGGCGTCGTCCCGTAATTCGTCAATCCCGCCGAGAAGTTCACGAAACACGCGAACGCAAACGCCACCAATCCCACCGGCGCCCCCTGCAACACTAACACCGCCAGGAACGGCGGGTACATCGCCAGAATATGCGCCGTAATCGACGCAAACGCGTAGTGCGCGTAGAAGTAAATCAACAGCGCCACTCCGAACATCAATGGCCACGGCGTGTCGAGAAACCACCCGCCCATCGAATCGGCAAACGCCCGCATCACGCCGCCCTCATTCAACGCTCTCCCCAGCCGCACCAGCCCGCCGTACCAGATAAACATATCCCACGCCGTTTTCTCCGACTTGACGTCCTCCCACGTCAACACTCCAGTTAGGAGCAGCGCCGCCGCGCCCAGCAACGCCGTCACCGTAATGTCAATCCCGTGCCGGCCCGCCGTCGCCCACATTCCACAAACGCCCGCAAACACCACCGCCAGTATCCGTTCCGCGCGGGACATCGGCCCCATCCTCGATAGTTCCCCCGCCGCGAATTCCGCCGCTTCCGGAGTCTTCCGGATCTCCGGCGGAAACAGCTTCATCACCACCAGCGGGATCACCGCCAACGAAACAATCCCCGGAACCGAACCCGCCACAAACCAACTGACCCAAGTGATCGGAAACCCGTTCTGGCCCGCAATCTGCGCCGCGATCGGATTGCTCGCCTGGCCGGTGAAAAACATCGCCGCGCCCATGCACACGCTCTGATAAACCGCCACCATTAGATACGCGCCCAGCCTGCCCGCCGTCGCTCCTGGCCTCGATCCATACAGCTCCGCGATTGACCGGGCTATCGGCAACGTCACGCCGCCGGATCGCGCGCCATTCGATGGAATAATCGTCGCCAGCACTGCGTCCGTCGCCGCCAGCGCATACGTGATCCCGACCGACGTCGTCCCGAACATCCGCACGAATATCAGCGCAATCCGTCGCGCCAGCCCCGTGTTCAGGAGCGCCCGCGAAATCAGGAACGCCGTCAGCACCAGCCACACCATCGGGTCCGAATACCCCGATAGCGCACTTTGAATTGTGAGCCCTCCCACTAGCGCCGAAAACACCACGCCAATCAAAACCATTGCGCCGCCCGCCACCGGTTGCAGGATCAGCCCCAACACCGTCGCCGCGAAGATCCCAAAAAGTTGCCATGCCTCCTGCGTTACCGCCGCCGGCTTCGGCAGCGCGTAGGCGATCAGTAGATACAGCAAAACAAGCGGGCCAAAGCCTTTTAAAAAACGCAGCACGGAGGGTTATCATACCATCGACTATTCCCTTCCACCCCTTACGGAATGGCCCATTCGTAAGGATTTCCCTCCTCGCATTCTCTTCTTTTCCGAGGCACACTTAGGAAGGTTTCAACACTTATGTTTCGTGGCATCCTTGCGTGCAATGCATTCGCCCTCCTCGCCTGGGCCGTTCCGGTCTTTCAGGTTCAGGCGATTGGCCCGGCGGGTTTTAACAGCTCCGCTACCGCCATCAATGGCACGGGCGCCGTTGTCGGGAATTATCGGCAGGCCGACGGAACTTACCGCGCCTTTCTTTGGCAAGACGGGCAAGTGACCCCTCTGGCGATGCCCGCCGGCGCTATCCAAACCTGGGCCTCCGCCATTGGCGGCGCGGGCCAGGCCGGTGGCTACACGGATTCCGGCCAAACTCCGCAAGGGCTGATCTGGGACAATATCGGCAACCCGATAGCCACCGCCGGGGCCTATGTCATGGGTTTGAATGACAATGGCGACGCGGCCGGAATGGCCATCGGCGTTGATGGTTCCGGATATGCTTTCGTCACCCGCAATGGCGTTATGACGAGCCTCGGCCAGCCTGCCGGCGGCGACTGGAGCGGCGCCTACGCCATCAATAACGCGGGTACCGCCGCCGGTAGCGCGATGGCGCCGTCGGGTTCGTTTAAAGCCTTCACGTCGGGCCCCGATGGCGCCATAGCCCTGCTCGCCGGTCTCGGCGGCGCCAACTCATATGCCACGGCCATCAGCGGCAACGGCCTTGTTGCCGGGCACTCCCAAATCGCCAACGGAGCCTTACGGGCAACAGTGTGGAATGGCGCAACCGCCACCGGCCTCGGCACGTTGGGTGGTGTCAACAGTTATGCGTATGCCATCAACGCCGCCGGGCAGGTGGCAGGGTACTCCGACCTCGCGGGCCCCTCCGGGACGTCAGCTTTTCTATATGACAATGGCGTGCTCTACGATTTGAATGGGCTTATTGGCTCCGATTCGGCATGGCGGTTACTCGCCGCTTATGGCTTGAACAACCGCGGCCAGATTGCCGGTCGTGGCCTCTTCAACGGTCAGGAACAGGCTTTTCTGCTGACTCCCTCGCCGGAAACTAAGGCTGTCTTCCTCGTCCCCGAGCCATTCTTCGAAGAGGGCATCCCCGAACCCGCCACCTTCTGGCTCGTCGGTGCGCCAGTCCTCGCGTATTTCGTTCTCCGCTCCCGTCATCGCTAAGCTGTGGAAAAGTGGATCTCCGTAGGAACGGTCATTGCTGACCGCCCTCCGCACAGATCCGTAGGGTGCGATTACGGTGCTGCAGGGAGCGCAAGCAGGCCATCAACGGTGGATCATCCCTCCAGCGCCGTTTCAGTTCGCCTGTATCGGTTATCTCGCACTTGGCGGGAACCGTGGCCTTCATTTCCACGTCGATTTCCGCGTAGATTTTGGTCGTGCCGGGAAAGACATCTCCGAGCCAGGTGCGAACGGTGTTGATGTTCACGCCCGCACGGCGCAGGTGCGTGGCGGTTGTATGGCGTGTGGGGGCTGATCCGTCGACTGCGAGCGAGGGCATTTCGACCTGAGCCGTGCGGACCCAACGTTCGACCAGGGTATGGATGCCAAAGCGGCTATGGGGGATGACCGCAAGCGATCCGGCCGTCGGTGATGACCATGGCGCGGCGTCGGTCAGCGGGGAACACCCGCGTTGCCGTCTACAGAAGCCTTGCCGCCGTAAAGTCAATCAGCGATAGGCAAACGCACGGTCTGAAAGCATATCATGGCAAAGCTACCAACGTTTTTGTTAAATTAAGGAGACTTAACCATGCTTTCACACGCCACAAGACGAATCCACATCCTCAGCGGGGCAATCGCGGTGCTGGCGGTGCTAGGCGCATGCACCAAACCGGACAAAGTTTCGGGCAATACGGCAGCGCCTTCGGTTTCGGTAGCGCGAGTGGCGCGAGAGGATCTGGCGAACAATACGGTATTGTCGGCTGAATTCCGGCCGAGCCAGGAGATTGACTTGCATGCCAAAGTGGCCGGGTACCTGAAGGCGATCCATGTCGATGTGGGCGACCGGGTTCGAAGCGGGCAATTGGTGGCGGAACTGGAAGTGCCGGAGATGCGGCAAGAGGTCACGCAGGCGACCGCGCAGCAGAAGCGCAGCGAGTTGGACGCGGCGCGGGCAAAAACGGAGGTGGCGCGCGCGGAGACGTTGGTTAAGATCCGGCAACTCTCCTATGACCGTCTGTCGGCGGTGGCCAAGCAGCGGCCCAACCTGATCGCGCAACAGGAGATCGACAATTCGCTGGCCCAACTGCAGGACGCGCTGGCTCAAGTATCGACAGCGAAGGCGTCGCTGGCAGCGACGGAAGAGCAAATCAATATCTCGGCGTCGTCCACAGATCGGGCGGGGATGATGCTGGCGTATACCCGCATCACAGCGCCGTTTTCCGGAGTGATAACGAAGCGCTATGCGGATGCGGGTGCTTTGATCCAGGCCGGAACGTCGTCGGCATCGCAGGCCAAGCCCGTTGTGCGGCTTTCGCAGATTGACCTTTTGCGCTTGGTGCTGGCGGTGCCGGAATCGATTGTTGGACGGGTGAAGGTGGGCACGCCGGTGTCCATCCGCGTGGACAATATCGAGATGCCGATCTTGGGCCGGGTGTCCCGGTTCTCCAACCAGTTGAACTCCGCCACGCGAACCATGGAGACGGAAGTAGATGTACCCAACCCGGCGAGCCTGCTGCTCCCGGGCATGTATGCGTACGCGACGCTGCGGCTGGAACAGCACTTGGACACACTGAGTATCCCGATTCAGGCGGCGACGGGCGTGGAACGGCAGCAGATTGTTTTTGTCGTGAATGCCCGCAATCAGATTGAGAGCCGGCGGGTGCGGCTGGGCATCGACACCGCGGACAAGTATGAGGTGCTAAGCGGACTAGCCGAAGGGGAAATGGTCATGATCGGGAACCGGAGCCAACTAAAGCCAGGCGACGCCGTGCAACCGCGGGTGCTGCCGGCAAAATCGGCGAAGAAATAACCGTCATGTCTAACTTCGCTATCCGAAACCCATACTTCATCGTTGTTCTATCGCTCATCATCATGGTGGTGGGCGGAACGGCGGTAGTCCGCATGCCGGTGGATCTGTTCCCGGAGATCAAGATCCCGGTGGTGGTGGTGGCTACGTTTTACAACGGCATGCCGCCGGAGCAGATTGAGACGAGCATCACGGGCCGGTACGAACGGTTTTTTACGCTGGCATCGAATGTCGAACATATCGAGTCGCGTTCGTTGACCGGGGTCAGTCTGATCAAGATCTACTTCCAACCGGGATCAGACGCGGATGCGGCGGTGACGACGATCTCCAATCTGGCCACGGCGAACCTGCGCCGGCTGCCGAACGGAACACTGCCGCCGGTGGTGCTTAAGTTTGACGCGTCGAGTCTTCCCGTATGCCTGATTACGCTCAAGGGCGAAGGACTCCCCGAAACGATACTTCGCGATACGGCGCAGTACGCCGTTCGGAACCAGGTAGGCGGCGTCCCCGGCGCTTCGGTACCCCAGCCGTTCGGCGGGAAGTACCGGCAGATCATGGTTTATGTCGATCCGCTGAAGCTGGAAGCGCACAAGCTGAGCCCGATGGACGTGGTGCGCGGCGTAAACGATTCGAATCTGATAATCCCGGGCGGCGAGGTGCGGCTGGGGCCGTTGAACTACAGCATTTACACAAATAGCCAGATAGACGCGGTTGACGAAATTAACGCGATTCCGCTAAAGACCACTGACGTCGCCTCCGTCACGGTGGGCGATATTGGGCAGGCCAAGGACGCTCAACAAATCCAAGGGAATATCGTCCGCGTAGATGGCCAGCCGTCGGTCTACACGCCCGTGTTGAAACAGGGCGGAGATTCCAACACGATCGCCGTTGTCGATGGCGTCCGCGATGCCCTGACGCGCTTGACCGATGTCCCGGCCGGGGTCCGGACGGACGTCGTATTCGACCAGTCGCAGTTCGTTCGCAAGGCGATTCAGAATCTCCTGCACGAGGGCGGCATCGGTCTGGTGCTGACTTCGGTAATGATCCTGGTCTTCCTGGGCTCGCTGCGAGCCACATCCGCGGTGCTGCTATCAATACCGCTCTCCGCGTTGGCGACGTTTCTCGTACTTCAGGCCCGGGGCGAGTCGATCAACAGCATGGTGTTGGGGGGCTTGGCGCTGGCGTTTTCGCGGTTGATTGATAATTCGGTGGTCGTGCTGGAGAATATCTACCGGCATCTGGAGATGGGAAAGTCGCCACAGCAGGCCGCCGAGGATGGCGGCAGGGAAGTGGCGTTGCCGGTGCTGGCGGCGACGCTAACCACGGCGGTGGTCTTCTTCCCCGTGACATTTCTATACGGGGTCAGCCGGTTCCTGTTCACGTCTCTGGCGGTGACCGTCGTGATCGCGCTTTTTGCCTCCTATGTGGTGGCGCTGACAGTGGTGCCGTTGTATTGTTCGCGCCTGCTGTCGGCCCATTCCATTCATACGGTTAACTCGGGAAAGCGGAGCCTTAGCCAAAAATTCAACTACGGCTTCAATCTTCTATTCGAACGATTCCTGAACCTATACAGCAGTACCCTATCCGGTGTGATGCGCGCCCCGGCTCTCACCATCACAGCGGGCCTGGTTTTGTTCGCGATGAGTCTCCTGCTGTACCCAAAGCTCGGCATCGCATTCTTCCCGCGAACCGATTCCGGCCAGTTCATTATCAACGTTAAAGCGCCAACGGGGACGCGGCTGGAACTGACGAACCAGGAAGTGGCTCGGGTAGAGGAAGCAATTCGGGCGGAAATTCCGGCGAATGAACTGGAAATTATCGTTTCCAACATTGGGGTGCAGCCAGGATTCAGTTCCATCTATACGTCGAACTCAGCCCAACATACGGCATTTGTGCAGGCAGGCTTGAAAGAGGGACACATTGGCTCGACGTTTGATTACATGGACCGCGTGCGCGCAAGAATTTCGCGCGACCTGCCGCATCTGACAACGTTTTTCCAGACCGGCGGCCTGGTGGACGCGGTATTGAATCTGGGTCTTCCGGCGCCGATTGACGTCCAGATCAGCGGGTCGGACCTCGATGCTTCAGGCACGCTGGCGGCTGAACTTGGCGCGAAGATCCGCGCGCTGCCGGGGATCAGCGATGTATTCATGCCGCAGGATCTGGACTATCCGGCATTCCATTTGGATGTCGATCGAACGTTGGCCGGCCAACTGGGCCTTTCGCAGCGGGAAGTAATTTCGAACGTGATTACGGCGCTTTCATCCAATCAGATGATCGCCCCCAGCTATTGGGTGGACCGGCGGACCGGGAACGATTACATGCTCGCCGTGCAATATCCGGAAAACACCGTGCGCGACATGATCGGACTGAAGAGCATTTTGCTTCGCGGAACGCGCAGCGTGAACCCAACGCGGCTCGAGTCGGTGACATCGTTCAAACGGACGATAGCGCCAACGATGCTGACGCACTACCAGATCCGGCGCGTCCTGGACCTTTACGTAACGACCAAGGGAGAAGACTTGGGCGAGGCCGCGACCGCCATCGAGAAAATTATCAAAGAGACGAAATTGCCGGAGGGGCTGCGCATCGATCTGCGCGGCATGGTGCAGGGAATGAACCAATCTTTCCGCAGCTTCGGGTTGGGTCTGATTCTGTCGCTGGTGCTTCTCTACCTCGTACTGGTGGCCCAGTTCAAGAGCTTTATCGACCCAATTTTGATCCTTCTGGCGGTCCCACCCGGCGTGACCGGAGTACTCGTGTTCCTATATGCATGCGGGACAACGCTCAACGTCATGTCACTGATGGGAGTGGTGATGATGGTAGGCATTGTGGTCTCTAACTCGATTCTGATTGTCGACTTCGCGCACACGCTGCGCAACGAAGGGCAGGAATGGGAACGCGCGTTGGAACTGGCGTGCCGAACGCGCCTGAGGCCCATTCTGATGACGTCGCTAGCGACGATAATCGGCCTGATCCCGATGGCGCTGAAGCTAGGAGCGGGCAGCGAAAGTTACGCGCCGCTGGCGCAGGCCATTATCGGCGGGCTTTCCGTTTCGGTGGTGTTCACGGTCTATCTCGTGCCGGCGGCCATGAAATTGGTCTATGGGCGCCGCAAGGAACAAGAGGCATGAGTTTTTGGATTTTCGCGGTAGCCGCCTTGACCGCCATGGCGATCTCCGCACAGGATCGCCTTACGCTGCGGGAAGCGGAAGAAATAGCGTTAAAGAACAATCCGCAGGTGGAGACAGCAAGGCTCTCCGCGGAGGCGGCCGGGTATGGACCGGCGTTGGCGCGTTCACCCCTGCGGCCGCAGGTGGCGGCCGGATTGCATTCTTTGGCTAGCCAGGACAGCGCGCGGCTCACCGGAGGCGGTTTTACGAACCCGCTGTTGATTAGCCGCGTTGGATTCGGTATTGGGTTGAATCAGCTATTGACGGATTTCGGGCGGACACGATTGCTGGAGCAAAGCGCCATAAGCCGGGCGAAGGCGGAGTCGGCGTACGCGATCGGCGTACGGGCGTTTACGATACTATCGGTCCGGCAGGCGTTCTTCGCGGCGCTGCGGGCGCAAGCGGTGTTACGCGTGGCCGAAGAAACTGTGAAGGCGCGCACACTGGTAGTGGAGCAAATTCGCGCGTTAGCGGACGCCAAGTTGCGGTCGGGACTCGACTTGAGTTTTGTCGAAGTGGGACTCTCCGAAGCGATGCTCGTACTCGCCAGCGTGCAAAATGAGCGCGACGCGGCATTCGCCGATCTGGCTAATGCCATGGGCCTCGGCACCCCGAGGGAGTTCGAACTCATCTACCAAACGCCGATGCCGGACGGACTGGAATTGAGTACGGAACTGCTGGCGGAGGCCACCGGCAACCGCCCTGACCTGAGCGCACGAAAACTTGAAGCCGCCGCGGCCGAACAACTGGCACAAGCTGAGCAAAAACTGGACCGCCCCATGGTGAGCGCGACAGGCGCGGCCGGCTATTCGCCGTTACACAACAAGCAATTGGCGCGGGATGAATACATCGCGGGCGGGCTGAGCATCACGCTTCCGATCCTAAGCGGGGGCGCCTTCAAGGCACGCCAGGCGGAAGCGCTGGTTCGATTCCGCGCGGCCGAATCCCGCGTGCGCGAACTGGAGAATCGCATTTCCCGCGATATTAGCGTCGCTCAATTGAATATGCGGACCGCTAAACAACGTATCGATTTGACGCGGCAACTGCAGCGGCAGGCGGTGCAGGCGCTCGACCTCGCCCAGGCGCGTTACGATTTGGGACTCAGTTCAATCGTGGAGTTGAGTCAGGCGCAATTAACGAAACTTCAAGCAGAGATTCAGGGCGCCGCGGCGGCGTTCGATTACCAACTGCAACATTCGCTGCTGGAGTTTCACGTAGGCCGATTGCGTTAATCCTCCGGTTCCACTTCCTGCCCTTTGTGCTTCGGCTTCTTTTTGCGCGTGGAGGGCTCCATGGGCCGGGTGGCTTTCACGATGCCGACAACATTGCGCGCGACGCGGCGGACGGTCTTGCCCGCGTCTGGTTTTTGCACCTTTTTCTTCGTTGCCATTGCGCGTATATCTCCATTCCTTCGAACTGGGTTAGTTGACGGGGGCCAAAGGGTTCTATAATGATAGTTGTATTCAGAAGGAGGCCGTATGGGACGCTCAATTGGGCCTATGGAGCTCGTTATCATCCTCGCCATCGCTTTGCTGCTTTTCGGCGGCAAGAAGATTCCTGAAATGGCGAAGGGCTTAGGGGAAGGTATCAAGAACTTCAAGAACGCCATTAAAGAAGAACAGAAACCACCCGCCGAGGAAAAGAAGCAGGCCTAAACGGCTTCCGCTGGACGCTCGCACGATGAGCGGAAAGAAATCGGTACCAGAACAAGAAGCCCGCCGGTCTCCCGGCGGGCTTCCGTTTGCTAACGAAGCGGGGAAAGCCTACTTCTTTTTCGGCGGCGGAACGATCGAGTCCTTCACGGCTTTCGCCACGCGGAACTTTACGACCTTCTTAGCCGGGATCTTAATTGCCGCGCCCGTGGCGGGGTTGCGGCCCATGCGTGCCTTGCGTTCCTGGCGGACGAGGCGCCCAAGGCCGGGAAGAACGAATACACCGTTCTTCTTCGTTTCCTTGATGGCAACGTCGGAATAAGCGGCCAGCATCGCTTTTACTTGCTTGCTGGTGGACCCTTCGACGGCGTCGACGAGGGCCTTTACGAGTTGAGTCTGCGTCATGCGAACAGCAGCCATTATTGAGCTCCTTACTAAAACTGATTCTCCCGGGATATGCGCCCCCGGCGCCAAAACCATTTTTACTGCCAAATGTTCTGGCGACGAGCGATTGCAGTTCCGATAATAAGGGAATAGGAATGCCACTGTAAAGAGGAAATATGCCCGAAACCCCCATTTTTTGCGGATTTTTCGTAATGCAGGCCTCCAAACCCCCATTTGGTGCGGGTTTGACGGGTTCAGACACCGCCAAAGCCCTGCCAAGAGTGGCCTTGGAAACACAGATGGGGACGTTAATTGTCGAAATCGACACTGTCGCCGCCCCGTTGACAGCGGCGAATTTCCTTCGTTACACGGACGCCGGAGCTTACGACGGCGGGCAGTTTCACCGGACGGTGACGCCGGATAATCAGCCGGATAATGAGATTCGGATCGGCGTGATCCAGGGTTCCATGCGAAGAGGAGCGGCCGAGTACCCGCCGGTTCCGCTGGAGCGCACGACAAAGACCGGGATTCCGCACCTCAACGGCACTATCAGCATGGCCAGAACCGGGCCGGATACAGCGACGAACCAGTTCTTTATTTGCGTGGGCGATCAGCCGGAGCTCGATTTCGGCGGCCGCCGGAATCCCGATGGGCAGGGATTCGCGGCGTTTGGCCGCCTATTGTCGGGCTGGCTGGTGTTGAAACAGATTCAAATGGCGCCGGCCGCGGGGCAAGTGTTGCAACCGGCGATTCAGATCGTGCGCGCGCGGCGCCTGTAGGCATTCCCGGTGCAGAGCTTACTTACTAGGGCCGTCCGGTTCCGAAGGCATTTTTTTTGCCTCTGGCAATTGGCTCTCCGCCGCCTTGCGAATGGCGTCGACGTCGGCGAGATCCTGCGGCCGCCCGGCGGCCAGCTTGGCCGATATAAGATCGTCGCGTGAAATGAAAAATGCTTTCAGCCCGGTTTCGGGATCAACCGTAGTCTCGATACGCCGGTCCCACGCCGCGTCGAAATCGACGCCGGGAATGCCGGGAAGAATATCGAAGCCGTGCGGATCGCGTCCAAAACGAAAAAAACTGCCGCGCTCCGCGAAGTCTTCCGGGCGGATGCCGTGGAGCGGTGCGCCGAACTCGGCGAGGGCGGCATATGTCGCTTGCGCATTCGAGAGGTCCGCTTTGATGAGAAGGTCGATGTCCTTCGTAAAGCGGGGCTGTCCGTGAAAGATGACGGCGTATCCCCCGACGATGAGGTATTTAACACCATGGGCATGGAAGGCGAACAAAAGGTCTTTGTAGTCTTGGTACATCCGGCTCTATCTTCCAACCTTTGAGTGCGTAGGCGGTCTGAATCATTTCTTCAACCGCGTCCAACCGCTCATGCGCGGGACGACTTTGCCAGTAACGATATTCATCAGCCTTCATGTCGTCGAAGTTGGTGTACTTACGTACGATCGGATCGTCGTTCATGCGTCTCGCTTCTTAGCATAGCCGGTTCAGATCGGGCGCGCGCGGCGTCTATAGGCCATGTATCCAATAGCGCCCGCGGCGATTGACAAAGGCACGACCAGGATCAGAATGCCTTTGTTGAGCGCCTCCGCGCGGGCGCGCGTCTGCGATTCGGCGGTGCGGAAGCACATCGCGCATTGGCCCCAGGCCAGCGCGTTTAAGAGCAGGATGGAGGCGAGGAGTTTCATCCCAAGCCATCCGCGAGCACTGCCAGTAACAGCCCGATGCAGAGCAACAGCCCGGGGATCAGCAGGACCAATGGCTTCGGCCGGCGCGTCTTCAAATGCATGAAATACCAGGCGATGAGGGCGGCTTTGACGAAGGACAGGATCAACAACAACGCCAGCATCAGCGCGGGCGCAGTTCGTACCCACGCCAAGCTAACCTCGACTGACGTAAGCAAAACCAGCGCGATCCATACGGCGGTGTAGCTCATGACTTCACCGCCATCAGATAAACCAGCGGGAAGACGAACATCCATACGAGATCCACGAAGTGCCAGTAAAGGCCGCCGGTTTCTACGTCTTCGGCGGAGAATTTGCCGCGCGCGACGCCGGTGGTGAGGACGGTCAGATAGATCAGCCCGGCGGCGACATGCGCCATGTGCAGCCCGGTTACTCCGAAAAACACCGAACCGAAAGGCGAGCCGGGAGCAATCCGCTCGACCTGGATTAAGTGCCGCCATTCCGTTAAATGCAGGGCGATGAACACGGCGCCGCCCAGTATCGTCGCGAGCAGCCATTGCACGACGCGCTTGCGCTCATTCTTCCCCATCGCGTCAACAGCCCACACCATCGTGAGACTGGAGGAGAGTAGAACGATGGTCATGATGGTCGCGGAGACGATGGCGGGAGAGAGTGCGAAGGGCTGCGGCCAATCGGGATTCGCCAAACGCAGCGCGGAGTAGATAACCAGAAGCGTCGCGAACGTCAGCAGATCGCTCAGCACGAACAGCCACATGCCGAGGGTTTTCACGCCCACACTCCGAAAAGGAAGAGCACGTATATCCAAAGCGCGCCGACGAAGTGCCAAAAGAGGCCGGCCCGCGCGCCAAAAAAGCCGAGCGCCGCAACACCCGCCGCGGCGTGAGCCGCATGCGCTCCAATCAACACCGCGCAAAAAGCCTCGCCGATCGCGGCCATATGCAGGTTGACTAACAGCGCCAACTGCGAGGCGACCAGTACAGAACCAGCGGCCATGGCCGGTTTGGCTTGGCCGCGATAAACCAGCCAACTCGCCAATGGACCCAAAAAAAGGGTCGCCCAAACCCAGGCGGGCAACTCCGGCGCAATCCAATCTCCGCCCACACCGCGACGCACCACCATGGCGCTCGTGAAGGCGGCGAAGAACATGGAACTGGCCGCAATCAACAGCGTCTGGCCGGTACGCGCCGTGTCAGTCATCGCGCCACTCCCGCGTCGTCGCACCCCAGGGATTCGCCGGCGCCGCCGCGCCGCGGCGCTGGCTCCAGAAGTAGTTGAAGAGGAAGATAAGCTGCGCCGCGGCAAGAAAATAGGCTGCGTGCGTGACGCCGATGTGGAGCGGCATCACGGACTTCAGAAATTCGTACTCCTTGAAGTCCGGATAGCGGCGCGGGTTGCCCACAAAGCCTGCGAAGTGCAGCGGCACGAAGACGGCATAAACGCCCACGAAGGTAAGGTAAAAATGCAGTTTGCCCAGGCCTTCATGCAGGAACCTCCCGTACATTTTGGGGAACCAATAATGCAGGCCGGCGAAGATGGCGAAGATCGCAGCGACCCCCATGATCAGGTGGAAATGGGCGACAACGAAGTAAGTGTCGTGGAAGTAAATATCGAGGCCCGGTTGGCCCAGCACCAAGCCCGTGATGCCGCCGGTGATAAAGAGCGACACGAAGCCGAGCGCGAAATGCATGGCGGCCGTGAAACGCAGCCGTCCGCCCCACAGAGTGGCCAGCCAGTTGAACGTCTTCACCGCGCTGGGCACGCCGACGGCCAGCGTCAACACGCTGAAGGCGATGGAGGAATACGGGCTCATGCCGCTGATGAACATGTGGTGGCCCCAGACGACGAAGCCCAGCCCGCCAATGGCCAGCAGGGCAATGGCCATCGCCTTGTACCCGAATACTTTCTTGCCGCTGAAGACGCTTAACACCGTGCTGATCAAGCCCATTCCGGGCAGAATGGCGATGTAGACCTCCGGGTGGCCGAAGAACCAGAAGAGGTGTTGAAAAAGAATCGGCGAGCCGCCGGAACGCGTCTGTATCTGGTCATTGACGATCAGTCCGCCGGGAATGAAGAAGCTGGTTCCGGCCGTTCGATCCAGCAGCAGCAGGATGCCGCCCGCGAGCAATACGGCGAAGGCGAACAGGCTGATGATCGCCGTGACGAACCATCCCCAGCACGTCAGCGGCATGTCGAAATAGCCCATGTCCGGCGCGCGCAGTTCAATGATGGTGACGATGAAATTAATGGCGGACATCAGGCTGGCGACGCAGAAGAGTGTAATCGAAACGATCCACAAGTCTTGCCCCAAGCCCTGACCGGGGCCAGTGATTTTGCCAAGACCGGAAAGTGGCGGATAGGCCGTCCAGCCGGAGAGCGGCGCGCCGCCCTCGACGGCGAACGCGGCCAGCAGCGTGAGCAGCGATAGCGCCGTCGTCCAGAACGACAGCATGTTCAGGACGGGAAAGGCCATGTCATGCGCGCCAATTTGCAGCGGCAGTATGTAATTGCCGAAGCCCGATTGCGGCGCGGTTGTCAGCACGAAAAAAACCATGATGGTCCCGTGCATGGTCATCAACGACAGATACAGTTCCGGCGTCATCTGCCCACCCGGCGCGCCGTCCGGCCACACCGCCTGGAACCACCGGACTTTCGCGTCCGGATTCACCAGATGAAACCGCATAATGAGCGAGAGCAGTATGCCCTCAATAACGCTGAAAAGCGCCAGGCCGATGTACTGTTTGCCAATCACCTTGTGATCGGTCGAAAAGAGGGTCACGGCAGCGCGACCTGCTGGCGCGCCTCTTGCAGCCATTCTTCATAGGCATCCGGAGTCATAACGACGAGCGCGCTGCGCATTTGATGATGCCCCAGACCGCAGAGCTCCGAACAAGGCACTTCATACGTCCCAATTGTATCGGCCGTGAAGCGCAGCGGAATCGTCATGCCCGGCACCACATCCTGCTTCAGCCGCAGTTCCCGCACGAAGAAATTGTGAATGACGTCGCGGCTCTTTAGCAGCAGTTCCACGGGCTGGCCAACGGGGACGCGAAGCAACGCGGCGGTAATGTCGTCGTCGCCTTTCGGATCCTTGCTATCGATGCCGAAGGGATTTCCGCCGGCGTCGTCAATTTGACGGATGTCAACGCGGCCAAACGCTTGATCGGCTCCCGCATAGCGATACGACCAGGCGAACTGTTTGGCCATTACCTCCACATGCAACGCGCGCGGGTCGGCGGCAGCTAAATGCACCCTAGCCCAGATCCCCTGGCCCGCGAATGCCAGCGCCACAAACACCACCGCCGTCACCGAAGTCCAGATGATCTCCAGCCTATTGTTGCCGCTGGAAGCCGATGGCGTCTGCCCCCGGTCCCGATAGCGAAAGGTGACCCAAGCCAGCAGCCCCTGCGCGAGAACGAAGATGCATCCGATGACCCACAGCGTCACCAGGAAATGTGCGTCATAGGCCTTGGCGTGTGCGGAAATGGCATCGGGGAACCACCAGCGCGGCTGGAAAAACAATGCCAGCGTCGCGCCCGCCAGCGCGGCAATTAGAATCGCAATTGCCATAGAAGGCTCAGTTTACGCTACTCCCGCGATTGGCAGCGTAACGGTAAACACAGCACCGCGCGGCTGTTGATTTCGCGCCGTGACCGCTCCGCCATGTTCGACGACGATCGACTGCACAATGTGCAAGCCCAGGCCGCGCCGGCCGCGCGATTTCTTGGTAGTCACATTCGGCTCGAAGATCGTGGGGAGAATGGTCGCGGGAATTCCTGGGCCATTGTCGGCCACGGTCAACGTGACAACACCGCCTTCGCAAGTGGCGCCGATGGCCACTTCGACGCCGTGCGGGTTGGCCTGCGCGGCATTCAGAAACAGGTTGACAAAGACACGCTCCCAGGCCGCCGTCGAACCCGGCAGCGTAACGCTGGGATCCAGTTCGCGGGCGTATTGAATCGCCGTGCCGCGAGTGAACGTAAGAACGTCCTCCGTATGCTGCACCGCGTTGTCGAGAATTTCCGTCAAATCGCCGGGATCGCCGATCGTCTCGTTAAGCGACGCAACGATGCGCTCCCCGCGCCGCACGCTGCGGCGAATCGTGTTTGCCAGCTTGGTCCATTTGCTGTCGGAAGACAGGAGTTCCGCCGCTTCCGAAAGTGTCTCAAATACATTATTCAAGTCGTGGGCCAGCCCCTCGACCGTTAGTTCAGATTCACCGCTCATTGCACCACCCTTACGTCCGGATGGATTCCAGCGTAGCGAAAAATTCGGGGAAAGACACGCTGGCCGCTTCAGCTTGGTTGACGATGGTCTCGCCGCCTTCGGCCGCCAGACCGGCGACCGCGAAGGCCATGCCAATGCGGTGGTCGCCGAAGCTGTCCACTTCCGCCGCGCGAAACGTCTGTTTGCCGGGAATGTGAAAGCCATCGGCGGCGGTTTCAATCTCGATTCCCATGCGGCGCAGATTATCGGCGACGGTCGCAATCCGGTCTGTCTCTTTGACGCGCAATTCGGAGGCATCGCGCACCGTCAGTCCGTGCTCGCTGGTAGCGCCCAGCACAGCCAGCACCGGAATTTCATCAATCAGCGCCGCCGTCATTCCCTGTTCGATTACGCCGCCCTGGAAACGGGAATTCCGCACGCGCAAATCGCCCACCAATTCACCGCCAGTGGAGCGCACATCGAGCACTTTCACCTGCCCGCCGCCGCCCACCAGGAAGTCAATCAACGCCGTCCGCGACGGATTCACACCGACATCGTAAAGGACCACGTTGGCGTCATCGCTCATCATCGCGGCAACCAGGAAGAAGGCGGCGCCAGATAAATCGCCAGGGACAAAGACTTCGCGGGCCTCCAGTTCCTTACCGCCGGTAATGGTGGTTTTGCGTCCGGTCGTCAGAATGTCGGCGCCGAATTCGCGGAGAGCGAGTTCGGAGTGATCGCGTGTCTTTAGCGGTTCCGTGAAGATGGTTTCGCCGTCGCAGGAGAGGCCCGCGAACAGCACGCAGCTCTTAACCTGCGCCGAGGCCACGGGCGTCTCATAATGAATCGCCCGCAGGTCCCGCGTGCCATGTATGGTGATTGGCGGATAAGTGCCGTCACCCGCTTCAATCCGCGCCCCCATCATTTCCAGCGGCGTGATGATACGCTTCATCGGCCGCCGGGAAAGCGACTCATCTCCGAAAATCGTGCTGACAAAAGGCTGGCCGGCCAGAATACCGCTCAACATGCGAATCGTGGAACCGGAGTTGCCGGCGTCAAGCTGTTCCTGCGGCGCCCGCAGACCGCGCAACCCCTTGCCATGGACCTTCACCTCATCGTCTGTCTTGTCCACGCTAATCCCCATCGCCTGCATACAGCCGAGCGAGGAGTGGGGATCGGCGCCGGAGGAGAAGTTCCGTAGCGTGGAAGTTCCTTCGGCGATGGCGGCGAGGATGGCGTAGCGATGAGAGATCGACTTGTCGCCGGGAAGGCGGATCGCGCCGCCAAGCGCTTTCGAGGGAGCAATACGAACCTGCATGGGCAATCACTTATTGTACCCAGCGCTGCCCGTGCCGCTACCTTCGTTTCCGAGCCCCGACCGTCAGGGAGGATCCATCGGACCGAATCCCCGAAACCGTTAAGCGCCCTAAGCCGTGGCGCCGTAAGCCGGCATGGCGTACATCACCAGCGGTCGCGCCGCGCGAAAGCGTTCGAAGCGGTAGCCGACGCCGAAGACCGTCTGAATATATGTGTCGCCGAACGCGCCCAGCTTGCGGCGCAGGCGGCGGATGTGAACGTCCAGCGTCCGCGTCCTCGTGCCCTCGCAGTAGCCCCATACGGTGCTCAGCAGGATGTCCCGCGGCACTATCTCGCCGGCGTTGCGCGCCAGCATGGTGAGCAATTCAAGCTCTTTGCGGGTCAGCGTCAGGCGGCGGCAATCCAGTTCCACCGGGCCTGACTTTCCACCGGCGGATTCTCCCGAAGTTTCAATAGTGAGGTGTTCATCGCGATACATCGTCGTGCGTTCCATATGGGTAGATTATGGGAATTCACGATGCAGGTCGTTCGCAAGTTGTAAAAATCTTGTAAAAGCCCTTGAACGGCGCGCCTAAAGCGGCTTGACCGGAATCCCCGCACCATGCAGGCTGGCCTCCACGCCATCCCGCGACAGCCGCGAGGCGTCATATTCCACCAGGATTTTATCGAGCGACGGCTCGACCTGTATCCGTTGGAATCCATAGATTCCGTGCGCGTCGGAGATGCGCTTCATCAGAGAGTCGTCCAGCGGCCGGAGCAGCTCGTAGCGCAGTTGAACCTTGGTCATAGGGCGTGTCGACTACCAGCATAGCAACCCCTAATTCAGCGCCAACGCCGCTTCCAGAAATGGATCGAGTTCCTGCGATGCGGCGGACCACGTCCAAGGCGCCGGCACGTCGGGCAACAACGTCTCAATTCGCGCTTGAACGGGGCTCGTGAAACTCCGCGTGGAATATTGACCCCGCAAACCCGAGTTGGGCAAAGTAAACGGGAGGACTTCGCCGAACGAACTGGGCTTGCCCCCGGTGGGCTCGCCAACAAGTGTCCAACCGGCCCGCGAGAGATCGGCCGCCGCCGACACGCCGCTTGAAAACGTTTGGCGTCCAGTTATTACCAAGCGGCGAATATTGTCCGGGACGCTGGGCAGCAGTCGCGCCAGCACGGCGCTGTTGCCGCCGGTATTGTTGCGGACATCGACGATGAAACGGTCAACCGGATTGTTCGCCAGCGCCGCCGCCAGATCCGCGCGGAAGCGCGCGGCGGGGACAATCGGCATTTCGGCGCAGACGTTGTATTTGAAGTAAATGGTACGGCTATCGGGCAAGTAGTGAAACCAGTAATTCACGCCGCCGTAGCGCGCCCACAGCGGGAATTTCGGCTGGGAAAGAATGGGTCCGGCCGTAAGGCTCGGCACCGCGGACGGGATGAGCGATTCGCCATTGATCGCGAGTGAGCCTCTGTTCACTTGCACGCCGAGGTTCGTCAGAATCTCCGGGCTGATTAAATAGTTGAGCACTTGCACCCGGAACCACCATTCGTTTTCGTACGACACCAGCGGCCGCAGTTTTTCGATAACCTCGGCGATTGGAGTGCTGTCCAGCAGCGCGACGCTTGTGCCAATCAGCGCCGGTTGATCCGACGGCGCCCCCGTGACAATCCACCCCTCATCGAACCATTGCACACGCAGCGGCAACGAAGTGAAGAGAGGGCTGGTGCGCAGGTTGATAAAGGTGTGGCCATCCCCGGCGAATGCCGTGATCCGCGCTATCTCCATGGCGATCTGCGTGTCGGACAGCGCGGCGGCGTTGTCCCTTAACGCCGTCGCCGCCTGGTCCCATTGCTCGCGCGGCACTTTCGTGTAAAGGTTCGGGTGCCGGGACTGCAAGGTGGTCAACAGGAAGTCAAGATCGGCGCGCCACCGTTCTTCGCGGCTGGGCTGGGCCCATAGAACGGGAAGGGCGATGGCCAGCAGTACAACTCGCATCCCAACATTATGACCAAAGTTCGTTTATAGGTTTGTACAGCCCTTCGTTGGCGTAAGGAACGTACTCGAACCCGCGTCCGAAAGGATCGTCGTAACGAATGTTCGTCCAGTTGATGCCGAGTGCGGAGTAGATAGTCGCCTCCACATCCTCAACGCGTACATCCCGTTCGCCTGACCAGCCGAACTCGGCGGTGCGCGCGCCGGCCGCATCCGTGGTTCCGATCGCGCGTCCGCCCTTCACGCCGCCGCCGGCGAAGAACACGAACTGCTGCAGGTAATGGTCGCGTCCGGCGGTCGCCGAAAGCTGTCCCACGGTTCGTCCGAATTCGCCCATCATCACAATCAGCGTTTCGTTGAATTGGCCGTTCGATTTCAGATCGGCGATCAGCGTACTCAAGGCGTCGTCCACCACTTTACCCAGTGAGAAGATGGAGTTCTGCCCCGCCTGCGTCGTGTAGATATTATTGTGCATATCCCACCCGCCCAGCGAGACCTGAATATAGCGCGTGCCCATATTGGCTTCCAGCACCTGCTTGGCCGTCAGCAGCGCGTTGCCAAACGTAGTGGTGCCGTAACGCGCCGCGTCGGCGGTGGAATACTTGAAGGCCTTGTCGACGGCGGGGTTGTACATCAACCCGCGCGCCGCTTGGTAAAAGGCGTTGAAATCGGTCATCGGGTCGCCATACGGGGAGTTCACGCGGAGCGGGTTATCCAACCCCTGCAGCAGGGAGTACTTCGCCTCCAGCCGCACGGCGCCATCGGGGTTGGTGGTGTTGGGAAGGCCGGCCGCGTTGGGGGCAAATTTGAACGGCTCGTAGGTCGCGGGCAAGTAGCCCGCGCCGATGGCGCCGTCGGAATTCAAAGCGAGAAACGTTGGGAAAATCTGCCCGGCGGTACGTTCCCCTTTCTTCTCAATCGAAACAATCGCGCCCATATTCGGCGCGACATCGCCAAGCACCGCGGCCGGGCTGCGCCCAATCTGCACCCACGTCTGCGAGAGCGTGTGCTGCGCCGCCCAGGCCCGCGCGGAGCGAACCAAGGCAATGTCGTCAAACTGGCCGGCCAGCTTGGGAAACACGCCCGTATTCCACGCCACACCCTTTAGGTCCGTGGAATTGAACGTGCCCGGCGTGATGCCGTTCGTCATCTTCAGGTCGAAGGTGTCCACATGGCTGGGGGCGCCGGCGAGCAGGATAAAGATCACGTTCTTAGCTGTGTTCTGCGTCTGGACGCTTTGCCCTTTTACAACTTGCGCCTGAAGGGGAATGGAGGCCAGTCCCGCGGCGCCAAGCGTACGGAAAAAATCGCGCCGGCTGCCGCTGGGCCGCGCATAGAAAGGCATGTGATGATGCGGATTCTTCTTTACAAAGCGGCGGAAAGTGGATTCGTTGAACATGGCGTTTATCTCCGTTGCCTGTGGGAAAGTGGTGCCAGGCACCATTTTTCCACAGGCTAGTAATTAAAGAAGAAGTCGACTTTGTTGTAAAGCGACCACAGTAAGTTCTCCGCCGCTTGCTGGCGATTTCCGGAGGTCAGCGCCGCGCCCGCCGTCGCCCGCTCCGATTCATCCGGCATTCGCGAAAGCACCGTATGGTACAAATTCTCAACCAACTCCCGGTCGGTCTTGTTGATGTGCTTGCTCAGCAGGCCGCCCGCGGCATTGGCCCGCGTCCGCGTCATCACGAAGTTGTTATTCATTAACGTCAGCGCCTGCTGATCGGACCCATCGCGCCGCCGCTCCGTATCCTCCCGGTCACCCGGATAGAAGGGATTCAGGAAAGCCGCCGCGCCGCCGCGAGACGCCGGACTCGTCGTCTGCATCGCCGCCGGAACCACGCGGGTCATTGCCACGGCCCCATTCGGCACGCGCGTTGAAACCGTGATCGTAATCGGCGCCGCCACGTTAGACGTCTGCGCAATGGCGTCATAGACTTCCTCCGCCCACAGCCGTTTGACCAATCTACGGGCGTGCAAATTATCCCAGGAAGGGTTCCACTGTCCGTCATACCGGGCAGTTAACTGATAGGCATCCGATGTCGTAATACGCCGCATCAAGGATTTCAGGTTGTAGCCGTTGTCGATAAAATCCTGGGCCAAATCACGCAGCAGCGCGGCGTTCGAAGGCTGCAGCGTCCACGGCGCCGGTGGCGGATTATCTGGATCCAACCGGTCCGGATCCATCTGATTCACCGGCTCCACCAGCCCGCGGACCATCAGTTCCTTCCAAATGTAGTTCACCGTGGCGCGCGAAAAATTGAAGTCCGAAGTTACCAGCCGCGCCGCCGCCGTTCGCAACGATTCCCCGGCGTTCGCGGTCATTGCATCGCCAAAAGGATAGACTGGCGCCACAACCCGCGCGCCCGACACCGGCTGCCGCGGCGGCCGGTTTCCAGTCGTCGTGTTCAACGCATACGTTCCGTTCCGGTTCAGCCCAACGGTCCAATAATAGATATTCGGGTCCGGGCGCTGGTCGCGCGGCTGCTGCACGAACGTCGCTTGCGCGAAGAATGCCGCAAATCCGTACGCCTGCATCCGGCTCGCGCTCTTGCCCCACAGGCTCAGCGTATCCACATGCCCGCGCCCATTGTGGCAAACAATGCAGTTGAAATGGCTGTTGCCAAGAAACGTCTCCATCGCCGCCGCCGCCATCTGGTCAAAGTGGTCCTGCGTGGGCCCGCCCGTAGTACGATTGCCGATCTGCCAGTTCAATTCGCCTTGCGTCCAGGAGTTCGGGCCCTCCGCGGCAATCAACTCAAACGCCATGCGGTTATACGCCTTGCCATCTTTCAGCGAGTTATAAATCCAGTTATAAAATGCCTCTCGCCCCTCGGCCCGCCGCAATGTATTGGTAGCCCGAACCTGGTCCGTGTTCTTGTAAAGGTCGCCAAAGAACATCGACCATTTGTCCACCCACTCAGCCGAATTCAATAGCTCATCCACATACTTCGCCCGCTTGTCCGGATCGGAATCCGACACAAACGCCGTCACCCGCTCCGGCTTCGGAACGCGCCCCGTCAAGTCCAGCGAAACCCGCCGCACGAACTCATAATCGTTGGTCCGCGCCGCTGGCTGAATGCCCTTTTCCTGCAGCACCCCAAAAATGTGTTTGTCCACTACGTTGCCCGAACTCGACCCCTTTTGGCTCGAAAACGTCCGGCTTCCCCCGGGGATGAACTGCCGCGTGGAATCCAATCCTCCCAAGCGCGCCACGATCGCCTCAGTCTCCTGCGAAAACGAACTTCGCGTCCGCCTCGCCGTCCCCAGCGTATTCTCCATGAACTGCGCCCGCTTCGGTCCAAAGTACGCGCACTCGGCGTGATCGGCGTGATCGGCATTAACGGGCGCCTCCGGCGATTGTCCCCACACCAGCGTCATCCCGGAAATGGCAATTCCCACGGATGCCAGCGTTATATAAGCACGGCTTTTCATCTTGCTTTGGTCCCCTCACTATCCCGGACGGCGTACTTTCCCCAATGCCGCCCCGGATTCGTCTTGAATCAAAGCGGTCATCACCTTGATTCTAAGGCATCCAACCCCTTCCCTGCGTTCAAGTTTCGCCTCTAGGTAAATTAATCCCGGCAACTCCGCCAATATGCTTACTACCTGCAACTCGATTGCGCCTGTAAATGATTGAAAACACTAGGGCTATACTTTGATAGACTACTCCATGTGCAAGCGCGCCGGCTCCCATTTATCGCTGCTTTTGTTCTCCCCATAAGCCTCATCGCACAGCCGCCGCTGCCCCTCGCCGGCGCCATCGGCGAGGCCATCGAAAAACATCCGCTTCTGGCGGCTGCCGACGGGCGTATCTCCACCGCCCAAGGGCTTTTGGAGCAGGCCGGGCTCAGGCCTAATCCGCGCCTCATCCTGCAGCTTGAAAATCTCCGCGGCGGCTGGCAATTGCCCTATCGCCCTCTCAACGACAACGACCATTTCATCTATCTGACGCAAACCCTGGAGACCGCCCGCAAGCGCGAGCGGCGTACCGATCTGGCCACCGTCAACAAAAAACTTGCCGGGATCGCGCGCGACATTCTCGCCCAACATGTCGCCGCTCGCGTTCGCGAGGCGTTTTATAACGCTCTCGGCGCCGCCCGCATCGCCGGCATTTACGACGAAACAATCACTAACTTTGCCCAGACCGTCGCCTACCACGAAGTCCGCGTCCGCGAAGGCAACATGGCTGAAGCGGACCTCATCCGCATCCGCCTGGAAATGGCGCGCCTGCGCCTGGCCGCCTCCGGCGCCGCACTCGCCGCCGAACGGGCCGCCATCAATCTGCAGCGCGAAATGGGCCGCACCGTTTTCACCGGTAATTTGAAACTCGCCGGCGACCTTGCAGGCGCCTCCGCTATTCCGGACGAAAATGCCGGCGAAGCCTTAAACCGCCGCGCCGAAGTGCGCCTCGCCCGCCAGGGCGTCGCCGCCGCCATTGCCAACGAACAACTCCAAACCGCCCTCGCCCGCCCCGACCTCGACCTCTCCGGCGGCTACAAACGAACCAACGGCTACGACGGACTGCTGGCGTATCTGAATATGGACCTCCCCTGGCGCAACAGGAACCAGGGCAACATCGCCGCCGCCAGCGCCGAAACCCGTGTCGCCCGTTCCAACGCCGCCGCCGCCGAAGCCATGGTCCGCGCCGAAGTGCGCACGGCCTACGCCGGCTACCGCCTGCGCCAGAACCAGATGAGCGGCATGTTGAAAGAACTCGGCGCTCACGCCGCCGAAACCCACCGCATCGCCCAGGCGGCCTATCGCGAAGGCGGGGCCGACATACTCCGCCTGCTCGACGCCGAGCGCGTCCGCCTGGAAACCGAACTGCTTCTCGTGCAAGCCGTGACTGAATTCCGTCTGAGTGAATCCGCCGTCGAATCGGCGATGGGGGTGATGCCTTGAAGCGATCCACGCTATTAGCCCTGGCCCTGCTCGCCGCTTGCGGCACGAAACAGGAAGCGTCCAAGCCCGAGCCTTCGAAAGCCGCCGAAATCAAGAAGCCGGAGCCCGGCCAAGTGCGCCTAAGCCCGGAACTGCAGAAGACCGCCGGTCTGCTGATCGTCGATGTGGAGCGCCGCAACGTTCCGCTGCTCATTCGCGCCACTGGACGCCTGGTGGCCGACGAGGAAAAAACGCATAAAGCCGGCGCCGTCCTTGATGGCCGCGTGGTGAAAGTCTTCGTCAATATCGGGGACCGCGTCCAGAAGGGGCAGGTACTGGCCCGCCTGCACAGCCACGACATCCACGAATCCCGCAGCACCTTTCAGAAGGCGAAAGTGGAACTCGCGCGCCTGGAAACCCAACACGGCTATGCTGAGCGAAATCGCGATCGTATCCGGCGCTTGCTGAACCTGAAAGCCGCGTCCCAGGAACAGGTGGAACACGCCGAAAATGAAGTTAAGAATGCGCTCGCGGGCGTCGATTCCGCCCGCCTGGAAATCCAGCGCGCCCGCCGGCATCTGGAGGAATTCCTGGAAGTTGCCGCCGAGGATCCGCCCGGTCACAAGCCCGGAGAATTCGATCACGATGACGATACCGCGCCCGTCAGATCCCCCGCCGCCGGCATCGTCATTTCCCGCACAATCAGTTCCGGTTCCGTGGCCAAGCCGGGCGATGACCTGTTCGTCATCAGCGACCTATCGTCCCTTTGGATGCTCGCCGCCATTCCCGAAGAGTACGTTGGCCGCGTGCGCCCCGGTATGACTGCTCAAGTCTTCGTTCGGGCCTTTAATGACCGTCCCTTCCCCGGCCGCCTCACCCGCACCGGCGATCAACTCGACCCCGCCACGCGCACCGTGCAGGCCCGCATCGTCCTCGCCAATCCACGTGGCGAACTGAAGCCGGAGATGTACGCGACTGCTGAACTCGCCGCCGGGGGCACTGGAGAGGCGCTCTACGTCCCGCAGGAATCGATCCAGGAGATGAACGGCCACAGCATTGTTTTCGTCGCCGCCAGCAACAACAAATTCCACGCCCGCCCGGTCGAAACCGGACCGCGCGCCGGCGGGTCCATCGCCATCGTTTCCGGCCTCACCGCCGGCGAACGTGTCGTTACGCGCGGCGCCTTCCTGCTGAAATCCGAACTGCTGAAATCGACGCTTACCGAGGAATAGACGCCCGTGCTCAACCGCCTCATTGACGCCGCTCTCCGCAATCGCATCCTCGTCCTCGCCGCGATCGGACTCCTCATCGGCGGCGGCGTTTTCAGCCTCCTCGAACTTCCCATTGACGCCTTCCCGGACCTTACCAACAACCAGGTGACCGTCGTCACCGCCTGCCCCGGCATGCCGCCTGCCGAAGTTGAGCAACTCGTCACCTTCCCCATGGAAACGACGCTGATGGGTCTTCCCCGCGTCACCGAAGCGCGATCCATTTCGAAGTTCGCGCTGTCCAAAATCACCGTCGTTTTTGACGACACCGTCAGCCCGTACTTCGCCCGCCAACTTGTCAACGAACGCCTGCAGGAAGTGCGCGGCCGCATTCCCGCAGGGCTGGAACCCGGTCTGGGGCCCAACGCCACGCCCTTCGGCGAAGTCTATCAATTCACCATTGAAGGGGACAAAACGCCGCTTGATGAGCGGAAGGCGTTTCTCGATTGGGTCATCCGCCCGCTGCTGCGCACGGTGCCCGGCATTGTGGAAGTGGAGACGTGGGGCGGGCTGACCCGGCAGTATGAAATCGAAGTGCGCCCCGAAGCGCTGGAGCGCTACGGGCTCTCGCTGTCCGATGTCGAAAAGGCTGTAGCGTCAAGCAATGAAAACTTCGGCGGCGGTTTTATTGAGTTCGCCGGTGAGCAGTACACGGTGGCCGGCAAGGGCCGCGTCCGCCAACCCGCTGAACTGGAGAGTATCGTCATCGCCTCTCGCGCCGGCACGCCGGTGCTGGTGCGCGACGTGGCCAGCATGCGAGTTGGCGCGGTGCAACGGCAAGGCGCGATACTTCGCGACGGCCGCGGCGAATCCGTTTCCGCGATGGCTATCATGCTGAAGGGCGAGAACTCCCGCGAAGTCATTGCCCGCGTTAAACGCCGCCTGGAATCCGTCAAGATGCCAGCGGGAACCCACATCGTTCCTTTCTACGATCAGAGTGAAGTGATCAACCGCACCATCGGCACCGTCCGCCGCAACCTCGCCGAAGCCGGGCTGCTGGTGATGGCCGTGCTGCTGCTTTTCCTGGGCAATGTCCGCGCCGCGCTGCTCGTCGCCGCCGTCATTCCGCTGTCGCTGCTCGCCGGTTTCATCGGTATGAAGTGGTTCGGCGTCACCGCGAATCTCATGTCGCTCGGCGCCGTGGATTTCGGCATGATCGTCGATGGGGCGGTGGTCATGATGGAGAACGCCGTCGCCCGCCTGGGCGCGCGTGCGGAGGGGGAAGATGCCGACAGCGTCATTCGCTCCGCCGCCCATGAAGTCGCGCGGCCCATTGTCTTTGCGGTGGGCATCATCATCGCCGTCTACATGCCCATATTCTTCCTGGAAGGCCTGGAGGGCCGTATGTTCCGGCCCATGGCGGTGACGGTGGTCAGTGCGCTCGCCGGCTCGCTGGCCCTGGCGCTGTTCGGCATGCCGGTGCTGGCTTCCTACGCGCTGCGCCGCGGCGTTAAACCGCACAATGACCACGGCTGGTTCGAACACCTCCGTTCGTTCTATCGCCGACTCTTGTTGATCGCTCTCCGCGTCCGCATACTCACCGTTGCCATCGGCGTAATCATCGCCGCTGTCGCCCTCGGATCCATTCATTTCCTGGGCACGGAGTTCATGCCGCGCTTGGAAGAGGGCTCGATTCTTGTCGAGACGAAGAAGCTCCCCGGCGTGTCCCTCACCGATTCCGTCAAACTCAGCATCGAAGTGGAAAAAGCGCTGCTGACGCTCCCCGAAGTCAGCGGAATTGTCTCCAAACTCGGCCGCCCGGATCTCGCCACCGACCAAATGGGCGTCTTCGCCGGCGACGTCTACGTCCTGCTGCACCCGCAAGCCCAATGGAAGGTGGCGACCAAGGAAGACCTGATCGCCAAGATGCGCGTTGCACTGGAAGCCGTTCCCGGTGTGGGCTACAACTTCACGCAACCCATGGCCATGCGCCTGGATGAAACCATCAGCGGCATCAAGGCCGACGTGGCGGTGAAAGTGTTCGGCGAAGACCCGGCGGTGCTTGACTCGCTCGCCGTGCGCGCCTTCCGCGTCCTGGAACGCGTACCCGGCGCCACCGACGCGCAGATGGAGGTGGCCAGCGGTGTAGCCGAGCTGCACATTGAGCCGGACCGGGCCGAGCTGGCCCGCTACGGCTTCCACATTGACGATGTGCGGGAAGTGGTGGAAGCCGCGGTGGGCGGCCGGCCGGTGAGTGAATTGATCGACGGCCAGCGCCGCTTTGGCATTGTAGTGCGCCTGCCGGAGTCCTACCGTCAGCGCCCGGAATCCTTGGAACAAGTCCGCCTGCAAGCGCCCGGCGGCGAGCGCGTTCTGCTGGGACAATTGGCCCGCATTCGCACCGCCCGCGGTCCGGAAGTAATAAGCCGCGAAAACGGCATGCGCCGCATTGTTGTCCAGTGCAACGTGCAGGGCCGCGACCTGGGCGGCTTCGCCGATGAAGCCCGCCGCCGCGTCAGCGAAGAGGTGCAAATGCCACCCGGTTATTTCATCGATTGGGGCGGGCAATTTGAAAATCAGGAGCGCGCCCTCGGCCGGCTAACGCTTGTCCTGCCGCTGTCGGTGGCGGCCATTTTCACGCTCCTCTATTTCACGTTCTACTCCATGCGCCAGGCGATGCTGATTCTCTGCAACGTGCCCTTCGCGCTGGTCGGCGGCGTCGCCGCGCTATGGCTGCGCGGCATGAACCTGAACCTCAGCGCCTCCATCGGCTTCATCGCCCTGTTCGGCGTCGCGGTCCTGAACGGCATCGTCATGGTGAGCCAGATCAACCGCCTGCGCGACGCCGGCATGCCCGATGAAGAGGCCGTCCCCGAAGGCGCCACGCTCCGCCTGCGGCCGGTGCTGATGACGGCGCTCGTCGCCAGCCTCGGCTTCCTGCCCATGGCGCTCTCGACCTCGGCCGGATCGGAAGTGCAGCGCCCGCTGGCCTCCGTCGTCATCGGAGGACTGGCATCGTCGACCCTGCTAACGCTCTTCCTGCTCCCGGCTATGTATTCCTGGTTTTCGCCTAAGATCGGCACAAAGCAGCATTGAAGGGAGACTGAGCAACACGTTTTGGACATCCTGCGCGCCTTCCGTAGCCCTGTTATACGTTAATCAACGGTAATCAATTAGCAGGGATACACCTTTGAGAAAAACTACGGCTTCCATGGTCAACAACCACCTTCCCATAACGAAGGCCCGTATAAATCTCGGTCAACTGGCGAAGCGCGCCCACTCCGGCAACGAGTACTTCATCTTGGAAAAAGACGGCATTCCCGTCATAGGCATTATGGGCGCGGATGAACTGAGAGACTACTTAGAGATCAAGGATGCCAGAGTCAACGCCCAGATCCGCGAGAGCAATCAAGACGTTAAGGCTGGCCGCGTCAAACCGGCGTCGGATCTGCTAGCCTAGCGAACGCCTGCCGCCGCAGCACCCGCGTACTCACGGCGTCAGAGTGGAAGCCCGGATTGAGGCTATACTCGGCGACGGAAGGGGATTGGCCATGACCGTCCGGGATGAGATGCGCGAGATTGTGGATGAACTGCCAGAGGAGGATTTGCTCGAACTGCGGCACTATGTCAACGATTTGAAGTCTGGGGCTGAGGCGGACGAAACGGTTGATGCTGAGAGCTTGGCTGCAATTCGAGTTCTCTGACCGGGATCGCAAAGACTTCAATCGCCTGGACCGGAACCTGCAAGAGCGAATCGGCGCTGGAATTGACGAACTTGCCTCCGATCTCCACGACTCCAGGATCTCAGGAACACTAGCAAATACGGGAGTTCTGCGGAAACCCCGCGTGGGTGGCTGGAAAATTGTTTTCACGATTGACGACGAGATTCGAATCGTGTCGCTCCTAATGATCAAGCGGCGCGGCCAGGTGTATAGGAGGATGTAAGGGCCGCTACCGAAGGCTGATTCTGCCCTGAGCCATTGGTGTACAGACGAAAGCCCCCCGCGGGTTATAGCGCAAGATGACTAATCCGCCCTCTACGCGATACTCTTAAGTTCGGAGGCCTAATGGGCGATGCACTCGGGATGATCGAAACGCGCGGCCTGGTCGCGATGATCGAAGCCGCTGACGCTATGGTCAAAGCCGCAAACGTAACCCTCGTCGGCTGGGAGCGTATTGGCTCCGGCTACGTCACCGCTATCGTCAGAGGCGATGTCGCCGCCGTCCGCGCCGCTACCGATGCCGGCGGCGCCGCCGCTCGCCGCGTCGGGGAACTGGTCTCTATCCACGTCATCCCGCGTCCGCATCCGGGCCTCGAAGGCGTCCTGCCCATCGGGAAGAGTAACGGCAAATGATCCTCGCCCGCGTCGTCGGCACCATCGTCGCCACCCGCAAAGACCCGCGCCTGGACGGCTCGAAACTCCTCATCTGCAAACCTGTCTCGCCCGAAGGCAAGGACGAGTCCGGCTACGTCGTCGCCGTAGACACGGTCAGCGCCGGCTTTCGCGAAACCGTCATCCTCGTCAGCGGCTCCAGTGCGCGAATGGCGGAAGGCTGCAAGGATAAACCCGTCGACACCGCCATCGTCGGTATCGTCGATTCGCTTTCCATCGACGAAGGCAGCAAGGGCGCCTGATCCATGTACCTCGGTCGCGTCATCGGTCGCGTTTGGTCCACCGTTAAGGACCCCGGTCTGGCCACGCAGCGTTTGCTCCTGGTGCAACCGCTGACCCCGGAAGGCGCGCCCACCGGCAAGCGCCTTGTCGTTACCGACGCAGTGGGCGCCGGGTCCAATGAACTGGTCTACTGGTCGAAAGGCAAAGAATCCAGCTTCCCCTTTCTGCCCGCCGAAGTTCCCACCGAAATGACCGTCGTCGGCATTATCGACTCGCTTAATGTTGATCGAGGCGCTTGAGCTATGCTGATCGCCCGCATCATCGGCGACGTCACCGCCACCCACAAACACGCCAGCCACGAAGGTCAAAAACTCCTGCTCGTTCAACCGCTGGAATTGGATCTGATGACCCCGCGCGGCGACGCGGTTATCGCGGTCGATGCCGTCGACGCCGGACTTGGGGATCTCGTCCTCCTCGTCACCGAAGGCTACAGCGCCATGACGAGCGTCAATCGACCGAATTCACCCATTGACATGGCTGTCCTGGGAGTCATCGACACTGTCGCCATTCCCCCTGATGCGGCGCGTCCGGCTGTTGGGTCCTCGCCACAGCATGATTCCCCCGAGCCACACTCCGGCCAGTAAACGAAAAACAGTCAACACCCCAAACAGCATGTGCAGCTTGGCGAACCGGGCTCTGTCCTCTATCAGCACTTCAACCGGCCGGAAGTCCAGTATTCGTCCCTGGGCCACCACTTGCGGCGTCAACAGGAAATGAGAAGCCAACGCGGCCAGCAGCAGCACGCCGGCCAGGACCGTTGCCCCCCGGTTGTAGTTCTGCACGAGCAATACCGCGGCCAGGACCAACAAAATGCCAAGTTCCGCCAGCCCCGAAAATTCAAAGAGCGTACGGTTTATTTCCGCCGCCACATACCGGAACATCTGGTCGGTCATCGGCTCGCCCACTACGAACAAAGCCCGCGCCGCTTCGGCGGGCGGAGCCTTCGCTACGTTCCGCGCTACTTGAAGTCCGGTCGCCGCCACTCCCGCGATTGTCAGGATCAATGCGAACCAGGCTCCCAGCAGAAAGGTGATTAGTCGCCGCGTATGCATGTAAACTGGCCATTCTAACTCATCATGCGCCGCCGCCTTTTTCTCCAACTCCTCGCCGCCGCTCCCGCGCCCCCCAATGTCATCCTCGCCATGGCTGACGATCAGGGTTGGGGCGACACTTCCTACAACGGCCATCACATCCTTTCGACCCCCAATCTTGACGCCATGGCCCGCGCCGCCATGCGCTTCGATCGCTTCTATTCCGGCGCTCCCGTCTGCTCGCCCACCCGCGGCAGCGCGCTCACCGGCCGCCATCCGTTTCGCTACGGCATCTTTTCCGCCAACGCCGATATCGGCTCCGACGCTCCGTCCAAATATCTCCTCCCCGCTCGCGAAAAGACTCTCGCCGAGTTCTTGAAGCCACTCGGCTACGCCACCGGTCACTTCGGCAAATGGCACCTCGGCGATTTCGCCGGCCCCAATCGTTCCGCGCCCACGGACAATGGCTTCGACGAGTTTTTCTCCACTACCCGCAAAGTCACCACGGTCAATCCCGAAGCCTACTGGACGCAAAAGGGCCGCGTGCCCGCCGCGGAACTCGACGGCGATGACTCCCGCATTCTGATGGACGCCGCCGTGTCCTTCATTGAGCGGGCAGCCCAACGCCGCCAGCCCTTCTTCGCCGTCATCTGGTTCCACGCCCCGCATGAGCCCGTCGTCGCCACCGAACGCCATCGCGCGCCCTACACCCAATACCCTGGCAAGCCCGAGAACTACTACGGCGCCATCGCCTCGCTCGACGAACAAATGGGCCGCCTTCGCGAAACGCTTCGGCATCTCCAGGTCGAGCGCAACACCATGCTCTGGTACGCCAGTGATAACGGCCCCGAAGGCGATCGCCAGTCCTCGGCGTCGCCCGGCAATGCCGGCCCATTTCGCGGCCGCAAACGCAGCCTGTTTGAAGGCGGCATCCGCGTCCCCGCGCTCCTTGAATGGCCCGCCCGCTACAGCGCTCCCAGCGTCATCCGCGCCGCCGCTTCCACCAGTGACTACCTCCCCACCATTCTCTCGGCGCTCAACCAACCGCTCCCCAAAGAATTGGACGGCATCAACCTCCTCCCTATCCTTGATGGCAAGCGACTGCTGCGCCAATCGCCCCTGGCCTTCGAGACGATCAACGACACGCGGGGTTCGCAAAAGCTCTGCTGGATTGAGGATCGCTGGAAACTGCTATCCAATCTCGATGGTTCCGAAGAGATGCTCTTCGATCTCGATGCCGACCCCAGTGAATCGACCAATCTCGCCGCCAGCCAGCCGCGACTCGTCGCCGCGCTTCGTGCCAAACTCGAAGGGTGGCGTGCCTCCTGCGCGCGCAGCCGACAAGGACTTTAATCATGCGTTCCCTCGTATTCGTAAAACACAGCGCCGAAAATCGTTGCACCAACCGTCCGCCGAGCTCGGTAGCGCTGAAATCGCTGCCGGGCCGCGACCGTAAGGGAGCCGGTCCGCAATTGCTCATGTCGCTCTGCTTCGCCGCACTCCCCCTGCTCTCCGCCGATGCCGACCTCATTCTTCACAACGGGAAAATCGTCACCGCCGATGCCCGCTTCACCGTCGTCGAAGCCATCGCCATTAAGGCCGGAAGGATCACGCGTACCGGCGCCAGTAACTCCGTCATCGTCGCCGAAAAAGGCGCGGGCACGAAGGTCGTCGATCTCGCCGGAAAGACCGTCCTGCCCGGTCTCATCGACGCCCATGTCCACGCCATCGGCGCCGGTCTCAGCGAGTTCAAATCCAAACTCCCGCCGCTCGATTCCATCGCCGATATTCAGAACTATATTCGCGAAAAAGCCAAGACCACGCCCACCGGCGAATGGATCGTCGTCCCCCGCACTCTCCCGCCCCGCCTCAAGGAACAGCGCTTCCCTACGAAGACCGATCTCGACGTCGTCACCACGCATTCCGTTGCCTTCGATGGAAGCTACGTCTGGTCCGCCAACACCATCGGACTCAAGCGCAGCGGCATTACCCGCGACACGCCCAACCCCGCCGGCGGCGAGGTCGTCAAAGGCCCCGACGGCGAACCGAACGGCATTCTCCGCGCCGCCAGCCAATTGCTCAAAGGCATCCGCGACGAGACCCGATCTACCGAGGTCGAACGCCGGCAGGCGCTCGAAACCATGCTCAAGCTCTACGCTGCCGCCGGCCTCACCACCGTCGGTGACCGGGCCGTCACCGCCCCCGATGTCGCCACGTATCAAGCCCTGAAAGCGCAAGGCCGCCTTCCCGTTCGCGCCGTCCTCACTTGGCGCATCGACGCCTCGCGCCCTATCGAGCAAATCGAACAGGAAATCAACGCCAAAACCTGGACCACCAATCAAGGCGACGAACGCCTGAAATTCGGCGCCTTCAAAGTGACCCTTGATGGCGGCCAGTCCGTCGGCACCGCCTACCAACGCATGCCCTACGGCCCTTACGGCCGCCAACTCTACGGGCAAACCAACCCCGACGCCCGCGGCACGCTCTTCGTCGACCGCGAAAAGCTCACCCGGATTTTCCGCGCCGCGCGCAACAAAGGCTGGCAGCTAACTTCACACGCTCAGGGCGGCGCCGCTATTGACGTCCTGCTCGACGCTTTCGAAGCGCTGGACAAAGAAAAGCCCATCGGCCCCTCCCGTTCCCACGTCATGCACGGCAGCTTCATGAGCGAGGAAGCCATCGCCCGCATGAAGAAAATGGGCATCCTAGCCGACGTGCAAGGCGGCTGGCTGCATTTCGACGTGCCCGCGCTCGAACAGGTGTTCGGCTACAAGAACATGCGCTACTTCTTCCCGCTGCAGTCGTACCTGAAGTCCGGCATCGTCATCGCCGGGGGCAGCGATCACATGATCGGCCACGACAAGAATCGCGCCGTCAACGCATTCAATCCGTTCTTCAATATGTGGATGTCCATATCCCGCAAAACTCGCGAAGGCAAGCTGATCTATCCGGAAGAAAAAATCACTCGGGAACAGGCCCTCCGCATGTACACCAATGGCTCGGCCTATCTGCACTTCAGCGAGAAAACGCTCGGCTCGTTGGAGCAAGGCAAGCTCGCCGATCTCGTCGTCATCGACAAGGATTTCCTTACCTGCCCCGAGGATGACATCCGCCATATTCAGGCGCTCGCCACCATCGTTGAAGGCAACGTTGTCTACGGCGCCCTCTGAGAAACTTTGTCCGGGCCGGGAAAGTCCGATGGCAATTTCTGCGTCACTTTCCCCGTCGCCGCCCACTCCGACCCGCGCTGATAAGTCACGATAAAATCCACGGATTGCACCGCCGGCGCCGCATGGCCGATCGCCGTATGAAACACCCGGCCCTTCCCATAGGGCAACACCATCAACAACGGTTCATGCTCGCCGTTCCCGCCGGTTGAAGGGTCTGAAAATCCCGTCGCCAGCACATGCACGTTCTTCGCCGGCCCACGCAGATTGTCGTAAAGCTCATCCTGCGCGTGCATCCATTCCTTCGGCAGCCCGCGCATAATCGGATGCGCCCCGTCGCGCAAGAGCATCCTGTAGGCGTGTTGTTTCCCGTGATGCCCGCCGCGCCCGGGCGTCATATCGGGAACCCACTTGCCTTCCCGCAAACGGAGATACGGTCCCGACTTTTCCGTCCGGTTGCCCCAGCCGCCGAGCCCGATCATCTCGTTAAACTCCGGCCACGCCGGGAACGCATTGTTCGCCGCATGGACAACCACCACCCCGCCGCCGCCCTTCACGTACGCCGCAAAGTCGCCCTCGGTTTCCTTCACCCAGTCCTCGCCGTTGTAGTTCAAAACCACAATGGCGTAATCCTTGAACTTCGGCCGGAACGACGCCATGTCTCCGCCCTTCTCCGGCGTCGTCGCGACATCGACCGTGAACATCCCCGTCTCTTCCAAATAGCGCTTCAAATACGGCGAAGTCAGCTTCCAGTCGTGGTTGTTCTGCCCGTCGATCAACAGCGCTTTCCGCTTTGTCGCGGCCATTGCCGGCAATGCGCCCAACGCCATCAGGAACAGTTCCCGCCGCCGAATATTCATCTTCAAATGCTACATTACTGAGGGCATGCTCGGCCAAGACCACTACATCCACCGCCTCCGCGCCGCCTGCATTTTGCAGCCTCGTCTGAATCGTCATCAACTCGCCGCGCTTGACCGTGAGCTCGCCCTCGTCCGTGCCGCCGCGACTCCTGAAGCCCATCTCGAAGCCAGCGGCCACCTCCTCGGCCTTGCCCGCGCCGCCGCTCTTGACCGCGCCGCCAACGCCCTCGACATCGCCCATTGCTGCGACGATCCCTGGGCCGCCGCCGCCGCCGCCATCGAATTCGTTCACGCCCAGCAAGGCGCCAACCATGTCGAACTCCTTACCAGCATCCAGATCGGCCACGAACGCGCCACTCCGCTCAGAACTCAATCGGCGGAAATCCACGCCGCCTTCACCCGCCTCTTTCTCAACCTCCTCCATGTCCACACATCGAACTTCGAACTCGGCGCCGCCTGCAACGATATCGAAGCGTCGTTCCAAATCATCCGCAATGCGGACCCTGCATTCCTCCCCCGCACTTGGCTCGACCTGCCCCGGTACCGTCGCCGCCTCCCGTGGCATTCGGAACTCATACACCAATGGCTTGAACCGTACTGGGACATCGACGCCGTCAACCCGCCCGATATCCCCGCCGATCCTGGCTTCCTGGTTTCGCTCATAACCGCCCAAACTGAAATATGGCCCGACGCCGAACCGCTCGACGCTCCACCCGATACGACCGTCGCGGATATCTATCTCAAGCGCCAACACGAATGGCCCGACGAGTTCCTGGCCGCCTTCTGGCAAGCCGCGCGCGAAGAAATGCTCGCCGCCCGTTCGCCCATCGCCCAGTACGCGGTTGCTTCGGATTGGGAAGCCCGCTTCTCCATCGAAGGCACTGCGAACATGCTGTTGCTGACGGCCCTCATCGCTCCCCTCCGCGCCGTCGCCAATCACGGCTGGGAGCAAACCGAAGAAAGCCGCGCCGGAATTGAAAAGGCTAACGCCACCGTCCACGCTTTAACCGGCCATACGCCCGAAGAAATCGTCGCGCTTCCTCGCGTCGAACATTTCCTGGATCACAACCTGCAGCCGCGCTTGGAACAAGGAACGGAAGGCTTCGGCGCCCTCGCGGGTGAGGCCGGTTTCGATTTCGTCCGGCACGCCATCAATTCGTGGTAATCTTTGCCCATGGCCGCCCATTCCCTAGATCTTCAGAACGCCAGAACCTTAACCGTAACCCCATCGGAGGAAGGCGGCCTCGTCGAAATTCACGCGAGCGGCGGCCAGCTTGAACTCCGCATCCGGCTCACCCCGGAAGGTCCCGTCCTGCAAATGGAGAGCGTTCGCATCTCCCTGAAAGCCGCCGAGAACGTGGACGTTTCCTGCAAGAACTTTGAAGTCCGCGCGACTGAGAATGTTGACGTCCACTCCGACGGCGGCATGCAGTTGAGCGGTCAAGCCGACGTGAAGGTCGATTCCGCCGGCAACGTCACCGTCAAAGGCGCAATGATCTACCTCAACTAATATGCCTCCCGCCGCACGTAAAACCGACAACGTTCTTCACGACAGCCCTCATTGTCACGCGCCCATCCATCCCCCCGCGCCCGTGCCC
>Ga0163151_10000392_pt1 | contig 78280 bp, 71 predicted proteins | sample OliLakLV19MP5IB2_FD_145596 | JGI IMG/M metagenome (GOLD analysis project Ga0163151, IMG submission 145596) | Freshwater microbial mat bacterial communities from Lake Vanda, McMurdo Dry Valleys, Antarctica - Oligotrophic Lake LV.19.MP5.IB-2 | ecosystem: Environmental > Aquatic > Freshwater >...
GGCGAAGAACAGGTTTTGCAGCACGGCCTTGTAATAGGTGCTGCTGTCGCGCTGGGTGCCTGGGTCTCCGTTCATTAGTGCCTTGAGTGCGGTTTGGTCGAACAGCGCATCGGGCACCAAGCCCTTTTCCTTGATGAACCAAACGAAGATCAACCGGGTGAGCAGCCGGATGACGGCAATCTGGTTCTGGGCCTCGAAGGCCTCCTTTTTCGCCTTCTCGGTTGTCTCGTTGTCGCGGGCGCGCACCGCCGCTGGGAACTCGACAATCTTCGTTGACCAGAAGAACCAGTTCGCCAGTTCGCGATAGAAACGCGTGTTCAGCGTTTGCGCCGACAGAGCTTCAATCCAGCCGTCATAGAGATCGCGGAAATTCGTTGGCGTGCCACGACCGCGCACCTTCACTTGCGCCAGCGCGATATCGCAGAGGATATCGACATGGGCGCGATGGGGTGCTGCAAGGTTTATGTCCTTGACGATCGAGATGCGCTTCTCGATCACATCGCGCGAGCCATCCTTCTTGTTTGGCCGGCGGTCAATGACGGCGAGCGAGGCAAAGCCGCCGTGCCTGAACAGGATCAGGGTCGGCATCGGGAACAGCCGGTTGATCTCGCGCGTGATGCCCGCCAGCGAGCCACGGCTCCACTCCTCGTCGGCGAGCTCGATGGCGAGGAAAACGAAGGATTCGATGATAGAAGTCCGATAATCCTGCTGGCTCGCTAACAAATCGCGATTGCCCTGGGCGAGGATCGGGATTTCGTCGTTTGTGAGCTGGAAGAGGAAATAGACGCGTTTCCACTTGTCGACTTGTGCTTCCCGTTTGGAGGCCAGCTCGCCGTCGCGGTCGACAAACGTCAGGAAGGACGATGGCGCGCCGTCAAGATCGACCGTCTTGCGGCTGGCATAGCCCAGCGCGCTGAAGAGCTCGGTTGCAGCGTCCTTTGTGGGCTTAACCGCGAGCGCTTTCAGCGCCGATTGCACTGGAAGCCGCGTGTCAGCCATCCACGGTCTCCTCGGGCTTCATGATGACCAACCAAGTGATCAGATCAAAGTCGGTCGCCGTCTTCGGCAACTTGGTGTCGTCAACGAGCTTGCCGCCACGCCCTGCGAACAGGTTGCCGAGGTTCTTCTTGTCAGACTGCGAGGCGATGGCGCTGATCGCCGTGTCCAGCAAGGTGCTATAGCGCTGCATGTCCTTGCCATCATTGGTCTGCGTGTCGAACAGCTCGCACAACTTGGCGTAGGGCTCGGCTTTGCCTTGGCAAACCGCCCGGAAGATTTCGAGCACCTGCTTGGGCGCGGTGAAATTGTAGCGCACCTCTCCCGTCTCGCGGACGTAGACGAGGAAATAGGGCTGCAATGGATTGACTGTCTCGGCGCCCTCTGAAGCCACCCGCTGCTTGAGGCAGTAGATAGTGCCTGGCTGAATGGTCGGATGGTCTGCGTGAGGCGGTACAACCGCATAAAGCCCTAGTGGTGCGTCGTCGAGCGGCTCGCGGTTGGCCTCAATGAAGCCGAGGAGTTCGGCGCGGAAATCATCGAGCGTAAATTCGTTGAGCGCGACCGACTCGTTGAAGTCTTCAAGGTCGAGCACCTCATCCTTCAACCGCAGCAATTGCTTGTCGCGATACCGAAGATCGTTCTGCACGAGCTCCTCGATATCTTCCGCATTCAGGATGTTATCCTCATTCGTCGCGGCGATGTCGACCAGGGCCATGCGCGCCTCAACCCGGTTTTTCAGGTTGATGTATTTGTTGAGGTCGGGCGTCGGCCAGAAGTTCACCAGCTGGATTTCGTGGTTGAGACTGCCGATACGATCTATGCGGCCGAAGCGCTGGATGATCCGAACCGGGTTCCAGTGGATGTCGTAGTTGATGAGATAATCGCAATCCTGAAGGTTCTGTCCCTCCGAGATACAATCGGTTGCGATCATGATGTCGATCTCGCCGTCTTGCGGCATCGACTTGATTTTCGCGCGTTGCTTGGCTCGCGGCGAGAAGTTCGTGAGGATTTGGGAGAATTCGGGCTTGCCGAAAGTCGTCCGGTTCGGCTTGGACCCACCCGAAACCAGCGCGATGTGAAGCCCAAGGGTCTTGCGTGCCCAACCCTCCAACGCCTCATAAAGATACGCCGCCGTATCTGCGAAGGCGCAGAACACGATCACCTTGCGGTTCTCCTCACCCTGATTGTTGCGATCCGGGTGCCGGACTTTGTGCTCGATCAACTCCTTAAGCTTAGCCAGCTTGGCGTCGCGAGTGGGATCAACAGCCTGCGCAGCGTCGGAAAGGAGTGAAAGCTGCTGCTTGTCGGTTGCGAGATCCTTGAGCCAGCGATCGACATCAAGATGGGCCATCTCGAACTTGAGTTTGGAGCCAACCTGAAACGCCTGGGTGAGATCGTCGTCGTCCTCATCTTCGGCAGCAAACAGGTCCGGCTGAAGCGCGGCTTCGGCTGCCTTCGTGTGGAGCTTGTATTCGTGCAGCCTTTCTTCGAGCGCTTCGATTTTCGAGACGGTCCTCTCCATCGTAATCGCGAAGGCGTGGACAGAACTTTCCAGTCGTTTCAGGAAGTTTACCTTGATCATGCCGATCAGAAACTTTTCGCGATTGGCTTGCGAGAAGTTCACGATCTTGCGCTCTTCGTATTGCGCGGCGTAGCCCGGCAACACGTACCGCGAGGGGTTGAAAAGAGATAGTTCGTACTTGGAAATCTCGTCGTTCAGCCGGTCGTAGGACAGAAATCGACCTTTGAGGTCTATCTCGGAGAATATCGATTCGGGCTTTCGACGCTTGGGAAAGTGCCCGATCTTTTCGAGCGAGGCGCGATAATATTTTTTGATGTGGTTCCGGGACCGGGCAATTGTCAATTCATCAAGAAGCGTGAAGAACGACGCTGGAAGCCTATCCATGAGATCGCGGGCATCGCGCTCCCCGCTACGACGCGCCCATTCCATGAACGTCTTTTGGGCCGTAGCAAGCGTATCCTTGATGCTCTTGATCGCCAGATCAGGGGCGAAAGCGGCATCCCGGCCTTCGGTGACAAAATAGATTTGGTTTCGTAGATCGCGGAGGTCGTTATTGACCGGCGTTGCCGACAACAACAGAATCTTGGTCTTCACGCCCTTCTTGATCACATCATCCATCAACCGCTCGTAGCGGCTCTTCCGAACGATGTTCCCGTCTTCGTCGCGCTTACCTTTTGTATTGTTTCTGAAGTTATGGGATTCATCGATCACGATCAGATCGAAATTGCTCCAATTGATCGTCGCCAGATCGACCCCGTCAACCTTTCCGGATTCGCGCGAAAGATCGGTATGGGAGAGTACGGTGTAGCTGAAACGATCCTTGAGAAAGGGATTCAGTTCGCTGTTGTTCTGCGCAAGGAAAACCGTCCAATTATCGCGTAGTCTTTTCGGACATAGGACCAAAACCCGATGGTTTCGAAGCTCGAAATATTTGATTACGGCAAGAGCCGAATAGGTTTTTCCGAGGCCCACGCTATCCGCAAGAATGCAGCCATTGTGGGCGTTGATCTTGTGAATTGCTCCCTTCACGCCATCCTTCTGGAAGTCGAACAGCGCTTTCCACACCTCGGTGTCGATGATTGCGGTTTGCTCGAAGAGGGCCGCATCGGCGTCCTGACCTGAAATGAAGCGTTCGAAGACGTGATAAAGCGTCTTGAAATAGATAAACTCAGGTGCATGGTTGACGTATAGCTGCTCAAGATATCGAAGAACCTCGTCCTTGACGTCCGATACCAGCTTCTGATCGTCCCATATCGCATCGAACCATGCCTTGAGGTCTGAGCGATCCCGATCGCTGTCGACAATTAGGTTCAGCTCAATGTTCGGCGTGCTTGATATGCCCAAGCCACGACGGGTGAAATTGGAACTCCCGACAATGGCATGCTCCCGTCGGCCATCGTCGATGTGATACATTTTACCATGGACGAAGTTCGCATCAAGAACTGAACGGATATCGACCTTTTCGTTCAGCCAACGCGCGCAATCGAAAGCAACCTGTCTTTGCTGGAGACGGTTGGCGAGCTCCAGACCATCGTCTTCAATTGCGAACCTCTTCCGCTCGGTCTTTTCAGGGTCCAGTGAACCGATGAAGCGAGGTTCGCCAAACAAAAACCGAAGCCGCTCGACGCCATCCAGATTTTTCTTCAACGCTTGATAGGCATGGATAGTGAAATAGGCAGAGACGATCGAGAGTGCGCTTCCTTCAGACACCCGCAGTCTTAGGAAGTCGGCGACGCTGCCCCGAGAATGGTTATCGCGGATGCCATGCATTGAGCCGGTTGTTGATTGCGTCATTCTTGTCTCACTCGATGATGGCCCATTCGACTTACAGATCGGAGTTGAGGCTATTCCGTTTCCTTATGCGTTTCGGATTTCTGCTGTTCGATCCAGGAGTCGATGTCAGCCCTCTTGAACCGCCATTGCCCGCGGACCTTGAATGCGGGAATCTCGCTGCGCTGCGCCATCGTGTAGACAGTTTTTTCTGCGACCTTCAGCAGCGCCGCGACTTCGGGCAATGTCAGAATCTCGTCGAGCATCTACCGTCTTTCCGTCCGGGGATAAGCCTAACCTTGGCAACCGTTAGCAGTCTTTGCCAGAGAATACCAGATGTTAGAACAGGCGTGTGGAGAGTGGACCACCGCTAGCCGACGGTTCTCACTTCAGAGTGCTATGGCGTAGACATAGTGCTCGTCATCATCGGTCGTGGCCCGCCACCCTACGCCGATGGCTTCGGGTGGCAGGCCATTCTCTGAAGCGGCTGATAAGACGAACAAGCGAATGAACGTCGCTGTGTCCTGCCCATGGTGAACACCGATTATTGGTGAAACTGAAATAAGGATAAATCCTTACGAGGCCTAAAGTCCCCATCCCGTATAATGGCGCATCGCAAGAATTGCGTTGAGGTCTTTATGCTTCGCCGTACCCCGCGCGCTTTGATCGTTTCCTGCTTTGGGGTGCTGGCTTTCGCCACTTCCGCCGAAGCACAACGCGCGCCGATCACGTTCGCCGGGCAGGGTGGCGGCGCCAATGCGCCCGTCACAGAAACCGCGTCGTTGAACACGAGCGGCCTCTCAGGCGGCGGCGACAATTCCTATGGCTACGGCGCGCCGCAACGTCGTCGCGAAGGCGCCGTGATTGATCTTCGCCGCGCCGACGCGCGCCGCTCAGAGCCGGTGGTGTTCCAACCGCCGGCCGTAGAAGATGATGAAAACGACGAGGCCGCGCCGGGTCCGATGAACCTCACGCCTGCGCCGCAACAGATGGCGCAAGCAACACCAGCTCAAGCCGAAGCACAAACTGAAACAACGCCCGCGACCGAGCAGGGGCCCCAGACTTGGCTCGAGCAAGAGCGCGTCGGTCCGCCGTACGAAGCAAATGGCCGTTGGTACGTGCCGACGCCGGAGCCGGGCTACCAGCAGACCGGCACGGCCTCTTGGTACGGCGTTCAATTCCAAGGTCAACGCACCGCGAGCGGCGAGACCTTCGACCAACACGGGCTCACTGCTGCGCATCCGACACTGCCGATCCCAAGCCTCGTGCAAGTCACCAATCTTGAGAACGGCCGCGAAGTCATCGTGCGCGTGAATGATCGCGGCCCGTTCAGCGGCGATCGCCTGATCGACGTGTCACGCGGCGCCGCGAACGTTCTCGGTTTCGAGCAAGCCGGTCACGCGCGCGTTCATGTTCGTTACCTTGGCCCTGCTCCGCGGCGTGTTAACGCTGACGGCACGCCTGCCCCGGAATCCGTACACGCCCCCGCTTCCGCACCGACACCGTCAACGGAAGAGGGGCCCAGCTCCCTGCTCCCATCTCGGCCGGAGCAATCCGCCGAGCTCGACGGCGCGCCGACCGCGGAACGCCCCGTGTTCACGCCGGCCAGCGCTGTGGCGTCCGGAAGCTATTTTGTTCAGGTCGGCGCCTATTCCGATCCCGTGAACGCCCAGCGCGTCCGTGATGCGGTGAGCAATGCCGGGCCGGTGGTTGTGGATACCCGCACGACGGCGTCAGGCGCAGAATTGTTCCGGGTGCGGCTTGGCCCCTGGACGAGCCGGGAAGAGGCTGACGCTGCGCGCGGCGCATTGAGCGCCCTAGGCTACTCAGATAGCGTTGTCGCATCGCGCTGAGCGCCGGTTTGTTGACGTGAAAGCGCCGCGCCGGTCTGCTTGAATGAACCCGCGCAAAACGCGCAAACGATTCGGCGGACGGAATGAACTTGCAGCGCAAAGTTGGCGCGTTTGTCTTGGCGGCACTCTTGGTCGTGGCCCTCGCGCCAGACGCTGACGCACAGCGCCGCCGCGCGCGCCGCGAGCCTTCACCGCCGCCGCCGCCCGCAATCGCTCAGCACGTTGCGATTTTGGACGGCGCGTCCGGCGCGCTTCTATTCTGCGATGATTGCGAAACGCCGGTGGCGCCGGCGTCAATGTCCAAGTTGATGACGGTGCTCATCGCGCTGGAGCGGATCGAAGCCGGTCAGCTCACGCTCGATACCCAGTTCACGATGACCGATGACCTGTGGAGCCGCTATCGTGGCGGTGCCGCTGGTTCGACCATGTTCATCCCGGCGCGGACCAGTGTGTCGGTCCGTGATCTGCTGCAGGGCATCATCGTCGTCTCTGCGAATGACGCGTGTGCGCTGCTGGCCACCGGCATCGCCGGCTCCGAAGAAGCGTATGTCGCGCTCATGAACCGGCGCGCGCACGAGCTTGGCCTGCGCTCCGCCAGCTTCCGCAATGTCGCCGGTCTCGATGATCCTGAGCACCGCATCAGCACCGCTGACCTCGCGCGTCTCGCGCGCCACATCATTCTGACGTACCCGGAATTCTACCGGACCTACTCGCAGCGCGAGTTTCGCTACAACAACATCACCCAACAGAACCGCAACCCACTGCTCGGCGCCTATCCCGGCGCTGATGGCGTGAAAACCGGCCACACCGACGATTCCGGCTACGGCCTCGTCGGCTCGGCCGTGCTGAACGACCAGCGCCGCATCATCGTCTTCAACGGCCTCCCAACAATGGCCGCACGCAACAGCGAAGCGCAGCGCTTGATGCGCGCGGCGTTCAACGACTTCGCGATCTCACAGGTCGCCGCTGCAGGCGATGAAGTCGGGCAAGCTGACGTGCGTCTAGGCTCAAGGCGCAACGTCCCGCTCGTCGCGCAGCAGAACATCACCATCGGTGGCCCGCGCGGCGTGCAGGACGGTCTCACCGCTCACATCGTCTATGACGGCCCGCTACAGCCGCCGATCGCCGAGGGCCAGGTTGTGGCGCGCCTCGTGATCGAAGGCCCAAATTTCCAGAGGCAGGAATTTCCGCTGGCCGCCGGCCGCAAAATTGGCCGCGCCAATTGGTTCTCCCGCGCCTTCGAAGGCTTGCGCTTAAGCCTCTTCGGCCCTTGATAAGGGCTATGAAGGCCGAAAAGCCCGCCCCCGAACTCGACAAGGAACCCAACGCTCCGCATCCGCGCGAGACGTTCTCGTTCGTCGGTCACGAGGCTGAAGAAGCTGCGTTCGCCGATGGCCTTCGCGGCGGCCGCATGCATCACGCTTGGCTGCTCGCGGGCCCTAAGGGTCTCGGCAAAGCGACGCTCGCGTACCGTGTCGCGCGTGCAGCGCTCGGCGCCAAGCGCATCGGTCCGCGCCCGCTCGACGTTGATCCAGAAGATCAAGTGGCGCGCCGCGTCATGGCGCTCTCGCATCCAGATCTCTTCGTGCTGCGCCGTGGGCTTAACGAGCGTGGCAAGCCGCGCCGTGAGATTGCCGTCGATGACGCGCGCGAGCTGGGACACTTCTTCTCGCTGGCGCCGTCCGAAGGCGGCATGCGTGTCGCCATCGTCGATGCCGTCGATGATCTCAACCGCAACGCTGCCAACGCGATCCTGAAAACGCTTGAGGAACCGCCAGCACGCTCGATCCTGCTGCTCGTGTGCCACGCCCCAGGCGCGATCCTGCCAACCATTCGTTCGCGCTGCCGCCGCTTGGCGCTGCGTCCGTTGAGCGACGAGCAGGTGCGCAAAGCCAGCGGCGCCGACGCCGGCATTGTATCGCTGGCCAAAGGCCGTCCCGGCCGCGCCATCGCGCTGAAAGCGCAGGGCGTCGACACGGCAGGCGCTGATCCCAAGCGCGCCCAAGCAGAGATCGCCCGCGGCGCTTCGGCATCTCTGCTCGGCGGCCTGTACGACAAAATGAGCGGCGAGCCGTTCGAAAAGCTCGCAGGCGTGCTCGAACTCGCCGGAGAGTGGACGCGCGCCGCAGGACTAGAGCAGGGCGGCGAACAATGGGCTGAGGCCTGGTCCGCGCTCGAAACGCTTCGCGGCGAAGCTGAAGGCCTCGATATGGACCCACGCCACGCGCTCGCGCGCGCAGCTGGCGTCCTCGACCGCGCCGGAGCATCGCGCCGGTGACGCTCCTGATCGATAGCCACGTGAACCTGCACCACCACAGCTTCGCCGAAGACCGCGACGCCGTGATAGCGCGCGCGCGCGACGCCGGCGTCGCCCGCATGATCACCATCTGCGATAAGGTCGAAAACTTCGGCGCCGTCATCGCCATCGCCGAACAGCATGACGACATCTACGCCAGCGTCGGCGCCCATCCGCACTACGCCAAGGATCACCTCGATCTCACCGCAGAGCGCCTCATCGAACTCGGCAAGCACGAGAGGGTGGTTGGAGTAGGGGAAACCGGTCTCGATCAGCACTACAAGTTCAGCCCATTCGAGGATCAAGTCCAACTCTTCCGCGCGCACGCCAAAGCCGCGCATGTGCTCGATAAAACGCTCATCATCCACACGCGCGAAGCCGACGACGCGATGGCGGAGCTCTTGGAGGAAGAGGCTGGGATGGGCCCTCTTCGCATTCTGATGCACTGCTATACGAGCGGCCCCGAGCTTGCGCGTCGCGCTCTCGCGCTCGGCGCCTACATCTCGTTCTCCGGCATCATGACCTTCAAGAACGCCACCGACGTCCGCGCTATCGCCAGCGAGACGCCGCTCGACCGCATCATCGTCGAAACCGATTGCCCATATCTCGCGCCCGTCCCGCACCGCGGCCAACGCTGCGAGCCCAAGCACGTCGCAGACGTGCAGACCGCGTTCGCGAAACTCCGAGGGCTCGGTGAGGAGGAGGCGAGCGCCCTGCTCGCCGACAACTTCTTCCGCCTCTTCCCAACTATTCCACGCGTGACGCAATGAGGGGGCACAGCTCTCGGCAGGTTGGAGCGCGGGCTTCCGAGCCCGCACTTCTGCGTGCGGGGCCAAATCTAGCGCGCTCGGAAGCCCGCGCTCCAACCTGCAAAGGACGAGCCTGATGGGCACGCTGCGCGTCACCATCCTCGGCTGCGGCTCCTCCGGCGGCGTCCCACGCGCCACTGGCGATTGGGGCGTCTGTGATCCAAACGAACCTAAGAACCGCCGCAGCCGCTGCGGGCTGCTGCTGCAGAAGTGGAGCGGGCAGGCGACGACGCCAGCGGACGCCACCACGGTGCTGATCGACACGCCGCCTGAGCTGCGTCAGCAGCTGGCGGCGACCGGCCCGTCACATCTCGACGCCGTCCTCATCAGCCACGACCACGCTGACCAGATCCATGGCTTCGACGACATCCGCGCCTTCTTCATCAAACAGCGCAAGCAAATCCCAACCTGGATCGACGCCAGCACCCGCACGAGCTTCATGCAGCGCTTCGGCTATTGCTTCCGCACCGAGGGCGGCTACCCGGCGATCGCGCTGGAAGCTGGCGAGATGATTCCGCTCGTGCCGGTGACGATCGACGGCCCAGGCGGCGCGCTCGAAGTGCTGCCGCTCGAACAGGATCACGGCTTCTCGAAGTCGCTCGGCTTTCGCGCTGGCGATGTGGCGTACTCGAACGATCTCGTGGCGATGCCTGAGACGACGTTCGCGGCGCTCGATGACTTGCAGCTCTGGATCGTCGATGCACTGCGCGACACGCCGCATCCAACGCACGCACACGTCGGCCGCGCACTCGAATGGATCGAGCGTCTGAAGCCCACGCGCGCCGTCCTGACGAACATGCACATCGACTTGGACTACCAAGCACTGAAGGCGAGGCTGCCCACCAGCGTCGAACCCGCATACGATGGCTGGGCTAGCGACTATCCGATCTGAGTCGTGATGTCGCTTCCCATAATCTATCTTATGCGAGATTTGCATGTCGGCCCAAGCTACTGAAAAGTCGAATGAAAAGATCGCCGAAAGCCTCGCCCGCAACGCCGCCGCGGCCCAGGCAATGCTCGACGTGATGGCCCAGCTGCGCAATCCAGACGGCGGCTGCCCGTGGGATCTCGACCAGAACTTCGCGACCATCGCGCCCTACACGATCGAGGAAGCCTACGAGGTCGCCGACGCGATCGAGCGCAAGGATATGCCGGCGCTCAAGGAAGAACTCGGCGACCTGCTCTTTCAAGTCGCCTTCCACGCCCGCATGGCCGAGGAGCAAGGCGCGTTCGATTTTGCCGACGTCGCCCAAGCGCTCGCGGACAAGATGATCGAGCGCCATCCGCACGTGTTCAGCGAAGCCAGCGACGGCCGCACGGCGGCGCAGCAGACCGTCGCGTGGGAGACGCTCAAAGCCGAGAAGCGCGCGGCTAAGGGCGCGCCGTCGCTGCTGGACGATGTGGCGATGGCCCTCCCTGCTCTGATGCGCGCCGAGAAGCTGACCAAGCGCGCCGCGCGCATCAATTTCGATTGGCCGACGCCCGAGCCCGTGTTGGAAAAGCTCGAAGAAGAATTGGCTGAGCTGAAGCAGGCGCGCGCCAGCGGCGATCAGGAGCACATCGCTGAAGAGATGGGCGACATCCTCTTCGTCATGGCCAACCTCGCCCGCAAGCTGAACGTCGACCCCGAAGAAGCCCTCCGCCGCGCCAACGCCAAGTTCACGCGACGGTTTCAATACATCGAAGCGCGGCTAGCCGAGCAAGGCCGCACCGGCCCACAGCCGTTGGATGATATGGAAGCGCTGTGGCTTGAGGCCAAGCGGGCGGAGAAGCGATAGCGCGATGGATGGGTGGACGGCGGAGACGAACGAGCTACGGCTGCGGATCGAGCAATGGCCCGAAGGCTTCTACCTGTTCGTTTTTCGGAAGTCCGACACTGTTTCGTTTCGCGACGAGCTACAAGACACACTGGCAATCGCAATGGCGGCCGCTCGGGAAGATTTTGGCGTCGCTCCGGAGGCGTGGCGAAGTGAGCGTTGGGGTGGTGCGGCGCTGACAGGGGCTTTCGAATGATCATGCGCCGTATCCGCGAGCATGTGACCGCGCACAATTGGTTCGCCGTCAGCATCGATCTCGTCATCGTCGTGCTCGGCGTCTTTCTCGGTACGCAAGTCAGCAACTGGAACGCTGAGCGCCTCGCGCACGAAGCTGGCGACACCTACCGCGCCCGTATCGTCCGCGATCTGGAGAACAACCAGAGCGATCTGCAAAGCCGGGACGCGTATTTCAGCCAGGTCCGCGCCTTCGCTCTACAAGTGCTCGGCGATCTCGACGGGACCGCTCGCATCTCCGATGAGCAATTTCTGATCGCCTCCTATCAGGGGACGCAGATATATCCGCGCCCTCTTACGCGCGGCACATATGACGAGATCCAGTCCGTCGGTGCGCTCGATACGTTGGGCAATGTCGGCACGCGCGATAACATCGCGAACTATTACGTCGCTGTGGAGACCAGCGAAGCTACGTTTCGCAACGTGCCGCCCTATCGCGAGATCGTCCGCCGCGCCATTCCATATCACGTGCAGGCGCGCATCCGTGAGGCGTGCGCTGAAGAGATGATCACCGCCACCACAGGTCTCGCGCGCCTGACGCTGCCAGAGCGCTGCACGCTGGAGATGGATCGAGACACGCTAGCGCAAGCGGCGAGACGCGTCCGGGCGACGCCCGGCCTGGAACTCGACGTCACGCGTCTGCTTGCCGATCTGGATCAGAAGCTCATCCAGACCGAGCGCTCCCAAGACCGCGCAGCGAGACTCGCTGCGGAGCTAGGTGAGCGTTAGTCGCGATCTATCCTCCGCATACACACCGGCCTTCGCAAGTTGGAGCGCGGGCCTCCGGCCCGCATTTCCTCAAACCTTTCAAGCATAAGCGCCAATGCGGGCCGGAGGCCCGCGCTCTAACTTTCGTGGATAGATGCAAACTTATCCTACAGCGCCAAAACACGCGCAAACTCCGCACATCCCTCGCAACGGGAGGCTCACCGGCTAGCCGAGCCAAGCGAGCGCGAGGGGCGCGATTGAGCGTGACACCGGACTTAAGGCGAAAGTCCGCACGCCGGCGGGGACCTATCCAGGAGAGTGAAACACCTCTCCGTGACGGCCCGCCGAATAACAATCGCAACAGGGCGCGTGCGATACGCAGCGTTGTTCGAGCGATCGAACGGCGCACCCTAGGAACTAACCCGGCGTATCCCACGCGCCCTGTCTCCCGCTTTCGCGTGAGCGAAAGAGCCAGCGTGTCAGCTAGGAGACGCAATGCGATGACGCTCGTCCAAAATATGAACCGCCGGCGTCTCGCCGGCCCGCGCCGGCGCATGCAGGCTGGCGCGCGCTCCGCGATCACCGCTTCAGCATACCAAACGGCACAACCTTGTTTTCAACATCGTGGCCAATATCGGCGCGGCCGAGATACGCAATCCCGGACTTAGCGCACCAATAGCGCGCGATTTCTTCGGCCGTCGCGCCGAACGGCTTGTCGTTCTCCGGCACGTCCGAGATGCGCCCGAGCTTAATCCCCTTCACGCTTCGCACGTTGGCGGAGGAGGTGATCTGGAAGAGGGCGCGGTCTAGCCGGTAAAGGTACTCGCCAACATCTTCGAGCATCAGCACGTGCTCGGAAAGATTGGGCTCCAACGAAGTGCCGAGCATCGACTGAAACACGGTGATGTTGAAAGCCGCGCTTTTGCCGTCGAACATCACCCCGAGTTCAACACTCTCTGGCGCGCGATCAAGCAGCCAATTGAGCGCCCTCTTTACGGCCCCTTCTCCATCTGCGCGCGTCATGTCGACCGGAATAGGGCCATGCGCCACGTTCTCGTAACCGCGCGCGTAAAGTCCGCCGAGGATTGCGCCATTGTCGCTGTAGCCGAGATACGTCTTCGTGCGCGACGCGCCATTGAGCTGGCTCAGCGCTGCTTCGGCAATGCGGCATGCGCCGTAGCCGCCGCGCGCAAACCAGATCACGTCCAGCGAAGGATCGTTGGCAAATTCAACGAAGGCTTTGGTGCGGGTATCGTCATCGCCAGCGAAATGTCCGGCGCTCAGAAAACATTGCGGGTGGAAAACAATCTCGGGCGCGCGATCGAGAAAACTGTCCGCCGCGAACGCTTTGACGCGGTCGGCCAGCGCCGGTTCGATGCGTGTGCCAGGCGCTACGACGCCGATGCGGAGCGATGGGGCCATGTTGCTGCGTTCGCGTCCTTGCCGATGAGCGGCGTTTCTCGTCATAACGGGCAGAGATGAGTCAGGCAAAATCCTATTTCTTTAGCGGCGTCGGCGGCTCCGGAATGTTGCCGCTGGCGCTGATCTTGCGCAGCAAAGGCGTTGTGGTGGCGGGCTCGGACCGCTCGCTCGACCAAGGCCGCCTCGGCGCCAAGTTCGAGTACCTCAAAGCGCAGGGCATCGCCCTCTTCCCGCAGGACGGCTCCGGCATCACCAGCGCCGACCAGATCCTCGTGCGCTCAGCGGCCGTGGAAGACACCGTCGGCGATGTCGTCGCCGCTAAGCGTGTCGGCGCCGAAGATTTGAAGCGTCCACAATTGCTTGCCGAGCTGTTCAATGCGGCGCCCGTCCGCATTGGTGTTGCCGGCACCAGCGGCAAGAGCACAACCACCGGCATGATCGCCTGGCTGCTCCACCGTGCCGGCCGCGATCCAACCGTGATGAACGGCGCTGTGATGAAAAACTTTGTCACGCCCGACGCATTGTTCGCCAGCGCGCTGGTTGGCAAAGGCGATGCGTTCGTGAGCGAAGTCGATGAAAGCGATGGCTCGATCGCTCGCTACGAGCCGACCATCGCCGTCGTCAACAACATCGCCCTCGACCACAAGAGCATGGACGAGTTGCGCGCGCTGTTTACCGGCTTCGTCAACAAGGCCGAGGTCGCGGTGCTGAACCTCGACAACGAGGAAACGGCGGCGTTGGTGATGACCACCAAGGTCCGCACCCGCACCTACTCGCTGCGCTCCGGCCTCGCCGATCTGCACTGCTCAGCGATCCGCTTAGCGCCGGACGGCGTGTCGTTCGACGTGTTGGAGAAGGACACGCGCCACGCGGCTACCGTCGAACTCGCCGTGCCGGGTGAGCACAACATCTCCAACGCGCTCGCGGCGCTCTCAGCAGCGCGGGCCTATGGCCTGCCGCTGCAAGACGCGGCCGAAGCGCTCAAAGGCTTCTCCGGCACCAAGCGCCGCCTTGAAGTCGTCGGCAAAGCCAACAACATCACCGTCATCGATGATTTCGGGCACAACCCGGACAAGATCACCGCCACCCTCAACACGCTGCACGCCTTCCCGGGCCGCTTGCTCGTCATGTTTCAACCGCACGGCTTCGGCCCGCTGCGGCTGATGCGTGATGAATTCATCGACTGCTTCGCACGCAACATGAGCGACGATGACGTGCTCATCATGCCCGACCCCGTCTATTTCGGCGGCACCGTCGATCGCAGCGTCACCAGCGAGCACATCGTCTCCGGCGTGCGATCGCGCGGTCTGCAAGCGATGGCGTTCGCGGAGCGCGGCGCCTGCGGCGATAAGCTGATCGAATTGGCTGAGCCTGGCGATCGCATCGTCGTCATGGGCGCGCGCGACGATACACTAAGTGTTTTTGCTGCGGAGTTGGTGGATCGGTTGGGCGCCAGGAAAATCAAATGAGTCCGAAGCGGGTGATGCTAAGGCCCGGTGATGTGTTCGAGATGCCCCTCGCCGATGGCAGACTTGGATATGGCGTGATCGTGCTTGGCGGCGACGTGCCGCACGTCATCATCCTTCGCTCCATCCACCACAAGCAGCCGGAACTGGCGGAACTCGCGAAGGATGGCATAGCGCTCGTTGGTCAAACGATGGACGCACTGATCTACCACGGGCGATGGAGTATCGTGTTTCAAAACTATCCGATGCGAGCGGACGTACCATTTCCTAACTGGAAGGTTCGAATTGATGGCCAGATGGTCGTCACAGATTTTTCGGGGCGACAGGCTTTGGGGCCTCTTTCGCCGGAAGAGTCCGAATTGCTGGACTGCAAGTTCATGCGATCGCCGATCGCATATCAGGATGCACTCGAAGCGCTCCACGGTCTGCAAGCTTGGCAAGAGGAATACAATCAGCTCACGATGGCTTATGCGTCTGCGCGCGTGACGCGAATATGACCCCTACTCCGCCGCAGGGCGCAGATTTTCGGGCGGGGCCTCGATCGGCGCAAACCGCGCTGCATCCGCGATCAGCAGCTCGGCTCGCAACGTGATCGCGCCATCATCATCGGAGGCTTCTTCGAGGATTTTGCCTGCAGCAGCGATCTGCGCACGCACGCGGCCGGCGTCGTCCGGCGGCAAGGTGAGGGTGATGACACGTGTTGCAGAGAACGCAGCGCGATCGATCGCGGTGAGCAGGGCCTCAACGCCCTCCCCCGTCTCCGCTGAAATCGCAACAGGGGGTAGGGCGCTGCCCTGCCCCTGCTCAGCCGCAGTTTCCGCGCGACGCAACCGCCCAACCCGCGTCGCCTCACCCAGCAGATCAATCTTGTTCCACGCCTCAAGCACCGGCGGAGATTTGCCGTCAGCGTCCTTTGACAATTGAGCCAACACGCCAAGCACATCAGCTCTCTGATCCTCGCTCTGCGGGTGCGCGATGTCGCGTACGTGCACGAGCAAATCAGCTTCGGTCACCGCTTCAAGCGTCGCCCGGAAGCTTTCAACCAGCTCGTGTGGCAAATCGGAAATGAACCCCACCGTATCACTCATGATCACTGCACGGCCGCTCGGCAGCTTCACTTGCCGCGCCGTAGGATCAAGCGTGGCAAACAACATGTCCTTGGCGAGGACGCCTGCTTGCGTGAGGCGATTGAACAGCGTGGATTTGCCAGCGTTGGTATAGCCCACGAGCACAACCGCGGGCAGCCCAGCACGCGACCGCGCGCGCCTCTGCAAGCCTCGCGTCCGGCGCACATCCTCAAGCTCTCGCTTTAGTTTGATGATGCGATCGGCGATGATGCGGCGATCGAGTTCGATCTGCGTTTCGCCTGGCCCGCCGGTCTTTCCGAGACCGCCGCGCTGACGTTCCAAGTGGGTCCACGTTCGGACAAGACGCGAGCGTTCATAGCCTTGGCGCGCGAGTTCGACCTGGAGCTTGCCTTCCTTGGTGCGTGCTCGCAGTCCGAATATCTCAAGGATGAGACCGGTGCGATCGACGACTTTCGAACCGATGTCGGTCTCAAGGTTGCGCTGTTGTACGGGTGAGAGCGGCGCATCGATGACAATCACGCCAGCGCCAAGCGCTTCGGATTGATCCTTCAAACGCTCAACGCGGCCCGAGCCAAAGTAGGTGCGCGGACTGATCTGTCTGAGAGGCGCAGCTTCAGCCGCGGCAATTTGAAGTCCCAACGCTTGCGCGAGGCCGACAGCCTCCAGCAATCGCGCTTCGCCATCGCGTACGCTTTCTGCCGCGCTCGCGAGCGGACGCAGAACGATGGCCGTGTTCAGATCTTTGAGCGGCGTATCAGCCGTCGGCTTCATCTAGAGCCTTGTCGTTTTCGAAGAGCTGGACAGGCGCGCCCGGCATGATCGTCGAGATCGCGTGCTTGTAAACCAGCTGCACTTGGCCGTCGCGACGCAACAGCACACAGAAGTTGTCGAACCACGTGACGACGCCCTGGAGCTTCACCCCATTCACGAGAAAGATTGTGAGCGGTGTTTTAGCCTTGCGGACAGCGTTGAGAAACGTGTCCTGGAGATTTTGTTTCTTGTCCATGGTGTAAGCCCCCATGTTGGTTGAGTTTTATGGCGCCCCGTCGAACGCGAGGCTGCAATCATTGGTATAGGGTGCGTCGGCCAATTCGCCAACCGTAACGGCCGCGTATTTGCGTCAGGCGCCCAAATAAGCGGCGCGCAACGCTTCTGTGGCGGGGCCAGGTTTGCCATCGCCAATGCGCGCGCCGTCAATCTCGACGACTGCGGTCGTGGCGTTCGAGGCCGCAGTAATGAAGGCCTCACGCGCCGCCTTGGCTTCTTCGATCGTGAACGGACGCTCTTCGATTTTCATTTGCCGGTCTTGAGCCAGCTTCAGTATCGCGCCGCGCGTCACGCCGTGGAGGATTTCTTGCGAGAGCGCCCGCGTCCGAAGCACGCCGTCAGCGTCAACGATCCAAGCGTTGGACGCGGTGCCTTCGGTCACCAAACCGTTTGCATCAACGAACCACGCTTCAAACGCCCCCTTCTCCTTTGCGCCCTGCCGCGCGAGGACGTTGGGGAGGAGGTTGACTGACTTTATGTCGCGACGCGCCCAGCGGGTGTCGGGCGCGCTTGTGATCTTGATGCCCGCAACTGCCCGAGCGGCGATAGCGCGCTGATCTAAATTTTTTGCAGTGACGACGAGCGTCGGAGGAGTCGTCGCCGCAGGAAACACGTGATCCCGGTTCGCAGCGCCTCGGCTGACCTGCACATAGACGATCCCATCGCGCACCCTATTGCGCCGCATGGTTTCCCGGATCACTGCCATGAGCGAAGCAGCACTCATCGGCGGCGCAATTCGGAGTTCGGTCAGCGAACGCTGCAAGCGCGCCATGTGCTCATCGACGTCGAACATACGTCCGCCGCGAATGGCCCAGACTTCGTAGATCGAATCCGCAAACTGAAAGCCGCGGTCCATGATTGAAATGCCTGCGCCGCGTAAAGGCACGTATGCGCCGTTCACGTAGGCGACCCGGCTCATTCTGCCTCGACGCCGTTGCGGCCCGGCGGATCAACGCCGAGCGACTTGAGCTTGCGGTGCAACGCTGAGCGCTCCATGCCGATGAAAGCCGCCGTGCGCGAAATGTTGCCGCCGAAGCGTGTGATTTGGACGTTGAGATATTCGCGCTCAAACCGTTCACGCGCATCGCGAAGCGAAAGGCCGATCACCTGCTGAAGGCCATCGTGTTTGTTAAAGCCGGCTTGCGGCCAGGCCTCTGGCGGTAGCGAGTCGACCGTAACCGGTGTCGAGGGATCGCCTGTGGCAAGGATCAGAATGCGTTCGATGACATTGCGCAGTTGACGTACGTTGCCCGGCCATTCGGCGGCCTGCAGCGTCGCTAGCGCGTCTTCACCGATTTGCCGCGCAGGCACGCCGGACATGCCGGCCAGACGGCCAACGAAGTAGCCCGCGAGCTCAGGAATATCCTCGCGCCGTTCGGCCAAACTCGGCGAGCGCAACGGCACGACGTTGAGGCGATGGTAGAGGTCCTCGCGAAAGCGCCCCTCTGTGATGTCGCCGCCGAGATCGCGCGACGTCGAAGACACGACCCGCACGTTTACCTGCACGTCGTTGGCGCCGTTTAGTCGTTTGAAGCGCTGCTCCACCAGAACGCGCAGGATCTTCGACTGCGTCTCCGGTGGCATATCGCCGACCTCATCGAGGAAGAGCGTGCCCATGTGGGCTTGCTCAAACACGCCAATCTTTTTCGGACGCCCGTCGGCGCCCTCTTCGCCGAAGATCTCGCTCTCCATGCGTTCCGGCGCGATTGATGCTGCGTTGATCGCCACAAAGGCGCCGCCCGCGCGCGAACTCCGCTCGTGCAGCAGGCGCGCGACCAATTCTTTGCCAGCGCCGGCGGGGCCCGTGATCAACACGCGTGAATTGGTTTGCGCCACACGATCGATTGCGGCGCGGAGGGCCGCCATGACGGCAGAAGATCCGATGAGATTGTCACTCGCTGCGGAACGTACTTTCAGCTCGGTGTTCTCGCGCTTCAAGCGCCTTGTTTCGAGCGCGCGGGAAACGACATGCAGCAGGCGGTCCGCCGTGAAGGGCTTTTCGACGAAATCGTAGGCGCCCTTGCGGATGGCCGCGACCGCGGTCTCGATCGTGCCGTGACCGGAAATCACGACCACCGGCATGTCGGGATCAATCTCTTTGAAGTTCGCCAGGAGATCGAGACCATCCATGCGGCTGCCTTGCAGCCAGATGTCGAGCACGATCAACGAAGGCTTGCGCTTGCCGAACGCATTCAGCGCTTCGTCACTGTCGCGTGCGGTGCGGACTTGGTGGCCGTCGTCTTCCAGAATGCCGGAGACGAGATCGCGGATGTCCGCTTCATCATCAACCACGAGAATATCTTGTGTCATCAGGGGGCTCCTGCGCCGTTTTCTGCAGCGGTGTCGATCGCGTCTTCGCCGCGTTTAGGGAGAACAAAACGAACAACCGCACCGGGCCCCCCGCCTGGCGCGTCGTCCAACTCAATAAGTCCCCCATGGTCTTCGATAATGCGCGCAACGATTGCGAGGCCGAGGCCTGCGCCTTTCGTTCGCGTCGTGACATACGGTTCGATTAGACGGTGGCGATCTTTTTCCGGGAAACCCAACCCGTTGTCGATCACTTCGAACTGTACGCCAAAATCCAAATCTCGCAGACGCAGGGTTACGAAGCCATCCTTTGGCTCGCCATCGCGCTCGCACCGCGCTTGCACGCTTTCACTCGCATTCTTGATCAGATTGAGCAGCGATTGCCCAATCAAGCGCTCGTCGCTGACGAGCGCGATCGGCTGGTCCGCGCCTTCAACTTCGATCCGCACATCTGGAAACACCAGGCGCTGCGCGAACACGGTCGACCGAGCCACGTCGCTGATATCCGCAAACGCCATACGCGGGGTTGGCATGCGCGCGAAGGACGAGAACTCATCCACCATGCGGCCGATATCGGCGACCTGGCGCAGGATCGTGTCGGTGCACTTTACGAACGTCTCTGGGTCCGACGTGATTTCGGCGCTGTATTTCTTCCGTAGCCTTTCCGCCGAAAGTTGAATTGGCGTCAGCGGATTTTTGATTTCGTGGGCGATGCGGCGAGCGACGTCCTTCCAAGCTTCTTGCCGTTGAGCGGAGATGAGCTTGGTCATATCGTCGAAGGTGAGCACCAAGCCGCCGTCGGCCTCCGGACTCATGCGGACACTAAGGTTCACTGAGCCGCCTTCGCGCATCAAGTCGACGCGTTGCGCTGGAGCTTCGCCCGCGCGTGGCGGCTGGTTCAAAAGCTCAGTGAACTCCGGCGTCAGATCAATCAGACGCCGCCCAATGATTTCTGCGCTTCCGAGACCTAGGAGCTGCACCGCCGATCGATTGGCGGCGCTTACGCGGCCGTTGCGATCGAGACCCATCACGCCAGCGCTTACGCCAGCGAGCACAGCCTCGATGAACGAGCGCCGGTTTTCGGTGTCTTCCTGCGCCGTCACAACATCACGCCGCTGCGCTTCGAGTTGCGCAGTCATGCTATTGAACGCTGTGGCGAGCGCATCGACTTCGTCCCGCTCTTCCCCCACCGCGACCCGCGCCGTCAGATCGCCGGCGGCAACGCGCCGAGCCGCACCCACCAGACGTCCAATCGGTTCGGCGACACGGGATGCGCTCGTCAAACCAACCCAGCCAGCGCCAAGCAGAAGCAATAGCGCCGTCGAGAGGTAGGCCATGCCAAACAGGCCGCGAAGGGAATTTTGTTGTAGGCGGGCCGAGCGATACTCGTTCACAGATTCATCGAACTGCCGAAGTTGTGCAACGAGACCCGGCTCGAGGTTCTTCGACACGAGAACATAGGAATCATTGTACGCTGAGAGCCGATAGAGCCCGCGCAGACGATCATTGTCCTGATCGAATCCGGCAGAGACTTCGCCTCGGTTTGCCGTCGCGAATGCCTCGGCGGACGGCGCCCGATAAGGCACTGCGTTTTCAACCAGCGAGCCGCCGGCGAGAACATTGCCACTACTGTCGATGACATAAACCGAAGAGAGGTCGCGCCGCTCGCCTTGCAACTGCAAGAACGCCGCGTATCGCGCTGGATCGCTAGTGAGGCCCGCGCGCGCGTTGTTTAGATCCTCAGCCATGGCCTGCACTTCGCCGCTCAGGCCACCAGACGCGAGGTCAACATAAGCGCGGCCAACGTCAGCTGCGTTCTCGATCGTGCTTTCGACGCGTTCACTGAACCAGCGTTCAACGCCCTGCGTGAAAGTGAAGCCGAGAAACGCCGCAACAATGATCGCCGGCGCGAGGGCGGCGAGGCTGAAGAGAGTCACGAAGCGTAGATGGAGCCGCGCGCCTGTTGCCGCGGCGCGCCATGCGCGTGCCACCTTCAATATCCGATGGATGAGAATGCCAGCGAGCCCTGCTGAGATCACAAGGCTTACGATCAGCAGCGTTTGGATCAGGCCGCTGTCGTCACCGGCGAGGCCGTCGCCCATGAGAAGCGTAATCGTTGCGACAGCCGTCAACGCGCCGGCGAGCCCGAGCCCGACCAGGAAGGTCAGCGCACTGCGGCTCTGCGGTTGATCGGAGAGCACGGCGGCATCTGCCGGCTCATCTATCGTGATTTCTGCCATGGCCGGGGGTCACCATGTTGCGGAATAGCAACATGGTGTTGAACCAATATCACGCTGGGGTCAATCGCCTCGCCCAGCTGAGAGTCCGAGGGCCTGGATTTTCTTCCGGAGGGTATTCCGGTTGATCCCGAGGATCGCTGCGGCCTTGATCTGGTTGCCGCGCGTAGCCAGGAGCGCCTGGTTGATGAGCGGTCGCTCCACCTCGGCCAGAAGGCGATCATAGAGGCCGGCCGACGGGAAGCCAGGGCTCGCAGCAGCAAACTCCCCTTCCACCCTGCGGGCCACGGCAGTCTCGAAGCCGTCGGTAGCGTCTTCAGGAACGACGTTGTTGTCGGCGTGGCCAAGTTCGCGACCGATTTCGCGGGCGGTGATGACGCTCGCAGGGCTTAAGGCAGTCGCGCGGCGGAGCAGGTTTTCCAGTTCGCGCAGGTTGCCCGGGAAGCTGTGCGCTTTGAGCCGTTCGATTGCGGCGTTGTCGATGGATTTGTCTGGCAGGCCTTCGCGCTTAGCACGCACGAGAAAGGCGCGCGCCAAATCGCCGATGTCCTCCAGGCGCTCACGTAGCGGCGGCATGCGAATGACCACGACGTTCAGGCGGTAGAACAGATCCTGCCGGAACGCGCTTTGGCGCGTCAGTGTCGCCAGGCTCCGCTGTGATGAAACGATAAGCCTCGCGTCGGGACGATCGCCAGGCTCTTCTGCGTGCAGCAGGCCAGCAAGGCGCGTTTGGGAATCTTGCGGAAGCTCGTCGATGTCTTCGAGGAAGAGCGTGCCGCCCTGCGCGTGCGAGAACTTGCCTTGCAACCCGAACAGCTCGCGCTCGAGCTGCATAGACTGCGCACCGGCGAGACTCATAGCGACAAACGGGCCGTTCGAACGGCGGCCGTGATCGTGAATGGCGCGTGCTACGCGCTCTTTACCGGTGCCGCTTTCGCCCTCGATCAAAACCGTCAGGTCCGTACCTGCTACGCGCGCCATGACGCGATAAACGTCCTGCATCGGCGCCGAACGTCCGATCAGCGGAAGGCGCTCTTCCTTTTCCGCCTTGGAAGCCTGCGCACGCATTTTCGCATCAGGTCCGCCGGTCAGCGCGCGTTTCACTGCGGCCATCAGATCGTCCAGATCGAAAGGCTTCGGTATGTAGTCAAAAGCGCCGGCGCCTGCGGCAGAGAGCGCAGTAGATACTGTGCTTTGCGCGCTCATTACGATGACAGGCAGATGTGGACGCGCCATGCGCATCGCAGGCAGAGCGTCGAACACACAATCGTCGCCCATATAGACGTCGCTCAGCACCAAATCGCCTTCGCCGTCACGCACCCATTTGGAAAGCGTTGCGACGTTGCCGGTGGCGCGAACGTCGTAGCCTTCCTTGCCGAGCGCTTGCGATAGGACGAGCCTCAACGAGTTGTCGTCTTCGGCGAGGAGGATGCGTGCGCTCATGAGTTTTCGTCCGGGTCGATGGGGAGGAGGATTTTAAAGGAGGTACGGCCTGGCTCGCTCTCGACTTCGATGCGGCCATCGTGGCGGGCGATAATGTCTGCGGCGACTGTGAGGCCGAGGCCCATGCCTCCGCTTTTAGTGGTGGCGAAGGCTTCAAAAAGGCGATCGGCGACCTCCGGATGGAGACCCGGACCGTTATCGACAATTTGCACTTCGAGCTGTGCGCGCGCTGCGCCACTCGCGGCGGATCTAAATTTCACGCCTGAGCGGTAAGACGTTGAGATTGTGATCTCACCGTCCGCCTGATCGCCGATAGATTCCGCTGCGTTCTTGGCAATGTTCAGCAGCGCTTGAATGAGCTGGTCGAGATCGCCACGCACATTCGGTAAGCTTGGGTCATAGCGCTCGCGGATAGTCACATTCGGTGCGCTGGATCCGACGAGCCGACGAACGCGGTCGAGCGCTTCGTGAATGTTGAAGCGCTCAAACTTCGGCACATCGACGGCGCCAAGCGGATCGATACGATCCGTGAGGCGGCGCACGCGATCAACCTCGTCGACGATCAGTTTCGCAAGCTCTGCCGATTCCTGATCGTCGGCGCGCGAAATAAGCTGGGCTGCCGCGCGAATGCCCGCGAGCGGATTGCGCACCTCGTGCGCCAATGTACGCGCCGCCGAGCTTGCTGCCGCAGACGGCGCGGCGCGTGCGCGCGGCGGCCGTGTCAGTACGAGCGCGATGTAGCCGCTCTCCCCCACCGGGGCCGCCGCAACGGTAGCGCGGCCAAGCGCAAAGCCGGGGCCTACGAGCGCGACGTCTGCTTCCGCGACGCCGCTCGCGCCAGACAGCGTGCGACGCACAAGCGCGATGATCGGCGCATCGATTCCAAAAATTTCGTCGAGACGGCGACCTAGCAACCCACGGCCAACGCCGGCCAACAAATCGGCAGCCGCGGCGTTCACAAACCGAATCCGTTCACCCGCATCGATCCCCAACACCGGCGCCGGCAAAGCTTCGAGCCAACGATCGCCGTCGGGTGTGGAGGCTCGTGGCAGCGGGCGAACGGTGGGATCGCTCATGCGGCCGCCCGTTCCAGCGCATCGTCGAAGAGACGAACCAGCGCTTCCCGAACGCGGTGTGGGTCATCCAGTGTGCAAATCGTTTTGCGGATCTCTCGCGCTTCAGCGCCGAACTCCGCATCGATCATCCAGGCGATGTGCTTGCGAACGACGCGAACGCCTAGCGTTCCGTCGTAGAAGTCCAATGTATCATCACAAAGCGTCAGGAGGCTTTGCAGCACTTGCGCGCGTGGTGGCGGTGAAATTTCGCCGCCGTGTTTCAATGTGCGTTCGATTGCAGCCGGCAGCCAAGGTTTGCCCTGCGCAGCCCGTCCAACCATGACGCCAGCCGCGCCGGAGAGCTCCAGTGCACGCCGTGCGTCTGCCGCCGTGCCAATATCGCCGTTCGCGATAACCGGAATACGCACCGCATCAACGACTGGTGCAATCGCGCTCCAACTGGCGACACCGCGGAAAAACTGACTGCGCGTGCGTCCGTGGATCGTGAGCATACGCACACCCGCATTTTCTGCACGCTTTGCCATCTCCGGTGCGTTGAGCGATTTTTCATCCCAGCCAAGACGCATCTTCAGCGTAACGGGGAGCGCCGTTGCGTTTACAGTGGCCTCAACGAGTCGCATGGCGTGATCGGGTTCACGCATTAGCGCCGAACCGCAAAGTCCGCTCGTCACGCTTTTCGATGGGCAACCCATATTGATGTCGATCACGTCAGCGCCGGCGGCTTCAGCCAGGCGCGCGCCTTCGGCCATCCACTCAGGATCGCGGCCCGCCAGTTGGATGACCAATGGCGAGATGGTCCCAGCGCCAGCGGCGCGGCGAACCGTGTCGATCCGCGCCAGCGCCAACTGATCCGACGCGACCATTTCAGAGACGCAGTATTGGCCGCCGAAGGTTTTGACCTGACGGCGAAACGGGATGTCCGTCACACCAGCCATTGGTGCGAGCGAGACAAGTGGAGGTTTTTCGTTCAAATCGAACACTTAGCACCCCGTTCGAGAGGGAGCTTAGGGCGCCTAAAAAGCGGGCGCCAAGGATTTTATGCTGCGATGCAACATCCAGTGGTCAGATTTCTCCAGTCATGAAGCTCGCAGCGATCATAGTGGCGGGCGGTCGCGGCGAGCGGGTTGGCGGCGAAATACCTAAGCAATACAAAATATTGCTAGGCAGACCGGTGATCGCCTGGTCGGTTCTGGCGTTTGCAGAGGCAGGCGCAGCGGAAATAGTGATCGCCTGCGTCCCTGAACACGCCGAACTCTGCCGCGACGCAACGTCCGGCATCGCTGGCGTGCGTCTAGTCGATGGCGGCGTGACCCGTACCGCCTCCGTTCGGGCTGCCCTCGCGGCCGTCGGCGACGCCGACGCCATTCTCATTCATGACGCGGCGCGGCCTGGGCTCGATGCTGAACTCGTCCGCAGGCTGGTCGCCGAATTGGGGTCAGGCGCGGCCGCCGTGGCGCCGGCGCTCGCGGTGCCAGACACGCTGCGCCGCGCCGATGCGAGCGGCCGTATCATTGAGGACGTGGCGCGCGATGGTCTGATGCGCATTCAAACGCCGCAAGCGTTTCGCGCTGGTACGCTCCGCGCCGCCTATGCCGCGCTCCCAGCAGACGCATCGATGACGGACGATATCGCCGTCGTTCGTGCGCACGGCGTTGAAGCCAAGCTCATCGCAGGCGAGGCGAAGCTCATGAAGATCACGTACCCTGAGGATATGACAATGCTCGAACGCATGCTTGGCGTGGAGCGCGTAACTTGCGTTGGTCACGGCGTTGACGCGCATCGCTTCGGCGACGGCGCGTTCGTTACGCTATGTGGCATTCAAATTCCGCACACCAAAGGTCTCGTCGGTCACTCGGACGCCGATGCTGGCTGGCATGCACTTGTCGATGCGATTCTCGGCGCCCTCGGCGAAGGAGATATCGGCGCCCATTTCCCTCCCAGCGATCCGCAATGGAAGGGCGTCGACTCTGAGCGCTTTCTTCGTCACGCGGCGCTGCTTGCTGAACGAGCCGGAGCGCGCATTGTCCACGTCGATGTTACATTGCTCTGCGAACGCCCGAAGATCGGTCCGTATCGCGACGCCATGCGCTTGCGTACTGCCGAAGTGCTCGGGCTTCCAATCAACCGCGTGAGCGTGAAGGCAACTACCACCGAGCGGATGGGCTTCCTCGGACGCGAAGAAGGTCTCGCGGCTCAGGCTACGGCGACGGTTGAGCGTCCGGCGTAGGCGTCTCGCCCGATATAGCCGCGGGATCCTGACATTGCCGCAGATACGTGTAGATGCGGCAAGTCTCGACGCCGGAAAGCCCTTCCCACAACGCGCGCGGTAGGTTGACGTAATCGTCAGTCCACGCCCGCCCGGGGGGCGCTTCGATGACCCGCCAATCGGGGTTGATTGCAAGTGTGCCGATGGTTTCCGGCGACTTTGCGATGATCATCACGCTGGCCGCGAGACCGCCGTAATAAGAGACGTAGGGCTGCTCAAAGCGATCGCTAATTCGATAGAGGTACGGCGCATTGAGTGACTGAGCCACGCGCGCTGCTTCCGACACCAACGCCAAGTTGCGGTTTGACAAGTGGAGAACGACGATGCCGCGGTCGCTCAACTTGCTGAGATAAAGCGCGATGGCCTCGCGCGTCAGCAAGTGAGCTGGGATTGCGTCCGAGGAAAACGCATCGACGACGATGACATCGAACGCGCCATTTGGCTCTTCGGCGATCTGAAGCCGTGCGTCTCCAAGCTCGATGCGTGCATTCGGCTGACACGCCGGCACATAGGTGAAATCACCACCCGGCCGCGCCGCGAGCCGCACGACGGCCGGATCAATCTCGAAGATCGTCAGATTGTCGGTTGGCCGCATGAGGCAGGCCGTTGACCCTGTGCCGAGGCCAATGAGGGCGAGATTTGATGTGGCGCCAGTGCTTAGGCCAGCGAGGATGGCCTCGCCGAGCGCTGTTCGCGGGTGATAGTACGTCAGCGGCTGGCGCTCGAAGCGGGGATCGGCGATCTGCGCGCCGTGAATGGTGGTGCCGTGCATCAAAATGCGCAGCGGCGGCGTGTCTGGTTGCGCGCGATCCGAAAACTCTCGCGTTCGCAACACGCCGAAGAAGCTGCGCTCCTGCGTGATGATCCGTGAGCCACGTGTCTCGTCGATGAAGATGATTGTGAAAGCGACGAGCACGATCGCGGCTAGCGCCCACGGGCGGCCGCGGTTGAAGAAGATTGCAACGCCGCAAAACAGGATCGAAGTCACTGTCAGCAAGTTTGCATCGACGCCCCCTGCGCGTATCAGCAGGAGCAACAACAGCACCACCGAAGCCAACGCGGCGCCTAAACCCCAATCGGCGATGCGCCTGTTGTCTTTGCGCGGCAGGATCGTGCCATGGACCGCAAACGCAAGCACCATGAAACTCGTGCCCGTCAGCAGTGCGCCCCACGGTTGCCGCGCGACGGTTTGTGTCTCGTCATTAGCGATGGCCTCGACGAACACCGCCGGCAGATTGAACGCAACGTAGATAACGAGAACCGCGTGAACCGCAGCGACTGCCAAGAACAGGTAGCGATAAATCGCAGGACGGCTCTCGTCGCTCCAGCCGGCGGCCAGGACAGCAGCGCCGGCGCCCAACGCGGCCAAGATGAGCGTCGCGTCAAGCGGCGCCCAGCGCAGTAATAGAAGCGAAAGCATGCCTACCAGAATCGCAGCGGCAAGTGAGCCATCGACCAAGCGCGGCATGTCGCTGTCTTCGCGTGGCCGGAAGAGGCAAGCCGCGGCGAGTGCGAGCGGATACTCGTAGATGTTATTGAAGATGAGAGGCGCAATCAGCGCCGCGAAGGCGCCGCCCAGCACACCGCCGAGCGAAACGAACAAATAGAATTCCGTAAGCCGGTCTACGCTGGGGCGCGAGCGCGCAAGCGCCAAATGACAGATCAGCGCGCTGAAGAAGAAGCCAGCCAGAATGCCGGACACCGAGCCGATCCAATTGCCCGACGCGTAGTAGGACATAATCATCAGCGCGAGTGCGATGGGGTGGATGAAGAGCGTCCCTCCTTCCATCTTTTCGCTGCCGCGTGCGAACGCAAGCACGAACGTGAGCAGATAGAGCGCAAGCGGGATCACCCACAGCATTGGCGCCGAGGCGACATCGGTGGAGATGTGCTGTGTCACTGCAAGCGAAAGCGCCGATGGGATTGCGGCTGCGGCAATCCAGTAACCGCGCTCACGCCAAGTCGGCGCCGGTGCGGTGTGCTCTAACGGCTTTGGCGCCTCGCCATTTGAGGAGATGGCCATAGCGGCCGCGAGCGCGATCAATGCCCCGACGACGATGTAGCCAATCGACCACGCTGCGCCTTGCGCATGCGCGCCAAGCATCGGTTCAATCAGCGCGGGATATGCGAGCAACCCTATGAAGCTTCCGAGGTTGCTGGCCGCATAGAGGTAGTACGGATCCTTCGCGTCAGCGCGGCCGGTCCGTGCGTACCATGCCTGAAGCAATGGCGCGGTGGCCGATGCGGCGGCGAATGGCGCGCCCACGGAGAGCGTGAGTACGCCGATCAGCCACCACACAGGGTGTTCGGAGCTTGGTTCGCCGAGGGCGCTGGTCACTTGCACCGGCAGCACGAACCATGCGGCGGCCAGCACAAGGCCGTGCACGGCCGCTTGGATGCACAGATCTTTCACGCGCGCCAGCAAGTGCGCGTAAAGATAGCCAACGAGCAGCGCGCCCTGGAAGAATGCCATCGACGTATTCCAGACGGCCGGCGAGCCGCCTAGAAGCGGCGTCACTATGCGTGCGAATAGAGGCTGCAACACAAAAATCAGCGCTGCGCTTGAGAATAGCGCAATCGCGAAAACTGGCGCAGCAACGCGACGCGCTAAGGCCTCCATAATCCCTCCGGCTCCTGCGCGCCTTCTGCCATTGGCTCCGGAGCAAGGGAATGGACATTCGCTGCGCTGCCGCCACACTCGCAGCATGACAGGCCACCCGAACTACGAACGCGCGGAGCAATTGCTCATCCAGACCAAGGCGCGCGGCTACATGATCGCGACGGCGGAAAGTTGCACAGGCGGATTGATCGCCGCCACGCTCGCGGCGGTGCCTGGCGCCTCCTCTTCATTGGAGCGCGGATTCGTCACCTATTCCAACGAGGCGAAGACCGAACTGCTCAGCGTGCCCACCGAACTCATACGCGAACACGGCGCGGTCAGCCGCGACGTGGCGCTAGCGATGGTGCGCGGGGCGCTTGAGCATTCACCAGCGCATTTGGTCGTCGCGGTCACCGGAATTGCCGGACCCGGCGGCGGCACGGCGGAAAAGCCGGTGGGCCTCGTTCACATAGCCGCAGCGCGCCGTGGTGGGCTTACGTTGCACGAAGAGAAACGATTTGGCGACGCGGGCCGCCAACAGATCCAGTATGAGACCGTTTCCGTCGCGCTCGATCTGTTGACGCGTGTGCTGGACTAACTCAGCCGCCGCTTCGCTTCGCGCTCGAACGCTTCCATGATCTTTGAAGCGAGTTTGTCCTTGTTGACCGAGATTGCGGCCTGCAGCACCGGGTTTTTGAATTCGTACGCGATCCAATAGCGCACATGCGCGCCGTCTTCGTGGGGCTTGAACCACCAGCGATTGCTCAGCGAGTGTAGCGGGCCTTTTACGAGCGCAACTTCGACTTCGCCTTTGGCGGGCTCGCAGCGCACGCTCGTCGCGAACGTCACTCTTATTGCCTGCCAGCCAACCTCCGCTTCGGCGACACCCTCCCAGCCACCGCCGTCCCGCGGCTCTTCCTTGACTACGCGCATACGCTTCAGGAACGGCACAAATTCCGGATAGACGCGAACATCGCCAACCAAGCGGCACAAGTCCTCAGGCGCAAACGGCAGCACGCGCTCGGCTTCGATGACCGTGCGTGGCATCTCAGGCCTTAGACAAGGCCAAGCGCGCTGCCTTCAATCGCGCGAAATCCTCGCCGGCATGGTGGGACGAGCGCGTAAGCGGTGAAGCTGAAACCATCAAGAAGCCCTTTGCATAGGCGATGGTTTCAAGCGCCTTAAACTCATCGGGCGTCCAGAAACGATCGATGGCTGCGTGTTTTTTGGACGGCTGCAAATATTGGCCGATGGTGAGAAAATCGACGTTGGCGACGCGGAGGTCATCCATCACCTGCAGCACTTCGTCTTTTGCTTCGCCAAGACCGACCATCAGGCCGGACTTCGTGAATTGGTTAGGATCGCGCTGTTTCACTGAGTCCAGTAGGCGCAAGGACTGATAGTAGCGCGCGCCCGGGCGGATCGAGTGATAAAGCCGCGGCACGGTCTCGAGATTGTGGTTGAACACGTCCGGCGCGGCATCGATGACGCGCTCGGCAGCGCCAGGCTTCCGCAAAAAGTCCGGTGTCAGGATTTCAATCGTTGTGTCCGGGGCTGCGCGTCGCACGGCTTGGATCGTCAGCACGAAGTGATCAGCGCCGCCGTCTTCCAGGTCGTCGCGATCCACAGATGTGATCACAACGTGCTTCAGCCCCATTTGCGCCGTCGCGAACGCGACGTTCTCGGGTTCAGCTTGATCGAGCGGGAGCGGCTTTCCGGTAGCGACGTTGCAGAATGAGCAAGCGCGCGTGCAGATGCCGCCGAGGATCATGAAGGTCGCGTGTTTTTGGCTCCAGCACTCGCCGATGTTCGGGCAGCCCGCCTCTTCGCAGACCGTGTGCAGCTTCAGATCGCGCACCAGTTCTTTCGTCTGGTGGTAGCCCAAGCTGGTTGGGGCCTTCACCCGGATCCAATCTGGCTTGCGCGGGCTGGCATTATCCGGCCTCCCTTCCTTTTCAGGATGGCGCGGGCGGTTTGGGTCGCCCCCCTGGCGCAAATCAATAAGCGTCGGCACGGCCCCAACATGAGCCTCCTCGCCTTGTCCCGCAACGGCTGGAGGGCAAACCTCCCCTGCGCCGCCAATGAGTTAATGCGGTCTCACTTGCCTCACTTTATCCACGCCGTTAGGCTCTGTTACAACCGTGAAACAATAATCACGGGTTGAGCGCTTACTTCTAGGCGCTCAGGCGAAACATAAAGTCGGAGGCAACACCCTCATGGCGCAACGCTCTTTCGAACTGGCGCGCACGCGCGTCACCTTGTTCGAGGCCCTGCTCCGAGCCCGCGATCTAAAGGGCGGCAAGTTCAAGATTCTTGAGGACCATACGCGCACGCCGCAAACGTACGATGACATCGTCCGCAAGGCGTTCGCGTTGGGCGGCAAGCTCGATACGCTGATCAAGCGGCGCGAGACCGCCGGCGTCCTGCTGCCAACAGGCGTTGGCTGCACAGTGACATTCTTTGCGCTCCATGCCATTGGCCGCACACCGGCGATGCTGAACTTCACAGCTGGCGCGATGAATTTGCGCTCGGCTTGTGACGCCGCAAACGTCCGCAAAATTCTGACCTCGCGCGCGTTCATCAAGCTGGCGAAGCTTGAGGCGCTCGAAACCGAACTCGCGAAGTTCGCGACGCTTATTTATCTCGAAGACATCGGCAAGACGATCGACTTTGGTGACAAGCTGGTCGCGCTGGTGAAGGGCTTCTTCCCTCGCGCGTTCGCCGCCAAGGCCAGCCCAGACGATACGGGCGTCATTCTCTTTACATCTGGCTCTTACGGCACGCCGAAGGGCGCGGTGCTTTCGCACTCCAACATCGTCGCCAATGTCGAACAAGCACACGCGCACATTCCGTTCGACCCGAACTGGTCGTTCTTCTGCCCGCTGCCGATGTTTCACAGCTTTGGCCTGACCGGCGGCGTGATGTTGCCGATTTTCACCGGCCATAAGGCGTTTCTGTTTCCATCGCCGTTGCAGGTGAAGGAGATTCCGAAACTCATCAAGGATACCGGCGCCAACGTCTTCTTCGCCACCGACACGTTCGCGCAGCAATATGCGCGCAACGCCGCTGACGGTGATCTGAGCTGCATTCAGCTCATGGTGTGCGGCGCCGAGCGGGTGAAGCCGGAGACGCGCGAGCTCTATCTGCAGCGCTTCGGCGTTGAACTGCTTGAGGGCTATGGCGCGACCGAGGCTTCGCCTGTCATCGCAGTGAACATTCCTGGCGCGAACAAGCATGGCTCAGTTGGCCAGTTTATTCCCGGCATCGAGTGGCGGCTTGAGCCTGTGCCTGGCATCGAAGGCGGTCAGAAGCTCTATGTGCGCGGTCCGAACGTGATGCGCGGCTATCTCGATCCGACCAAGCCGTTCGGCATCGATCTCCTGCCGCAAGGCTGGCACGACACCGGCGATGTCGTGGACGTCGACGAAGATGGCTTCATCCGCATCCTTGGCCGCGTGAAACGCTTCGCTAAGGTCGGTGGTGAGATGGTGTCGCTGAACGCCGTTGAGAGCTACGCCTCAACTGTGTGGCCTGATCACACGCACGCCGCAGTGGCCCTCCCCGATTCACGCAAGGGCGAGCGCATTATTCTTTTCACTGACCATGCTGGCGCAACGTCTGAGGAATTGCTCGCTTGGTGCAAGACCAATGGCGCGAGCGAACTTGCAGTGCCGAAGAAGATCGTCGTGATCGATGAGATTCCGATGCTCGGCAGCGGCAAGGTCGACTACGTCGCCATGCAACGCATGGCGGCGGAGCGGTTTGCTGAGGCGAAGGCGGCGTGAGCCGTGCGCTCGCAGGCCTATTAGTTCTGCTGCTGACCGCTTCTGCCTGCGTTTCCCCGCAGATTGATTTTGGCCGAGCGCCACTACAAGCCGTTGCGCCGCAAACGGTTGGCGACCTTCGTGGTCAGTGTATCTATATAATGATTTCGCGCACGACGACCGCTGTCGAAAATGCCCTGATGGAGTCTTGTCGCGACTACACATCAGCTTTTGCTGCGAATTGGCCGACGCCCTGTCCGCGCGCCGACACCTATCTGATTGACGAGTTCTTGACTTGGTCGCACGCCAACCCCGAACGCTCGGGAGATCCGGCGACGGCTGGACTGACCGCGGTGATGGCTCGCCTGGGTTGCTAGCAATCGCTGTTCGCTGGAGCGGCGGGTTCAAACGTGCAACACGCGCCCGTACGCGTCGAGCACCGCTTCGTGCATCATTTCTGAGAGCGTCGGGTGCGGGAAGATGGTTTCCATGAGTTCGTGCTCTGTCGTCTCGCACTGCATCGCGATGGCGTAGCCTTGGATCAGCTCCGTCACTTCGGCGCCGATCATGTGCGCGCCGAGGAGTTCGCCGGTCTTGGCGTCGAACACGACTTTGACCATGCCCTGATCTTCGCCGAGCGCGATCGCTTTGCCGTTTCCGACGAATGGAAAGCGGCCAACGCGAACCTCCCTGCCCGCCGCTTTGGCTTTCGCCTCGGTGAGGCCAACGCTGGCGACTTGGGGATGCGAGTACGTGCAACCCGGAATGCGTTCTTTGATCATCGGATGCGGCTTTTGCCCGGCGATGGCTTCGATGCAGATGATGCCCTCGTGTGACGCCTTGTGCGCCAGCCACGGCGCGCCGGTGACATCGCCGATCGCGTAAAGCCCAGCGACGTTGGTATTGCCGTAGCCATCAGTGACGATGTGGCCGCGATCAGTTTTCACGTTGAGCGCTTCGAGCCCAAGATTTTCAATGTTGCCGGTGATGCCGACCGCAACAATCGCGTGTGAGGCCGTTAGCGTCTCTTGCTTGCCATTGGCCTGCACAACCGCCTCAACGCCGTTGACTGTGGCCTTAAGAGACTTAGCCTCGGTCGAGGTCAGGATCTTCAGCCCCTCTTTCTCGTAGCGCTTCTTCGCAAACGCCGAGATTTCCTCGTCCTCAACCGGCAGCACGCGATCGAGGAGTTCGACCACCGTCGTCTTCACGCCGAACGCCGCATAGAAGCTCGCGAACTCGATGCCGATGGCGCCCGAGCCGAACACCAAGAGCGACTCTGGCCACGACGGCGGCGTCATCGCGTCGCGATAGGTCCAGATGCGTTTGCCATCAGCCTTCAACCCGGCAGACGGGATTTCGCGCGCACGCGCGCCGGTGGCGAGGATGACATGCTTGGCTTCATACGGAGCGTCCTTGCCGTCCTTGCCTTTCACGATCACTTTCGGCGCAGCGCTCCCCTTCTCAAGCCGCGCTTCGCCTTCGATTACATTGATCTTGTTCTTCTTCATCAGAAACTGAACGCCCTTCTCCATGCGTCCAGCCACGCCGCGCGAGCGCTTCACCACGGCTTCAGGATCGAACTTCACGTTTTCGATGGTCAGGCCGTAATCCTTCGCGTGCATCGCGTTGCGATAAACTTCGGCGCTGCGCAGCAACGCCTTCGTCGGGATGCAGCCCCAGTTCAGGCAAATGCCGCCCAGCCGATCGCGCTCCACAATCGCGGTCTTCAAGCCTAGCTGCGCGGCTCGGATTGCGGTGACATAGCCGCCGGGGCCGGAACCGATAACGATGACGTCGAAGGAATTGCTCATGAGACTGTATCTAGCAGTCCAACACGCTGCGTGAAGGCGGGGATTGGCGATGCTGCGATGCGATATCGCTCAAGCTCGGGGTTTCGCCGCGAGCAGCGATACCAACCTCTCCCCAACGACGGCCACTAGCATCAACCAGATTGAGATCGCCCACACATATGCGGCTGAGTCTGGCGTGTAGCTGGCGATCGTGTGATCGAACCATTCCTGATGGGGTTGGAGCGCTAGCAGCGCGAGGATAGACGCCACGGTCAAAGTGATTGGTGGTAGCGGCTTTTGCTTGGCCGCACGATAGATCCCGAAGGCCCACAGCGGATTAGCGAACCAGCTTAACATTGCGGTGCTGATTTCGCGATAACGACCAAAATCGAGCGGCGGAAGCAGCGCCGCGCACTCCGTCGGATAAGCACGATTGGCCACGTCGCCAACAAGCCCCTGAACACCGATTATGCCGCCCCATCCAATCAGTGCAACATGCCAGCCCATCGTCGGCTCCGGCATTGGTCCTTCGACCTGAAGATTCTCGCACGCTGTGTATGCGGGCAGGAACAGCGACACTCCCCAGAGTATCAGTGAGACGACAACAATCGCCTTGATCGCGCGGCCGCGCATTTAGTCCCTCGCCGATGAACTCAAGCCGATGTCCGCCTAGCCGGCAATCCCAAACACGTTCCTGACGCCGTCGATCACGAACTGCGCCGCGAGCGCCGCCAGCAGGATGCCGAAAATCCGCGTGAGCATGGAGGCGACGGTCTCACCCATGATTTTCGAGAGCGGCCCAGCAAGCAGGAACGCGATCAGGCAGAGCGCTAGGTTCGCGCCGACGCCGAGAAGAATGAAGCCTCGGCTGGCGATGTCCTCGTGTTCAGCGAAGAAGAGCATGATTGAGGCGATGGCGCCCGGGCCAGAAATTAGCGGGATCGCCAGCGGAAAGACGGAGATATCATCCTGCGTACCGGGATGCTTGGCTTGTTCGGCCGCGACTTGCTCTGCCCGCTCCTCACGCCGCTCGGCGCGCTTCTCGAACAGCATGTCCACTGCGATCAAGAACAGCAATATCCCACCCGCGATGCGGAATGCGTCGATCGAGACGTGGATTTGCTCCAGCAGCCAAGCGCCGCCGAATGCAAACGCCAAGAGAATGCCGGTAGCGATGGTGATCGATTTGAACGCCATCTTGCGCCGCCACTCTGGCGTCATGCCGTTGGTCATGGTCGTGAACATCGGCGCCATCGCCACCGGATCGATGGCGACGAAGAACGTGACAAACGAGGCGAGCAGCAGCGAAAACATCAACGCCCCTTAACCGATTCAGCGTTTGTTTACGTCGATTATTCGAACTCATTACCACAAAAATTAAACGTCGCCGCGTAGTGTCCGCTTCGTGGTGGCGGGTATGCGTACGGACGATGCGGCTGAACAAGCCGTTCTCAGAATTCTTGTGGCTGACGAGTCGGCGTTTCAGCGGCGGCTGACGACCGAAACACTACGCGCAGCTGGGCGGGTGCACGTCGACTATGCTGAGAACGCTGAGCAGTGCCTGATGGCGCTGAGCTATTGCCAACCAGACATTCTCATCACCGATTGGGATCTGGATGACGGCGGCGGCCTCACCCTGGTGAAGCGCATCCGGGCGGGCGACGGCGGCCAGGCGTTCCGCAAGCTCGCAATCATTATGGTGGCAACCGGCAATAGCGCGACCGACATCCAGCGCGCGCGCAATCTTGGCGTCGATGAATTTGTCATTCGCCCCTTCTCGACGCAGACGATGCTGAAGCGCGTTGCCGAAGTGCGGGCGCGGCGCCGAGATTTCGTTGAAAGCACGCGCTATGTCGGGCCGTGCCGTCGCCGCCGGGAGACCGCGAACGTCTACGACGGTCCGCGCCGTCGTCTGTTTGACAGCAGTGACAAGAACGCTGACGCACCGGACGTGCAAATCCGTAAAGGCCTGACGCGCATGTATTGTGAGCGCATCGGCGTATTGCTGCGGTCTTTGCAGCCCGGCGATGCAGTGGCTGTCCGTGACCTTTGCCTCACATGCGGCCAGCTAAGCGCGCTCGCCGGCGACATGAAGGATCGCCTGCTGATGTCGGCGACCTCTTCCCTCTTCAACTACATAAAAGGCGTCGGCGCCGAGGCGCCGCTGAACCTTGGTGTGGTCCAGGCGCACTTGGATTCAATTGTGCAGCTGGCTGAGCTGCCGAACCACCAGGTCGAAATCCGTCAGACTGTTACGCAGCAACTGACAGTTATGGTCACCAAGAAGCTTCGCCAAGCGGGCCAAGCTGCCTAAGGCGTGACGATCACGCCGCCATTCTGCGCGGCGCCAATCAGCATTTGAATACTGCTGAGCGCGGCAAACACGGTCACTAGAAACGCCACAAGATCGAGCGGTAGCGCAAGTTTGCGCATCATCGACGCTGCGCCGCGGGCGATCGCACCCACAATAGCGCCCAACAATGCGCCGAGCAGGATTGCCGCGACCGGTGCGCTCATTGTGAGCACACGGATCGTTTGATCGGCATCGTGGGTGGCGAGAAAGCCGTGCACCAGCAACAGGCCCGGCGTCAGCAGTGTGAGCACCAGTGCGAGCAACGCCAGCGCGTTGTGCTTAGGCGGCTCCTCGTCCGGCGAGCGCGCCGCGCCCCATTGCTCCACGAAGACGGCCGCTGCCTCCAGGGCCACAGCGACCAAAAACCAGAGCCCCACAGTCTGAATCAGCGTTTCAAGCATGCGCCTGAACATACGGCGGGCGTGGCCGCTGTGGAGAGTTTTGCAGCGTCTGTTCGTCGCTTAATTCACCGACCGCGGCAGTCTTGCCTCAGGTCGCCAAGGCGGCTGCGGCGTTAGTTAGCCAAGGCGGGCCGAAACCGGCGACGATGCTCGGAATTCCGCGGAGCCGGCATCATTCCGTCAAGCAATCACAACAACATCGCCATCGGGTCTTCGAGGAAGCTCTTGAATGCCTTCAAGAAGGCAGCGCCTAGGGCGCCGTCCACCACGCGGTGATCGCATGTGACGGTGACAGTCATCATCGTCGCGATCGCCAGCGCGTCGTTCTTCACGATCGGGCGCTTCTCGCCTGCGCCGATCGACATGATCATGCCGTGCGGTTCGTTGATGATTGAGGCGAAACTCTTGATGCCGAGCATTCCCATGTTCGAGATTGAGAACGTGCCGCCTTGGAATTCTTCGGGCTTTAGTTTTCTTTCGCGGGCGCGCTGCGCTAGATCGGCCATCTCTGCGCTGATCTGCGCAAGTCCTTTGGTCTCGGCGGCCCATATGATCGGCGTGATGAGGCCGTTAGGGATGGCGACGGCCACGGCAACGTCGGCATGGTGATGCATGGCAATGCCGTCAGGCGTGTAGCTCGCGTTGGCCTCAGGCACGAGCTTCAGTGCTAAGGCGGCGGCCTTGATGCACATATCGTTGACGGAGATTTTCACGCCATTGTCAGCGAAGCGCTTATTTATGTCTCCGCGCGCCTTGAGCAGCGCATCGATTTCGAGATCGATGGTCAGTGGGAAGTGCGGCACGTCTCGGAAACTCGCGGTCGTGCGCTTGGCGATGGTTTTGCGCATGAGGTCGAGCGGCACGAGATCGTAGCTGTTCGCGCGGATGCCGTAGCTCTCCAGCGTCGCAGGCGGCGCTTGTTGCGGCGCCGGCTTGGAAATTTCGCGCGATTGTTGTTGCGGCGTGGCGCGCGGAGACTTCGCGGCCGCCTCAACGTCTGCTTTGACGATGCGTCCGTTCGGGCCAGAGCCTTCTAGGCCGCTTAGATCTATGCCGCCTTGCTCTGCGAGACGGCGCGCTAGCGGTGAGGCGAGGATGCGCTCGCTCGGCGCCGTTGCAACGGTCTGCGCGGGAGGGGCACGTTTGGAGCTAGGCTCCGGCGGCTTTTGCTTGGCTTCGCCGGGCGCGGCTTTTGGCTCTTGCTTCGGTGCAGCAATCGCTGCTTCGCCTTCACTCGTCAGGGTTGCGATCGGTGTGTTGACCTTCACGCCCTGGCTGCCTTCCGGCACCAAGATTTCGGCGATCACGCCTTCATCAACGGCTTCAACCTCCATCGTCGCTTTGTCGGTCTCGATTTCAGCAATGACTTGGCCCGGCTCGATCTTGTCGCCGGCTTTCACGTGCCACTTGGCGAGGTTGCCCTCCTCCATGGTTGGCGAAAGCGCGGGCATGGTGATCGGGATCGACATTACGAAGCTTTCCGGGACTGCAGCGACACGTTCACGATGTCGGGTTTCCAGCGATGAATGAAGGTCATGTAGCCCAGCACGGCGAAGACCGAGACCATGCCAAGCCAGAGGAGAATACGAACGAGTCCGTCGATGCCGTTCCGTGCATTTGCCAATGCGCCGCGCCCGGCAGCGCTAATATCGCCGCTGGCTTCAAATTCCGCGAGGCGTGCAATGAGCGCTGCGTGAGTGCTCTCGGCGCCAAGCATCACCACAAGCAGCAGCAGTAGGATGAGCGATACGAACGCAAATGCGCCAAGGCGCGCAATGAATTGCGCGTCGCCCACGAAATAGTTGAGCGCGACGATGTAGGTGGAGACCACTGTAAAGATGATCGACACGCCGAGCAGCAAGAGGCTCATATAGCCGATCAATTGTTCTACGACTTCGCCCTCACTCATGCTGCGGCCTCCGTCAGCTTCATCGGCGTCCAGCGCGAAGCACGGCGCTGCAAACGCTCATCCAATGACTCGCCTTCAAGGCTCGTTAGCGTCGTTGGCAAGTGTGTGAGCTCGGTGATCTGCAGACCAACGACATTGATCACGCCGATGGGGCCGCGCGGTCCTTCCGTATGCGTGGCGACATACGTGCCGCAATCTGGGCAGATGAGGAAGTCGGCTGTCTTGTGGCCAAAGCGATAGCGCGTGAGGCGCTTGGTTGCAGTGAGTCGCAAGCGACCTTCGGGATCGCTCGCCGATTTCACGCCACGCGATGAGCAGAAACTGCAGCCATCAGCACGAAGGCGGACGGGGCCGTTCGTCTCGTACTCGGCGTCAACGACACCGCAGTGGCAGGCGCCACGGTAGATCACCGGTACGTCACCGCTTTCACCGCATCCACGATCTTATCGACGTTCGGCAGCGCTAGCGCTTCGAGATTCGCAGCGTACGCGAGCGGCGCATCCACTTGGTGGACGCGGGTCGGTGGCGCATCGAGGTAATCGAACGCATCCGCAACGACACGCGCGCAGATCTCGGCGCCGACGCCGCTTTGGCCCCAGCCCTCTTCGACCGTTACGATGCGATTGGTTTTGCGCACGCTCTCAAGGACGGTGTCGGTGTCGAGCGGGCGCAGCGTGCGCAGGTCGATCACTTCGGCATCAATTCCCTCGTTCGCGAGTTGCTCTGCGGCTTTGAGCGCAAGACCGACCATGCGCGAATGCGCGGTAATCGTGACATCGGCTCCGGCACGGCGAACCTTCGCTTTGCCGATGGGCACGATCCAATCCTTCAGATCAGGAATCTCGAACTCGGTCCCGTAGAGCATTTCGTGCTCAAGAAAGATCACCGGGTTGGGATTGCGGATCGCCGCCTTCAGCAAACCCTTGGCGTCAGCGGCGTCGTACGGCGCAATAACGATGAGGCCTGGGATGTGGCTGTACCAGGACGAATAGTCTTGGCTGTGTTGCGCCGCCACGCGTGAAGCTGCACCGTTAGGTCCGCGGAACACGATCGACGCCTTAATCTGGCCGCCCGACATATAAAGCGTTTTGGCGGCGGAGTTGATGATCTGGTCGATCGCTTGCATTGCGAAATTCCAGGTCATGAATTCAACGATTGGCTTTAGGCCTGCCATTGCGGCGCCAACGCCTAAGCCGGCGAAGCCATGCTCGGTGATTGGCGTATCGACGACACGTGTCGGGCCAAACTCTTGGAGCAATTCGCGGCTGACTTTGTAGGCGCCTTGGTATTCCGCGACTTCCTCGCCCATCAGGAAGACTCTGTCGTCCCGCCGCATTTCCTCGGCCATCGCATCGCGCAACGCGTCACGCAGTGTGATTTTGATCATCTGTGTGCCAGCCGGAATTTCCGGATCGGCTGACGGCGGCGGTGTTTGTGTTCCCGGCTCAGAGCGAGCAGCTTTTGCCGGCGCCTGTTTGGTCTCAACTTTCGGCGTCTGTTTCGTTTCCTGCGTCGTCGGGGGTGCGGTCGCTTCGCCTTCGCCGCTCAGCATTGCGATCGGTGTATTGACCTTCACACCCTGCGCGCCTTCTTCCACGAGGAGTTCAGTCACTGTGCCCTCGTCGACGGCTTCGACCTCCATCGTCGCCTTATCAGTTTCGATCTCGGCAATAACTTGCCCAGGTTCGATTTTGTCGCCGACTTTGACGAGCCACTTAGCCAGGTTGCCCTCCTCCATTGTCGGAGAAAGTGCGGGCATGAGGATTTGCGTCATCAGACGAGAATTCCGAACAGTGAAAGGAAGATGATCGCGCAGCCGATGATGCCAGCGAACCAGAACAGCGGACGCACGATCGGCCAGCCGGTGAGGTATGTGATCGAATGCGCGAGGCGCGCGAAGAAGAAGATTTGTGCGCCGAGAATGGTCCACGACGTGGAAGCATCGGTGATGGCGACGATCAGCGCCGCCGGTGCGAAAAACCAAAGGTTCTCACGCATGTTTTCGACGTTGCGTTTGGCGCGTGCGCTGAACGTGTTCGGCGCCGGCAGGTTGTCACGCGCGTTCGCCATGACAAGCCCGCCGTTTTGGCGGATGCCCGCGCTCGCTTGGACCATGACGATCACAAACAGCAAGATGATCGAGTAAGCGAGATATGTGAGTTCTGGTGTCATGGTTGTTATTTCTCCCCCGCGCGTTGTTCAGGCGTCCAGATAGATGTCGGTCATGAGTTCCGACGGATCGGGCTCAGGGCTTTCTTGTGCAAACGTCGCGCTTTCGGTGACGATGGCGCGGATTTCGCGATCGGTATTCTTGAGATCATCTTCGCTGGCGTAACCCGCGTCGGTGATCAGCTTTTTCACGTGCTCGATCGGATCGCGCTTGGCCTTCTGCTCGTCGACCTCTTCTTTGGTGCGGTATTTTGCCGGGTCGGACATGGAGTGTCCGCGATAGCGGTATGTCTTCATTTCCAACAGCGTGGGTCCGTTGCCCGCGCGCGCATTTTCCACGGCGCGTCTGCCCGCTTCGCGTACCGCGACGACATCCATGCCATCAACTTCCTCGCCAGGAATGTTGAAGCTCACGCCGCGCTTATGCAGATGGGTTTCTGAGCTGGAGCGCTGGATCGATGTGCCCATCGCGTACTGATTGTTTTCGACGACGTAGACGACTGGCAGCTTCCATAGGCTAGCCATGTTGAAGCTCTCATAGACTTGGCCTTGGTTGGCGGCGCCGTCTCCGAAATAGGTCAGGCAGACTTTATCATCTTTGCGATACTTGTTCGCGAATGCGAGACCGGTGCCAAGCGAGACTTGAGCCCCGACGATGCCGTGCCCGCCGTAGAACGCCTTCTCGACGCTGAACATGTGCATCGAACCGCCCTTGCCGCGCGAATAGCCGCCGCTGCGGCCCGTGAGTTCGGCCATGACGCCATTGGCCGTCATGCCAGCTGCGAGCATGTGGCCGTGATCGCGATAGGCGGTGATGGTTTGGTCGCCGTCCTTCAAAGCGGCTTGCATGCCGACGACAACAGCTTCTTGGCCGATGTAGAGGTGGCAGAAGCCGCCGATGAGGCCCATGCCATAGAGCTGGCCAGCGCGCTCCTCGAAGCGGCGGATCAGCAGCATGTCGTGATAGTACTGAAGCAGTTCGTCTTTGGTCGCTTCGGCGCTGTGCTTGCCGTTCGCTTTCGCCATCGGTGGTCGTCCTCCGCCGTGACGTAACGCTGCGGGCAAGCGACGTGTCCACGCTGAACGGCGCGTTCCTCTTATGCGGGAATGAGGTGGCTCGCTAGGAAGGTTTGCGATGCTGCATTGCAGCACGACTTAGTTCAGGTCGAACACGATCTCGTCGCTGTCGCCGGCGGCCAAAGTGATGCGGGCTCTTTCATCGAGATAGTCACGATCGAAGGTCTCACCCGGTCGCAGACGAGCGGCGCGGGCTTCGAGTTGCGCTTCCTCGTCAGTCAGGTTGGCCACGCGCTGATCGAGGACACGTTCTTGAGCCTGCAGATCAACGTAAGCCACGAGGCCTTGGCGGCCGGTAACGGCTTGGGCGCCGAGATAGAGAATTGCAGCCCCTAAACCGATGCTGAGCAGTGCTGATCCTTGCTTGCTCATGGCCCCCGATTCCCGATTCGGCGGCACGTTGAGTCGAGTTGTTTAAGGAATCGTAAAGACTCAAAAATGTTTTTGTTTTGTTCCGACTTAACAAAATCAAAGGCTTAGCGAGCCATCACTAGTGTTTGGGGGTGATGCGCTGCGCGCACCCCATAGTGTTGCGGTCCAAGGCGCTAGGAAAAATTTGGAGTGCTGGGGGCGAAACGATTGGCGGCATCCTCTTGCAGCTTGCTTGGCGTCGCGAAGGAGCCTGCGTCGCAGTTCGAGTGACCGGCGCTACACTGCCGTTCAGGTGACTGCCCCCATGATTGCTGTTTGAGCGTTCTCCGACGCTGAGGAGCGGCGTAACATGGGCGTCATGGCGAACGCGCGCGGCTTTGCCGCCGACAATCGGATCAGGGTGTTCGTTGCGGCGGCGCGTCCCGACGTGTCGTTCGCCGACCAGATCGGTGCGTTCCTCCACAATGAGGGCTTTCAACCCCTGCTTGATCGTTACGAGAGTGGCGGAGGGAGTGGGATTCGAACCCACGGTGGACTTGCATCCACGCTAGTTTTCAAGACTAGTGCCTTAAACCACTCGGCCATCCCTCCGGAGCCGAGGCGGGTACCAGCGTCGCAGCGTCGCCGCAAGCGGGCAAAGCGCCCATTTCCGCTACTTCTCAGCCTAGCGCATTGACGAACGAGGCTTCGGTCTTCGCGGTGATTTCCTCGAGGGTCACGCCGTCCGCCAACTGGGTGAGCGCCATGGGTTTTGACCCATGTTTGTCGATCTCGAACACGCCAAGGTCGGTGATCACCAGATCCACGACGTTGATGCCGGTGACTGGCAGCGTGCATTTCTTCAAGAGCTTCGAGGCGCCGTCCTTTGAGGTGTGCTCCATCACGACGACGACGCGTTTGACGCCGGCGACGAGATCCATAGCGCCGCCCATCCCCTTCACCATCTTGCCGGGCACCATCCAGTTGGCGAGGTCGCCGCCATCGTTGACCTCCATGGCGCCCAGGATCGAAAGGTCGATGTGACCGCCGCGGATCATTGCGAACGAGTCCGACGAGGAGAAGTAGGACGTCTTCTTGAGTGCGGTGATGGTTTGCTTGCCGGCATTGATGAGATCGGCGTCGATCTCGTCCTCGTAGGGGAACGGCCCCATGCCCAGCATGCCGTTCTCCGATTGCAGCGTCACTTCAACGCCGTCGGGAATGTAGTTCGCCACCAATGTCGGAATGCCGATGCCGAGGTTGACGTAAAAGCCGTCGCGTAATTCTTTGGCGGCGCGTTGAGCGAGTTGATCACGGGACCAAGCCATTATGCATTCTCCCGCTTGGTAATCGTACGCTGCTCGATGCGCTTTTCGAATGTGCCCTGAACGATCCGATCAACATAAATGCCGGGCGTGTGGATGGCGTCAGGATCGAGTTCGCCGGTCTCCACGAGGATCTCAACTTCCGCGATGCACTTCTTGCCGGCGGTCGCCATCATTGGATTGAAGTTACGGGCGGTCTTGCGGAAGATCAAATTGCCTTCCTTGTCGCCCTTCCAGGCTTTGACGATTGAAAGGTCGGCGACGAGGCCGGTTTCGAGCACGAACGTCTCGCCGTTGAAGACTTTCGTTTCCTTGCCCTCGGCGACGAGGGTGCCGACGCCGGTCTTTGTGTAGAAACCGGCGATGCCTGCGCCCCCTGCCCGGCAACGTTCAGCCAGCGTGCCTTGCGGGTTGAACTCAAGCTCCAACTCGCCGCTCAGATACTGGCGTGCGAACTCCTTGTTCTCACCGACATAGGACGAGATCATTTTCTTGATTTGTTTGGTTTCAAGCAGCAGCCCAAGGCCCCAGCCGTCAACGCCGGCATTATTGGAGATCACCGTGATCCCTTTAACGTTGCTGTCGCGGAGCGCGATGATGAGGTTTTCCGGGATACCGCAGAGGCCGAAGCCGCCGCTCATCACCGACATGCCGTCGAAGGTGAAGCCTTCGAGCGCGGACTTGGCGTCCGGGTAAACTTTGTTGCCCATGGGCGCTCGTTTACGGAGCGGAACGCGCGCGCGCAACCTGCCGTGGCGGATATGCAAGTTTCAAGTCCGCCTAGAAACGAGTGCACCGGCAGCTGAGCCGGCTGCCGGTGCTTTCGCTTCACCCCTAAGGTGGGGTGAGAACCTGATCCCGGTACGAGCGAGGGACGAAAATCGTCCGGAACCGGGGATGATAAAACGATATTCGCGCTGAACGGGCGCTGAGGCCGCTGATCATACTGGGCGCTCAGAAATGCGCCCTGACCCTAAACGCAATTGCACCGGCAGCTGAGCCGGCTGCCGGTGCTTTTGCTTCACCCCTTAGGTGGGATGAGAACCTGATTCCGGTACGAGCGAGGGACGAAAATCGTCCGGAACCGGGGATGATAAAACGATAATTGCGCTGAACCGGGTCTGAGGCCGCCGATCATAATGGACGGGCGGAAATTCCCCACTCGGTTAGGATTTCCTCGGTTTTTGCGCCCATTCCGCCTGGCGGCCCCTGAATGGCGGACGGCGTACGCGAAAATCTTGGGGCCGGCGCAGGCTGAGTCAGGCCATCGACTTCAACAAACGTCGCGCGCGCAACGTTGTGGGGGTGGGTAGGCGCCTCCGCCATGGTGAGCACCGGCGCGAAGCAGACATCCGTGCCTTCCATGAGCGCGGTCCATTCGTCGCGCGTTTTGGTCGCGATCACCGCAGCGAGCTTTTCTGAGAGCTCGGGCCAATCCGCCTTGTTCATGTGGAACGAGAATTTCGGGTCGTCCTTGAGGCCGGTCTTTTCGAGGAGCAGTGCGTAGAATTGCGGTTCGATGGAGCCGATCGAGACGAACTTGCCGTCCTTGGTTTTATAGACGTCGTAGAAGTGCGCGCCGCCGTCTAGTAGGTTCGCGTCACGCTCGTCGGTCCAGATGCCCGAGGCGCGCAGACCGTAGATGACGCTCATCAGCGACGCCGCGCCATCGGTGATCGCGGCATCGATCACTTGGCCCTTCCCCGAACGTTGCGCTTCGAACAGCGCGGCGCAAACACCCATCGCGAGGTAGAGCGAACCGCCGCCGTAATCGCCAACGAGATTGAGCGGCGGCGCCGGTGCATCGTCTTTGCGGCCCATCGCGTGAAGCGCGCCGGAGATGGCGATGTAGTTGAGATCGTGCCCAGCGGCTTCCGCAAGCGGACCGCTCTGGCCCCAACCTGTCATGCGGCCATAGATCAGTTTTGGGTTTCGCTTCAGCGCCTCGTCCGGCCCAAGACCCAAGCGCTCCATCACGCCTGGCCGGAAGCCTTCGATCACGACGTCGGCTTTCTCGATCAATGCGAGCGCGACCGCGATGTCATTCGGCTCCTTCAAATCAAGCGCCACATGCCGGCGCCCGCGCGCGGGGATGTCTGCCTTGAATGCTGGACGCCCACCCTTGCGGTCCACGCGCACCACGTCGGCGCCCATGTCCGAAAGCAGCATGCAGCAGAATGGGCCGGGCCCAATGCCGGCGAACTCTACGATCTTAACGCCGGAAAGCGGTCCCTGACCCATGTCGTGCTCCGTTTACCCTCACAGTTTCGGACTGTGCTAATCGGCGATACTTATAGTAGTTCGCAGCCCGCCGTCGCGGGGCGCCGGAGCGTTAACTTTGCGCATTGTCGTGAGAGCCGCCGACGCACGCGTCGCGCGTGATGCGCAAGCTATGCTGAGCGGCGCCGGAGTCGCTGCTACCGCACAAGTTGGGCCATTCCGCGCCGCGCCAGATGGCGAAGACATCCGCGTTATTGCGGGCGACGGCGAGAGCCACGGCGGGGAGGCGGCTCCCCTTCTCCTAAGCCTCGCCGGCTGCCGCATTGAAGCGCCACCAACAATTGGTCTTCAAGCGCATGGCGCGATTGCGCTGAATGCACCGCCGAGATTGCTCGCCGCACAAATGGATTCTTGGACGCGCGTTGCAATTGCGGAAGAAGAGCGCGGGCGCAGGCTCGCCACCGCGACAGCGATGGGGATCACGCCACCAAAAACGCCGGAGCCGCGCAAGCTAAAGGCGCTTTATATTGGCGCGCCGAGTTCCATGTTTCTGGCGCTTGAGCGCACGCTGGCTGAGCAGGGCGGGCTCGTTGCAGCGGCGTTCACCTCATACACCGGCTTTGACCATTTGCATGATGAGCCGTTTGACGCCGTCGTGCTCAACGGCGCGCAGGATCCGAGCACGGCGCTTTCGCTTTGCTCAGCTCTGCGGCGCAACGCGAGCCTCTATCATTTGCCAACGCTGATGCTGACCAAGCCCGGCGACGCCGCTACTGCCGCGTCCGCGATCGATCGGGGCGCGTCCGCTATCTGCAGCACGCTGACCCCATGCGATGCTAGCATGGGTTGGCTGTTTGAGGCGGTGCGCCGCGAACGACGACGCCGTGCTGCCGAGCACGACATGCGGGCGCTGCGCGATGTCATGGGCGATGCGCGTACCGGCCTTTGGTTGCGCGATAGTTTCGACGCGCACCTAGCGCGCCTTGCAATGGATCATCACGCAAGTGGACGCCCGATGAGCATGGTGGTGCTGCGAGTGACGCCTGCGATCGGCGCGCGTGAACCTAGCGCAGAAGTCTGGCGCAAAGGATTCACAGAGATTGCATCTCTGGCGGCGCGGCTAATGCGCGACGCCGATAGCGGTATGACGATGGGTTCTGACTTGATCGCGCTTGCCCTCCCCTCAGCGCGCCTCAAAAATGCAAAGCGCACCGCTGAGCGCATCGCGTCCGTTGCGGAATGCACGGCGTTTGCCTCGGGCGAAGGCGGCGCGGGCCCGCTGGTGTTCGAACAAAGCGTTGTTGAGCTGCAGCCCGGCGAAAGTGCCTCGGCCATGCTGGCGCGCGCCTGTCGCGCCATCGAGGTGGAGAGTATTCCCGCTTAGGCAGCCTTACGCGTGGCCAAGCGCGACATCGCCTCAAGCACCGCGCGCAGCGCCTTGAGCCGCTGTATGGCTTCCGGCCAACCACCCTGCACCACCAGCTTACCGTCCGGCCGCATCTTATAATCGTCAGGGCGCTCGGTAATGAAACGCACGAGCGCGAGTGGATCGGGAAAACCGGTTTCGCGGAACGACAGCACCGCGCCCTTCGGGCCAGCGTCGAGCTTCGAAATTTGGCAACGGCGGCACAACGCTTTGAGCGCTGCAACGGCAATGAGTTGATCTGCTTCCGCCGGCAGTGGGCCGAAGCGATCGATGAGCTCGGCCGCAAACGCTTCGCGCTCTTGATCAGAGTCCAAATCTGCCAAGCGCCGATAGAGCGCCAAGCGCACCGTTAGGTCGGCAACATAAGCCTCGGGGATCAACACCGAAGCGCCAACATTGATCTGCGGCGACCATGACTTCTCGCTCACCGCTTCGTCGGTGCCGTCGCGCAGCGACGCCACCGCCTCTTCCAGCATAGACTGATAAAGTTCGACGCCGACTTCTCGGATGTGGCCCGATTGCTCTTCGCCGAGCAAATTGCCGCCGCCACGCATATCGAGGTCGTGGCTCGCGAGTGTGAAGCCAGCGCCTAGGTTATCAAGCGATGCGAGAATTTTGAGGCGCTTTTCAGCGCTCACCGTCATCGATTGCTCAGCGGCTGTGGTCAGGTAGGCGTAAGCGCGGAGCTTCGAGCGCCCGACGCGGCCGCGCAGCTGATAAAGTTGAGCGAGGCCGAACATGTCAGCGCGGAAGCAAACCAGCGTGTTTGCACGCGGGATGTCGAGGCCAGATTCCACGATACTGGTCGACGCCAGAACATCGAACGAACCATCGTAAAAATTCGTCATGATTTCGTCGAGCGAGCCTGCCGCCATCTGTCCGTGGGCGAGCGCGAACGTCACTTCCGGCACGTTGCGGCGCAGGAACTCTGAGATCTCTTCCAAATCTGAAATCCGAGGCGCCACGAAGAAGCTTTGGCCGCCGCGATACTTCTCGCGGAGCAGCGCTTCGCGGACTGTCACTGCATCGAACGGCGTGACGTAGGTGCGCACGGCCATACGATCGATTGGCGGCGTGGTGATGAGGCTCATCTCGCGCACACCGGCGAGCGCTAGCTGCAACGTCCGCGGGATGGGCGTGGCGGAAAGCGTCAGAGCGTGCACTTCAGCCCGCAGGTCTTTCAGGCGCTCTTTGTGCTTCACGCCGAAGTGCTGTTCTTCGTCGATGATCATCAGGCCGAGATCCGAGAACTTCATCGTCTTTGAGAGTAGCGCGTGCGTACCGATCACGATTTCGATCGTGCCATCTGCCAGCCCGGCCTTGGTTTCGCTGGCCTCCTTGGTCGTGACGAGACGTGAAAGTTGGCGGATGCGCACCGGCAAGCCGCGGAAGCGCTCCGAGAACGTGCGGTAGTGCTGGCGGCATAGCAGCGTTGTCGGCGCCACCACCGCCACTTGCTTGCCGGTCATCGCCACGAGGAACGCGGCGCGCAGCGCAACTTCGGTTTTGCCGAAGCCGACATCGCCGCAGATCAGACGATCCATCGGCCGGCCGGCCGCAAGATCGCCAACCACATCGTCAATGGCGCCGAGTTGATCTTCGGTCTCTTCGTAAGGGAAGCGCGCGCAAAATTCGTCCCAAAGACCTTCTGGCGGCGCGACAGGCTCGGCGACCCGCGTTGCGCGCAACGCGGCAATGCGCAGAAGTTCTTCAGCCATATCGCGTAAGCGCTGCTTCGCGCGTGCTTTGCGGCCCTGCCAAGCGACGCCGCCCAATTTGTCGAGCTGCGCTTCGGCATCCTCGGCGCCGTAGCGGCTGACCAGTTCGATATTTTCGACCGGCAGATAGAGCTTGTCGCCGCCGTGATAGGTCAGATCCAAACAATCGTGCGGCGCGCCGGCGACGTCTAGCGTCTTCAAACCCTCGTACCGGCCCACGCCGTGATCCTGGTGGACGATCAAATCACCCTGGTTCATCGCCGCGGCTTCAGCGATGACGCTCGACGCCTTGCGGCGCTTACGCGGACGCGCGAGGCGATCGCCGAGAATATCCTGCTCGGCGATAAGCGCGAATTGCTCGGTTTCAAAACCGTGCTCGATGGGGAGCACAGCAAGAGCATGCGCCCCTCTTGGCAGCGCTGAGGTGTGACGCCAAGATTCGCTGCGGACGACTGCCTCAACACCGTGATCACTCAGCACGCCGGCAAGGCGCTCGGCGGAGCCATCGGACCACGCCGCGATAACCACGCGCTTCTTTGCCTTAGTAAGCGCCTCGATGTGCTTTGCCGCCATCTCGAAGACGTTGACGTCTGCTGTATTGCGCTCCGGCGCGAAATTTCGTCCGGGCTTTGCGCCAAGATCGAGCGACTTCTTTGCGTCGGTATCAAAATGCGCGATGCGGCGGACGGCACGCGATCCGAGCGCAGCCGTTAGCGCAGCTTCGCTGAGATAGAGCAAATCCGGCTCTGGCGCGCGAAACGGCACGCCGCCGCGTGGAAGCGGCGCCGTTTTGCGTGAATCATGGTGATCGCGCGCGGTTTCAACGCGCTCTTTGATGGCCTCTTCCGCGAGGGCATCGAACGCCACCATTGAGGTTTCGCCAGCGTAATCGAAGATGGTCTCCAACTTCTCGTAGAAGAACGGAAGGAATTGCTCGACGCCTTGGCGGCGGATACGCGCACTCACGCTGTCATAAAGCGGATCGCTGACAGCGCCGAAGGCTTGCGTGAAGCGGCGGCGAAACTGCAACACGGTGAGTTCGTCGAGCAGCACTTCGCTGACGGGCGTTAACAGTGCCGCCTTGAACTTGGTCTTCGAGATTTGCGTTTCGGGATCGAAGCCGCGGATGGTCTCGAGCGTGTCGCCGAAGAAGTCGAAGCGAAATGGCTCGCCGGCGCCTGGCGGGAACACGTCGATCAGGCCGCCGCGCACCGCAAACTCACCGGGCGCACGCACGGTCGAGGCGCGCGAGTAGCCGTTGACGATGAGATAGCTCTCAAGCTGCTCCATCGACGTTTCAGCGCCAGCCTCGGCCGAGAATGATCCTTGAGCCAGCCTTTGGCGCGGCGGCACGCGCTGCGCCACTGCCGACGCAGTCGCGACAACCAGCAGCGGCGTATCCTTGTCCCCTCGCCGCGCCAATTGCGTCAGCGCAGCGCACCGTTGCGCGGCCACCGAGGCGGCCGGGGAGATGCGATCATACGGAAGCGTGTCCCAGGCCGGCAGGCGTAGCGTCTCCACCTCGGGCGCGAAGAATTTCGCCGCTGCTTCAAACTGCGACGCGCGCGGCTCGTCGCGCGCGACAAAGAGCGTGACGCCGCCGCGCAGACGCGCAGCCTCGGCCAAGCCAGCCGCGTCCACGCCCTCTGGCGCACCACAAACCACCAGCGCGTCTTTCGACTTCGCCAGCGTCTCGATCAATTTTTGTGGGAGAGCAGGGTCTTTCATCAGTCCGGTTTGGCGGTGAGTTCGAAACGGAAGGCGCAAATCGACGCCAACACCGGCGTGTCATACTCACGCGGCGCGGGCGCTTGTTCTGTTACCCACTCGTAGACCTCTTGGTCCTGCGCATCGAGTAGGGCCTCAAATGCGTCCAAGCCGGTTTCGTCGAGTTCGGCAAGGTACCGATCCGCGAAACCGCCTAGAATCAGGTCAATCTCCCGGAATCCCCGGCGCCACGCGCGGAATTTCAGCTTCTTGCGGCGGTCGTCCATAGGCCCCGTGGGAGTAGGCAAAACGCGAGGGGGCCGCGCTATAACCTATATGAGCTGCCGTGTCAGCGCCGTCCGAGCCAACGATGAACGACCTGGTCCCTTCCCCAGCGACAGCCGTGCAGGACGCGCTCCTGTCGCCGGTGCGTGCGCTCAAAGGCGCGCGGAAGGACACGATCGAACTTATCGCTAAAGTGGCTGGCGGAAGGCTGGTCCGCGATTTGGTGTTCCTGCCGCCAAATTCCGCCATCGACCGCAGACTGCGGGTGCCGATCGGAGAAACCAATGAAGGCGACATCGCAACAATCGAAGCGGAAGTCGACGCGCACATGCCCGGGTATAAAAATTTGCCCTACCGCATCCGCCTTCGCGACGAGAGCGGCTTTCTGACCGTCGCCTACTTCCGCGCAAACGAAGAGATGCTGAGGCGCATGTGGCCGGTCGGACAGACGCGCCTGATCAGCGGCACCATCGGCGTCTATGACGGCATGCGCCAAATGTTGCACCCCGACCACGTCGTGGACCCAACAAAGGGCGAAGCGCCGCCGTCAGTCGAGCCTGTCTATCCACTCACTCAGGGCCTTGCGGGCCGCACGCTTGCGCGCACCTTGCAAGCAGCGCTCGACTCCGTACCTGAGGCGCCGGAGTGGCTGGAGGGCTCAACCGTGAAGGCGCACGACTGGCCGGATTTTCGCACGGCGCTCGAGCACATTCATCGGCCAGCTTCGCCCGATGACGTATTGCCGGAAAGCGCATTTCGCACGCGTCTCGCCTATGATGAACTCTTCGCGCGCCAGTGTGCGTTGCGTCTGCGACGTCAGCACCGGCGCAAAGAACCAGGACGTTCGGTCCTCGGAGACGGACGCCTCTCCAATAAATTGATCGAAAGTCTGCCGTTTGCACCGACAGGCGCGCAGCGGCGCTCAATGAACGAAATCTACGCTGATATGAGCGAGCCCGCGCCGATGTTGCGCTTGCTCCAGGGCGACGTCGGTTCCGGCAAAACGCTGGTGGCGGCGCTGGCGATGGCGCGCGCGGCCGAGGCGGGATTGCAGAGCGCGATGATGGCGCCGACAGACCTGCTTGCCCGACAGCATGGCGCGACGCTCGCGCCAATGCTGGAGACGGCCGGCATATCAATGGCTGTGCTCACCGGCCGCGACAAAGCCAAGGACCGGAAAGTCATTCTGGAGCGCCTCAGCCGGGGCGAGATTCACGTCGTGGTCGGCACCCATGCCCTCTTCCAGGATGATGTGACGTTTCAGGACCTCGGGCTTATCGTTATTGACGAACAGCACCGCTTCGGCGTGTCCGATCGCATGCGTATGGTCGCCAAGGGTTTCGCGCCGCACGTGTTGGTCATGAGCGCAACACCGATTCCGCGCACGCTCGCGCTTTCCATTCATGGCGACATGGACCTATCAGTGCTCGACGAAAAGCCGCCGGGCCGCATGCCGATCAAGACAGCGACAATGCCGACGTCACGGATTGCTGAGGTCATTGAAGGCATCGGCGATGCGATGAAGCGCGGCGAGCGCGCCTATTGGGTGTGTCCGCTGATTGAAGAGAGCGAGGCGGTCGATTTGCCGGCGGTGCTTGATCGCCACGCGGAGCTGCAAGCCTATTTCGGCAAAGGCGTCGAAATTGTGCATGGCAAGATGAGTGTCACGGCGCGCGAGGCGGCGATGGATCGTTTCCGCTCGGGCGAGTCCTTTCTCATGGTCGCCACCACCGTGATCGAAGTCGGCGTCAACGTGCCAGAAGCGACGATCATGGTCATCGAACAAGCAGAGCGCTTCGGGCTTGCTCAATTGCATCAGCTGCGCGGCCGCGTCGGGCGCGGCGACAAACAGGGCTCGTGCGTCCTGATCTGGAAAGCGCCGCTGGGCGAAAGCGCCAAGCAGCGCCTCGATGCCATTCGCCGCAACGATGACGGCTTCGCGATTGCGGAAATCGATTTCAAACTGCGCGGGGCCGGCGATGTGTTGGGTACACAGCAATCGGGCCTGCCGCCGTTCCGGCTGGTCAGCCCTGAGGCGCACGCAGACATGCTTGGCGCTGCCGACAAGGAAGCGCGGCTCGCAGTTGAGCGTGATCCGGAGCTTAAATCGCCTCGTGGCCAGGCAATACGGCTGGTGCTGTCCCTGTTCGGCTATGCTGATGCAGCCGAACTAGCGCGGTCCGGATAGCGCACTTGCAATTCAATCCAGCTCAGGCTTTCCAACACTCCACATGACCAACCTTCCGATCTCCTGCTACATCCGCGCCAAGAACGAAGAGCGCTTGATCGCTGAGGTGATCACGGCGGCGCTTCAGGTGGCCGACGAGGTTGTCGTGATCGACAGCGGCTCGACTGACCGGACCATTCCGTTCAGCGAGGCGGCCGGCGCGCGCGTAGTGCCTTCGCCATGGCTTGGCGGCGGCAAACAGAAGCGCCTCGGTGAAGAGGCGTCGAAGCACAATTGGATGCTCGATCTCGACGGCGACGAAATCATCACGCCGGAACTCGCGACAGAAATTCGCGCGCTATTTGCCAATGGCAAAGAACCGCCCTGCCCGGTCTACACCTTCGAACTCGTAACGAAACCGCCGGTTGGCGAGCCGTGGTGGAGCGCGAGCGTCGTCAAGCGCAACCGCTTCTACGATCGCCGTGTGATCCGCGCGCGCGATCATGCGGGCTGGGACCAACTTGAAATTCCGCCGGGGATGAAGGTCGGCAAATTCAAGCACAAGATTTTGCACGTCTCGTTCACCGGCCTTGAGCAACTCCAAGACAAGTTCAACAAGACCTCCTCGTCACGCGCAAAGAACGCGACGCTTAAGTCATTCTGGTACGTCGCTTTGCGCTTGCTCTTCGCCCGGCCGTTCTACTTTCTGAACCACTACGTTCGGCGCGGCCTGTGGCGCGAAGGTTGGTACGGATTTGCAGTCGCCAACATCGCGGCCCACGGGCGTTGGCTCAAAGACGCCAAGATGCTGGAAATCTATTTGCGGCGGCGCGACGAGGCGAGGGCTCGTAAGGGCTGATCCGGCGGGCGTTGGGGGCCGTAGAGGGAACAGGCGCAGGAAGCTGGGCCTTTATCCCCAAAGGACCCTTCTTACATGAAGTCCATGCCAGACGAGATTGCACCTTCCGGGGCGCAGCATGCGCGGTCGCGCGCGACCTCTGCGATAATTGCGGCTCTGCGTGCGCCGCCAAGCGCCAAGGCCGTGTTGCTGGCCTTACTTCAGCTAAAGGGCGGCTCGGCTAACATCTCCCTGCCCGGCGGCCGCACGCTCATGTTCGGCGATGGCGACGGTTCGCAAGTTGACTTCACGATCAAAGACTATCGCTTTGCGCGCCGCGTCCTCTCCAACGGCGATATCGGTTTTGCCGAAGGGCTCATGGCTGGCGAATGGGAGAGCAATGATCTCTCCGCGCTGCTGACGCTGCTAGCTTCCAATGTCGAGCGACTGACGCGCCTGTTGGAAGGTGGCCCAATCGGCAAGGCGCTGCACTGGTTGCGGCACCTCTCCAACGCCAACACGAAACGTGGATCGCGCCGCAACATCCTCGCGCACTACGATCTCGGCAACGAATTCTATAGCTCTTGGCTTGACGCTTCGATGACGTATTCCTCCGCGCGCTTTGACGCGCAGGTGCGCGATCTGGAAGCCGGACAGCGCGCAAAGTACAAGGCGCTAGCTGATCACTTGGATCTCAAGCGTGAGGATCACCTGCTAGAGATTGGCTGCGGATGGGGCGGTTTTGCGGAGTTCGCAGCGCGTGAATACGGCGCACGCGTCACCGGCATCACGATCAGCGATGAGCAATTGGCTTACGCACGCGCGCGCATGGAACGCGCCGGGCTTTCAGACCGGGTTGAGATTCGGCGACAAGACTATCGCGATGTTGAGGGTCAATTCGACAAGGTCGCTTCGATCGAAATGTTCGAGGCGGTGGGCGAAAAGTATTGGCCTGCCTATTTCAGCAAGATCGCCGCTGTGCTGAAACCGGGCGGCAAAGCCGGCTTGCAGATTATCACGATCAAAGACGAGCTGTTCGACGAATACCGGAAGCGCGCTGACTTTATTCAGCGATACGTTTTTCCTGGAGGCATGCTCGTCAGTATTGATCGCCTGAAAGAAGAGACCGCCAATGTCGGGCTGATCTGGCAAAGGGCCGAGGCATTCGGCCAATCATATGCCGATACGCTGGCCGAATGGGCGCGCCGCTTCAAAGCCAAGTGGGGCGATATCCGGGCGCTCGGCTTTGACGAGCGGTTCAAGCAGCTCTGGCTGTTCTATCTCAGCTATTGCGAAGCTGGCTTTCGCACCGGCCGCACCGATGTGGTTCAGCTTGAACTCGCAAAACCCGCCTAACCTCTTCTCACTCCCTGTTGAAGCCGAATGCGGAGCGGATTAGCCTCGGCCCCATGAGTGACTTGCCTGACGATCCTATGGTCTCAACCGCGTGGCTGGCGGAGCGCCTCGACGCACCGGACATCCGCGTGATTGATGCGACTTGGTTCATGCCAAACGATCCGCGGGACGCGAAAGCGCTCTATGCGGAACGCCGCATCCCCGGTGCGATTTTTTTCGACATTGATGAAATTGCGGACACCTCGAGCGACCTGCCGCATATGCTGCCGCCACCGGAGAAGTTTGCTTCGCGCATGAAGAAGGCCGGCATTGGCGACGGCACACGCGTCATCATCTACGACAATCACGGCCTGATGACCGCCGCCCGCGTTTGGTGGACGTTCCGCGTCTTTGGCCATGAAGATGTCGCGGTGCTCGACGGCGGCTTCCCGGCTTGGGAGCGCGCGGGCTACGAGATTGAAACGGGTCCGCCGCGGGCGCGCATGGAGCGGCATTTCACGCCGCGTGTCCGCCACGACCTCGTGCGAAATCTAGCCGACGTCCAGCGCGCGATCGATGGCGGCAACCGCACCCCGATTCTCGACGCACGCGCCGCACCGCGCTTTAAGGGCGAGGCGCCAGAGCCGCGCGAAGGCCTCCGCTCAGGCCATATGCCCGGCGCGCTAAATGTGCCGTTCCAATCTCTCTTGAATGCCGATGGCACAATGAAAAACGCCGACGAACTAGGTGAGCTCTTCGACAGCGCCGGCCTTAAGCCGCCAGCGCCGCCCATCTGCAGCTGCGGCTCGGGCATCACAGCGGCCGTCATCGCCCTGGCGCTTGCGCGAACCGGGCGCTGGGACGCCGCGATTTATGACGGCTCCTGGACCGAATGGGGCGGACACAAGGACACGGTGGTTGTGACTGGCGCCTAATGGCGACCCCAGCAGGACTTGAACCTGCAACCGCTCGCTTAGAAGGCGAGTGCTCTATCCAGTTGAGCTATGGGGTCAGCAGGAACGGTTGGTACCACGGTTCACGACAGCCTGTTCAGTGCGACCAGGGCTCGCGGCGTCTGAAAGCGAAATTGTCGCTGTACGCCTTGATTTGGCGTTTCGCCTCGGGCGGATCGACCACCTGATGCGGAATGGCGTGTGCGCGCGCGAACTCAATCGCCGCTTCTTTGGTTTCGAAGCTCATGCGCACTTGGCCATTCGTGTCGGCGCCGCTGATCCAGCCCATAAGTGCATCGGGTCTCGGCGCATTCGCCAGCACAAATTCGAGCCACCACTTTTTCGTGGCCGCTTTACCGGACTGCATCGCGTTCTTTGCGGGGCGGTAGATTTTCGCCAGCATTGGTTTTGACCTCGTGACCGGTGGCTACACGCGCGCGGCTAAAATGAAAAGGGCGGCCCGCAAGGACCGCCCTTTCGCAAATCGCCGCAACTAACTCAGATCGCTTCTTTGAGCGCCTTGCCAGGGCGGAATTTTGGACGCCTACCCGCCGGCACCAAGACCTCTTCACCGGTCTGCGGATTGCGCGCCTTACGCTCCTTCGTCTCAGCAACAAGGAACACGCCGAACTGCGGCAAGCGCACTTCGTCGCCGCGCTTCAGCGCCGCCGTCAGAGTTTCAAACACTGCGTTGACGACTTCTTCGCCCCGTTGCTTTGACTCGCCCATGCGCTCGGACACGTCTGCAACGAATTCTGCTTTATTCATGAGGAATAGCCCCTATCCCGCTTGGAGTTTGGCGCGCCGATTCCGGCTGCATCGGGCCCGACGCTAGGAGCATTTGCCCCTCGCGCCAAGCAAAACGCTGGATTGTTGCGGTGCGAAAACGGTTCCCTAGACCCACACGCGCCCGTTAGTGCGGACGCGCACCTTCCTGGCCACTGCCGCCACCCTCAGCACGGCGCGTCTCAGCCAACTCGTCCTCTTCGCTCCATTCGATCGGTGTCAGTGGGCGTACGAGCGCGCGCTGAAGCACTTCATCGACGGTTGCTACCGGCACGATCTCAAGCCCCATCTTCACGTTCTCGGGAATATCAACGAGGTCCTTCTCGTTATCCTTCGGGATCAGCGCGATCTTCACGCCGCCGCGCAGCGCCGCGAGCAACTTTTCCTTCAAGCCGCCGATCGGCAGGACGCGGCCGCGCAGCGTGATCTCGCCAGTCATTGCGACATCCTTGCGGATCGGAATGCCCGTTAACACCGAGACGATAGCAGTCGCCATGGCAACGCCGGCGGACGGACCGTCCTTCGGGGTTGCGCCTTCCGGCACGTGCACGTGGATGTCGCGCGTGCGGAAGAGCGGCGGCTTTACACCGAAATGGGTGGCGCGAGCGCGCACGTACGAGTTCGCGGCCGAAATCGATTCCTTCATCACGTCGCGAAGGTTGCCGGTGACAGTCATCGAGCCTTTGCCCGGCATCGACACCGCTTCAATCGTCAGCAGTTCGCCGCCGACTTCTGTCCAAGCCAGACCCGTCACAACGCCAACCTGATCTTCCAGGTCGGTTTCGCCGAAACGATACTTCCAGACACCGGCATACTCCGGAAGATTTTCCGCGGTGATCTCCACCTTGGTCACCTTCTTCTGTTCGAGCTGACGCACGGCCTTGCGCGCGAGATTGCCGATTTCGCGTTCAAGCGAACGAACACCGGCTTCGCGCGTGTAACGGCGGATCAAGTCGCGCAGTGCATCTTCCGACACGCTGAACTCGCTCTTCTTCAGACCGTTGTTCTCGTACTGCTTGTCCAGCAAGTGGCGCTTGGCGATCTCGAGCTTTTCATCCTCGGTGTAACCAGGGATGCGAATGATCTCCATGCGATCCAGCAAGGGCTGAGGCATGTTGAGGCTGTTGGCCGTCGTGATGAACAGCACGTCGCTCAGGTCGTAATCTACTTCGAGATAGTGATCGTTGAACGTGGAGTTTTGCTCCGGATCCAACACTTCGAGCAACGCTGCGGAAGGGTCGCCGCGATAGTCGGCGCCGAGCTTGTCGATTTCGTCGAGCAAGAACAGCGGGTTTTGCGTCTTCGCCTTCTTCATCGACTGAATCACGCGGCCGGGCATTGAGCCGATGTATGTCCGGCGGTGACCGCGGATTTCCGCTTCGTCGCGCACGCCGCCGAGCGACATGCGCACGAAATCGCGTCCCGTCGCACGTGCGATCGATTTGCCGAGCGAGGTCTTGCCGACGCCCGGAGGGCCGACGAGGCAAAGGATCGGCCCGCGCAGCTTATTGGTGCGCGCTTGCACGGCGAGATATTCGAGGATGCGGTCTTTGACCTTGTCGAGGCCGTAGTGATCTTCGTCGAGCACGAGTTGCGCGGCGTCGATATCCTTCTTGACCTTCTTCTTGTTGCCCCAGGGCAGCGAGAGCAGCCAATCGAGATAGTTGCGCACGACAGTCGATTCCGCCGACATCGGCGACATCTGACGGAGCTTCTTCATCTCCCCGTCGGCCTTGGTCTTGGCTTCCTTCGACAGCTTGGTGTTCTTGATACGGTTTTCGAGCTCCGCGATATCTTCACGGCCTTCGTCGCCGTCACCCAGCTCGCGCTGAATCGCCTTCATCTGCTCGTTCAAATAATATTCGCGCTGCGTCTTCTCCATCTGACGCTTCACGCGATTGCGGATTTTCCGCTCAACTTGAAGCATCCCGACTTCGCCTTCGATAAGCGTCAAAATGCGCTCAAGGCGTTGCGGCACGTCGGCGAGTTCAAGCAAGGCCTGCTTATCAGGAATCTTGATGCTGAGATGGCCCGCTACGGAGTCAGCAAGGCGTGACGGCTCAGAGATCTGGCTCACGGCCTGTGTCACTTCCGGCTGCGTCTTGCGCGAGAGCTTTGTGTAATTGTCCCACTGATCCACAACAGCGCGAGCAACTGCGCGCGCTTCGGGCGTGTCAGCGTTCTCATCCGGCAGCTCTTCAGCTTCGGCTTCGAAATAGCTGTCGTTCTCTTGGAAATTCGTGATCTTCGCGCGATAGGCGCCCTCGACCAGCACGCGCACGGTGCCATCGGGCAACTTCAAAAGCTGCACGACAGTGGCGACCGTACCAACGGTGAAGATGCGATCGGCAGTGGGCTCATCCTCAGACGCGTCCATTTGCGCAGCGAGCAAAATCTGCTTGTCCTTACGCATCACTTCATCGAGTGCGCGCACCGACTTTTCGCGGCCCACAAAAAGCGGCGCCGCCATCTTCGGATATACGACGATATCCCGAAGCGGCAGGACTGGGAAAACACGGCTCTCGGCCATTCTGTGCTCCTTTGCCGAATGCCCGCGTCTGAAAGCAGCCCACGGAAAACGGCATTAACAGGTGAAAATGTGGAAGCGTTCGGGGGCCGCTTCAAGTGTTGGCCAGACACGTCCATGTGGAACGCGTGGCAAAGCATAGGTTCCGCCAACATTCCTGCGTGGATTGCGGGCGATTCTTCCTAACGTTCAGTTGGCATTCAGCTCTGAGAACAGCCCTAAAGGGCCCGTTCCGCGCACGATACATGGTGTCAGTGCGTTTCAGCTTCAATCCGGGCCAAGACTTCCGTGGCGTTATCGTTGGCCGGGTCGAGTTCAAGGCTACGGCGATAGCTTTGCACCGCTTCAAGCCGCCGCCCGGCCGCCAATTGCGCTTCGCCTAAGGCGTCATGCGCGTAGGCGTTATCCGGATAGTATCCGACATTGTCGGCGAACACGCGCAGCGCATCGTCCAAGCGCCGCTGTTCCAACAGCATGTATCCCCAGCCATTGAGATCACCCGGCCCGAACCAGCGCGGCGGCTGGCTAATGCGCATCGCCCGATATTCGCTCAAGCCGCGCTCGACACCGCGCTGACTTGCAATAAGCTTTGCCGCAACGACCGGCGACAGCGAACGCGGCGTGTAGTTTGGCCAAGCGCGATCGGCGGCAACCGCGTTCGTAAGATCGAACATGACATCAAAGCCGTTGTCGGAGTTGGCGATAAACACCAGCCCATCGCCGGTCTCCGAATACATGCGCATGTGCGCGCGATAGCCCTCGGTGCCGCCATTGTGCCAGAACATCCCGCCGCCGGAACCAAGCATCCAGCCAAGCGCGGAGGACTCGCGCTCCTCGGTCAACATGCGCTGCGCCACCTCCGGCGACAGCACGCGTTGCGATTCTCCGCGACGCGCGCGCGCCATCTCGATTGCGACCTGGGCGAGATCGCTCGGCGTCGTCCAGAGGCCCGCAGCGGCCATCTCCGGATGCACACGCCAACGACCCTCCTCCACGCCGCCGCCTAACGTGTGTCCACTCGCGGCGCGGCGCTGAAAACGCTGTGGCAAAGGCTGCTCGTAAGTGCTGTTGCGCATGCCGAGCGGCACAAAAATACTCTCACGCATCAGCTCCGGAAACGGCCTGTTCGCGCGCTCGGTAAGCGCCAGCTGGACAATTGTGTAGGCTGGTCCGCTATAAGCCATCACGCTTCCCGGCGCCGCCAGAACTTGCGCCGCTTGCGAATTCGCAGGTGGCGCTCCGTTCAAAATTTGCTGAATTGTCGGCAGTTCTGCGCCAGGCGCATACCCATCGAATCCGCCCGGCGTCACCCCAGCCGTATGCGACAGCAAGCGCCGCAGCGTGACATGTTCTTGCGCGGTGAACTCGTTGTCTGCGAGGCGCCAACTCGTCAGCGATTGATTGATGTCGCCATCGAGCGTGAGCTGTCCCCGATCCACCATCCGAAGCGCGACCATGGCTGTGAGCGGCTTTGCAATCGAACCTGCTTGCAGCACGGTGTCAGGCGTCATTGGCACGCGGGTGGTCGCGTCTGCAAACCCGAACCCATGCGTCCAGACGACTTCGAAATCGTCAATCACAGCGACGCTCACACCAGGCACCGCAAGCGCATCCATCCACTGGCTGAACGTCAGCCGAAGAGGCGCTTCACCCGTGAGCGGGATTTCCGGCATACCGTTTTCGATCGCGGCAAGATGCGGATCATCTGAGCGATCCGGTGCATCAGCCGTCGCGCAGGCAGCCAAAGCGAACAACGACAAAACCAAAGCGCGCATGCAAAAAACCCCGCGCGTTTGTCTAAACGCGCACTGTTACAGCCGTAGTGCAGCTTAGGGTTTAGCCCGTAGCGCCAGCGCCGTCACGACGCTCGGAGTAGATTTGAAGTGGCTTTGCGCGCCCTTCGACAACGTCGGCCGAGACAACCACTTCTTCCACACCGCTCATCGTCGGGAGTTCGAACATCGTGTCGAGCAAGATGCTTTCGAGGATCGAACGCAAGCCACGCGCGCCGGTTTTGCGCAGGATCGCTTTCTTCGAAATCGCCGAGAGCGCGTCGGTCGGGAACGTGAGCTTCACGTTCTCCATCTCGAACATGCGCTGATACTGCTTCACCAGAGCGTTCTTTGGCTCGGTAAGGATCGTGATCAACGCCGGCTCATCGAGATCTTCCAATGTCGCCAGAACAGGAAGACGGCCGACAAATTCAGGGATGAGGCCGAACTTCAGCAGATCGTCCGGTTCGATTTGACGGAGGATTTCACCGGTGCGGCGATCTTCTTCATCGCGGACGTTGGCGCCGAATCCGATCGATGTGCCCTTGCCGCGTTGATTGATGATCTTGTCCAGGCCCGCGAAAGCGCCGCCGCAGATGAACAGGATGTTCGTGGTGTCGACTTGCAGGAATTCTTGCTGCGGATGCTTGCGGCCGCCTTGTGGGGGAACGCTCGCAACGGTGCCTTCCATGATCTTCAAGAGCGCTTGCTGCACGCCTTCGCCCGACACATCGCGCGTAATGCTCGGATTGTCGGACTTGCGCGAAATCTTGTCGACTTCGTCGATGTAGACGATGCCCCGCTGCGCGCGCTCAACGTTGTAGTCAGCGGCCTGCAGCAGCTTCAGGATGATGTTCTCGACGTCTTCGCCGACATAGCCGGCTTCGGTGAGCGTCGTTGCGTCCGCCATCGTGAACGGCACGTCGATAATGCGCGCCAGCGTTTGCGCCAGCAGCGTCTTGCCGCAACCAGTCGGGCCGATCAGCAGGATGTTTGATTTCGCCAGCTCGACATCGCCGTTCTTCGCGGCGTGGTTCAGGCGCTTGTAATGGTTGTGCACGGCGACGGCGAGCACGCGCTTGGCGTGATCCTGCCCAACGACGTAATCGTCGAGGACGCCCTTGATCTCCTTCGGAGACGGAACGCCTTCCTTCGACTTCACGAGCGAGGTTTTGTGCTCCTCACGGATGATGTCCATGCAGAGCTCAACGCATTCGTCGCAGATGAACACCGTCGGGCCCGCGATAAGCTTGCGGACCTCGTGCTGGCTCTTACCGCAGAACGAGCAATAGAGAGTGTTCTTGGACTCTCCGCTGGTCGTGGCTTTGCTCATACGCGATCCTTCAAGGGGCCGACAGGGACCAGAGTGCTAGCAAGCGAAAACGGCGGGCTGATGGCCCCGATATCGCCTGCATAACAGATGGTTGACCATCATCCCTTTCAAAAACGTTGCACCGCCCGGCGACCCCGGCCGATCAATACGACCATAGCAAGGATGGGGCCGCAAGCGGCGCTCACCGCTAGATAGTGTTCCTGCCGCCGGTTTTCACGCCAAAATGCAGCAATTGCAGCGGTTCAGGCTGACGCCAGCCCATCAAATGGGCCATTGGTCATCGCGAATCAACCAAGTCCAGTCAGCGCCGACGCTAACAGGACTTGGTGTTATCCACAGAGGTATTTGATCCTAATTGGTCGGCATAGCGCTCGGATCGAGGTGCTCGACCATCGTCCGGGAAATATCGCGCTGCTGCCAAATGGCCCGCGGCGCCGTCCTCCGCGCGGTGTAAAGCCCCTCCAGGTAGGCCTCATCCCACTGGGTCATGCCAGCCGGCATCGCGCCGCCTGAGTCACGATCGGCGAACAGGTTGAGAATTGTCGGTGTGTCGGTTGTTTCGCCATCCGCATCCAGCTGCGCCAAAGACACCATGGCGAGGTAATCGGCCAGAGCCTGGAACTGGAGGCCCTGCGCTTGGCGAGCATCAACAATGATCAGCACCCGCAAGAAGTCCTGACGCGTGGCCCGCCGCAGGCGGCCGGGAGGTGCGCCATTGCGAATGACCTGCGTTCCACCCAAGTCGCCGCTGAGTTCTTGCCCGTCGCCAGACACGGTCTGGTTCACGTGCCACCAACGAACGGGCGCGCCGGATGTGCTGAACGTCTCCAGTTCGCCACGGCCAAGCGTGCTTTCACCAGTGGTTGAGTAATATCCAACCAGCGTGCGAAATTCGTCGACAATGCCTGTCGCCAAGCGAGACGCGTCGGGCGTGACAAAAATCAGGATATTGGCGCGACATCCCGGACCCTCGGTCTCGATGTCGACCTGATGGGCGCGCTGCGCGATTCGATCGGCCACGTACTGCATCTGGCGCGCCGGCAAACCGGCAACCAGCGGGCAGATGCGACCGTCCCAACGCGCCAATTGCTGCTCGCTTCCCGGAGCCACAGCGACTTCGCCAACGAAGTCCCGGACCATCTCCTGCAACCGTTCGCCCACGACGACGATGTCCTCTTCGTCCGTCTGCTGCGCAAATGCGGGTGTCGCCACCGCCGCAAACGCCATCGCAAAGGCAGCCGAAAACGCTTTGATCATCTCAACTCTCGCTAACTGTATGTTGGCACGGCAACGGCGGACCGGCCGGCTCGGATCGATTATCGATAATAACCGCCCCGAGGCGCTTCGACCATCTCGAGACGACAAAGCCGGCGATTATACCGCCGAATGGCTGCTTTCAGTTGGAGTTGCGCTCCTAGTTTGACATGCGGCGGCTAATGTCACGCACCTGCTGGGTCATGCTCGCGGCGTTCCGCTCACTGCGATAGAGGCCGTTGAGGTAAGCGGCATCCCAATTGGTCATCTCAAATGAGGTGTTCTCCAGGTCCTCGTTGAACAAGTTGAGGATCGTTGGGAATTCACGGATCTGCGCCTGGGGATCGATCTGCGCCAAGGTGACCATCGCGACGTAGTCAGCGATCGAGTCCAGCGGATAGCCTTCGGCCAATTGGGCATCCACGATGATGATGACGCGGTTGAAATCTTGCCGTTCGACAGAGCGGACACGTGTCCCCTGCGAGCGCACCGACTGCACGCCGCTGAACCCGTCCGGAACCGCCGTCATGGTGTCAGGCGGCGGCGGCGCTTCACTGCGCGCCGATTCGCTCCCAAGCCTGTCGCCATCGGCGCCGCGCGTCTGAACAACATGCCACCAACGGACTGGACGGGGCGTCTCAACGAACGACGTCAGCGCTTCCTGACCGAGCGTCGCAATGTTCTCTTCGTGATAGTACGCAAACAGCGATCGCCGTTGCTCCAACAGGCCGCCGGCGAAGCCCGAACCATCGCTGGCGAAAAACACGAAAACGTTGGGCCGGCAACCTGCGCGACCGGGCCTCAAGCCAACGGCCTGCGCGCGCGACGAAATGCGATCAACCACCGTTTGGCTTTGCTCGGCGCCCAGCCCAGCCGCGCTGATGCAAATGTCGTCATCCCAACGCGCGATCTGATCCACGGATGGAGGCGCGATGGAAACTTGCTCCACGAAGGCTTGGATTTGCTCCGGTCTCACACCCGTAACAACGATATCAAATTGCGGATCGGGTGCGCCCTCCTGCGCGAACGCCGAAGATAAGCCTACCAACGTGAACGTCAGAGCCAAAACGACGGTGCGGATCATGCCTCGACGCCTCCCATCAGAAGCTACCGCCCAGAGTCCCGAAGGACGAGCGCGAAAGCGTGGCTTCACAAGAGGTTTACCGCAAACAAATTGGGGCGAGCCAAGGCTCGCCCCAATCGAAACGCTCTGCCGCAACGCGTTAGCGGGAAATGTTTTCTGTCATTCTACGCGCGACGTCGCCGAATTGACGGTTGCCGCCGGCGTCGCGACGGGCGCGATACAGCGCCTTGAGATACGCGTCATCCCACTGACTGAGTGCGGTCTGTGAGGATTCCGCTGTCGAAAACAGGTTCAAGATGGTGTCGAATTGTTGCGTGCTGGCGCTCGGATCGATCTGCGCGAGCGACACCATCGCCACATAGTCCATCCAAGCGGTCGGCTGCAGGTTTGCAACGCGCCGCGCGTCCACGATGACCAGCGCATAGGTTAGCTCGTTACGAAGTGCCGTGCGCGCGCGCGTTCCGTTGGTGCGGACGGAATCCATGCCTTGAATGTCGCCAGAGCTTAGCGACATGTCGCCGCTGCCGGTGGCGGCTGCGGCGGCCTGCGAACGGCCCGACGACTGCCGATCCATCTCGACACCCGGCCGGTTTTGGATGGCGCCCGCGCCATCTGTTGCGACGTACCACCAGCGCACGGGCCGTGACGTATTCGCGAACTCGTCGAGTTCAGCGCGTCCCGAAGAAACCGCGCTTCCATCGGCGTAATAGCCTAGAAGATCACGCCGTTGCTCTACAATCTGACGACTAAGAACGTCCGCATCCGGCGCGTAAATCACCATCACATTGGCGCGGCAGCCCGGGGCGCCTGGATTAAGCCCCACGGAACGGGCGCGCACCGAAATCCGATCAACGAGGGTCTGGGCGTCTTGAGGGCTGAGCCCAACGGCGCCCACGCAAACGTCGCCTTCCCAGCGCGCCAACGGCCGTTCATCAGACTGCGGCTCAAGCGCGACTTGCTCGACAAAGCTCCGCGTCGTGGGGCCTTCGGTCTGCGCCAGGGCAGATGTGCTGACGCAAAGAACGGCGCCCATGGCGGCCGTGAACATAGCTGTACGCATGGCGATTACCCTCATTCCGAACCGCGAGGGTAACTGGCATTACGAGCGCCGACAACGTCCGTTGGTCGATGTAGAGCCTGGCTTAGGCAGCGCCCGAGAGGCCGCCTTCGGACAGTTCCCGCCGCTCATAAACGCGGTCAACTATGCCAAAAGCTTGAGCTTCTTCAGCGGTCATGAAGTGGTCACGGTCGAGCGTGCGCTCGACTTTCTCGTACAATTGGCCCGTATGCTTCACGTAAATTTCATTGAGCCGGCGCTTCGTCGCGATGATGTCCTCGGCGTGACGCTCAATGTCAGAGGCCTGGCCGCGGAAGCCGCCTGAGGGCTGGTGGACCATGACGCGCGCGTTCGGCAACGCGATCCGGAGGCCCTTCTCACCCGACGCCAAGAGCAGCGAGCCCATCGACGCGGCTTGGCCGATGCAGACGGTCGAGATCGGGCTGCGGATGTATTGCATCGTGTCATAGATCGCGAGGCCGGAGGTCACGACGCCGCCCGGGCTGTTGATGTACATGGCGATTTCGCGCTTCGGGTTCTCGGATTCCAAGAACAAGAGCTGCGCCGTCACCAAGCTCGCGAGGACATCTTCAACCCCACCGGTCACGAAGATGATCCGCTCCTTCAGGAGGCGCGAGAAAATGTCGAACGCCCGCTCGCCGCGGCTGGTCTGCTCGACCACCATCGGGACGAGGTTGGCGTAGGTGGCGATAGGGTCGAACGTCTTCATGGGAGCCTTTCGGAGCGGCCGGAATCAAACGACCCCGGCGCGCTTCATATTTGACGCTTAGACGCGCCCCGCAAGCCCTAGCTACTGCGTTCGAGCTTAACGTTTAGTCTTCGGCCTTCGCGGCCTTGGTTTTCTTAGCTTTCTTGGCCGGGCTGGCCGTCGGCGGCTCATCGTCGGCGAAGAGCTCGTCCTTTGTGACGGGCTGATTGGTGACGTTAATCAGCTCCATCATGTAGTCGACAACCTTTTCCTCGTAGAGCGGCGCGCGGACCTGGGCGACCAGCTGCGGATTACGGCGGTAGGCCTCAAACACCTGCTGCTCCTGGCCTGGGAAGTTGCGTGCTTGCGCGGCGATCGCGCGGCCCACTTCCTCATCCGAGATCTCAAGCTTGTGACGGCGACCGATCTCCGCGAGGAGCAAACCAAGGCGCACCCGGCGCTCCGCGATCTCGCGATATTCCGCTTTCAGATCGTCGTCTGACTTGCCCTCATCCGACGGGTCGAGCCGGCCCTGCTCACGATCTTGTTCAATCTGACGCCAAATTTGGTTGAACTCGGCATCGACCATACGCGGCGGCAATTCGAAATCGTGGGTCTCGTCGAGTTGATCAAAAAGCTGGCGCTTCGCCTTCGCGCGCGACTGTTGCTTGTGATCGTTCTCAATGCGCTCTTTCAGAGCGTCTTTGATCGCGGCCAGATTGTCGAAGCCGAGTTGCTTTGCCCAATCATCATCCGGCTCGCCCTGCTTCGGGCCACGAACAGTTTTGATCTTCGTCTCGAACTCAGCGGCTTTGCCAGCCAGCGGCGCCGCCGGATAATCCTCTGGAAACGCCACTTTCAACGTGCGCTCGTCGCCGGCCTTGGCGCCCACCAGCTGCTCTTCAAAGCCTGGAATAAAGCGGTTGGCGCCGATCACGACTTCAGCGTCGTTTGCAGCGCCGCCGTCGAAGGCTTCGCCATCGATGCGGCCGAGGAAATCGATAACCAATTGGTCGCCGTCGGCTGCCGCGCCTGTTTTTTCTTCAAAGCCGCGCTGCGCCTTCGCCAATTCAGCGAGCGCTTCGTTGACTTGTTCTTCCGACACAGCGGCGGTTGGACGCGTGATTTTGATGTCTTTGAGATCAGCAGGTTCGAAGTCCGGCATCACTTCGAGCGAGAGTTCGAACTTCAGGTCTTCGCCGCCGGCCATGACCTTGGCCATGTCGCTCTTCAAATCCAACGCGGGTTCCGAAGCCGCGCGCAAATTTGCGAGACCTTCCTTCGTGGAAGACTGCACCGCCTCATTGATGATGTCCTGCATCATCCCAGGGCCATAGACCTTGCGAATATGGCTCACCGGCACTTTGCCGGGGCGGAAGCCGTTGATGCGCACCTGCGGCTGAACTTCCGCGATCTTGGCAGTGAGTTTTTGCTGCAGTTCGGCCGCCGGAACGACGACATCATAAACGCGCAGAAGACCTTCAGAACGGCTCTCGGTGAGCTGCATTAGACGTGCTTTCGACAGGCGCGCCGGGGCTGCAAATCCTTTGCCGCGACGCAGAATTCAGGAAAGGCGGGCTTATGGCATTCCGCCCCGGCAGAGTCCACGGCCCGGGCGTGCGGCCTTGCGGCGTTAGCCATCGCAAGCTCGCGCGTTGGGAGAGAAGACCCTCCTTCGCCAAGGCTTCGGAGGACATCCTTCGCTTCGCTGCGCGCAGCGAAGGATGGTGCGGACGGCGGGACTCGAACCCGCACGCCTTGCGGCGCTGGAACCTAAATCCAGTGCGTCTACCAGTTCCGCCACGTCCGCTGGATGGCGGGTGCTTAAGGGGTGAGACGGCGGACGTCCACCGCCCGCTTGCTCAATTCCAGCCGCTTGACGAAGCTTCTGCCGCCACTTCGTTGGTCGCTCGCGCGATCAGGCCGTTCTGAGTGATCCGAACCTCGTAGCGGGCGCCATCTGCCATCGGCATGTAGGCGCCCGAACCGTAGAGTGTGTCCACTGCCGGGGCATAACGGCTGTATTCACGCGCCAGAGGCCACAGATCGATCCCGGATTGGCGGCTTGGACGGATGTCGTAAGCGCTACGCTCGGCGTTGAGTTCTTGCTGAGTATCAGTGTAGCGGCCAGAGAAACGGTCCAACCGATACTGTGAATCCAAGCCCAATACATTTGCCCAAGGCTTCCAGCGCAAAACACGCGCTTCCATACGCCATTCGTCACCGTGCAGTTCGAACGTGCGCGTTATGCCTTCGGGATCCTGCTCCGTCGGCGGTTCAGTCACTACCGCGTCGTAAAGTTGCGGGCCTTTCTGGGTGATCTCGATCGTCGCAACCGGACGATCATAGGTGAGCCGGTGGTAGCTCTGAACATTGAGCCCCAACAAGCCAATCAATCCGCCGACCCCAAGGAAGATCGCGCCCCCAAGAACACCTCGTCCACCCTTTACCGGCCGGCCCCGAAACATCCAACCGAGGCCGCTCAGCGCGAACGCCAAACCGATCACGGCCACAAAGCCCGGAATGATCCACCACCACCAAAGCATAATCTCTTCCCCTAAGACGGAGCGTGCGTCCCAAAGCAACGGTTAACGCAAAAAGTAGGACCAAAACAGGTCCGATCAATCCAGTGGCTTTCGCCTCAGGGTCTCGGGAGCCAAGATATTGAATACAGACGGTAAAATGGCAGGCAGATCGTCGGCGCTAAGTCCGGGCCCGAAGGCCTCCCCTGCCCGGCCATGCAGCCATGCGGCAGCCGCCGCCGCCTCAAAGCTCGCCATTCCCTGGGCAATTAGGCCGGCGATCAACCCAGCCAGCACGTCGCCCGAACCTGCTGTGGCCAGGAAAGGCGTCCCGGTCGTGTTGACGATCGCGCGACCATCGGGCGCGGCGATCACGGTCGCAGGGCCTTTGAGTAGTACAACACAGCGGGCGTAAGCGGCGGCGGCGCGGGCCGCATCAATTGGGTTCGCGGCGTTGCTCCACACCCCGGGAAACGCCCGCCGGAATTCACCAACGTGCGGCGTCATCACATCGTGCGGTTCTAACCCATGCGTGAGAGGCGCCAGTAGCGTGATTGCATCGGCATCCAACACCAATGGACAGCGTGGCTTCACGTCCAACACTGCTAGTAGGTGCTTGTAGTGCGCGTCACTGGTTCCGAAGGCTGGTCCAATCACCAGTGCGCTCGCGGTGCGGGCGGCTTCGGCGTAGCTTGCCTCCGCGTTTGCCTCGCGGAGCATGATCGCGGTGAGATGCGCCGCGTTCTCTGCTAGCGCATCGGTTGGACTGAGCACCGTCACTAGCCCCGCCCCGGCACGCAATGCTGAGTGTGCCGATAGGCGCGCGGCGCCAGTGCGCGTGTGGCCGCCACTTGCAACGATGACATGCCCGCGCTCGTGCTTGTGCGCATCAGCCTCCGGCCAAGGCAACGACCATAACGACGGATCGTTTTCAAACAGCGAAACGCTTTGCCTCATGACGGCGCTTTCGGGCGCGCCTATGTCGGCGACAACAATTTCACCGCACCACGCACGCCCGGGCAGCAACACGTGCGCTGGCTTCTTGCGGACGAAGGTCACGGTGAGCGCCGCTTCGAAGCAGACGCCACCTATCGGATTGCCATCGTCGCCCCGAACGCCGCTCGGCACGTCTACGGCAACCACACGCTCAGCCGGCAAAAGCGCCGCCAACCGGGCGCTTTCACCTTCCAACGGCCGCGACAAACCCGCGCCGAATAGCGCATCTACGAAAAGATCCGCGCTGCGGCCGCTTTTGCCGAGTTCAAACGTCTCACCGGTCCAGGCGCTCGCTGCATCAGCTGCGCCACCCATCAGAGCACTGACAGGCGCCAGCGTTTCGACCCATACCGGCCAACCCATTTCACGCAAGCGGCGCGCCGCCACCCAGCCATCGCCGCCGTTGTTGCCTGGTCCACAAAGCACTGCCGTCTTCTGTTGCGGAAACCGCCCGACGATCGCGTCTGCGACAGCTCGTCCCGCATTCTCCATGAGTACGCGCACCGGCACCCCGGCCTCGGCGCTCGCTCTGTCGATAGCGCGCATTTCTTCGACGTTGATAATCTCGCGCTTCACCGCACCTCGCCTTGCACCATGCTCTCGCCCAAACGCACCAGCGCCAACGCACCGTCCCTCACTTCAAATTCGGTAATCGACGCATAGCCCGGGACGCACACAATCGTGTCGTCACTTCGCATCGCCGCACTCGCAAGCGCGTTGATCGCGATGAAGTGTGAGAACACCGCAGTGTCTTGCGTCAACATCAACACTGATGACACCACGCTATCGCGCCACCCGCGCAATGCCGGGGCGGCCTCGCTCCAGGATCTGCGTGGAACGCCCCGATCCCACGGAAAGTTCTCACGCAGCCAAGCGCGCCGATCTCCTACACCCGCAGGCGCGCCGACCTCACTCACGCCTGGCTCTAACCGAGCGTTTGAGCCGAGCTTCACCTCGAAGGGCGCGGCCGTCTCTCGGCATCGCCGCATTGGAGACGAGACAATCGCCAGCGATCCAAACGAGACCAAAGCGTTGGCGGCCTCCGCCGCCTGAGCCCGCCCCGCGTCCGAGAGACCAGGGTCGTCCGATGCACCGCCCCAGGCGGCCTCCGGCTCGCCGTGCCGGATGAGAAACAATCGTGTCATTACCTGACCCTAAGGTGGCGTTTGTCCCGCGCCAGCCAATTGATTGGGCATTGGCGCCTCCGAATGAGGCGCCCGCGACGCCGTCCCCAGCGCCGACAGCCGCTTAACTTCCAGACTCATGCACACCGGTCCATGACCACGGAAATCACAACAGGCGCCGTGTGGATAAAGGGGATGCTGACGTGAAGAAAATTGAAGCGATCATCAAGCCGTTCAAGTTGGACGACGTGAAGGAAGCCCTCCAGGAAATCGGCCTGCAGGGCATGACTGTCGTCGAGGCCAAAGGCTTCGGGCGCCAGAAGGGCCATACGGAACTCTACCGCGGCGCTGAATACGTGGTGGATTTTTTGCCCAAGCTGAAGGTCGAAGTGGTCGTCTCGGACGAGCAAGTCGAAGCTGCGCTTGAGGCCATCCAGAAGGCCGCCAAGACCGGCAAGATCGGCGATGGCAAAATCTTCGTCCTGGATGTGAGCAACGTTGTGCGCATCCGGACTGGCGAAACGGGCGCTGCGGCGGTCTGATCGCAACAGGCGACACTGATTCTCAAGCGAAAGCGCGCGCACCGAGACGCGAGCTTTCGCTGAAACATATCAACAAAAGAGCTCGGGGGAGTTACCGATGTCAGAAGAAATTCTGAAGCTGATCAAGGACAAAGAAGTCCAGTTCGTTGACCTGCGGTTCAATGATCTTCGCGGCAAGATGCAACATGTCACCTTCGACGTGTCGATGATCGACAAAGAGATATTCACCGAAGGCACGATGTTCGACGGTTCATCCATTGCCGGCTGGAAGGCGATCAACGAGTCCGACATGGTCATGCGCCCTGACCCCAAAGGCGCCCACATCGACCCATTTTACCAGCAAACCACGCTCGCAATGTTCTGCGACATTCTCGAGCCTGGGACGTTGCAACCGTATTCGCGCTGTCCGCGCGGCATCGCCAAGAGGGCTGAAGCGTACGTGAAATCGTCGGGCGCCGGCGACACCTGCTATTTCGGGCCGGAAGCCGAGTTCTTCGTATTCGACGACGTGCGTTGGTCGACCGATCCGAACAACACGGGCTACTCATTCGATTCAACCGAGCTGCCGTACAACACCAACAAGGCCTACGAAGGCGGCAATATGGGCCACCGCCCTGGCCCCAAAGGCGGCTACTTCCCGGTGCCGCCGATCGACAGCCTGCAGGACATGCGCGGCGAGATGCTCGAGATCATGGGCCAACTTGGCATGCGCCCCGAGAAGCATCACCACGAAGTCGCGCCCGCACAGCACGAACTTGGCCTCAAGTTCAACACGCTGACGACGATGGCCGACAACATGAACTTGTATAAGTACATCATCCACCAAGTGGCTGCATCGTACGGCAAGTCCGCGACATTCATGCCGAAGCCGTATTACAAAGATAACGGATCGGGCATGCACGTGCACATGTCGATCTGGAAGGGCAACAACAACACCTTCGCCGGCGATCGCTATGCTGATCTCAGCGAAAACTGCCTCTATTACATCGGCGGTGTCATCAAGCACGCACGCGCCATCAACGCATTCGCGAATTCGACAACCAACTCCTACAAGCGTCTCGTGCCGGGCTACGAAGCTCCGGTTTTGCTCGCCTATTCTGCGCGCAACCGCTCGGCCTCGTGCCGCATTCCGCACGGCACTGGCGCGAAGGCCAAGCGCGTTGAAGTGCGGTTCCCCGATCCAGCCGGCAACATGTACCTCACATACGTCGCGCTGCTCATGGCTGGCCTCGACGGCATCGAGAAAAAAATCCACCCGGGCGAACCGCTGGATAAGAACCTCTATGACCTGCCGCCGGAAGAGCTGAAAGATGTGCCGACTGTCGCGTCGAGCCTACGCCAAGCGCTCGAGGCCCTTGATGCAGACCGCGGCTTCCTGCTGAAGGGCGGCGTCATGACTGACGACCTGATCGATGCCTACATCGAACTGAAACAGGAAGAACTCGATCGCTGCGAAACCCACCCGCACCCGGTGGAATTCGACATGTACTACAAGGCGTAATGCGTCTTTTCTTGCAAAATGCTGGCGGGCCGGGGAGCACTCCCCGACCCGCTTGTTATGCGCGGTCCACTTGGCGCAACACGCGATGCGCCGTAAAGCGCAACTATGCACAGGCGCTTCTTCATTTTCGGCGCGACGGCCACGCTTGGCGCCTGCGTCACCAATGATCCGGTCGATGATCCCGGCGACGCTTGTGAAATCTTTGAGACTCAGGACGGTTGGTGGCGCTCTGCGAAGCGCGCGCAGCGCCGCTGGGGGGCGCCGCCGGCGTTGCAGCTGGCAATCATGCGCCAAGAAAGCGGCTTCGATCACAACGCGCGCCCGCCCCGCGGACGCATCCTCTTCGTCTTCCCGGGGCGGCGAGCGTCCAGCGCGCACGGCTACGCACAAGCGCTGCGTTCGACGTGGGATGAGTACGAACGCGCACGCGGCGACGACGGGCTAGACCGCAACGAATTCGGTGACGCGGCCGATTTCGTATCTTGGTACACGAGCATTTCGCACGGCGAACTCGACATTCCATACTCCGACGCGCGTAGCCACTATCTCGCCTATCATGAGGGCCGCGGCGGGTACCGGCGCGGTAGCTACAACGGAAATTCAACGCTGCTCGCGGCGGCGTCACGTGTTCAAAACTACTATGATGCTTATGCGGCACAGCTGGATCGCTGTGACGGACGTTTAAGCCGAGGCTGGCTGCCGTTCTGACTTTGCGTTCAAGCAAAGCATAGAAAAGGGCCGAAATTTTCTCCGGCCCCTTCTCATTTGAGTTTTGCGTTCGGCTCAGCGGCGCTGCCGCGCTTGATAGGCGTCAACCTGAGTTTGCCACGCCGCACCGGCGTCACGGCCCGCAGCGAGCGAAGCATTGTATTCGGTCTCTCGTGCATCGGCCTGCGCGCGCAACGCACGAACTTCTTGGACGCGACACTGCATCGGCGCGGTTGTCGAGGCGTTCCACGCTTCATATTGCGCGACAGCGGCGGCCATCTCCTCTGCACCAGTGCGCGCACCGTTTGGGGGCGCCGGCGGTGCGGGAACCGCAGGGCACGACGACGGTGCGACGGCAGCGGGCGCGGTGGTGGTTTCCTGCGCGTGAGCGCTTGTCGCGAATGCGGCCATGAGCGCCGCCGCCAAAACATATCTCATCACGCCTGCTCCGATTGGGTGTCCCTGGCCCGCAACCTACGGACCTCCCCCGGCGCAACGCAAGCGGGCCAGAGCATAAGCCCTGGCCCGCCGCGCTTCACGTTCTTCTGAGGTGTTAGAAGTTGAATGCCGCGCCGAGCGAAATCGCGTCGGAGTCGAGATCGCCTTCCATACGCGTATAGTCGGCGCGAATGCCGACGCCTGGCGTCGCTTGCCATGAAACGCCGCCGCCATACGCGACACCGTCGTCATCGACATCACCGAACGGCGTGCCTACCTCCATGGTTTGGTATCCTAGGCGGCCATGCGCAGCGAAACCGGCCCCAATCGGGATCGTGCCGACGGCGTAGGCGCCGACAGCGTGGTTCAACTCGACTCCTTCATCGTCGTCGATACCAGCGGTTCCTTCCCCTTCAACCGCGAAATTTGGGTTGAAGCGATAACCCAAACGGCCTGTGGCGCCGCCGACTTCCGCGCCATCCAAATCGTACTGACTGTACGCGGCGCCTGCGTACCATTCCGCATGCGCAACTGCCGGAATGGCCATCAAAGCGGTCGCCGCTACTGCGGCCATCATTGCGAACTTCTTCATGCTGCTGCTCCTCGTCCTGAGCGGCCCCCGCATGCCGTTGACGTGCGACCCAACTGCGCACCTGGACCGTTGTTTCGTGCGAAACGACCATTTGCTGTGCGCCAGACAGCGGCGTGTCCCGGCGGACACTTAATTTCCCCACAACGGGGCATTTACTCCCCGGATACCGAAATCTGTTGGGTTCCTCAGCACAGCTGAGCATTGCTGGAGGTGCGCGAAGCGCCTTAAGGAACGTCCATGGCGCAAGCGCAGAAGAAATCTTCGATGCCCAAAGACGGCGACAACAACCTCTGGGACGGCAATCTGTTCGGCGAGAACGATCCGCCGCCGGCAGCCGCGAAAGACGCCTACACCGCAAAGGACATTGAGGTTCTCGAAGGCCTCGAACCGGTTCGGAAACGTCCTGGTATGTATATCGGCGGCATCGACGAACGCGCGCTGCACCACTTGTTCGCTGAAGTGCTCGACAACTCGATGGACGAAGCGGTCGCAGGATTTGCTGATCGCATCGAGGTGGAACTGGAAGCTGATGGCACTTTGCGCGTAACCGACAACGGCCGTGGCATGCCTGTCGATCCGCACCCGAAGTTTCCGAAGAAGTCCGCGCTCGAAATCATCATGACGGTGCTGCACGCGGGCGGAAAGTTCTCGGGCAAGGTCTATCACACGTCTGGCGGCTTGCACGGCGTCGGCGTTTCCGTTGTCAACGCCCTCAGCGACAAGGTCGAAGTCGAAGTCGCGCGCGACCGCAAACTTTATCGTCAAACCTTTTCGCGCGGAGCGCCGACATCGAAGCTCGTGGAAGTCGGCCCGGCTCATAATCGCCGCGGCACCACCGTTCGCTTCCACCCAGACGCTGAAATCTTCGGAAAGGGCGCCGCGTTCAAACCTGCGCGCCTTTTTCAGATGGCACGCTCAAAAGCGTACTTGCAGCGAGGCACTCAAATTCGCTGGAAGTGCGCGCCAGAACTGATCAAGGACGACACGCCCGCCGAAGGCATTCTGCATTTTCCAAATGGCCTTGCTGACTTTCTCACCGAGCTGACGAAGTCGAAGCGCAGCGTCGTCAACGAGGCATTCTCAGGCCGCACCGAAAAGGATGGCCCGCACGGACGCGTTGAATGGGCCATCACGTGGGTGAGCGATGGCTTCGGCGAAGCTGATGGCTTCCTTCGCTCTTATTGCAACACCGTCTACACGCCGGACGGCGGCTTTCATGAAGCCGGGTTCCGCGCCGCGATCGCCAAGGGACTTCGCGCCTACGCTGAGCTGCGCAACAACAAGAAGGCGTCCGCGATCACGCAAGAAGACGTGATGAACACTGGCGCTGGGCTCGTCTCGGTCTTCATTCGCGAGCCGCAATTCGAGGGCCAAACCAAGGGCCGCCTCGTCTCCACTGAAGCCGCGAAGATTGTTGAGAACGCCGTCCGCGATCCGTTCGATCACTGGCTGGGCGCAAATACCCAAGAAGCCAATCGCCTGCTCGATTGGTGCATCCAACAAGCTGAAGACCGCATGCGGCGGCGCAAAGAGAAGGAAGTCTCGCGACAGTCCGCAACGCGTAAGCTCCGGCTCCCGGGCAAGCTCGCCGACTGCTCGCGATCCGACGCAAAGGACACAGAGATATTCCTGGTCGAGGGTGACTCGGCTGGCGGCTCCGCCAAGCAAGCCCGCAACCGCGAGACGCAAGCTATTCTCCCGCTGCGGGGCAAAATCTTGAACGTCGCCAGCGCAGGCGCCGAGAAGATGAGCGGCAACCAGGAACTTGCTGATCTTGCGCTGGCGCTGGGCGTTCAGATGGGTGCCAAATTCAAGGTGGACGACCTTCGCTATGAGCGCGTAATCATCATGACCGACGCCGATGTCGACGGCGCACACATCGCTTCGCTGCTCATCACGTACTTCCATAAGCAGATGCCCGCACTCGTGCGCGCCGGGCGGCTTTATCTGGCGATGCCGCCGCTCTACCGCGTCACTGCCGGCAAAGAGAGCATCTACGCCCGCGACGACGCCCACAAAGAAGCGCTGCTCAACGGCGAATTTAAAGGCCGCAAAGTCGACATCTCGCGCTTCAAAGGCCTTGGCGAAATGATGCCCGCCGACTTGAAGGACACGACGATGAACCCGGCAACGCGCACGCTGGCGCGTGTGGTCTTAGACGACACTGGCGCACCAGATTTCGAAGTTCTCATCGAAACGCTGATGGGCAAGAAGGCGGAGCTGCGCTTCAACTACATCCAAGCGAACGCAAAGTTCGTGGAGGATGTGGACGTCTAGTTCGTATTGATCGTCCAGTCCTCGGAACCAGTCGGGCAGCAGCGGGCGTCGCCGGGGCGCGGCATGGTCGAGGTCAGCGTCACGCTGCCATTCGCGAACACGACGTTTCGAGGCTCGCCGCCATACACATCGGCGGCGCTGCGATAATAGGTCATGCGCCCACCCTGACTTCGGAACAGAGCAACATCTAGCAGTGCGCTATTGCCGTATTCCCACGCCGAAGGCCGTCTTGTGAGAACGGCGCGAGGGCGTCACGCCTAGTCGTATGACTAGTGATACGCCTAGCGACGAGATCATCAGCCCAGTGC